>Ga0334722_10000753_pt1 | contig 44998 bp, 43 predicted proteins | sample C3_bottom_MG_FD_207210 | JGI IMG/M metagenome (GOLD analysis project Ga0334722, IMG submission 207210) | Sediment microbial communities from Yellowstone Lake, YNP, Wyoming, USA - C3_bottom | ecosystem: Environmental > Aquatic > Freshwater > Lake > Sediment | place: USA: Wyoming | collected...
AGAAGGAGATCGCCGTCTTCAGGCTCGCCCTCCTCGTCCTCATGGCCCTCATGGTCGCCCTCATGGTCCTCTCCGGTCCGGGCCTCAACCTCGCCTACTCCGTGAATATCGCCGGCATGGGCTTCGCGGCCCTCTACACGGGCCTCCTCCTCCTCATCATCGTTCGCGGGGGCTACAGCCGGGCCTACGGCTTCGCCTCCTCGACCGTCGACATCCTCCTGGTATCGCTGAGCGTCTATGTCTCTCGCTACGCCGCCGGGTCCTCCCTCGCCAGCCTCGTGTCGAGCTCCTCCTTCGTCGTCTACTTCCCCGTCATCCTCTTCTCGATCCGCCGCCACGACGCGGCCAACACCCTCTTCACGGGTCTCCTCGCTGCCGCGAGCTACGGGGCCATGATCGTCGTCATGCAGGTCGAGGGCAGCTTCGGCGTCGAGATGGCCGGTCCCGGCGGCCTGGTCATCCGCAACGATCTCCTCAACGAGAGCCTCAAGGCCCTCTTCCTCGCCGCCTCGGGGGCCGTCGGCTTTGGAGCCTCGAGGCGCTTCGACAGGCTCTTCGGGGACGCCCTGGCCGCCGTCAGGGAGAAGGAGCGCATCCGCGACATGTTCGGCCGCTACGTGTCGGAGGAGCTCGTCGACAAGATCCTGGCCCACGAGATCGCCGTCGAGGGCGAAAAGCGCGAGGCCACGGTCATGTTCATCGACATACGCGACTTCACGCCCCTGGCGGAGAAGACCGACCCGAGGACCCTCCTCACCATCCTCAACAATTTCCTCGGACTCTCCATTGCGACGATCACCAGGCATGGCGGCTTCATCGACAAATTCATCGGCGACGCCGTGATGGTCGTCTTCGGCGCGCCCGAGCCCGACGAGGACCATAGCCGGTCCGCCGTCGCCTGCGCCCTCGAGCTCAGGCAGGTCCTGTCCACGATGAACGCCTGGGTGAGGAGTCTCGGCGTCGACTGGGAGTTCGACTACGGGATCGGCATCAACTCCGGCGAGGTGATCCTCGGCAACATAGGGACGGAAAGCCGCATGGAGTACACGGCCCTGGGAGACACTGTGAACGTGGCGAGCCGCATCGAGAACCTGACCCGGAGCCTCGGGCGCCCCATCCTCGCCGGCGAGGCCTGCGCCTTGGCCTGCAAGCGCCGCGGCGGGGCCTTCGTCTTCGACGGCCCCTATGCCGCCGCCCTGAAGGGCAAGAGCGAGAGCGTCAAGGTCTACGGGGTCGAGGCGGGATGAGCCGGCGGCCGCTTCACGGAGCGAGCCGAAACATGGTTACATAGGCCCTCGGCCCGGCACAACCAGACAGCCGGCCTTCGACGGGAGAGACGCATGGCCAAGAAGGAACTCGACTGGGGCGCCCTGCCCTTCGCCTACGTGAAGACCGACTATCGCTATGTCTCGCGCTGGCGGGACGGAGGCTGGGACGAGGGCGGTCTCGTCACCGACCATCGGGTCAGCATCGAGGAGGGCGCCACGGCCCTCCACTACGGCCAGCAGTGCTTCGAGGGTCTCAAGGCCTTCTCCCGCGCCGACGGGAGTATCCAGCTCTTCCGTCCCGACCGCAACGCGGCGCGCATGGCCGCCACGGCGCGCCGTCTCATCATGCCCGAGGTGCCCGAGGAGAAATTCATCGAGGCCTGTCTCGAGGTCGTCCGGGCCAACGCCGACTGGGTGCCGCCCCATGGCTCGGGGGCGAGTTTCTATCTCCGCCCCTACCTCATCGGAGTCGGCGACAACCTCGGCGTCCGTCCCGCACCCGAGTACCGGTTCTCGGTCTTCGGCTGTCCGGTCGGGCCCTACTTCAAGGGCGGTTTCAGGCCCTTCAACTTCGTCACCAGTTCCTACGACCGGGCGGCCCCCCGCGGCACGGGCGCGGTCAAGGTGGGCGGCAACTACGCGGCCAGCCTCCTGCCCCACGAGGAGGCCCGTCATCAGGGCTTCGCCGACTGCGTCTACCTCGACCCCTCCACCCACACGAAGATCGAGGAGGCGGGAGCGGCCAACTTCTTCGCCGTGACGCGCGGGGGCGAGGTCGTCACGCCCCTCTCGCCTTCGATCCTCCCGAGCATCACCAAGTACTCCCTCCTCGAGGTGGCGCGCGAGCGCCTCGGGCTACGGACCGTCGAGCGCGACATCCTCGTCGACCGCCTCGACGAGCTCGCCGAGGCCGGGGCCTGCGGCACCGCGGCCGTCATCACGCCCATCGGCGGGATATCCCACGGCGGCCGCCTCCATGTATTCCACTCGGAGACCGAGGTCGGCCCGGTCACGCGCCGCCTCTACGAGACCCTCGTCGGCATCCAGAACGGCGACCTCGAGGCCCCCTCAGGCTGGATCAGGCTGGCAAGGTAGTCCCAATACTTGCGAACTTATCCACGAGACCTGCATTGAGTCGGGTCCGAGGCTGATGCCCCGGCTCATTTCGACGCCGGTCTGAACAGCGACTCTCGGCAATTCGAGTTCGCGCGGGGGAATTCAGATAGGTGCTGCGATTCGCACTATCAAAATTGCGGTCTCACATCGTATTTCCTATGCATGTTTCGATTTCGCTGATAAACTTACGCTATGTCCTCGGGGGAACCTATCTCCCGATGATGGGAAAACATTTTCAAGGAGCCTCTCGCATGAAAAAGCTCGTCACTGCCTTCCTTCCCCTTGCTCTCGTCGCCTCCCTTGCCTCCTGCGAACTTTTCGGCACCCTCGCCGAAACAAAGGCTGACAGCCAGCCCGCCGGTACGACCTGGGAATTGAAGACTGTGGTCGATCCGGTCAACCCCACAAGCAACTCGACCATGCCCTCCGACGTTTTCGCCGGATTTTCCGATCCTGATATCGACCTCGATGGCACGATCGAAAGCGCCGTGTTGAGCATATATATGCGCTTCGACAATGGCACCGTGAAGATGTACAAGAAGGTCGTTCTAAGCGACGGGGGAACCGACACCACTACACTCGCGTCGCTGAACATGGCGAGCGGTCTCTTCACCGATTCTGCCCACACGACACCCTACACGCTCAGTGGCACCACCTTCATTGTGAATGGTAAGACCTCGTATTTATCAATTTCCGGCAGCACCATGACTATTGTCTATGGGACCCAGACAAGCACCTATGTGGCGGTCACCTCCCCCACCGAAGCCGAGTTCGCCACGGCCACAGGCGTGTCATTTTTTCTGTAGGCACGATCGCCCGATTCCTTCGCGTATCGACGCGCATCAAGGCCGCCTCGTTGGGGCGGCCTTGTTGTTTCCCCCTGGTCGGAATACCCCTTCTCGGCTTGCGCAATCGTCTCCGGCACTCCAGAATCCGTTGCGGGGCTCAAGGCGAAGTTCCAGGAGGCCACATGGCAAGGGATGAGGCGCAGGTCGCGGCAGCCTTCGTGATCTTCGGGGCGACCGGTGATCTGGCGGCGCGGAAGATCCTCCCCGCCCTCTACAATCTCGCGCGGGGAGGCCGCCTCCATCCGGCTACGCGCATCCTCGCCGTCGGCCGTCGCGAGCTGAGTTCCGCCGACTATCGCGCCGCCATGGCCGAGTCGACCCGTCGCTTCTCGCACTCGGGCTTCGACGAGAAGGCCTGGGAAGGCCTCGCCGGGCGCGTCGAGTATCTCGTCGGCGATCTCGGTGACGAGGGCCTCTATGTGAGGCTCGCGGCCCTCCTCTGCGGCGGGGCCATGCCGGCCGTGCGGCTCTTCTATCTCGCCGTCGGTCCCGACCAGTTCCCGCGCATCGCCTCGGGCCTCGCGAAGGCTGGCATCGGCACGGCTTCCTGCCACGACGAGGCTTGCGCGACGCGCCTCATCGTCGAAAAGCCCTACGGCAGCGACCTGGCCAGCGCGCGGGCCCTGACCGAGGAGCTGCATCGCTCCTTCGACGAGCGCGACATCTTCCGCATCGACCACTACCTCGGCAAGGAGACGGTGCAGAACCTCCTCTATTTCCGCTTCGCGAACTCGGTCTTCGAGCCCCTCTGGAACCGCAACTACATCGAGCGCGTCGAGATCGAAGTGCTCGAGACGGTCGCGGTCGGCGCGCGGGGGGGCTACTATGACGGGGCGGGAGCGGCGAGGGACATGCTGCAGAACCATCTCATCCAGCTCCTCTGCCTCACCGCGATGGAGCCGCCGATCTCGATGGACCCCGAGGCCATCCGCGACGAGAAGGTGAAGGTCCTCTCCGCCCTGCCGCGTTACGCGACCGAGGAGCTCCGCGCTGGCTCCCTCCGCGGCCGCTATGTCGCGGGCCGGGAGGGTGGAAGGCCGGAGGGCGCGCCCATCCCGGACTACCTGGCCGAGCCCAAGGTCGCCCCCGGCTCGACGACGGAGACCTTCGTCGCCCTCCGCCTCGAACTGGACAACTGGCGCTTCGCCGGCGTGCCCTTCCTCCTCCGCACGGGGAAGGCCTTGGACCGCCAGCAGAGCGAGATCCGCATCCATTTCAGGCCGACACCGGGCAGCCTCTTCTCCCTCCCGGGAGGCGGGCCCCTTTCGAACACCCTGAGCATCCGCATCCAGCCCGACGAGGGGCTCTTCTTCTCCTTCAACGCCAAGGTCCCGGGTCAGGCCCGGATCCAGCCCCACGAGCTGCGCTTCTCCTACAGCGAGTCCGAGGCCTACATCCCCGAGGCCTACGAGCGCCTCATCGACGACGCCATCGCGGGCGACTCGACCCTCTTCATCCGCGCCGACGAGACCGAGGCGGCCTGGGGCCTCGTCGACCGCCTCGAGGAGGCCTGGCGCGGAGGCGGGGCCCGGCCCCTCCTCGAATACGCGGCGGGCTCGCCCCCTCCGGAGCTGCCGGGCTGGTCCTCCTGATGCGGGTCGAGACCTTCATGATTGAGTCTGATTGGATCTCCGCGGCGGTCCGTGACCTCGAAGAGGCCCAGGCGCGGGCCGCGGCCGAGGGAAGGGGGGCCGAGATCCTCCTCGCGGGGGGGAGCACGCCGGAGCCCGTCTACCGGGCCCTCGCGGCCCTGCCTCTCGCGGGTCCCCGCCCGCGACTCTGGCTCGGCGACGAGCGCGCGGTACCTCCGGGCGATCCGGCGAGGAACGGAACCCTCATTTCACGCTGCTTCTCGAGGGTCGCCTGGGAGGGAGGGGTCGAGTTCGCCCTCTGGCCCGAGGGCCGGCCGCCCGAGGCCGCCCGGGCCTACGAGGCCTCGCTCGTGGCGGCCCTCGGTCCGAGCCCTCGCTTCGACCTCGCCCTTCTCGGCATCGGGGGCGACGGGCACACGGCCGGGCTCTTCCCCGGCGACGGGGCGAGCGAGGTCGCCCTCTCGCCTCCCACGGCTCCCGCGGAGGGCGACCGTCTCGCCTTCGCGACGAGGGCTCCCTCGGAGCCCCGGGAGAGGATGAGCCTCGGTCTCGAGGCCCTGGCGAAGGTCGGAGTTATGCGCTTTCTCACGAGGGGGGAGGAGAAGGGCGCGGTCCTCGCGCGCCTTCTCGCCGAGGAGGGGAAGGCCCTTCCCGCCCGAAGGCTCGCCGAAGCCGCCCGGGAAGGGGGCGCCGACCTGGCCTTCTATCACCTGGACGAAGGGAGGGGAGGCGCGCCCAAGCCATAGCGAGGGTCCTCTCCTCGTCGGAGCGACGGCTCGGTCATTCGTACTTCGCCGACGTTTTTTTTAGGTCGGCCTTTTTCGTGTCGGCGAGCACGAGGGCGAGGAGGGCCAATCCGAGGGAGGTGAGGGCGGCCGACGAGTACCACCCCCAGCGATAGGCTAGGAAGGGGGCGGTCCCCCCCGCGATGAGGGCGTCGATGAGGGGCCCCGTGACGAGGGTCGCCGAAAGGCCCCAGCTCAGCATGAAGGTGGCGTTGTAGGCGGCGAAGCCCCAGCCCCGCTTTTCGGGCGGGATGAGGAGGGAGGCGAAGGCGTAGGAGGCCGGGGCGAGAAGGCCCTCCGAGAGTCCCTTCAACACGGAGCTCGGGTAGATGAGAAGGAGGCTCGGCGCCGTCGCGTAGGCGAGAAGATAGGCGACACCGGAGACCGCCCCCGCCACCATGAGGAGGCGGAGCCCGTAGCGGCGGAGAAGGGGACCCACCGCGAGACCAGTGAGGATGAGGGCGAGGGACTCCACGTTGGCGATGAGGCTTATCTCCCGGGCCGAGGCCGCGAAGCCCGCGCGGAGATCGAGGAATTGGGCCTTGATCGCGGTGAGGCTGTTGATGCCCGAATTGATGAGGAGTATGGCGGCGAGGAAGAGGACGAAGTCTCGACCCTCTTTCCCGCGGAGCTCCCTGCCCTCCTTCCGGCCCATTCTCCCCTGGCCCGACCTGTCCTTCGCCCCCCCGCGGACGAGTCCCCCTTCGGGCATGAAGAGGAAGGGGATTACCGACACGAACATCACGAGGGCGACGAGGAAGAAAATGGATCCCTCGCGAAAGCCCCAGCCCGCGTAGGCAGTGCCCGCGCGGTCGTAGAGCCAGCCTCCTGCCAGGGCTCCCGCGATGCGTCCGAGTCCTCCGACGCTCGCCAGCCGGCCCTGGAGAGCCCCTCGTCGCTCGGGGGCGTAGAGGTCCGAGATGTAGGCCGACCAGGCGATGTTCGACATCGACCAGAAGACCTCGATGAGGGTCAGCCCCCAGATGATGACATAGCCGGAGGCGCGAAGGTCGGGGGACCTCGAGTGGAGAAACCAGAGGAGGAGGTGGCCGAGACCGGCGAGGAGTTCTCCGGCCACGATGAGGCTGCGCCGGAGCTGGAGACGATCGGTGAGCCTGCCCCAGACCAGGGTCTGGAAGAGGATGTTGAGGATCATGGGCAGGGTCTCGAAGAGGGTAGTCTCGGTGACCGAGAGGCCGAGGTAGCCCCGAAGATAGACGCCGAGAAAGGTGTAGAAGACGCCGCGCCGGAACATGGCGAGAGCCTGGAAACTCGAGATACCGAAGAGGATGGCGAGGGGGCGAGGCCGGGGGGGCACGGGAGGCGATTGTTCGGTGTTCGGGGGATTCTGTCAATCGGAGGGAGAGAGTCGGGGCGGAGAGGGAAGGGGGGGGCGAGGCCGATGCCGCGACCCCTCCCCCGACGAAGCCGGGTTCTTACTGACCCGGCGATCGAAGGGCGGCTAGGATCCTTGGAACTTGATCAGCTTGGAGAGCTGGTGGCCGATTTCGATGCGATTGCAGAGGGGCCCTGCGAAAACCATGGAATAGGACCCGTAGAGACCGCCGAGGAAGACCTTGGCTCCGATCTCGGCGCGCCCGAGATTCTCCTGCTGTGCGAGGTTGCGGGAGGCCCGCTCCGAAGCCACGACCTTCCCGCGTTAGCCGAACCAAGTCGGCGTTCCGATCATATAGCTTCAATTATCGTTTTTGTAGACGGGGCGGCGACTGGTCGGATGGAGTGAATTGCGGTTCGACATGCCGGGTCGGGAGGCTCCGCGCTCCGATCAGGGGAAATTGGAATCGGAGGGAAGGTCGGGTAGGGCGGCCGCGGTCCTGCCCTGGGCCTGGAGCCTCGTCGGCGCGTCGGCGATGCGTCCGATTTCCTCGATGATGGCTCTGCGCTGGTCCTCGACCTGCCTCTCGTTCTTGAGGGCCGCGTAGATCGTCGGTTCCTGGAATTTCAGGGCCGCGAGGAAGGTGACGGAGGTCAGGGTGGACAGCTTGAAGCGGAGGTCCAGGTCGTCGAGGGAGGGTTCTTCGGCCGTCCCTCCCCCGCCAAAGGCCTTCTCGCCGGCCCTGCTTTCCTCGCGGAGGCGGAGGAGGGCGGCAAGTCGGCCGCCGATGCGATGGAAGGCGTCCGACGCCTCGACGATGAGGCCGACAGCCTCGGCCTCGAAGCTCGTCGCCTGGGCGGTCTTCGCCCTGAGGGTCATGAAGCGCGCCCAACTCAGACTCGGCAGGGCCTCGGAGCCGCGGAGGATCTTGGCGAGGGTGGCGCGGAGGCGCGAGATCTCGTATTCGATGGCCGGGTCGAGGACCGGGGCGCCGGGCGAGGTCGCGCCCCTGGTCGCGCCTTGCCCGGGGGCCTGGATCCCGGCGGCCGCCGCCTTGGACCTCGGCGGAGCCTCGAAGAGGGAGGCCAGGGAGGCGAGAAGTCCCTCCGCCAGACCGGCGACGAGGGCGATGACGTTCTCGGCGTCGCGTTCCCAGGGTGTCTTCTTCGATGTGGAGGATTCGTAGAAGGACTCGAGGGGGGCGAAGTCGACCTCGCCCTCCGAGTCGCGGCGCACGAAGGCCCGGAGTCTGAGGGTCTCCTCGCCCTCCGCGGATAGTTCGTCGAGCCGATCGAGGAGGGCCGCGATGTGGGCGTCGATGTCGAGCTGCACCTCCTCGCCGCAGTCGAACTCGGAGGCGCTCACGAGCTCCTCGCCCTCCGGCCGGAGGAGGTCGGCGATCGAGAGGTGGCGCTGGGCCCTGACCATGTTGACCGCGAGGATGAAATCCTGGAGGCAGAGCGGGGGGCCGCCGTCCTTGAGGAGGAGGGTTCCCGCGGCCAGGGCCTCCTCGGCGGCCTTGGTCGGATAGGAGAGCCTGGCGAGGAGGCTCTCGAGGCCGAACAACCTGTCCCTCCGCGCCCTCTGATCGTCGCGAAAGCCCACGAAGGTGAGGAAGGCGATCTCGATGCTGAAGAGGCGGCGCGAGGGCGGGGCGTAGCCGTGCGAATCGGGCTGGAGCTGGAGGGCCCCGACCTCGGTCACGAGGCGGCGCAGGGCAGCGAGGAGGTTGTAGTCCCGCTTCGTGAGGAAGCGCCAGCCCTCCTTGAGAGCCAGGTCGAGGGCGGCGCCGAGGGCGGGGAGCTGCTGTCTCTTCGTGTGGTCGAGGAAGACCCTGACCGTCTCGCTCTTCAGGGTGAGCCTCGTGAAGCCCGCCTTCAGGAAGCCGTTGGCCCTGGCCTTGGCCCTGATCGCCGGACCCTCGCGGAAGAGGTATTTCAGGAAGGTCGAGGGGACAATGTCGGCCTTTCTCCGGGCCCGGCGGCGGGCCGCGGCGAGCACCGATTCCTTCGTCCTCGTGGGATGGCGGCCCGCCGCGGCCGCCGCGGCCGCCGTGTGGGAGGTCTCGGCGGGAGCCGCCGCGGCGGGAGTCGCCGCGCCCGGGACCGCGGCTCCGGGGGCAGGGATCGGCGCGCCTCGCGGGCCCGACCGCCTTTCCTCGGCCATGGCGGCCTGGCTGTCGATCCTCTCGATCCGGCGCACCTTCTCTTCGATCGGGACCCGCGAGGCGACGACCTGGGCGACCAGCTCCGACTTCTCGGCGCTCCTCTCCCTTTGCAGGAGCGTACCGAGTCGGATATAGGCGACTGCTTCCCGTTCGAGGGTCTCTTTCCTTCCGGGGTCGATCATCCTGGCAGCACCATCCTCCGCCGGGAACAAGCTTAGCTCCTCCGCCCCTCGCCCGCAATCACCGCGGCGGAGCCGCGATTCCCGGAGGTCCTGGTCGGATTTGAAGACAAAATGTCCGTTTTGCGGCATTGCGGCTCGCGGCGAAGGAGGGAAGAATTCGGGACATCTCCCAAGGAGGACTCCATGAAACGATTCCTGGTCCTTACCCTCGTCCTGTCCCTGGGCCTCGCGCTCGCGGCCCAGGCCCCGACCCTGCCCGAACTCAAGGGCAAGACCGTCACGATCACGATCTGGACCCACGAGGACTCGAACAGGACTCCCCTCGAAAAGCGCTACATCGAGGAGTTCAAGGTCGCCAACCCGGGCCTCACCGTCAACTATGTCACCTACCCCTCGTTGAAGATCCGCGAGGTGCTCACGACCGCCTTCGCGGCCAATCAGGGCCCGACCGTCTTCAACATGGAACTCTTCGACGAGTATCCCTTCATCGTGAACGGCCGCGTCGCGCCGGTGGACTTCAAGCTGGCCGGTTACAAGGACGCGAAGGATCTCGTCGCAGGCTACAATCCCGGCATGATCGATCCCGTCACCGTGGACGGCAAGATCTACGGCCTGCCCCTCGAACTCACCAACTGGGCCGTCTACCTCAACAAGAAGATTTTCCGCGACGCCGGGCTCGATCCCGACAAGGACTGGCCCAGGACCTGGGAGGATGTCATGGCCGTCTCGGAGAAACTCGCGGTGCGCGACGGGCAGATCATCAAGCGCCGAGGCTTCGACTTTCGCTATCCCTACTACCTCACTTCGGTCGTGCCCATGGTCGAGCAGCTCGGCGGCGAGCTCATCGCCAAGGACGGGAAGAGCGGCATCGTCGGCGACGCGGCCTGGCTCAAGGTCCTCTCCTACTTCAAGGACTTCGGTCCCAACGGGAAGAACCTGGGCTCGCCGACCTACACGGCCGCGCGCTCCCTCTTCGACAACGACAAGAACGAGGTCGCCATGTCCCTCTCCGGGCTCTACCAGGAGGCGCGGATGAAGAAGTCCAATCCGGCCTTCTTCTCCTCGGGCGACTGGATGGTCGTTCCCTTCCCCCAGTGGAAGGACGCCAAGCGCAAGGTCCCGAACAATTTCTACGGGCACTACTACATGGTCAACTCGCAGTCGGCGAAGCCGGAGCAGCAGGCCGCCTGGGCCCTCCTCGGCTACATGCTCTCGCACGGCGAGGAGTATCTCTCCACGGTCGCCATCGTGCAGCCGACGAGGAAGCTCTTCGACTCCGCGACCTTCAAGGCGATGCCCTATTCGGAGGTCTTCATGAAGGACCTCGCGGCGGCGCACATGGTGTACTACGGTCCGGCCAGCTCCAAGATCGACTCCCTGCTCAAGGAAGCCTTCGAGTCGGTGATGCTCGCCGGCGTGGAGCCCCAGCGGGCCCTCGAGAAGCTCCGGAAGGACGTCACGGCCGCCCTCAACGACCAGTGATCCGATCCACGGCGGCGTCCTGCACGACGCCGTCGCGCACCGAGGGCCTGCGTCTGTCTCCGGGCACCGCGGCATAGTATGCTGACGAGGGCCGGGCGCCGCGGTACGGGCCGCGAAGGAGCTTCGATGGGACGGAGAAGGGGAACATCCTCGCTCGAAGGCCGCCAGGCGCGCTGGGGCTGGGTCTTCGTCGCCCCGGGGATCGTCTTCTTCTCGCTCTTCTCCCTCTATCCCATCCTCAATGCCTTCTGGACGAGCTTCTTCAACAAGAAACTCCTCTCGCTGAAGCCCCCCAGGTTCATCGGTCTGGACAACTACCTGCGCGTCCTGTCCTCCGAGGACTTCTGGAATTCGGTCACGGCCACCCTCGTCTTCGCGGCCGGGGCCTTCGTCCCCCTCTTCCTCCTCTCCCTCGGGCTCGCGGTCCTCGTCGTGTCGCGAAGGCGTTTCCAGCGGGCCTTCCAGATGGCCCTCTACTCGCCGGCCGTCCTGTCCTCGGCGGTGGCCGCCCTCATCTGGCTCCTCATCTTCGATCCCCGCGGCCTCGCGAACCAGTTCGCGAACCTCCTGCTCTCGAGCCCGGGCATCGACCGGAAATGGCTGGCCGACGCGAACATGGCGCGACTCTCGACCATTCTCGTCTATGTCTGGAAATATGTCGGCTATTTCACGATCCTCTTCGTCACCGGCATCGGGAAGATTCCGCAGAGCGTCAACGAGGCGGCTGTCATCGACGGGGCCGGCCCCCTCCAGCGCTTCTTCAGGATCACCCTGCCCCTCCTCAAGCCCACGACCGTCCTCGTGTCGGTGATGATCCTCATCCAGTGCCTGAAGACCTTCAGCACCCAGTATCTTTTCACGCAGCGCGGCGCCCCCCTCGGGCCCATCAACGTGGTGACACTCAACATCTACAACACCGCCCTGAGGGATCAGAACCTCGGGAGGGCGAGCGTGATGAGCGTCCTCCTCTTTCTCCTGATGCTCTTCCTCTCCTGGGCCCAGCTTCGCGCCTCGCGCGACGAGGGGGAGGCGGAGGGATGACCCCGGCCCTCCTCCGTCGCCCGGCCGCGGCCCGCGCCCCCTCCGGGGTCCTCTCCTTCCTCTCCTCCCTCCTGACCTGGGCGGTGCTCGGCGCGGCCGCCCTCCTCGTGGCCGTCCCCCTCCTCTTCATGTTCGGGGCCTCCCTCATGCCCCCGGCGGAGATCATGAAGATGCCCTACGACTGGGTCCCGCGGGAGCCCAAGTGGGCCAATTTCCTCCAGGCCCTCGCAGGGAACGACGGCACCTGGATGTTCCTCAGGAACATCTGGAACTCCCTCGTCGTCTCCCTCACGATCGCAGCCACCACGGTGGTCCTCTCCGCCCTCGTGGGCTACGGTCTGGCCAAGTTCGAATTCCGGGGGAGGAATCTGGTGTTCATGGGCATCATGGCGACCATGATGATCCCCTTCGAGACGGTGATGATCCCGCTCTACATGATCATCGTGAAGCTCGGGATGCAGGACTCCTACCTCGGCCTCATCGCGCCCTTTCTCATGAACGCCTTCGGGGTCTTCCTGATGAGGCAGTACCTCCTCACCTTCCCGCGCGAGATTCTCGATGCGGCGCGCATCGACGGCTGCTCGGAGCCCCGCATCTTCGTCTCGGTGGTCTTCAAGAACTCGGGCCCCGCGGCGGCGACCCTCGCGATCCTGGCCTTCCGCCAGCAATGGGACAATCTCCTCTGGCCCCTCCTCGTCGTCCAGCGCGAGGAGATGAAGACCATCCCCGCCTACATCGTCAAATTCGCGGCGGAGAAGAGCGCCGACGAGGGCGCGATGATGGCCGTCGCCGTCATCGCCTCGATCCCGGTCTTCGCGCTCTTCCTCACGCTCTCCCGCTATTTCCTCGGCGGATCGATGGTCTATTCGGCGGGGAAGGAATGATCGAGCTCTACATCTTCGACGTGGGCGGCGTCCTTTGCCGGGATTTCGACATCGCCCCGGAGGCGGCCCGGAGGCTCGGCATTCCGCTCGAAGACTTCCTCGACCTTTCGGCTCCGGACCTGAGCCCCCTGATGCGGGGCGAACTCGACGGGACGGAATTCTGGCGCCGCTTCGAGGTCCGATCCGGATTGAGGGCGGGGGAGGACTACTGGAAATGTCTCTTCTCGCCCACTCTCGATCAGCCGACCTGCGAGCTCGCCCTGGAGCTCGGGAAGCGGGCCCGCGTCGTCGGCGGCACGAACACCATCGCCGTCCACTACGAGACGCACAGCCGCCTCGGGCACTATGCCTGCCTCCAGGCGGTATACGCCTCCCACCTGATGGGGCTGGCGAAACCCGAGCGCGCCTTCTGGCTCGCCATCCTCGAAGCCGAGGGGGCGCGCCCCGAGCGCACGTTCTTCGTCGATGACTACGAGGAGAACGTCGAGGCGGCGGCGTCCCTCGGCATCAGGTCGCTGCTCTACGTGGACGCGGCGGGACTGAGAAACCGTCTCATCGACCTCGGCGCCCCCCTCGCCGACGCGGGATGAAATCTTCGCCCTGGACGGCCGTCCGCCCCTTCATCGCCCTCGCCCTGGCCGCTGTCCTCCCCGGCTGCGCGGGGCCGCCGGAGAAACGGGCGCCCGAAGCCGACCTCGTGGTGTACAGCTCCCACCCCGACGAGCTCGTCCGCTCCGTGGTCGCCGAGTGGAGGGAGAGGAGCGGGGATCGCGTCCGGATCCTGCGGGGAGGCACCGGGGAGCTCCTCGAGCGGCTGGCCGCCGAGGCGGCCGAGGCTTCCCCGGCTCAGCGAGGCGGCGGGGCCGACCTGCTCTGGGGGGGCGGGGCCGAGAGCCTCGCCGCCAACGCGGCCCTCTTCGATGCCTACCGATCCGCCGAAGACGCGATGTTCCCCGCGGCCTACAAGGCCGCCGACGGCACCTGGACCGGCTTCACCCTCCTGCCCATGGTGATCGCCTACAATTCCCGCCTCCTGGGAGCCGAGCGGGCCCCCCGTTCGTGGGCCGATCTCCTCGATCCCCGCCTGGCGGGCAACATAGCCTGCGCCGATCCGGCGGCCTCGGGAAGCGCCTATACCATCCTGCGCACGATGGAGGAGGCCCTGACCGCGGGCCTGGGCCGGGACGAGAAGGACCGGGGCAGACGGGAGGTGGCGAGACGCTTCGCGCGGGCCCTCGGCGGTCGCCTTCTGCCTGCCTCCTCGATGGTCCTGCCCGCGGTCGCCTCCGGCGAGTTCCTCGTCGGGATCTCCTTCGAGAACGCGGCCCGCGAACTCACGGCCAGGGGTTCGGATCTCCGGATCGTGATGCCGGCCGAGGGTACGAGCGCCATACCCGACGGCATCGCCCTCGTCCGCCGCGCCGCCCATCCCGAAGCGGCCCGGGCCTTCATCGATTTCGTCCTCGGGCCCGACGTGGCCGCCTTCATGGCAAGCCGCTACGGGCGGAGGTCGGCGCGGATGGACGCCGCGCCCGTGCCGGGCCTCCCGGCCCTCTCGGATTTCAGGATCATCGGCTACGACATCGAAAGGCCGCCCGGTCGAAGCGCTCCGAGGTCGGGCGCTTCGCCGCCCTGCTCGCGGAGGCGCAGGCGGGGACCGGGCCTCCGGCGGCGGGGTCGGTTCAGGATTGAGGATGGCCGAAGCGGCCCTCGCGGAAGTCGGTCGGTGTCAGGCCGACGAGCCGCCTGAACAGCGTCGAAAAATGCCGCTGGTCGCTGTAGCCCACGAGATCGGCCACGGCGCCGATCCTGATGGTGGGATCGCGGAGCAGCTCCGCCGCTCGCTTCATCCGGTAGAGGGCCAGATACTCCGAAAAGGTCCTCCCGGTCCGCGCCTTGAAGAGGCGGGCGAGGTGGCCGCCCGAGATGCCGAGGCTCGCGGCGGCGGCCTCGACCGAGAGCTCGGTGACATAGCGGTCGCGGATCTCGGCGACGGCCCTCTCGACATAGGCGTCGGCGGGCTCCCGCGGCGACTCGGGGGCGAACTCCGAGAAGAAGGCCAGGGCCGCGCCGGAGGCGCCGGCTACAGCCCGGTGTCGGGTCCGGGCGGCGAGGGCCGCCGACATCCGTCTCATCGTCATCTCGAGCTCGGTGTCGTCGAGGGGCTTGAGGAGGAAGTCGAAGGCGCCGAGCCGGACCGCCCGGCGCGCGTACTCGAATTCGGAGTGGCCCGAGACGATCAGCACGAGAGGGCGTTCCTCCTCCGAAAATTCCGCGCGCAGCGCCTCGAGGATTCCGAGACCGTCGAGGCCGGGCATGCGGATGTCGGTGATGAGGGCGTCGGGACGCCTCGACCGCAGAAGCTCCAGGGCCTCCACTCCATCGGCCGCGGAGCCGGCGAGGACGAATCCCCACTCCTCCCATTCCTGGGCTCCGCAGAGTTCCTTCCTGAAGAGTTCCTCGTCCTCGGCGACGATCAGGGAATGCACGGTCGGCCCCCGGTTCCGGGATCCTGCCTCATCTCGCCGGGGAGCCCTTCCGGATCGGAGCCGAGGGGGGCCGGGGGGGCGGGGAAGCGAAGCAGCGCGCGGAAGCCCCTTCTCCCCGAGGCCTTCTTCGACCGGCAGCTGGCCTCGGACACGACGATGCCGTATCCGGGGCCGAACTGAAGCCTGACGCGCCGGTTCGTGGCCGACAATCCGAGGTGAGACTCTCCCTCGGGTATCTCGCCGGAATCGAGGGTCCGCCCGAGCTCTTCGAGGGCCGGCTGTCCGAGTCCGGGCCCGTCGTCCTCGATGGCCAGAAATGCCCGTCGCGGGCCTTCCTCCCTCTCCTCGAAGCCGCCCTCGATCCGCATCGTCCAGGGCCCGGAAACCTCCTCGAGGCCGTGGATCAGGGCGTTCTCCACGAGGGGCTCGATCACGAGGCTCGGGAGGGGGAAATCGAGGATGGCGGGATCGACCTCCTCCGCCACGACCAGGCGCTCGCCGAAGCGGGCGCGCTCGACGAAGAGATAGTGGCGCGAGAACTCGAGGCCTTCGCGCACCGTCGAAAGCTCCTTCCTGCCCCGGGCTTCCGAACCGAGAAGCTTGCCGAGGCGCGTGGCCACCTCCACGACCTCGGCGACCCTGCCGAGTTTGGCGAGGGACTTCATGGAGTTCAGGGCGTTGCGGAGGAAGTGGGGATCCATCCGTGCCGCCAGGGCGCCCAATTCCGCCTTGCGGAGCAGCTCGCGCCGCTCGACGGCGGCCGCCACGAGATCCCCGATCTCCGCGGTCATGGCGTTGAAGGAATCCACGAGCTCGCCGAGCTCGTCGCTCGATCTCCTCGCCACCCTGACTCCCAGGTCGCCCTCCCGGACCTTCTTCATGGATGCGGAGAGGGCGAGTACCGGCCGGGTGACGAGGCGCGAGGCCATGAGGGCGAAAATGGCGGCCAGGAGGGTCGCGGCGCCGAGGCCGGCGTTCGTGGCCGAGCGCATCGCGTCACCGAGCTCGGCGAGGAGGGGTTCCGGGAGGGCGAGGCGCGCCGAGAAGACGCCCGAGGAGGCTTCATAGGGCCCGCGCGTGGCCCGCGGCGCGAAGGGGACCTCGTCCTCGGTGAAGCCTTCGCGGCCGGGATCGGCCAGGCTGAAGGCCACGAGGCCCTGGCCGTCGACGAGCTCGGCGTCGGCTCCGAGGAGCTCCCGCCCCTCGCCGGCCGCCCGGACGAAGGCGTCCCGGTAGATTTCGGCGATCGCCAGGCCGAGGACCTCGCCCCGGGATCCGCGGACCTGCCGGGCGGCGACCACGAGGGCCACCGCACCGTCCGCGGCGACCCGTCGCCGGGCCGCGAAGGCGGATTCCCCGGCCGTCAGGCCTGCCTTCCTCGCGATGCCCCAGCGGGCGTAGGCCGGGAGCCGGAGGTCGGGAGGAAGCTCCCGCGTCGTCCAGGTGCGGCCTCCCGAGACATCGGCGAGGGAGAAGGCGAGACTCGGGGCCCGAGCGGCCGCCCGGGCCAGGAGGCGCTGAACCGCGCTCGTCAACTCGGCGCGCGGGGGCTCGGTCGAGTCGAGGGCCGTCAGGGTCTCGCCGGCCGCGGAGACCGCGGTCAGCGAGAGGTCCACCTCTCGTTCGAGGGCGCTCACCCGCTCGGCGAAGGCCCAGGCTGCCGACCTCCCCCGCTCGTCCATCGCCCTCGCCAGGGCCCGCTCCGCCATGCCCGTCAAGGCCGTCGAGAGGAGGGCGATGGGCACGAGGGAGGAGAGGAGGAAGAGCACGAAGACGCGGAGGAAGTAGCTCCGCCCGCCTCGCTGCGCGTGGACCTTCATCGCCGGCAGTATATAACACCGGCCTCCCGGCGGTCTTCGGCCATCCGCGACCGGACCGCGCCCTGAGGGACGCCGGGCGGCCGCGGAAGGTCCTGGGTCCGATCGCCACCATCAGCCCGGGGCGCCTTCCAGATTGACCGTGCCCGCCACGAGGAGTCCGCCGGGGCCGGGACTGCCGCGCGCGGTCACTGTCATGCCCGGCTTCAGGTCGGCGAGGGAGCGGGCGTAGCTGCGATGGATCACGATGCCCTCGGGCACCGCGATGGCCGCGTTGAGCATGTCGTATTTCAGGTACAGGATCCCGCCGGTCACCTGGGCGGCCAGCCTGTCCACCTCGGCATTGGTCATCACCTGCCCGTTCGACATCGCGAACTGGCCCTTCCTGGCCCGCTGCCAGAGTTCCTTGGGGAAGACGTTGATGGCCGTCGCCGTCAGCGACCCGTCGGCGGCCTTGGTGGCGGCGACGCCGAGGGCATCGCCGTTCTGGATCGAGGAGAGGGGCACCACGAGTCTTTCGAGGATGAGGGTGTCCTTGCCGATCGCCACCGGGCTCGTCGTACCGTCGGCCGCCGAGAGGAAGAGGGTCGAGCCCTCGATCCGCGCGATCGTTCCCGTGACGGAGATCTGGCCTCCCGTGGCCGGCGCGGGAGGGGGCGGCCCCTTCATCGCGCCGTAGCCGCCGGACTGCGCGAGTGTGCCCCCTCCCGGCAGGAGGAAGAGAAGGGCCGCGAGGGCCGGGACGGCGCGGCGCGCCGCTGTGCTCCCTCTCGATGAAAACCGCTTGAGACCGCCCATAAGGGCCTCCTTGTGCCTACCCGAAGGTGAAGGCGAAGAGACGTATCCTTCCCCTCACGGCCAGCGTGAGGACGTGGAAGCCGGCCGAGGGAAGATGTACTAGTTGGTAGAGTCTGCTCTCCGTGGGCGAAAGTCTCCCGCCCCTCAAGTCGGGAGTATCGGCGGGGGCGACGCCGTCCAGAGTGGCGCTTATGCCGTCCCCGGGCCGGGGACTGCCGGAGGGCTCCACGACGAGATAGACGTCCTTCGCGTCGAAGCCCAGGCTGAGGAGGCCCGAGGACTCGGGGACGATGTACTGGCCGCTGATCGTCCATCGCCCCTCGAGGTTCCATTCCCCGTTGCCGGGCACGCGGGCGGGCCGGTAGTCGGCGGCCTTGTCTGCCACAGCGCCGACGGCCGAGGCGAAGCCCGAGCCGCGCTCGTAGCCGAGGTAGGTTTCGGGGGTGCCCGCCGCGAGGGCGGGTTCGGGCGAGGAGACGGCGCCGGCCACCTGCGATCCCGCCTCCTCGAGGAGGGTCTTGATGACTCCCTCGGCCACGTCGTAGCCGCCTTCGCCGAAGTGGAAGTAGCGCACGCGGCCCTTGGCGTCGATGAAGTAGTCGGCGGGCCAGTACTGGTTCCCGTAGGCCTTCCACTGGGCGTAGTCGTTGTCCTGGACCACGGGCCAGGTGACACCGAGCTGGCGCATGGCGCGGGCCACGTTGGAGGGCGTCTTCTCGAATTCGAATTCGGGGCTGTGGACGCCCACGATGACGAGGCCCTTGTCCTTGTAGGCCGCGTACCAGGCTCTGAGCCAGGGCAGGGTGCGGACGCAGTTGACGCAGCTGTAGGTCCAGAAGTCCACCAGCACGACCTTCCCGCGGAGCTGGGCGAGGGAGAGGACCTTGCCCGCGGCCGCCGAGGAAAGGGGACTCGAGGCCGGGTCGATGCCCTCGAACCAGAGGCCCTTGGTGACGAAGTCGGGGGCCGCGCCGTAGTCGCCGAGGCTGCCGTCGTCCGGCAGGCCCTCGGGAGCGCCGGCGAAGAAGCCGACTGTCGGGGCCGTCCCCCCCGCTGGAGCCAGGGACCTGGTCCTCGCGTCGAGGGCGCTCCGCACGGGCGCGAGTCCCTCGAGGGCCGTGAGCCCGCTGCCGTAGGCGGGGAAGGCCGAGAGGAGGGCGGCCTGGAAGCTCCGGTCGACGCCGAAGGCCAGGCCGATTCCGAGGACGATCAGGAGGACGCCGAAGCCTCTCTGGATGCCCGCGGCCGCCCGGCCCAGGGCGGGGACCCGCGCGAGGAGGGAGCGCCCGCCGAGCATGATGGCGAGCATGGGGATGGAGGTGCCGAGGGTGTAGGCGAGGGTGATGAGGACCGAGCCTCCGTCGATCCGCCGCGTGAGGGCCAGGCTGATGACCGAGGCCATGATCGGACCCACGCAGGGCGTCCACACGAGGCCGAGGCTGAGGCCCACCGGAAGGCCCCCGAGGAAGCCCGCGAGGGCGCCCGGCCCCCTTCCTCCCGCCGCGAGGCCCTGGGCCGGCGCGGCCAGGCGCGAGGCGGCGCCCTCGAAGATGGCGCCGAGGCGCGGCACGAGGAGGATCAGGCCGAAGGCCAGGACCATCGCCACGGCGAGGTAGCGCATCGCGTCGGCCGGGATGCCGAGGGCCTGGACGAGGGCGGAAAGAAAGAGGGTGAAGAGGACGAAGCTCAGCACGAAGCCCGCCACGATCCCGAAGGGCCGCGCCCTGCCCTTGCCGAGGCTGCCGGAGAGGACGATAGGAAGGACGGGGAGGATGCAGGGCGAGAGGATGGTGATGATGCCCGAGAGGAAGGCGAAGCCGAGGAGGAGGATCATGCTCCCCTCCCGGCCGGATCCGACCGGCGTCGCTGGTCGAAGCGGGGAACTGGGGTACACATGAATCCAAGCTACGGAAGACCTCGCGCAAGATCAAGGAAAGAAGATCGGGGAGGGATCGCGAGCCGTTCCGGTCTCGATAAATAAATCATTATAGTTATTGCCATGTGGGGATGATTGTTCGAATTGGAAGTTTCTTTGTCGCCCGCGCGGGAAACCGGTATGTTCCCTCAATGCGATTCGACACAAGGAGGTCGACATGAACACTGTATCACGGGCCTTCACCGCCTTCGGGGTGATGTTGTTCCTGGGCGCGGGCCTGGAGGCCCGGGCGGCCACGAGCGTCGACCTCAGGAAGAACTCCTCGGGCGAAAGCTACCTGACCGATTCCCGGGGCATGACCCTCTACTACTACACCAAGGACGAGGACGGGCAGAGCGCCTGCACCGACGGCTGCCTCAAGGCCTGGCCCGTCTTCTATGCGGATTCGCCCAACCTGCCCTCTCCCCTCCAGAGCTCGGATTTCGGCACGATCACGCGGCCCGACAACACGAAGCAGACCACCTACCGGGGCTGGCCCCTCTACTACTGGGTGAAGGACCTCAAGCCGGGAGACATGACCGGCGAGGGCGTCGGCAAGGTCTGGTATATCCTCACCACGCCGCCCTACACCGTGATGCTGTCGACCGACAAGGCCCTCGGCACCCACCTCGTGGATGGCCAGGGCAGGAGCCTCTATTGGTTCACGAAGGATCCGCCCGGCGCGAGCGATGGAACGGGAGCGCGCAACGCGGCCTGGCCCGCCTTCGCGCCCGATTCATTCAAGGTCCCCTCGGCCCTGAACCCGGCCGACTTCACGATGATCACGCGCGGCGACGGCACGAGGCAGGCGGCCTACAAGGGCTATCCGCTTTACTACTTCGCCAAGGACCTGAAGCGCGGCGACATTAACGGCCAGGACCTGGGCAAGGCCTGGTACCTCGTCGACCCGGCGAATTTCCCGGCGGCGGGGATGTAGCTCAGAGCCCCGCCCCCGCGGCGGGTTCCTTCTCCTCCTCCTCGACCTCCGAGGCCAGGGGGAGGTTGAAGCGGCGGACGGCGAGGATGGAGAGGCGCCTCTCCTCTCCGGCGAGGGAAGAGAGGTCCCAGTCGGGAGCCGCGGGCTCGCTGCCCGACGACTCGGGAAGGCTCTCGGCCCGCGTGGCCAGGCTGGGATGGGAGTCGAGGGCCGTCTCCCTCTGGTCCCTGATGGCGCTCAAGGCCGCTTCCTTCACCGAGGGATTGGCCGCGAGGAGGCCCTCGATCTCGGCGAAGAGGGAGGCGGGATCCTCGAGGGGCGAGGCGCCGACCAGCTGGTCGAAGAGCTGGCCTTGCACCGAGGCCTTTTCGAGCGAGGAGACCAAGGCAGCCTTGCCGTACAAGGTGGAGGCGACGCGGTCCGCCCTGAGCTCGCGGCCGCGACTCAGCATGCGGTCGATGGTGGCGAAGTAGTCGTGCGAGGCGGCGAGGAAGAGCAGCGAGGGCAGTCGCAGGTAGGACATGACCGCCCCCGTGGAGCCGGAGACCTCCGTCTTGGCGAGGACCTCGAAGGAGACGCCCAGGCTGCGGTAGGCGGGCGCGACGACGTTCGAGTAGAGCACATCGTTCCCGGCGAAATGCGCGAACTCATGGGCGAGGACGGCCTGGAGCTCCCGCGTCGACAGGCCCTTCAGGATCGGCATGCCGAGGGCGAGGATGCGCCCCGAGGCTTCGCCGTCGAGGAGCTTCATCGCGGAGCGCGTGACGAAGAAGGTGGGCTGGGCATGGAGGATGATCCTGTCGGGAGGCGGGGTCCCTACCTTGGCGGCCACGTCCCTGACGAGGGCCGCGAGGCCGGGCTGGGCCTCCTCGTCGAGGGCGACCGCGGCCTGCTCCGATTTCGCCGGCCTCACGATCGCCACGATGGCCGTCGCCGTGGCCCAGATCGCGGCGAGGGGGGCGAGGGCGGCGCCGAAGAGGAGGATCAAGGGGAGGCGCGGAAGCTCGGAGAGGAAGAGGAGGAGGGCGGCGGAGATGCCGATGGTGATGAAGGTCGACTCGAGCACGTTGACGAGGGTGACGGGGATGGACAGGATCGCGAGGATGGTGAGAAAGAGGGAGGGCTGGGGCACCTTTTCGAGGGGGCCCTCCCGGACGCCCGCCTTTCCGGGGAAGCGAGCGGCCAGGATGCCGTCGGCCTTCTTCCACAGATGGATCGCCGCCAGGGCGGCCGACATCGAGAGGGCCACGTCGAGGGACCAGGTCACGAAGCCGGGTATGCTCCGCGACAGTCTGAAGGCGACGAAGATGAGATTGACCGCGACCACGAAGGTGGCGAGGCCGACGTTGATCGGCCGGTAGCGCCGCGATTGGAAGCACCCCGCCGCGAGGACGGAGACGAAGGCCGGAGCGAGGCCGGCGAAGAGGAGGGAGAGGAGGATGCCGACCCAACCCTCCGTCCCCTTCATGAAGGTGTCGAAGAGGAAATTCGAGAGGGCCCTTCCGACGAAGTAGCCGACGGCCGGTCCGGCGAGGATCCCCAGGATCTCGAGGGCTTTGATCTGCTTTTTCATGACGCTCCTTGCGCTGTCCCTGCCGAAATCGAGGGGATTCTCACCGAGCCCCGCTCCACTGTCAATCACCGCCCCTGCCGGACCCGCGCTCGAAGGACCTCTTCCCTCCTGCGTCGCCCTTTCGGAATTTCATGACATTCGTCACTACTCCCATCAATCGCGGGGCGATAGACTTGGGTCCATGAACATGGCAAACCTGTCCGACGCGGTGAAGCGTTACGACTCCGTGCTCGCCCTCGACCACGTGGATTTCGACATCGGTGAGGGCGAGATCCTCGGCCTCCTCGGTCCCAACGGCGCGGGGAAGACCACGGCCATCAGGGCCCTGGCGGGGCTTCTCCCCCTGGACTCGGGCACCATCAGACTCTTCGACCAGGAGCAGCATCCGGGGCGGAGGGACCTCAAGCGCAGGCTGGGCCTCGTCACCCAGGAGATCACGGTATTCGAGGATCTCAGCGCCCGCGAGAACCTCGAGTTCTTCGCGGGGCTCTACGGCCTGCGGGGCGCCGAGCTCCGCCGCCGCATCGCGGAGACCCTCGAGTTCGTGGGGCTCACGGAGTACGCCGACCTGAGGCCCCGGAAATACTCCGGCGGCATGAAGCGCCGCCTGAACATCGCCTGCGCCCTCACCCACGGCCCGGAGCTCCTCATCATGGACGAGCCCACCGTCGGCATCGATCCCCAGTCCCGCAACCACATCCTCGAATCGGTGCGGACCCTCCGGGCCAGGGGCACCACCATCCTCTACACCTCCCACTACATGGAAGAGGTGGAGGCCCTCGCGAGCCGCGTGGTGATCATGGACCAGGGACACGTGATCGCCCAGGGCAGCGTGGAGGAACTCGTCGCGCGCCTCCCCTACGAGGAGAGGGTCCACCTCGAGGTGGGCGAACCCTCGGAGGCCTTTCTCGCGAGAGTGCGCGCGATCCACGGCGTCAAGCTCGTCACGATGGAAGGTTTAGTTATTACGGTCGTCTCGGCCTCCGGTTCTGACAACCTGAACCGCGTCGTCCAGGCGGCCCAGGGCCATGGCGGCCTCCGCTCCCTCATGGAGGACAAGCCCGACCTCGAGGACGTCTTCCTCACCTTGACCGGGAAGAGCCTTATTGACCCGGCGATCGCAGGAAGCGGCAAAGTACACAAGCGCCGGGTCAATGGGGACGGGGGCGAGGCATGAACCCCGTCCTCATCGTCGGGCGCACCATGTTCATCAGAATGCTCCGCGACCTGCCCAGTCTCATCATGCTCCTCCTCGTGCCCCTGGTCCTGATCGCCATCCTCGGGTCGGTCTTCTCATGGGTGCCCGCTGACATCCCCTACATGCGCGGCGTGGCGAGCCCCATGGCCTTCTTCGCCGCCGGCTTCCTCGTCATGTTCCAGCTCTTCGGGGGCGGCTACAGCCTCACCTACGTGAAGGGCGCCCTCTTCTCGCCGATGCGGTGGCGCCTGTACGGCCTTCCCTGCTCGCCGGGCGCCATCGTCCTCGGCACCGTGGGAGCGGCGACCCTCGTCAGTCTCTGCCAGGGTCTCCTCGTGGTCCTCGTCACGGGCCTCGCCTTCGGCGTCGACTGGGGCTCTCTTCCCCTCGTGGTCCTGGTCCTCCTCGCGGTCACCCTCCTGTCCCAGCTCTTCTACCTCACCATGCTCCTCGCCCTGCGCAATCAGGGGACGGCGATGACCCTCGGCTGGTTCTTCGCCTACGGCAGCTGCGTCGCCGGCGGCCTCATCTTTCCCCTTCCCGTGGAGCGACCCTTCTTCCGTTTTCTCGCGACCTACGGCAATCCCTATTCCCTGGCCCAGACGGCCCTGCGAGAAGGATCGCCGCAGAACAACCCGGCCGTCGCGACCCTCTGCCTCGCGGTCCTGTACGCGGCCGCCGCCCTCTTCGCCCTCCTGGCCGCGAGGCTCGCGAAGAGGAAGCTGGCATGACGGTCTTCCGCTTCGCTCTCAGGCGGGCCTTCCGCGATCCCCTCAATCTCCTCCTGGTCTGCGCCCTGCCCCTCGGCGCGGCCTTCCTGCCCTCGGTGGAGGGCCTCGGGCTTCCCCTCGGCTTCCAGATGTACGGCGCCATCGTCCTCTTCGACGCCTTTCTCCTCCTCAGGTCGGTCGTGGACGACGGCGTGAGCGGGGTCTTCCAGCGGATCGGCGCCGCCCCCCTCACGCCCCTCCGCTACCTCGGCGAGACCCTCCTGGCCTACGCCCTCATACTCTTCGTCCAGAACGCCGCGATGGTCGGGCTCGGGACGCTCGTCCAGGGAGGGCGCCTGCCCGCGCCCCCCCTCCTCCTCCTCGCCTACACCGTCTTCTCGCTGACCTCCCTCTCGATCTCCCTCGCCGGCGGCGCCCTCTTCCGCGATCGCGACACGGCCTACCAGAGCCTCTCGGCCTTCCTCATGGTGCTCGCGATGATCGGGGGCCTCTTCTGGCCCCTCGAGATCATGCCGCCCTTCCTCGGGCGGATCGCGACGATCACGCCCTGCTACTGGCTCGTCGAGGCCGTGGACACGCTCAGGCGGAACGGGCCCCTCGGGCACTATGCCCTCTCCCTCGCGGTCATGGTACTATTCTCCATCGCCTTCCTCTTGGTCGGGAGCAGACGCCGCCTGGTATGAGGTCGCACTCGAAGGAATTGACTCCTGCCGCGATGATCCTCGCCGGGCGCCTCCTCGGCCTGTCCCTCCTTCTCCTCCTGTGGCTGCGCGAGGGTCGCGGCGCCGAGGAACTCCTCTTCGTCCTCTTCCTCGCCGTCCTCGGGCTCTCGCGCTGGCGCTTCGAGAGGCAGCCGTCCTGGACCCTCCTTTTCGACGAGGCGGCCTGTCTGGCCGCGACGACCCTCTGGCCCTCGGCGGCCCTCGGCCTGGCCCTGCCCCTCCTCGAGGCGGCCTATGCGGGCTCTCTTCGCTTCGCCCTTCCCCTCCTCGCGATCATCGCCCTCCAGGGCGCCCCCGGCCTTCCCCTCCTCGCGGCCTTCGCGGCGGCCCTCCTTCTCGGCCTGGGAGGGCGGTCCTGGTCGCGCGGGCTCGAGAGCCTGCGCCTCGAGGCCGACGGCGAGCGCCGCGAGCGCCTCGATCTCGAGAGCCTGAAGTCCGAGCTGGTTTCGGATAACCTGAACTCGGCGCGAATGGCCGGGGCGGCCGAGCGGGGGCGCATCGCCCGCGAACTCCACGACCATGTCGGCTACGCGCTGACCGCGGCCCACCTGGCTCTCCAGGCCTTCGGGATCCTCCGCCAGGCCGAGAACGGCCAGGCCGGTGACGGCCAGGCCGAGGAACTCCTCGCCGAGGCCGGTGCCCGCGTGGAACAGGGACTGGCCCTCCTCAGGTCGACGCTCCGCGGTCTCGCTCCCGAGGGGGAGGAGGGCCTCGAGTCCTTCGAGGAAATCTGCCGACGTTTCGCCCCGGCCCGCGTCGATCTCGAGGTGCGGGGCGACACCGACAGGATCCCGGTCTTCGCCTGGGCCGTCCTCGCCCCCTGCCTGAAGGAGGCCCTCTCCAACGGGACGCGCCACGGAGGGGCCCGGAGCTTCGCCGTGTCCCTGGATGTGGGACCCTCGATCGTGCGCCTCGCCGTGCGGAGCGGCGAGACCGAGGCGATAGCCAAAGCCGGCGAGGGCCCGGTTCCCGCGGGCGGGGGCCAGGGCCTCAGGAACCTTCGGAGACGGGCCCGGGCCGTGGGGGGCAACGTCAATGTCGAGGCGGCCGCGGGCTTCCGCCTCGTCTGCGTCCTTCCCCTCGACGAGCCGGCGGGGGCCCCGTCGTGAGGATCCTCATCGTGGACGACGACACTCTCGTGGCTCGGAGCCTCAAGGTCCTCCTGGCCAAGGAGACCGACCTCGAGATCGTCGGCCTGGCCCACGACGGCGAACAGGCCCTCGCTGCCTGCGAGCGCGACAGGCCCGAGGCCGTGCTCATGGACATCAGGATGCCGCGGATGGACGGCATCGAGGCTACGAGGCGGATCAAGGCAGTCTGGCCGTCCATCCACGTGGTCATGCTCACGACCTTCCACGACGACCGGAGCATCCGAGAAGCCTTGCAGGCGGGCGCAGAGGGCTAACTCCTCAAATCGGCGCCGACGGAAGGCATGGCCGAAAAGCTACGCGCAGTCGCCTCGGGCAGCGCGGTCATCGACGCCGAGGCCTTCCGGCGCCTCGCCGAGCCCGAAAAGACCCCGGTCACCGGCCTCAACCTCCGCGAGACCGAGGTGATGGAACTCGTGGCCCGAGGCTTCTCCAACAAGGAGATAGCCGAGAACCTCGCCATCGGCGAGGGGACGGCGCGCAATGTGCTTTCCTCCGTCCTCGAGAAGCTCGGGCTCCGCGACAGGACCCAGCTGGCCATTTTCTACTGGCGGCGAAGGCTCTGAAATATGTAAAATATAGTTGACAGCATGTCGTAATTGTTTTACATTCCTGGGTGTTAAACTTATCCGACATTCCGGGAGGTCGTGATGTCCTTCGAAGAGAAATTCACTTGGGTGAGCGCGGTGGTGTCCCTCCTCGTCGCGGGGGTTTATGCCACCTTCGTCGTCGGGCGGCTGGGGAGTCTCCCGGTCGCCGAGATCGCCTACCAGGGGCCCCTCCTCCTCGCCATCGGGGCGACCATCGTCGTGACGATCGCCGGGACCATCCTCATGTCGATCGGCACCGCCGTCTCGGCGGAGATCAGGGGAGAGGGTCCCGCCCTCGACATCGACCGCAAGGACGAGCGGGACGAGCACATCGACCGGCGAGGCGAGCTGGTCGGCTACTACGTCTCCTCCGCCGGCGCCCTCGGAGCCCTCGCCCTCGCGATGCTGCGATACGACCAGTTCTGGATCGCGAACGCCCTCTACCTGTCCTTCGCGGCGGGGGGACTCGTGGCATCGACGGTCAAGCTGATCGCGTATCGCCGGGGTTTCTAGCCGTGGTCAAGCCGACACGGATCACGAACAGCATCCGGACCCTCCGTTTCGCCGCGGGGGAGATGACCCAGGCCGAGCTCGCCGACCGGGTGAAGGTGACCAGACAGACCATCATCGCGATCGAGCAGGGTCGCTACTCGCCCTCGCTCGAGATGGCCTTCCAGATCGCGCGAGTCTTCAAGGTGCCACTGGACGCGGTATTTCAATATCCGGAGGAGGAAGCATGAAAAAACAGGACGGGATCGACGGAGGAGGGGCCGGCGGCCGCGAGCGAACGGCGACCTCGGCGGATCCGGACCGGAGGAGGGCCGCGCTCGCGGGGATCTTCTTCATAATTGGGACTTTATCGGGCCTGGTGGGCCTCGGCGCTGTCCTCGCGCCCGTCCTCGCCGCGCCGGACTACCTCAGGGCCTATGGCACGATGGAGACCAGGGTGCTCGTGGCCTGCCTCCTCGAGCTCCTCATGAGCGCCTCCCTCGTGGCCATGGCGGCCTCGATCTATCCGGTGCTGAGGAGGCTGAGCCCGAGCGCCGCCCTGGCCTATTTCGGCGCGCGCCTCCTGGAGGCCGTCCCGGCCGTCCTGGGCGTCGTCAGCATGCTCGCCCTGGTCGAACTCGGGAAGGAGTACCTCGTCGCGGGGACCGCGGAGGCCGCGCGCTTCGAGCCCCTGGGCTCCCTTCTCGTGGGCGTCCAGGAATGGGCGGGTCATGTGGTCCTCGATGTCGCCATCTTCCCCATCGGAGCCCTGGTGCTCTACTGGACCCTCCTCAGGTCGCGGCTCGTCCCGAGGTGGCTGTCGGGCTGGGGCCTGATAGGCGCCCTTCTCTATTGGACGGCGGGGCTCCTCGTCATGTTCCACCTCATCCGTCCCCTCGGGACCCCGCACATCCTCCTCCAGGCGCCCCTGGGCCTGCAGGAGATGGTGCTGGCCGTCCGGCTGATAGCGAAGCGCTTCGACCGTGGCGTGACGGAAAAGGAGGACCGGAATGGACGCTGAAGGCCCTGTCCTCCTTCTCGGCGCCACGGGCCGCACCGGGCGGCTCGTCCTCGGCCAACTCCTCGAGCGCGGCATCGAGGTGCGCGCGATCGTACGCTCGGCCGGGAGGCTGCCGCCGGGAACGAGGGCCCACCCCGGCTTGACGGTGATCGAGGCCGACCTCCTCTCGCTGTCGCCCGAGGAGCTGGGGGACCGGCTCGAGGGCTGCGCCGCGGTCCTGAGTTGCCTCGGTCACACCATCGATCTCAGGGGGATCCTCGGCCCGCCCCGGGACCTCGTCGAGCGCGCGGTCCGGCACGTGCACTGCGCCGTCGCCGCGCTCCGGCCGCCCTGCCCCCTCAGGTTCGTCCTCATGAGCAGCGTGTCGGTCAATCGCCCGGGCGGACAGGACAGCCGCAGGGGCCGCCTCGAGCGACTGATCCTGGCCCTGATCCGCGCCCTCGTCCCTCCCGCCTGGGACAACCAGAAGGCGGCCGACTTCCTCTCCGTCGGGCTCGGCGCGGCCGACCCCTTCCTCCGCTGGTCGGTCCTGCGACCCGACACCCTCGTGGATGGCGAGCTGTCGTCCTACTCCTTGCACGAGGAACTCGTGAGCGGCCTCTCCAAGCCCGACAGCTCGACCAGGGCCAATGTCGCGCACTTCATGTGCGAACTCGCGACCGGGGCCGAGGTCTGGAAGGCCTGGGAGGGCAGGTTCCCGGTCCTCGTCGATGCAGGAGCCTGACGAGTGCTCCGAGCCCCGCGGCGGAGGCCTCACCCGTCGTTCCCGCCTCCCGGGCCTTGCCATGAGGCCTCGCCGAGCGCGCCCGCTTGCCTTGACCGCGATGTTCCAAGGGCCTAGCATTGCCGGCGGATGAGCCCCGCGCGTCGACGGAGACAGCCCTTCCGGCGACCGCGGCGGGAGCGCCGCCGTGAGGAGGTCCCGAGCCATGTGGCGTCTTCTGTTCCTCCTCGCCGGGCTGGTCGCGGTCCACTCCTCGGCGGCGGCCCAGCCCGTCCTCAGGTTCGCCACCCGCAGCGATGTGCGGATGTTCGAGCCCTTGATCGCCGCGGTCTACGCGGAGCTGGGCTACAAGGTCGAGTACGAGCTCCTGCCCGCCGAGCGCGGCCTCCTTTCGGCCGACGAGGGGCTCCTGGCCGGGGACATCGGCCGGAACGTCGCCGGCGACGGCGACATCCTCAAGCCCTACCCCAACCTCATGCTGGTGAGCGAGCCCCTCTTCGTGTCCTACGACATCGCCTACGCCCTCAAGGGGAAGAAGGCGATCATCGCCGGCATCGCGGATCTGGCGAACTACCGGGTCGGCATCGTGCGGGGGAGCAAGGAAGCCGAGGACTTCGTCAAGCGATACGCGATCAACATCGTCGTCCTGGAGAACCGCGAGGTGCTCGATCAGATGCTCCGCTCGGGCCGGATCGACGTCGCCATCGGGTCTTCGGTGGTGACCCCGCCCGACGACATGGTCGTCGTGAACGGGAGGCTCCGGAGACTCGAGGCCTACCACATCCTCAATCGGAAATACGCGAGCCTCGCCCTCGATGTCGAGCGCGTGATCAAGGCGATGAAGGCCGACGGCCGCTGGGCGGCCCTGTTGAGGCGTCCCTAGGGGACTTCGAGCTCTTCGGGGTCAGGAGACCCAGCCCGGGAGGGCGGCCGCCTGCCTGATCCAGTCGACCACCTGGGCCTCTTCGGGCCGGTCGACCTCGCGGATGTCGAGGTAGCGGACCTCCTTCTGCTTGGACTCCCCGGGGGGAAGGGGACGCAGGGAGCTGCCGCGGAAGAAGGCCACCCTGACGCATTTCGCCAGGCAGTGGAAGCCCAGGAACCAGCCCTGCCCCTCGAGGCCGTAGAAGGGCGTGTTCCACTTCACGGCCCTCTGGACCGCGGGCAGGGCGCGAACGATGAGTCCGTCGAGCCACTGCCCGACCTCGCCCTTCCAGCCCGGCATGGCTTCGATGTAGGCCCGCACCGGTTCCTCGCCCAGGGCCTTGGCGATCCGGGGGTTGCCGCCCGCGAGAAGGACCGGTTTCGGAGCCGTCTTCTCCGTACTCTCGGGCGGCGAGGGCTCGGCCGCCTTCTCTTTCCTTGGCATGGTCACCTCTCTCCACATCGGGCGTGGCCCATAGTATGCCGTCCATCGCGGTCCCTCGCCAGTGATTCCGATCGCGTTCCGCATTTGCCGCGCGCGCCCCGAGTGAGTACATTGCAGGTCTATGTACGGAAACCCGGGCTCGCCGCCCCTTCTCGAAGTCCGCGATCTTCACAAGTCCTATGGCAAGGTGAAGGCGGTGGACGGCATCAGCTTCACGGTCCGCCCCGGTTCCTGCTTCGGCATCCTGGGCCCGAACGGCGCCGGCAAGACCACGGCCATCGAGGTCATCGAGACCATCCACGAGCCCGATTCGGGCACAGTCCTCTATCGCGGGGCGCCGGTGGCCCGGTCGTTCAAGGAGAGCATCGGGATCCAGTTCCAGGACACTTCCCTCCAGGAATTCCTCACGGTGCGCGAGACCCTCGTGCTATTCTCGAAGCTCTACCCCAAGCCAAGGCCGATCGCCGAGATCATAGAGATCTGTTCCCTCGCGGAGTTCATCGACCGCGACAACCGGAAGCTCTCGGGAGGGCAGCGACAGCGCATGCTCCTCGGCATCGCCCTGATCAACGATCCCGACCTCCTCTTCCTCGACGAGCCGACCACCGGTCTCGATCCCCACGCGCGACGCAATTTCTGGCGCCTCATCGAGGACATCAAGGCCCGGGGCAAGACCGTGATCCTCTCGACCCACTACATGGACGAGGCCGAGTACCTCTGCGACGAGATCGTGATCATGGACCACGGCCGCATCATCGAGTCCGGCAGGCCCCGCGATCTCCTCCTCAAGCACTTCGGGGAGGCGATCATCCGCGTGCCCGCGAAGGCGGTGCCGGCGGGCACGGGGTTCTCCTGCGCGCCGACGGAGGAGGAAGGCTACTCGACCTTCGATTGCGCCGACACCGACGCGACCCTCCGGGAACTCGTCGCCACCGGAGTCGACCTCTCCGACATCGTCGTCGAGAGGCGCAACCTCGACGACCTCTTCCTCAAGCTCACCGGATCAAGGCTGGACTGACATGAAAAGATTCTGGGCCGTCTTCGTCGCGCGCAACATCGAGTTCTTCCGCGACCGTTCGACGTTGATCTTCAACCTTCTCTTCCCGGTCTTCCTCATCCTGGGCTTCGCCTACGCCTTTCCCGCCGGAGGCGGAACGACCTTCAAGGTCGGCTATGTCGGCGATCTTCCCGCCCTGGGAAGTCCGGCCGACGCGCCCTTCCTTCACTACAAGCATATACAATTAGTACAATATGCGAACCTGACCTCCCCCCTCGACCGCCTCGCGCACAACCAGATCGACATGGTCATCGACCTCGGCAAGGGCGAGTACTACGTCAACGAGGCCTCGTCCAACGGCTACATCCTCGAGAAGATGCTCGCTCCCGACTCGGGCGGGACGGGTTCCGCGCGGGCCGGCCCCGCCCCGCCGGGAACCTTCACGAAGCACCTGATATCGGGCACCCCCATCCGCTACGTCGACTGGTTCGTGCCCGGCGTCATCGGCATCAACATCCTCATGGGCAGCCTTTCGGGCGTCGGCTTCGTGATCGTGCGCTATCGCCGCAACGGCGTCCTCAAACGCTTCAAGGCCACCCCCCTCCACGCCTTCGAGTTCGTCTCGGCCCAGGTCCTCTCCCGATTCTTCATAGTTGCCTTCATCTCGGCGGCCATCTTCGCCGGCACGGACGCCGTCCTCCACTTCCGCATGGCCGGCTCCTGGATCCTCCTCATCGCCGTGAACGCCCTGGCCATCCTCTGCATGATCGCCCTCGGGCTGGTCTTCTCCTCGCGGATCAAGAGCGAGGAGGTGGCGGGCGGGATCATGAACCTCATCATGTGGCCCATGATGATCCTGTCGGGTGTCTTCTCCCTCGAAGGCACTCCCCGGGCCATGCAGCTCGCCTCGCGGCTCTTCCCGGTCACCTACTACATCGAGTCCTCGCGGGCGATCATGCTCGACGGCGCTGGCTTCGCCCAGGTCGCCGGCGACCTCGGCGTCCTCGCTGGGATGACCCTCGGTCTCCTCGCCCTGGCCGCGGCGCTGTTCAAGTGGGAGTAAGGCGGACCGGATCGCGATACTGAAGGCCCGGAAAAAAAAGACTTTCGGCCTGGCGAAATGCATTGTATCATGAGCGCCAATTCACCAAGGGCCGGGGGCTCTGCGCTGCCCGGCAGGGAGGCATCATGAAAATGTTGAGAAGGTCCGTGGCGTCGATCGGCCTGATCGTCGCGCTCGTCGCCCTCCTGGGCGCCTGCGGCGCGCCCTATGCCGCCGATCAGGGGGCGGCCGGCCTCCTCGCGGCCCGGGCCGTCGGGACGGGCATGGTCAGGGTGAGCGCGATCCTCGACGGTCCCCTCACGGACGCGAGACTCGCCGAGCTCTCCGCCCTCGGCAAGGTCTCGGACGCGGTCCTCGAGCTCGATTCCGTGGTCGTGTCCGGAAAGGGATTGACGCCCGAAGCCCTTCGCACCCTTCCCTTCGTCCTCGACGCGAACTTCGACGCCCCCCGCGACGCCGGCCCGGTCACTCCGATCGCCGACGACAGCATGGTCGACGGCCGCTCAACCTGGGACCTCGACGCGGTCGATGTCACCGACTACGGCAGGGGCCGTACCATCGCCTACGACGGCAGCGGAGTCTACGTCGCCGTCATCGACACCGGCCTCGTCGACGGCTGGGAGAACTACTTCCCCGTCCAGCGCATCGCCACCCAGTACGGCGTGGCCTTCAACGGCGGCGGCGGCGAGAACGGCGCGATCTCCACCCCCACGAACAAGTGGGAGCACGACCAGAATTCCCACGGCACCCACGTCACGAGTTCGATCCTCGGCTACAACCGCGGCGGCGTGCAGATCAACGGCGTGGCCCCCCTCGCGACTGTGATACCCGTAAAGGTCCTCAACCAGAACGGATCCGGCTGGTCGAGCGTCGTCGCGGCCGGCATCGTCTATGTCGCGAAGCTCAAGGCCGGCCCCCTGGCCGCCTTCCCCGTCGTCATCAACATGAGCCTCGGCGGACCGAGCCTGGACGTGGTCGAAAAGGCCGCGGTCGACTACGCGATCTCGAAGGGAGTCATCGTCGTCGCCTCCGCCGGCAACTCGGGCGAGGCCGGCATGGGCTACCCGGGCGGCTACGCGCCCGTCATCTCCGTCGCCGCCTCGGGCTGGACCGGCGAATGGACGAGCCGCTCCTTCTGGCTCGGCGACGTGCCCGATCCGACCAGCGCCGCCGACTTCTACATCGCCGACTTCTCCAGCCGCCAGCACGCGGGCCAGGATCTCGACATCGCCGCCCCCGGCTCCTGGATCCTCGGTCCCTATCAGGTCAACGGACAGGTGAGCTTCTACTTCCTCGGCGGCACCTCCATGGCGAGTCCCCATGTCGCCGGCGCGGTGGCCCTTCTCTGCCAGAAGGCCCCCGGCCTCGTGCAGGACCAGGTCGAGACCCTCCTCGAGGCGACGGCCATTGCCCTTCCCGCGGGATCGAGACAGGTCCGCGGCCCGAACGGCGTGCCCTCCTCCGTCTCCTGGGGCGCCGACGCCACGGGCGCCGGCCTCCTCAATGTCACGGGGGCCCTCGCAGCCCTGCCCTGAACCTGACCTGCTTGTGATCAAGGAGCCTCCCCTCATGGGGAGGCTCCTCCTTGTCCGGTGGACTTGACGGGAGGGCCCACCTCGACGGATTGTGTCGGGCGACAAGGCCCGCCCGCCTTTGCATCCCTTGCACCGGAGAAAACCATGCACAAGAGGATTTCAGCGCCGTGAAAGCCCGCCCTAGCTTCGCTCCCCTCTTCATGGCCCTCGTCCTCGTCCTCGCCGTCCCCGGCCTCGCGGCCCAGTCCCAGAGCGGCCTTTCCTCAGGCGCGACCATCTCACTGGTCACCATGTGGCCGGGCGCCGAGATCTACAGCGCCTTCGGGCACAGCGCCTTCAGGGTGCGCGATCCCGCGACGGGGCTCGACCTCCTCTTCAACTACGGCACCTTCGACTTCAAGGATCCCCTCTTCATCCCCCGCTTCGTGCGCGGCGAACTCAACTACGCCCTGAGCGTCTATCCCTACAAGGCCTACTACGATTTCAACCGGGAAAGCGAGCACCGCCGCTGGGACGAGCAGGTCTTCGACCTCGACCGCGCGGAGGTGGAGGCGGTCTATCGCTTCCTCGTTTGGAATGCCCGGGCCGAGAACCGCTACTATCGCTACGACTTCATCAAGGACAACTGCGCCACGCGGATCGACGACGCCCTCGCGAAGGCCCTCGGATCCGTCTACACGCTCGGCCAGGCTCCCGTCACGAGGCGGGGGGCCACCTACCGCGACCTCATCGACGAGAACGTTGCCGGCCGACCCCTCTACCGCTTCCTCTTTTCCTTCGTCCTCGGCCGCGCCTCGGACCAGGTCGTGACCACGCGGGAAGCCTCCTTCCTTCCCCTCTACCTCGCGAAGGCCCTCGACTCGGCGACCATAGCTTCGGGCGGCTCCCCGCGGAAACTCGTGCGCTCGACGGCGCGCATCTATGAGCCGCCGAGCTTCTCGGATTTCTCCACGCCCTGGCTCGATCCCGGCCTGGTTCTCTGGCCCCTCGCCCTCCTCGTCCTTTTACTGAGCGGCAGCTCAGGCCGGGCCCTCTTGAAGGGGGCGCCGTTACGACGTCGCTTCGCCTGGGCCGACCTCGCCCTCTTCCTCGTCCTCGGCCTCGTCGGCCTCATCACCGCCTACCTCGATTTTTTCTCGGTGCACTCGGCGACCAAGGGCAACCTCAACCTCCTCTGGCTCTGGCCCACCCATCTCATCGCGGCCTTCTTCGCCCCTTCGCGCGGGCTCTCGAGATGGAAGGCCGCCTATTTCGCCCTCGCCGCCCTCCTGGCGATCGCCCCCCTCCTCGCCTGGCCCCTCTGGCCCCAGGGCATGGATACGCGGCTGATTCCCCTCCTCCTCATCCTCGCCTCGCGATCGGCGTGTCTGGCCCTCGAGGCCTCGCCCTTAGCCCGGGCTGGCACTGCGCGCGGGCAGAAGCGGAGGCGCTCACGATAGGGACCGTCTCCGACGGCCGCGTACCGGGCCTTCGCTCGCGCGGGAGCTGAATTCTCGGCTTTCATTTTCAGGAAATTCTCCTTGACCCTCCCCTTGCTGGAGGCCCGAAGCTCTTCCCATCACGTCTCGGGAGGAGGTCTCTATGGGAAGGATGAGGGTTCTGCGGACAGCGATACGGAGCGCGCTGGCCACCCTGCTCGCCGCGCTACTCGCGGGCTGCGGAGAGGGCTTGTACAAGGCGGGGAGCGCGGCGAAACGGGAGGTGGAGGTGACAGGAAGCCTCGCCGGCCCGGAGGGGCGTCTCGTCGTGGACGGGAAGGTCGAGCTCGCCTGGTTCGCGCGCGGGACGGGCAGCCCCGTGCTCATGATCCACGGCGGGCCCGGCTATCCCTTCAAGAAGGCCTGGGAAGGGCTCGCGGCCCTCGAAGCCGGCCATCGCTTCATCTACTACGATCAACGAGGTTCGGGAAAATCCACCCACCCCGTGGAGGGCTTCGAGTCCGGGAATTTCCGCGAGAACATGCTCGCCCTCGACGAGGCCCTCGGCATGGGCGCCCAGCTCCGCGATATCGAGGCCTTCCGCAAGGCCTCGGGGCGGGAGCGCATATCCCTCATCGGCCATTCCTACGGCGGGTTTCTCGCGGCCCTCTACGCGGCCGAGTATCCCGGGCGCGTCGACGCCCTCGTCCTCGTCGCGCCCGCGGAACTCGTCAGAATGCCGATGAAAAAATCCTCGGGCCTCTACGGCATCGTCGCGGAGGGGCTGCCGGCGGAGCGGCGCAGGGACTTCGCCGCCTTCATGAAACGATTCTTCGATTACGGCACCCTCTTCAGGAAGAGCGAGAGGGAGGTCCAGGAGCTCAATTACGAATTCCTCGGCTACTTCGCCGCGGCCTTCCCCGGAACCGCGGAGGACGCGGGCGGCTACATCCCAGCGGACATCGCGGGCTTCGGCCAGCATGCCCTGTTCCTGAGCCTCGGCCGCGGCTATGATCTCGGCGGGTTCCTGGCGACGATAGGTGCCAGGACCCTGATCCTGACGGGCTCGAGGGATTTCGCCTCGGAGGCGGAGATTCTCGACACCTACGGGAAGATTCCGGGTGTCGCGCATCGCGTCCTGGACTCCGGACACTTCCCCTTCGAGGAGGATCCGGAGACCTTCGCGAAGGTCGTCGGAGACTTCCTCCCGCCGGGCGAGTGACAGGGAGGAAGGCGTGGAATACCTGATCGGGGAGTTTTCACTCGTCGCGCGGCTCAGCGTCAAGACGCTCCGCTTCTATCACGAGGAGGGTCTCCTCCTCCCGTCGAGGATCGACCCGGTCACGGGCTATCGCTACTACGACGAGGCCGGAGCGGGACGGGCCGCGGCGATCCGCGAGCTGCGGGCCCTGGACTTCTCCCTCGAAGCCATCAAGGAGATCTTCGCTCTCTGCGAGGAGGACGAGGACATCGTCCCCTTCCTCGAGAAGCGGGGCGAGGAGATCGCGCGGAAGATCGATGAATATCGCTCGATGCGGGGGATGATCGAGGACTTCCTCGAGCGACAAAAGGAGATAATGAACATGAGCGTCGACAAGCATATCGTCGAGAAGGAGCTACCGGAGCTCACAGTGGCGGGAATACGTTTCAAAGGTCGCTATGAGCAGGTAGGCGCCTACTTCGGCCCCCTCATGAAGCGCGCCGGGAGGTACGCCACGAGGGGCCCCATGACCATCTATCACGACAGCGAGTACAGGGACGAGGACGCCGACATCGAGGTCTGCGTTCCGGTACGCAGGGCCGTGAACGATGGAGAAGTCGTCTCGCATGTCCTGGCGGGGGGAAGGGCGGTTACCCTGGTCCACCAGGGACCCTACGCCACGCTTCCGGAACCCTACCGACGCGTCTGGGAGTACCTGAAGGAGCACGGCCTCGGGGCCGGCGTACCCTCGCGCGAGCTCTACCAGAGGGGGCCGGGCCTGATCTTCGCGGGCAATCCCAGGAAGTATCTCACCGAGATACAGGTGCTCGTGGTCGAGGCGTGAGAGGGAGACCGCGGGGAAGGGCCGGAGATCGCTTCCGCTCCTCGGCGCGACGAGCCGCGCTCCGGTCGAGGGAGTTCCTGACGAGGTCGGCGATGAAGGGAGGAATTGGAGGCTTCACCTCGAGGTCCTCGCGGAGGCTCGGCCCCTGGCCCGCGATGGCGTGGGCGAGCGTCGAGAGCGCGGCGTGGAGCCTCGCCCCGACGAAGGGAAGGCCCTTGAGCAGGGTGAAGAAAAGACCTCCGCCGACGGAGAGGCCGCCTCCCCACTTCCAGCCGCACTTCGCCGCCGCGATGCGGAGGACCCGGAGGGCTTCGGCGTTGACGGAGGGGCGGGGGGAACCCGAATAGACGATCGCGAAGAGCTCGAGGGGCCGTTCTTCGGTCCTTAGCCCCGCCAGGGCTACGAGGAGGCGGAGGAGACCGGCCGGAACCGAGTAACAGAAAAGAGGAAGGGCCAGGACGAGAGTATCCGATCGCGCGACCCGCTTCGCGAAGCCTTCAAGGTCGCCATCCAGTATTTTCGGGGTGAGCTCCTCGCGGCTTACCCCGAGTCGGGGTAAGCCGATTCGGGGCGGCCCTCCGAGCCATGGTCCCGCGAGTCGCGATTCGAGGGCGTCGAGGAGAAAGTGCGAGGTCGAGGACTTGCCGCGGAGGCTGCCGTTCAGAAGACAGACCGAGCGGCTCTGGGCGGCCTCCGGCCGGCCCGCCCCTGCCTGCCCCGTGAGGAGGGCCTCGAAGTCCCCGAGGGTCCCTTCTATGTCGTCCGGAGTGCCGATGACCCTGGCCTCGGCGACCGTTCCCTTGAGCTGACGATGCAGTTCCTCGGCCTTGCCCAAATGACGGTGCACAATATCGACAAAGCAGGCGGCCTCCTCGTTTGTGAACCCGCTTCCGTAGCCGACTTGGAAGAGAAGGGGGAAGGGGCCGCAGAAGCCCCAGGGAGCTCCGATGCCCTTGTCGATCAGCTGTTTGATGGGGACCGAGGCCTGACCGAAGGTGATCTCGGAGAGGAGGATGAGGCACTCGCAAAGGCGGGCCTTTTCACGAAGGTCAGCGTAGCCGTCGCGGTGGACGCAAACGGCCGCCTCCGTCCGGTAGCAGGTGAGGCATCCCGTGCAGGGCCTCACCTCTCCCTCATCGACGAGTTTCTCAGCCAGATCGTAGCCTCGAGCCCGGGCCCAGCGAGCCAGAGCCTTCCTGAAGCTCCCACCCAAGCCCTCCTCGCTCCGTCGATCGCCGATGAGGAGGAGGCGGGGTGGTGGGGGGCTTTCGGAGGTGGAGGACGGAATTCGATCGGTCATGGGAACATCCTTTCCGGGGGGGGGCCGGGCCTCGGCTTCCTCCGGGGGTGGGATAGGGGAACCTAGCTTAAAGTGTTGGATAATATAGCGAACAAATGTTCGTTCGTCTAGCCAGGGGATCTGGCTTTGCGCTATAGTCGAGGGGTAGGGGGGCAGGATGAGTGAAGGTACTTCTTTTGAAAGCCAGGGCTCGACTAAGGAAAGAATTCTGTCGGCGGCGATGAGACTGATAGCAGAGCGCGGCGTCGGCGGGCTACGTATCAGGGAGCTCGCGCGCGAGGCCGGCCTTCGCGAGGGCTCCATCTACAATCATTTCCCCGGCAGGGAGGCCATCGTCCAGGCCCTCTTCGCGAAGCTCGAGTCGGGCCTATCCCCACTCGGAACGATCCTCGATCTCGATACCGCGGCCGAGGCGACCCTCGTCGCCCTCGCGACAGAGCTTCGCACTCGGGGGCTGGCAGGCTTTTTCCGCGCGACGGGAGGCGCCTACGTCGAGGGCCTCGTGAGGGCGCCCGGATCCCTCCAATTGCTCCGGGCCGTTCTCGCCGCCCGTTTCAGCGACCCCGCCGCGAGACGGGCCTACGAAGAGGTCTTCTACCCCGACTCGATGAAGGTCTTCACCTCGATGTTCGCGATCGCTTCGAAGGCCGGGCTCCTCGTCGCGGGGGCGCGGCCGGAGATCCTCGCGGAACTGGCCGTCGCCGCGATCGCGCATGCCCTGTCGCGCTACCATGGCGACGCCGACAGCGCCCGGAGCGGCCCCCTCCTCGTGGAGCTCCTGGAGACCCTCGGCGGGCTCGCCGGCTCTGTCCGGCCTTCGTGAGGGGTGGGAAAGGGCTCCCCGAGCGAGAGAGACTCAGGCGAGGAGGACGAGCTTCCCCTCGAGCCCTCCGGCCTCGAGCATTTCGATCCCCCTGCGAGCTTCGAGGAGGGGTAGGGTGGCTGCGATACGCGGGAGCAGTTCTCCGGCCTTGAGAAGGGCGAGGAGGCTGGCGAAGTCCTCGCGGAAGGGTTTTGGGTCACGGCGGTAGAGGGCGGTGATGCCATAGAAGGCGCCGCGACGGCCCGAAAGAGGCGCGGTCGCAAGGACAGTCCAAAGGGTCTTCAACGTGAGCCCGGTGCTGATCCTTCCGCCCCTGGCAGTGCCCATCCATCCGTAACCGATCAAGCTGCCGCCCCTTCGCGTGGCGCGAAGGCATTCGACCGAGGTGGCGCCGCCTATCGCGTCGAAGACGACATCCACGCCCTCGGGAGCCACGAGGCATAGGGCCTCGACCATGGGAAGGCGCCGCGACTCGACCCAGGTAGCCCCGAGGGACTCCACGAAGTCCCGCCGCGCCGCCGAGGCGAGGCCGAGGGTCCTGAGGCCTTTGCGGCGGAGGAGCTCGAGAAGGGCGGCGCCGACGCCGCCGTTCGCTCCGGTCACAAGCGCGACCTGGCCCGGGAGGGGCTTCGCAATTCGCTCGATCATCTGCCAGGCGCTGACGTAGTTGAGGATCAGGGCGGTGACCTCGGCTGCGTCGAGCCCTTCGGGCACCGGGATGAATTCCTCGGCACTACGGACGAGGACCTCTCCGAAGCCTCCGTAGACCACCAGAGCCGCCACCCTCTCCCCGATGGCCAGGCCGCTCACGCCCTCTCCCAGCGCCTCTACCCTGCCCACGATGTCATAGCCCGGAATGAAGGGTACCTTCGGAGCAAAGGGATAGGAACCTCGTCTCATGGTGCCGACCTCGGTGGAGCCGAGCCCGCAGGCGAGGACACGGACACGAATCTCGCCCCTGCCGGGCTCGGGGACGGGGAAGTCTCGAAGCTCGAGTTTCTCCGGGCCTCCCGCCCCCGTTAGTACAGTCGCGCGGAAAGTTTCGCTCATAATTGTCTCCTCCTTGGAGGGGCCCAAATTAGCCGCGGCCAGGGCTTCATACAATGGCAAAGGGCGCGAAGATGCTGACATATCACGCGAATCCGGTTAGCATCGATCCATGAGCTCGCGCCGATCTGATCCGCGACCCTGGGTATCCGGAGCCATCCTCGGTCAGCTTTCCCGTTACCTCGATTCCATCGGAATCGACCTGGAAGCCCTGCCTGCGGCTCGCGACCTGGACGAGGCCCTCCTCCACGACCCCGAGGCGCGTTTTCCCCTCGAAGGCTATCTTCGCCTCGAGGCCGAGGCCGCCGAGGCCTCAGGGGACCCCTCCTTCGGCCTTCACATGGGCGAGGGCGCCGTGTCCGGGTCCTGGTCGGTCCTCGGTCTCATGATGATGCAATGCGCCGATTTGACCGAGGCCTTCGCCAAGTCCGCCCAGTACTGCGCGATCATCGGCACCCTGGTGAAGGGGCGCTCGTCACGACACGGTGACAGGATCACCATCGACCTCGAGCCTTTCGCGCCCTTCATCCCCTCCCGTCATTGCTACGAAGCTACACTTGCCAGCCTCGTGTCTATCATGCGCGACCTGGCCGGCGACGAGATCGCGCCTCTCGAGGTAGGCATCCCCGGACCAGAACCCGTCGGCTCCCCAGAATACAGGCGGATCTTCCGCTGCCCGGTCGGCTTCGGCGCCGAGGGATATAACATGGTCATCAGCGCCTCCATCGGCACGATCCCCCTGCGTTTTCCCAACGCGAGCCTCCTTGCCCGAGTGGAAGGCTACGCCCGCGAAATCCTCCGCGACATCCACGAAGAGCACAGCCTCAGCCGGAGCGTCGCTACCCTCATCGCCTCCCGGCTGGCCGAGGGCGAAATCTCGATCGAATATGTCGCCCGGGAACTGGCCCTGAGTGTCCGGACCTTGCAGGCGCGGCTCGAGTGCGAGGGTCAGTGTTTCCAGGACCTGCTGGCTTCCACCCGCCTCGGCCTCGCCAAGCGCTATCTCGGAGAGGGGCTTTCGATCGGCGAGATATCATGTCTCCTCGGCTTTTCCGATCCGAGCATTCTCCATCGCGCTTTCAAGAAGTGGACGGGGCTGACCCCGGGGGAATTCTCGCGCAGCTTCCAGGCCACGGGGAAGATCGAAGGACTTCAGTCCACGCACGATGGATTCTCTTCCTGAAACGGGCGACGTCGCCCCGGCCCTCGTGAGGGGTGGGAAAAGAGCAGGCAGCTATCTCCCTCAGCCCCTCGCCCTCTGCGCCAGGAAGCTCGCAATTACGACCATCGCCGCGCCGAGGATCTGGTCGGGGACGATCCGTTCGCCGAGGACGAGGACGGCGAGGATCACGGCGATGGGGACCTCGGTGTAGGCGAGGGCGCCGTAGCGGAAGATGGGGAGCCGCTTCATCGCGTAGAAGAAGCAGAAGAAACCCGCGACGCCCACCGAGAGGCCGTAGCCGAGACCGATGCCGAGGTCGGCGAGGGGCACGCTGCCGAGCTCCAGCGCGAGGAAGGGCAGGAAAACGATCGCTCCCGTCGCGTTCTGGAAGAAGATGGCCTCGGTCTCCTTGAGCTCGGTAAGGGCCTCCTTGAAGAGGATCACGGTGGTCGCGAAGCCGGCGGCGGAGAGGACCATCGCGAGGCTTCCGACGAGGTCGTTGATCGACATCGAGAAGCCCCGGTGGAGGTTCATCACGACGACGCCCGCGAAGGAGAGGCCAACCAGGGAGAGCTGGCCGCGCGTGGGGCGCCGATGGAGGCGGAGGGCGTCGATGAGGAGGGCGAAGACCGGCCAGAGGTAGAGGAGGACTACGGCGTTGCCCACCGAGGTCAGTTTGTAGGCGAGGATGAAGAGGAGCATGCGGGCTGCGTTGACGCCCGAGGCTATCCAGAGGTTTCTTCTGCGCCCGGGCGGCCCGAGGAATTTCCCCCCGCGGATCATGAAGGGAAGCATGACGAGGAAGGGCGCGCCCATCCTGAGTCCCGTGAGGGCGAGGCTCGAGAAGTGGACCCCCTTGATGTAGAGCCCGCTCGAGGCTCCGAAGGAGGCGCCGGCGAGCACGGCGAGGACGGGCAGGATCGAGATGAGGAAGCTCATGGTGGGGGAGTGTCGCACCGGAGGTCAGACTTGGGCAATCGGGCCGCCCGGTTGCCGCCCTGGCCCCCGGCCGCGCCTTCCCGGGATGGGGCGCGGAAGGGGGACCTCCGGGCGGGCCGAAACTATGTCCTAATTGCCTTCTTTTACGATGTCGACCTTGATGCCTCCCGAGTCGGTGAAGCCTTCCCTGCCGGGGATCCTCACCGTGAGGATGCCGCTCTTGTAGGTCGCGACCGCCGCTCCCTGGTCGTAGCGCTCGGCGCTCACCGGATACTCGCGGCGGTCGATGTCCCTGAGCTGGAAGCGACGGAGTTTGTAGCGCCGAGTGGCCTCGTCGGCCGCCGGGAGGGGGGCGCGGGCCTTGAGGATCATCCTGTCCTCGACGAAGGAAATGGAGACGGCGTCCTGTTCGTAGCCCGGGAGGAGGAGCTCGATGACGAGGTCCCCGCCCTCGGTGACGTAGACATTGGACCGCGGGGAGAAGATGGCCGCGAAGCCTTCGCCCCGCTGACCGCCCCAGCCCTCGCTCCCGCATGAGAAGCCGGCCTCATCGGCCCAGTCCCTCACCTGCTCCTTGAATTCCTGGGCGGCTTCCTTGAACTCGGGCCCGCAGGCGTCAAAACGAAATGAATGCGACATGATGTTCCCCCATCGCGTGGGCGGATCGAGTCCCGGCTCTTTCCTGCCCGGGTATGGCCCTCCTACGGAGCGACCTGACGACGAGGTCCGAATGCTCGCGATCTCGTCTTCCAAAACAAGCTACTGAGGGCGGGGGACCGCAGGCAAGGGCGGTAGAGTCGCGGCCGGGAGAGAAACGCGACTTGACGGAGTATCGGTCCATGGGGGATTCTAGCGAGAGGCGATTTAAAACAGAGTACAAAGGAAGTCGCCCTGCGCGGCTATCGTTCCTTCGCCGCCACCCCTGGAGAGACCTACCTCGTGGCCGGCGACGACTTGAGGGAGAGCAGCTCCGACCGGGGTTGGACGACGAAGAATGGGGGGTGACGAGCAAATCGATCGCCGCCGACCTCATGTATCGCGTCCTCAGACCCGACGGGACTCCCTACTCCTGGGCCCAATCCGGCTTGAACGGGTGGGTCAAGGCCGATGAGTGCAACGACGAGGGCGAGAGGAGCCTAGATCTCGCTTGTTCTCCATCCCTCTTGAAGCGGAGGAACCATGCGAAGCGGACTGCACGTCATCATCCTGCTTGGATGCATAGTTTCCGGCGGTTTCGGCCAGACGCTTTCGGAACTTCCCTTGGCCGGCCTTGTCGTGTTGGATTGGAAAACCAACCCCGACGTACCCAGGGTCTACTCTGGCTTCGACAAGACAGGCGGATCGGAGATCGGGCCTCGCGAATTCTTCGTGAGCCCCAGCGGGCGATTTTTCTTGATCCAGGGGTCGTCTGCCGATTATCCGAACCCCCTGCGCATATTCAATTCCGAGATCAAGCTCGCCGCATCGATCGATCCGGAGTCCTATGGCATCGACAAGGTCCTGCTTTTCGACGACGAGAACATTGTCTTCAGTACCTCCGGCGAAAACACCGCGATACGACTATTGGCTTGGCCGAAGACAGCGCTAGTAATGGAGGCGCAACTCCCGCTCGCCGCCGAGGCGATCAGCCTGTTGCGTGCGGAAATGAAGGACAAGCGTTATTTCATCGACGCTTATTATCCGGGGGACAGGAAGACCCGCCTCATTTTCGATCCGGCGAGCCGAATGATCGATTCGCTCGAATCGCAGGGGGCGGAGGTTGGAAAAGAGGAACAGAGCGAGCGCTACGGGCTGCCTCTCGATACTGTCTTTCGCGTGACGAGGCGAGATGGCCTTGCTCGCTCCATCGCCCCCATCTCCTACCGAAGGACGGATTCCATCAAGGCCTGGGTCGGTTATTGGAATCTGGAGCAAAGTTCGGCTAACGCGTGGGAGACCTCGGAGTATTATCTAGTCAAGGAAATCTCGGGAAAGCGAAACGTCTATCGCCTGGGCGGAACGGACATCTTCGCGCTCTATGAGCCCAGGATGCGGATCGCGCGCAACGGCGATATATATGTTCTGTATTGTGATAAAAAATTGCGTATCAGGATCGACAAATTGAAGGGATGATCCTTGATATCGCCGACGGGCCTCTCTGGCGGTCCTTCATGCCGGTAAAGAGACGAGCCCGGACCGGGCCTCAGGGCCCGAAGAGGATCCAGAGGAGGAGGAGGCCGTCTCCGACACCCACGGCGGTGGCGATACCGAGGTGGCCGCCTAGATAGAACTGCGCGCCGGCGAAGAGGCCAGCCGCGAAGACGATCGAGCCGGCCAGCTTGCGAATGCCCGCTTCCAGTCTCTCGAGCTGCCGCTTGAGATCCGGCGTGCGCACCTCGAGGCGGCCCTCGTTCGCCCGCCGGATGACCTCGTCGGCGGCCCCCGGAAGTCCGATGAGGGGTCGGAAG
>Ga0334722_10000754_pt1 | contig 44943 bp, 38 predicted proteins | sample C3_bottom_MG_FD_207210 | JGI IMG/M metagenome (GOLD analysis project Ga0334722, IMG submission 207210) | Sediment microbial communities from Yellowstone Lake, YNP, Wyoming, USA - C3_bottom | ecosystem: Environmental > Aquatic > Freshwater > Lake > Sediment | place: USA: Wyoming | collected...
CGGTGATGGCCGCGCTCCGGGCGGTGGTGGCCACGCACGGGGTGTTTTGCGCCTTGTACAGCGACCGCGCCAGCCATTTCATCCATACGCCCCCGCCGGGCCTGCCGCGGGCGCAGACGCAGGTGGAGCGGGCGCTGGCGGCGCTCGGGATCGACGCGATCGCGGCGCATTCGCCCCAAGCGCGGGGGCGGAAGGAGCGCTTGTATCGCACGGTGCAGGGCCGGTGGCCCCAAGAACTGCGGCTGGCGGGCATCACGACGCGGGACGCCGCCAATGTCTGGCTGGAGACCGAAGGCCGGGCGCGGTTCAACCGCCGGTTTATGGTGGCGCCCGCCCAGCCCGGCACCGCATTCGTGCCGACGACCGTGGATCTCGACCGGGTCTTTTCGATTCACCACGAGCGCGTGGTGGGCAATGACAACACCGTCCAGGTGGGCCATCGCCGACTGCAGATCGACGCCAGCCCGCTGCGCTGCCACTTCGTGCGGTGTCGGGTGATCGTGCATGAACACGTCGATGGCACGTGGAGCATCAGCCACGGGCCCCACCTCATCGGCCGGTATACCAGCGAGGGACAGTCACGGACACTCTCCCCCGCTGCATAACGCCGTGGAAATGCCCGCGGAGCGGACGCGAGGACGCGCCCACCCCGCGTTGGAAATCTCTTCGAGATTCCCACATTTCCACCGCGTCGCAACAACGACGACCGGACAGATCACTTACTGCTTAGACCGGACAACTTGACGTACCACCAACACCCCTTCATTCGCCCCGCAGGCTGGCCAGCGGCTTTCGCCGCAGCACGTCGAGACTCGCCGCGAGGCCGACCACCGTGACGAGGACGAACGACGCCAGCACGCCAAACGCGGCCAGCCCGGGGGACGGCGTCCAGGCCACTTTCAGGGCATACCGGCTCAGCGCCCACGACAGCACGAGGCCGCCCGCCGACCCAATCCCGCCAGCCACGGTTCCCAACAGCCCATATTCGGCCGCCAGCAGCGTGGCAATGAAGCCTGACGTCGCGCCCACCGTCTTCAGGATCGCGGCTTCATACACCCGCTGGAACCTGGTCATCGCCACGGCGCCGATCAGGATCAGTGTCCCGGTCACCAGGACCAGCGAGCCGACCACCGTGACCGCGAGGGTGACGAGCGAGAGGATCCGCTCGGCCGTCACCAGCACTTCTCGAACGTCCACCATGGATACGTTCGGAAACGCATCGACCACCGCCCGCTGGAGCCGGCCGCGTTCCGCCGCGGTCGCCGGTCCGCGCAATGGCGCGATGTACGTATGCGGCGCGGCATCGAGCGGTCCCGGCCTGAACACGAAGACGAACCCCCCGGATCGCGCGTCCACCCAGTTGACGGACCGGACGCTGGTCACCCGGGCCTCGATGACGCGCCCCAGCACGTTGAACGACACGACGTCCCCGATCGCCAGTCCCGCATGGTCAAACACGCCCTGCTCGACCGACACTTCCGGTGCCTGGCTCGGCGAAGAGGGCCAGAACGTCCCGGCCGTCACCCGTTCGTTCGGTTCGAGCGCCGCGCGGTACGTGACCGTGAACTCCCGGCCGAGCCCTCGCCGCCGGACGTCGTCCGGATTGCGGGCGGCCGACGCGCCGGTGACCGCCGACACCCGCGCGCGCAACACGGGAATCACTTGCGGTGTGCCTATCACGCCCAGTTCAGGCCGCGACAACAACGATCGCAAACTGGCCACCTGGTCCTCCTGCACATCGATCAGGAACAAGTCGGGCGAGTCCGGCGTGCGGGCGAGTTGAAACTCTCCGAGGATCGTGTCCTGGACCATCCGCGCCCCGACCACGAGGAACGTCCCGAGCCCTACGGCCAGGAGAATGGCGCGAACCTGGTTTCCCGGGCGGCCAATTCGTCGGGCCGCGTACCGGAGCGGAAACCAGGGGCTCTTCTCGAGCGGCGCCAACGTCCTGACGATTACGGTGCCTGCCAGATTCAGGACGAGCACGACGGCCGCAAAGCCGATCGACATGATGGCGCCCACGCGCAGGGATCCGGCCTGCCACGCCGCCACGCCGACCAGGGCCACCCCAACGGCCGCCATCGCGGCCAGCCGCAGCCAGTCGATACGCGGCCCGGCCGGCGCCTCCATCGGGCGAAGCAGCGTGGACGGCCTGACGTGGCGAATGTCGAGCAGGGGCACGATCGCGAACAGCACCGACACGAGCAGGCCGACGCCGGCCCCCTGCAGCGCCGCCGATCCGCTCAGGCTGTAGCCGACCGTGATGCCAGCCAGTTGGTCGATCATCGGCTGCACCCACGCCAGCGCCAGCGCACCCAGGCCCACACCCAGGGCACTGCCAACCAGGCTCATCGCGACGATCTGGACGAGGTACGTCAGCAGGATCAGCCGTGTAGTCGCCCCCACGCACTTCAGGACGGCAATGGCCCGCAGCTTCTGCTGCATGAAGACCCGGACGACGCTCCAGACGCCCACGCCGCCCAGCACGACGACGACCAGCCCGACGAGACTCAGGTAATCCTCGGCTCTCGAAAAGTTGTCCGCCGCGTGGTCCTCGGCCGACTTGAACGACTGGGCCCGCACGAACTGCGCCCGGAGCCGGGCATTCAGGTCCTTCGCGATCGGATCGGCCTGCGCGTCTGGCACGCGCAGCAGCAATCGGAACGAGGCGCGGCTGCCAAATCCCAGCAGCCCCGTCTTCCGGAAGTCTTCCTCGCTGACGAAGACGCGCGACCCGATGCTGAATCCGCCGGCGCGCCGGCCCGGCTCCGCGTGAATGACACCGCGAATCGTGAGCGAGGCGTCGCCGATGAGAATCGCATCCCCGACCCGCACGCCAAGCTGCGCGAGCAACTCTTCGCGGACCAGCGCGCCACCCTGGCGCAGCAGGTCGAACGTATACGGCTGGCCGCCCTCGAGTTCGAACCGCCCGTACAAGGGATACGACGGCTGGACCCCGACCATCTCCACGAGCCTCGCGAGCGGCTTCGACGAATCGGCGGGACGCGCCATCGTGATCGTTTCAATCGTCTGGGTCCGCGCGAACACGGTGGCCGCCCCGACGCGTTCGTCGATCACCTGCAGGACGGACGGCTCCCATGCCCGGTTCGAACTGATTGCCACGTCGCCGCCGAGCATGGTCCGGGTTTCGCTGGTCATCACGCCGCGAACCGCCTGGATCACGGATCGCAGGGTGACGATGGAACCCACGCCGACCGCGAGACACACGAAGAAGAACAGCAGCCGCGCCCAGGACGCCCGCAACTCGCGCACCGCCATTGTGAGCGTGAACATCAGCCCGCCAGTCCAGTCGAATGGCTGGCCACCCGGCCGGCGCGCAGTTCCAGGACCGCGTCCGCGCGCGAGGCGAGGACGCGGTCGTGCGTGGCCAGCACCAGCGTGACGCCGCGAACCCGGCGGACGTCCAAGAGCAGGTCCATCACGTGCTGACCGTTGGCGGAGTCGAGGTTCCCGGTCGGTTCGTCCGCCAGCAGGATCGGCGGGTCGTTGGAGAGCGCACGCGCCAGCGCGACGCGCTGCTGTTCGCCGCCCGAGAGTTGGGAGGGGTAGTGATGCCCGCGGTCCTGCAGGCCCACCTCGTCCAGCAACTGCCGGCCGCGCGCCGTCGCATCGGCGCGACCGGCGATCTCCATTGGCACCGTCACGTTCTCGAGCGCCGTCAGTGTGGGAATCAGGTGGAAGAACTGGAAGACAAACCCGATCGTGCGGCTCCGGAGGCGGGCCAGGTCGTCCTCGCCAAGCCCCGTGATGTCCTGGTCGCCAATCACGATCCGCCCCGACGTCGGCGCGTCGAGGCCGGCGATCAATCCCAGCAACGTGGACTTGCCGCTTCCCGAGGGGCCGGTCACCGCCAGGAACTGAGCGGCCGGGATCGTGAGATCGAGCGGATGGAGGATCGTGAGCGGCTGCCCGCCACTCTCGACGGTCTTCGACACCTGTGTGAGTTGGATCATGGGGTCTGTGTGTCCTTCACGGCGCGCTCGACGAGCGGCCAGAGGTTCTCCGCGACCTTCCGGGCCCCCGTCGCGTTGGGATGAATGCCGTCCCCCTGGTTGAGGGACACGATGCCGGCGACGCCATCGAGCAGGAAGGGCAGGAACGCCACGCGGTACGTCGCGGCCAGGTCGCGGTACACCTGTCGGAAGTCAGCGGTATACACGCGCCCGAAGTTCGGCGGCGCCTCCATGCCGGCCAGGATGACCGTGACGTGGCGCGCCTGCGCCCGCTCGATGATCGCGCCGAGGTTGCGCCGCAGCTCGGCCGGGGCCAGGCCCCGAAGTCCGTCGTTGCCGCCCAGGGCCACGATGAGGACGCGGGCTCCGCCGTCGAGGGACCAGTCGAGCCGGCGCAGCCCGCCGGCCGACGTATCCCCGGAGACGCCAGCATTGATGACCTCGGCCGTGGATCCGGCGGACCGGAGCCTCGCCTGAAGCAGGCTGGGATACGCTTCGTCAGGATCCAGCCCGAGGCCGGCCGTGAGGCTGTCGCCGAGCGCCACGACGCGGACCGTCGAGGTGCCGGTCGCCGGCGCCGCCCGGCCGCCTGACACGGCAACTGCCGGCGCGTCCGGACGCCCGCATCCGGAAACGGTCAGCGCCAGCAGCAAGGCCGCTGCCGCAACATCGTGCCGCCCGTTCAATTTCGCCGTCCCTTCCGCCTTCGGCCTGTCCCCTAGCGCCTGTCCCCTAGCGCCTATGCCCTATGCCCTATGCCCTATCCCCTATCCCCTATTATGGTCCCTCTCCCTACTTCACAAGACGCGGCACGGCGTAGTAACATAATTGGGATTTCGATGGTCAGCGCGGCCCTCGCAACGGGGCGCGCTCCCCTGCCAGACCCTCGCGGCGCGTCCTCCCTGCAGCCCGATCGCTTGCCCCCGCCTGCAGCCGGACTGGCGTCCAACGATCTGCCGAAATCCCGGCGCACGTGACACCCGCCCCCGCGAATGCCCCGCAAGGGCCTGACATCGTGGGGGTTCTGGAAGGCACGAAGGTTGCGTGCACTCCAGGCGACGGTCAGCCAGCTTCGTTCCGAGCCGGTCCGACTCGATTTCACGAGATCGGGCCCGCTCGTCATCCGGAGAGTCCACAGCTATGAAACGGTCGTTCATCACTATCGACGGCAACGAGGCGGTCGCCTCCGTTGCCCATCGCACCAATGAAGTGATCGCCATCTACCCGATCACACCGTCCTCGAACATGGGCGAGTGGTCGGACGAATGGTCCGCCAAAGGCCACAAGAACATCTGGGGCACGATTCCCAGCGTCAGCGAATTGCAGTCCGAGGGCGGCGCCTCCGGTGCGGTCCACGGCGCGCTGCAGACCGGCGCCCTGACGACGACGTTTACGGCGTCGCAGGGGCTGCTGCTGATGATCCCCAACATGTTCAAGATTGCCGGCGAACTGACGTCGTTCTGCATGCACGTGTCCGCGCGCACGGTGGCCAGCCATGCGCTGTCGATCTTCGGCGATCATTCGGACGTCATGGCGTGCCGCCAGACCGGCTTCGCCATGCTGTCGTCGGGCTCGGTGCAGGAGGCGCACGACTTCGCGGCCATCGGCCAGCTCGCCACGCTGCTGTCCCGGGTTCCCTTCCTGCACTTCTTCGACGGGTTCCGGACCTCGCACGAAGTCTCGAAGATGGAAGAACTCACCAACGAGGATCTGCTGGCGCTGCTGCCCTTCGAGTTGGTTGCGGCCCACCGGGGACGCGCGCTCACGCCGGACCACCCGGTGCTGCGCGGCACGGCGCAGAATCCTGACGCGTTCTTCCAGGCGCGCGAGGCCTGCAACCGCTTCTACATGGACTGCCCGGGACACGTCGTCACGGCGATGAACTCGTTCGCGAAGCAGATCGGCCGCCAGTACAACCTGTTCGACTACGTCGGGCACCCGGAAGCCGAGCACGTGATCGTCATGATGGGCTCCGGCGCCGAAGTCGCGCACGAGGCGGTCGAGATCATGGTGGCGCAGGGCCACAAGGTCGGCCTGGTCAAGGTGCGCCTCTACCGGCCGTTCTCGATCGAGCACTTCGTGAAGGCCCTGCCGTCCACCGTCACGGGCATTTCCGTGCTGGACCGCACCAAGGAACCGGGCGCGATCGGCGAGCCGCTGTACCTGGACATCGTCACGGCCCTCCGCGAGGCGACGGACGCCGGGATTAGCCCGCTCAAGGCCGACCCCATCATCGTGGGCGGCCGGTACGGTCTGTCGTCGAAGGAGTTCACGCCCGCCATGGTGAAGGCGGTGTTCGAGAACCTCGGCGCCACGAAGCCTCGCAACCATTTCACCATCGGCATCATGGACGATGTCACCCACTTGTCGCTGCCGTACGACATGGATCTGGACATCGAGCCCGACTCGGTCCGCCGCTGCGTGTTCTTCGGCCTGGGCGCCGACGGCACGGTGGGCGCGAACAAGAACTCGATCAAGATCATCGGCGAGGAAACCGACAACTACGCGCAGGGCTATTTCGTCTACGACTCCAAGAAGGCCGGCGCGATCACGATTTCCCACCTGCGTTTCGGTCCCAAGCAGATCCGGTCATCGTACCTGGTCAAGCAGGCCGGTTTCGTGGCGTGCCATCAGTACGAGTTCATGGACCGGTACGACGTCCTCGGCTACGCGGCCAAGGGCGGCACGTTCCTGCTGAACAGCCCGTACGGCCCGAAGGAGATCTGGGGCCACCTCGCCAGGGAAGTCCAGGAAGCGATCATCGAGAAGCAGCTGGCGTTCTACGTGGTCGACGCCTTCCAGGTCGCGCGCGACACGGGGATGGGCACGCGCATCAACACCGTGATGCAGACGTGCTTCTTTGCGATCTCCGGTGTGCTGCCCCGCGACGAGGCGATCGCCCAGATCAAGAAGGCGATCGAGAAGACCTACGGCAAGCGCGGGCCCGAAGTCGTCAGGAAGAACTTCGCGGCGGTCGACCAGACGCTGGAGAACCTCCACAAAGTCGAGATGCCGGCCACGGTCACGGCGACGCGCGTGATGCCGCCGATCGTGTCGGACAAGGCGCCGGACTTCGTCAAGCGCGTGACCGCCGTCATGCTCGCCAACAAGGGCGACCTGCTGCCGGTCAGTGCGTTCCCGGTGGACGGCACGTGGCCCACGGCCACCGCACAGTGGGAGAAGCGCAACATCGCGCAGGACATCCCGGTCTGGGACGCGTCGATCTGCATCCAGTGCAACAAGTGCATGATGGTGTGCCCGCACGCCGCCATCCGCGCCAAGGTGTACGAATCGGACCTCCTGAAGGGCGCGCCCGCCACGTACAAGGCGGTGGACTTCAAGGGCAACGAGTTCAAGGGGCTGAAGTACACGATCCAGATTGCCCCGGAAGACTGCACCGGCTGCACGCTGTGCGCGGTGGTCTGCCCGGCCAAGGACAAGTCGAACCCGAAGCACAAGTCGCTCGACATGCACCCGCAGCGGCCGCTGCGTGACGCGGAGCGTGAGAACTACGAGTTCTTCCTCAACCTGCCCGAGGTGGATCGCAGCAAGGTGAAGCCCGACATCAAGGGCACGATGTTCCTGCAGCCGCTGTTCGAGTACTCCGGCGCCTGCGTCGGCTGCGGCGAAACCCCGTATGTCAAGCTGCTCACACAGCTGTTCGGCGACCGCGCCCTCATCGCCAACGCCACGGGCTGTTCGTCGATTTACGGGGGCAACCTGCCCACCACGCCGTACGCGGTTGACCACAACGGGCGAGGCCCGGCCTGGTCGAACTCGCTGTTCGAGGACAACGCCGAGTTCGGCTTCGGCTACCGGCTGGCGATCGACAAGCACCTCGAGCAGGGGCGGGAGCTGCTCGCGCAGCTGGCGCCGCAGATCGGGGAGACGCTGGTCGACGAGCTGCTGCAGGCAGACCAGTCGTCGGAAGCCGGCATCGCCGACCAGCGCACGCGTGTCGCCGCGCTCAAGCAGAAGCTCGCGACGATCACGACCGGCGAGGCGCGCTGGCTCGAGAAGCTGGCGGACTACCTGGTGCGCAAGAGCGTCTGGATCGTCGGCGGCGACGGCTGGGCGTACGACATCGGGTACGGCGGGCTCGACCACGTGATGGCGATGGGCAAGGACGTCAACATCCTCGTTCTCGACACCGAGGTGTACTCGAACACCGGCGGTCAGCAGTCCAAGGCCACGCCGATCGGCGCGTCCGCCAAGTTCGCGATGGCCGGCAAGGCCACCGGCAAGAAGGACCTGGGCATGATGGCGATGGCCTACGGCAACACGTACGTGGCGCACGTGGCCTTCGGCGCCAAGGACACGCAGACGGTCAAGGCGTTCCAGGAAGCCGAGGCGTACCCGGGGCCGTCCATCATCATCGCCTACAGCCACTGCATCGCGCACGGCTACGACATGGCGCTCGGCCTCGACCAGCAGAAGCTGGCGGTGGACTCGGGCTACTGGCCCCTCTACCGGTTCGATCCGCGGCGGGCGGCCAGCGGCGACAGCCCGCTGATGCTGGACTCCGCCGCCCCGAAGATCGACCTGAACAAGTTCACCGGCAACGAAACGCGCTATCGCGTCGTCGAGCAGATGGATCCGGCCCGCTTCAAGATGCTGGCGGCGGACGCGCAGCGCGAAGTCACGATGCGCTTCAGCGTCTACGAGCAGCTGGCGAAGATGGCGTTCCCGGTGTCGAAGAAGTAGCCGAATTGCCTATTGCGCGGCGGGTCCCGGAGAGGGACGCCCGCCGCGATGGAGACAGATGATGGATCTCTCAACGACGTATCTCGGACTGAAGCTTCCCCACCCGATCATGCCCGGCGCGTCGCCGATGGTCGATTCGCTCGACACCGTCAAGCGACTCGAGGACGCCGGCGCCGCCGCGATCACCATGCATTCGCTGTTCGAGGAGCAGATCACGCGCGAACAGCGCGGCATGGTCTACCACATGGAACTGACCGACGGCGGGAGTGCGGAGGCGCTGTCCTACTTCCCGACGGTGGACGACTTCCGGCTCGGCCCGCACCAGTACCTGGAACAGATTCGCGCCATCCGGCAGGCCGTGTCGATTCCCGTGATCGCCTCGCTCAACGGGACGACGGCCGAAGGCTGGCTCGACTATGCGAAGCAAATCGAGCAGGCCGGCGCGCACGCGCTCGAGCTCAACGTGTACCACGTGGCCGCGGACCCGAAGGAAACCGGATCCGCCGTGGAGAACCGCGTGCTCGACGTCGTCACGGCGATCAAGGCGCAGGTGCGGCTGCCGATCGCCGTCAAGCTGTCGCCGTTCTACTCGTCGGTGGCCCACCTGGCGGGCCGGCTCGATGGCCTCGGCGTCGAGGGACTCGTGGTGTTCAACCGGTTCTATCAGCCTGATTTCGACATCAACGAACTCCACGTCACCACCAGCCTGAGCCTGTCGACCTCGCAGGACCTCCTGCTCCGGCTGCGCTGGCTCGCCGTGCTGTTCGGCCGCGTCAAGGCGTCGCTGGCGGTGACCGGCGGCGTGCACACCCCCGAGGACGCCCTGAAGGCCGTCATGGCGGGCGCCAGCGGCGTGCAGGTGGTGTCGAGCCTGCTCCAGAAGGGGCCCGGCCACATCAAGACACTCGTGAGCGGCATGCGCACGTGGCTCGAGGAACACGAGTACAGTTCCTTGAAGCAGGCCGTGGGCAGCCTGAGCCTCGAGCGCAGTCCCAACCCGGCCGCTTACGAGCGCGCCAACTACATGAAGCTCCTCGCCGCCTACCAGATCGCGTAGGCGATAGGCAAAAGGGAACAGGCGGAAGGGGCCAGGGAGCGCCAGGCTCCAGCCCTCCATACAGGCGTTGGCCGGTCGGTACGGGGGCCCACGGCTTCGGCGGTGGGGACAGCGTCCGACACAGACACGACGGGCGCACCGCGTGGTGCGCCCGTCGACATTCGGGATTCGGGGTTCGGGAGGGCGGCCGCGGCATACGCGCACCCGTCCGGGATCCCGGTCTCGGATGACCGGTCCGGCTCACGCCCCGCCTGTCCGATTCTATTTATTCGACGCCAGCAGTTCTGCCACACGGGCCCGGGCACGGGCCCTGACCGCCGGCGGCAGCTTCGCGTGCCCGGCGTCGCGGCAGATCGCCGAGGTATGCGACAGCCCGTTCGCGAGACTCTGGCAGCAGGGACAGCGGCGCAGGTGCGCCAGGATCGTCCGCTGCTGGGCAGGCGGCAAGTCGCCGTCGACATAACTCGACACGCGCTCGAGCAACTTCCTGCATTCGTCCGTTCGCCTGGCTGTCATGGGGCCTCCAACTGCTGTCGCAAGAATAGCCTGGCCCGGTGCAGCCGGGTCTTGACGTTCGCCTCCGAAATCCCGACCACGTCGGCGACCTCACGGGTAGAGAGTCCTTCGACCTCGCGCAGGAACACCACGAGCCTGAACTCCGGCGGCAGTTTCTGCAGCGCGCGCCGCAGCACCTTCCGCAGCCGCGTGTTCGCCAGCACGTCATCCGGCTTTGGCCGATGGTCGGCCACGTCGAGCGACATGAGCGAGCCATCGGCGGCCACCAGCATGTCATCGAGTGACATGACGTGCGCGGGTTCGTGGACGCGCTTGCGGCGGCCGATGAGGCACGCGTTCTTGACCGTGCGATACAGCCAGGTGCGGAACGCGGCGGGCTCTTTGATCTGTCCCGCAAAGCGATACGTTTTCAACAGGGCTTCCTGCATCGCGTCGTCCGCGTCGTCGGCGTGCCCGCAGACCAGCAGGCTGAACCGATACGCCACCTCCTGCGCTTCCATCAGCAACTGCTCCATCGCCCGGCTGTCGCCCGCCTGCGCCGCGATGAGCAGCGGGCCGTAGTCCCGCCCGCGACTGCCCTTTTCGTCCCTAGGTGAAGGATTCGGATTCTTCGCTTTCGTCACACCCCCATTTTGGCCGATTCCGGGGTCAGGTCCAAAAGGAGACACCCGACGGGATGTGGAAGGCGCAAGATTGGAGTCATGTCGCCTGCCGGCACGGTCCCCGACGCGCCGGATGTCCCCCGTGTAACCAACAGGCGGGAGATGAATCTCTGAGGGGACTATGCAAAGTTCTTCCTTCCAACGGACGCTTCTCACGGCGGCTGCCGCCCTGCTGGCCTCGAGTTCGGCCTGGGCGCAGTCGCCCTTGTCACTCGACGACGCGGTGGCGCGAGCCGTCAAGAACAACCCGGCCGTTCGCAGTGCCCAGGCGGCGCAAGACGGCATGTCCGCCCGGAAGGACGAAGCGCGGGCGGCCTATCTTCCGAAGGTCGACATTTCCGAGGCCTGGATGCGGGGCAACCAGCCCGTGTTCGTGTTCGGGTCGCTGCTCGGCCAGCGGCAGTTCAGCGCAGCGAACTTCGACATCGCCGCGCTCAATCATCCGGATCCGCTGACCAACACGCGCACCGCCATCAATGTCGAGCAGGTCATCTACGAAGGGGGCGCGGTCCGGGCCGGAATGAAGATGGCGGGACTCGGGGCCGAGATGGCCGCGGCCGGCCGCGCGGACCTGGCGTCCGCGCTGCGGCTCATGGCCACACAGGCCTACGGCGGCGCGCTCATCGCCGCCTCCGGCCGCCGGGCCGCCGACTCCGCGGTCGCCTCCGCCGAGGAGGACCTTCGCCGAGTCGAACACCAGCGGGACGCGGGCCTCGCGTCGGAAGCCGACGTGCTCTCGCTCAAAGTGCACGTGGCTGCGATGCGTCAGCGCGCGGCGTCCGCCAAGGCCGACGAGACCGTCGCCCGCATGCGCCTCAACGAAGCGATGGGGGAACCGATCGATGACGTCTTCACGCTCCAGATGCCGCCGCTGCCGACCGCTGCTCCGCAGCGCAGCGCCCAGGCACTCGACGAACGCCCGGATGTGATCAGGGCCGGCCTGCAAACCCAGTTCGCCGAAGCCCAGCTGTCTTCCGCCCGGTCCGGGTTTCTCCCGCAGGCGGGTTTCCAGGGCACCTACGAATTCAACGGGTCCACGCTTGGCAACCAGGTATCCGCATGGACGGTGGGGGTCCAGTTCAAGTGGAACGTCTTTGCCGGGATGGGCGACGCCGCCAAGAAGCGGGAGGCCGAAGCGGCCATCCTGAGGGCGAAGGCGGATCGGGACCAGGCGACGGCGCACGCTCGCGTCGAAATGGGTGAAGCGGTGGCGCGTCTCGAAGCGGCCCAGACGCGCGAAACCCTGGCTCGGGCGGTGCAGGCCCAGGCCCGGGAAAGCCAGCGCATCGTCAAGGACCGCTACGAAGCCGGGCTCGCCGGCGTGAATGACCTGCTTCGGGCCGCTGCGGCCGTGCTTGACGCTGACGTCCAGGCCACGGCATCCCTCGTCGACATCTTCGTGACTCGCGCCCAGTTCGAACGCGCACAAGGCAGATAATCCATATGACGACACGCTCTTTCACTCTGCTCTCCGCCAGCGCCTCGCTGGCCCTGGCCCTGGGTTGTGCGGCATCACCCGCGCGTGCTCCCCAGGACTCGGCGGCCGTTTCCGTCCAGGTCGTGGCCGCGTCCGCGCAGGAGGTTGGCCAACCCTTCGACAGCGGCGGCGTCGTGCGCGCCAACATCGTGGCGACGGTGACCAGTCACATCATGGCGCAGGTCCGCGCCGTTCAGGTCGCACCCGGCGATCGCGTCAAGGCCGGCCAGGTCCTGGTGGTGCTGGATGGCCGCGATCTCCAGGCGAACCGCGCCAGGGCCGTCGCCGGCGAGGCTGGCGCCCGACAGGGCTCGGTGATGGCCGAAGCGGACCGGCAGGCCGCCGCCGCGGGGCTGGAACTGGCCGCGCTCACGCACAAGCGCATGAGCGACCTGCGCGCGAAGAACTCGGCCACGCCGAACGAACTCGATCAGGCCACGGCGGGGCTCCGCGCGGCGGAATCGCGTCTGAAGGCGGCCGACGCCCGCGTCGCCGCGGCCAAGCTCGAGGTCGACGCCGCGGTGGCTGGTGCCAGCGCGGCCGGCACGGTGGCCGACTGGGCGACGCTCACGGCGCCGTTCGACGGCGTGGTCACCGAAAAGCAGGTTGAGGTGGGCAACATGGTCGGACCGGGGCAACCCCTGGTCACCATCGAAGACACCCGCGGGTTCCGTGTGGAGACCAGGCTGGACGAGTCCCGCGCGGCGATGGTGCACGTCGGCGACCCGGTGGGCGTATCGTTGTCGGTGCCGGGCCAGTCCGCCGAAGCGGCGCTGGACACGCGCGTCACCGAGATCGCCCGGATGGTCTCGGCCGACAGCCACGACTTCCTGGTGAAGATCGAACTCCCATCGAGCACCGGCCTCCGTTCGGGCATCTACGGACACGTCCGCTTCGCCGGACCGAAGCGGGCAGCCCTCACGGTCCCGGCCACCGCGCTGGTCCGTCGCGGCCAACTCTCCTTCGTCTTCGTCGTCGAGCGCGATAACCGCGCGCACCTGCGGCTGGTGAACGCGGGGGACCCGCTCGCGGGTCTCGTCGAAATCCGGTCCGGCCTCGTGGCCGGCGATCGCGTCGTCAACACGCCGCCGCCGGCATTGACGGACGGGTCCGCCGTCACGACTGGGGGGCGGTAATGACGCGCCCGCTCGGCCTGGCCGGCCGCCTCGCGGCCTCCTTCATGGAATCGAAGCTCACGCCGCTCTTCCTGATGGCGTCGCTCGCGCTTGGCGCGCTGGCCGTCGTCGGCCTGCCGCGGGAAGAAGAGCCGCAGATCATCGTGCCGATGATCGACGTGATGGTGGCGATGCCTGGCGCGTCGCCGGCGGAAGTCGAGCAGCGCGTCACCCGGCCCATGGAAAAGCTTCTCTGGGAGATCCCGGGCGTGGAGTACGTCTACTCCATCTCCAGCCCGGGCCGCGCCATCGCCATCGTCCGATTCCTTGTCGGGCAGGACCAGGAACAAGCCATCGTTCGCCTGAATCAGAAGCTGCTCGCGAACATGGACCTGATGCCGCCGGGCGCCTCGATGCCGCTCGTCAAGCCGCGATCGATCGACGACGTGCCGGTGATGGCGCTGACGCTGTGGGGCGAACACTACAACGATACGCAGTTGCGCCGAGTCGCGGAGCAACTGCACGACGGCCTCAAGGAACTCAACGACGTTTCTGAAGTGACGTTGATTGGCGGGCGATCCCGGCAGATCTCCGTCGACCTGGACCCGGCCAGGCTCTCGGCGTACGGACTCGACCCGATTGGCGTGTCGCGCGCCATCCAGGGCACGAACGTCCTGACACGAGGCGGCGAATTCGTCTCCGGCAACCGGGCGCGCATCCTCGAGTCGGGCTCCTGGCTGCGCACGCCGGCCGACCTCGCCGGCGTGACGGTAGACGCCCGCGGCGGCCGGTCAGTCCTCCTTCGGGATGTCGCGACCATTCGCGATGGCGATGCTGACATCACGAGTTCGGTGTCGCACTTCACGCCGGATGGCCGGGCGTACCCGGCGGTGACGATCTCGATCGCGAAGCGCAAGGGCGTCAACGCCATCGAACTCACGAAGCGGATCGAGGAGAAGGTCGCCACCCTTCGCGGCATCCTCATCCCCGCGGACATGCAGATCACCGTGACCAGGAATTACGGCGACACCGCGGCCCACAAGTCGAACGAACTCCTCTGGCACATGCTGATCGCCGTCGTGTCGGTGGGGCTGCTGATCTGGCTGACACTCGGCAAGCGCGAGGCCGCGGTCGTCATGGTGGCCATCCCGGTGACACTGGCCCTGACGCTGGCGGTCTTCTTCGTCTATGGCTACACGCTGAACCGCATCACGCTGTTCGCCCTCATCTTCTCGATCGGCATCCTGGTCGACGACGCGATCGTGGTGGTCGAAAATATCGTGCGGCACGTGCGCCTGGCTGGCGGCGAAGAGAGCTCGCTGGCTGCAATCACCATCAAAGCGGTGGACGAGGTCGGCAACCCGACCATTCTCGCGACGCTGACCGTCATCGCCGCGATTCTCCCGATGGCCTTCGTCGGCGGCCTGATGGGCCCGTACATGCGGCCCATTCCCGTCGGGGCGACGGCAGCGATGTTGTTTTCACTGATCGTCGCGTTCGTCGCGACGCCGTGGGCCGCCCGCCGGCTGCTCCGCCGGGCGCACCCGGACGGACACGGCCAGGAAGATCGCCTGACCGCGCTCTACCGGCGCCTCATGACGCGCATTCTCGCCGACGCGAAAGTCCGGATGGCGTTCCTCGCCGGCGTGGCGGCCCTGCTGATCGCCGCCATGGCGCTGGTGCCGCTCAAGCTGGTCACGGTGAAGATGCTGCCGTTCGACAACAAGAGCGAGTTTCAGGTCATCGTCAACATGCCGGAAGGCACGCCGCTCGAGGATACGGCGCGCGTGACCGCGGAACTGGCCCGCACGGCGCTCGGCCAGCCCGAGGTGACCAGCGTCCAGTCGTACGTCGGCGCGGCCTCTCCCTACAACTTCAACGGACTGGTGCGGCACTACTTCATGCGCGCCGGGGCGAACCAGGCGGATCTGCAGGTGAACCTGACGCCGAAGGAGGACCGGTCCGCGCAGAGCCACGCCATCGCGAAGCGCGTGCGGGATGCGCTGACGCCCATCGCGGCAAAGGCTGGCGCCCGGCTGCAGGTGGCCGAAGTGCCGCCTGGCCCGCCCGTCCTGCAGACGCTGGTGGCCGAGGTCTACGGTCCCGATACGGCCCGCCGCACGGCGCTCGCCAAGCAAGTCCGCACGATTTTCGAACAATCCCCCGGTGTGGTGGATGTCGATTGGTATGTCGAGGCCCCGCAGCCGGTGGTGCGCCTCGAAGTGGACAACGCCAAGGCTGCTGCCGCCGGCATTCCCGCCTCGAGCATCGCCGCAGTCGTCAGCATGGCGGGCGGCGGACAGACGGCCGCCCTTCTGCACGACGAGAGCGCCCGCACCGATGTGCCAATCGTCCTGCGGCTCCCCCGGTCCGAACGCGGCTCGCTGGATGGCGTTCAGAGCCTTCGTCTCAACGGCCAGTCGCCGGTCGCCATCGGCGAGTTGACCCACGTCGTCGAGACGTCGGACCCGCCCAGCCTGTACCACAAGAACCTGCAACCCGTGACGTACGTCCTTGGCGACGTGGCGGGCGCCTTCGAAAGCCCGGTCTACGCCATCCTCGCGATGAACCGGGCCATCGACCAGGTGAAGCTCCCCGAAAGCTACAAGCTGGAGGTCTTCAACTCCCGGCAGCCGTTCGACACGTCGAAGTACGCGATGAAGTGGGACGGCGAGTGGCACATCACGTACGAAGTGTTCCGGGACCTCGGCCTGGCCTTTGCCGCGGTGCTCCTCCTGATCTATATCCTCGTGGTGGGCTGGTTCCAGTCTTTCATGACCCCGCTCACGATCATGGTGGCGATCCCGTTCTCCCTGGTGGGCATCCTGCCGGCACACGCCGCGTTCGGGGTGTTCTTCACGGCCACGTCCGTGATCGGATTTATTGCAGGAGCCGGCATTGTCGTTCGCAACTCGATCATCCTCGTCGACTTCATCGAGCTCCGCCTCCGGGAGGGGATGCCTCTCGAACAGGCCGTGGTTGATGCCGGGGCGGTCCGCTATCGGCCGATGGCCTTGACGGCGGCGGCCGTCATCGTCGGAGCCGCCGTGATCCTGTTCGATCCGATCTTCCAGGGCCTGGCCATCTCGCTGATGGCCGGCGGTGTCGCCTCACTCCTGCTGTCGCTGCCGACAGTCCCGGTGATCTACTACATCACCAACAAACGGCTGCAGACGCGGGCTGCGCGCGCGGCGCGCACCGCGCCCGCTGCGCCGCTACAGTAGCGCGCTGGCATTCGAGGGATTACATCATGTGGACGTTTCCGCCTCAGCACATTCTGGTTCCGGTCGATTTCGGGGACGCGTCGGCGCGCGCGATGGCGATCGCGGCGCTGATTGCCGCGCGGCACACCGCTCGAGTGACCGTTCTGCACGCCGAAACCGTCGAGGTGCCCCCGTACTTCACGCATGACCAGCTCGACAGCGTCGAACGCCACCGGCTGGAGGCCCGCGGGGAGGCCGAACGCTACCTCGCCCGGTTCGCGGCCACCGTCCTGCCTGACGCCGCGACCGCGTTCGTGGACGGCTCGCCGGTCCCCGCGATCCTGGCAGCCGCCAACGACGTCGATCTGATCGTCATGGGCACGCACGGGCGGCGCGGACCGAGCCGCTGGTGGATGGGATCGGTCGCCGAACGCGTCGTGCGCGAAAGCCGCGTGCCGGTCCTGGTGACACGGGCCTTGGCAGCGGCGTCTGGCGGCGCCACGACCTTCCAGCACATCGTCGGCGCGGCTGGGCCGGGCTTCGATGGCGACGTGCGGCACTACGCGGACGGACTGGCCGCCACGCTCGGGGCGACCGTGGCCAGCACCCTGGTGACGTCCCTCGACGACCTGTCCTGCGATCCCAACACGTCGCTGGTGGTCGTCGGGACGCAGCCCCAGCACGCGGGCACCTGGTTCGGCGACACCGCGGAACGCCTGGTGCGGACCTGCACGCTACCGATGTTGTTCGTTCCCGTTAGTCAATGAACCGCGCCATCGTGGCGCAATCGAAGGAGTGGTCATGAACGTCGATCGTTGGTTGAGACTCATCGGTGGCCTGTTCGTGTTTGCCAGCGTGATGCTCGGCATGTTCGTCCATCCCGGGTTCTACTGGTTCACCGCGTTCGTCGGGCTCAACCTGGCGCAATCGGGCTTGACCCAGTGGTGTCCCATGACGTCAATCCTGCGCGCCGCGGGCGTAAAGGACTAAACTGACAGTCAGGAGCCAGCAGTGCACATGAAGGAATCGCGATACGGCATCGCCGTCAGCGTCGCTCTCCCCTACGAGCAGGCCGTGGAGCACACGACCGCCGCGTTGAAGCAGGAGGGTTTTGGCGTGCTGACCACCATCGACGTCAAGGCGACGTTGAAACAGAAGCTCGACAAGGACTTCAGGAAGTACACGATTCTTGGAGCCTGCAATCCCTCGCTCGCGTACCGGGCGTTCCAGGTCGAACTGGAAATTGGCATCCTGCTGCCGTGCAACGTCATCGTCTACGAGGGCCGTTCGCCTGCGGAGTCGGTGGTGTCGGCCATGGCCCCGATTTCGGCCATCGGGATCGTCGGCGGCGCGCCCGAACTCAAGGACGTCGCGCGAGAAGCGGATGAACGACTGCGCCGGATGCTCCAGTCCCTCGAAGACGCGTACGGCGTAAAGGGAGCCTAGCCCATGGACGGACTCGGCGCGCTCCTCTTCCTGGTCGCGTGGATTGTGCTGCAGGTCTGGGTCCTGCCCCGGTTCGGGGTCCAGACGTGAATGAGCGGTTCCTGCGACGTCGAGTCTCGACGTCAGAAACAGCCGACCACGGGGTCGTCCCCGACTGAGCCGCCCCCGCCCGCCGGCGCCTGAGGCCGGCGACGCGGCACGAACGGCCGCACAAGCGCCATCACCAGCAACGCCCCGCCAAAAGCGCAGACGATTGTCGCGCCCGTCGGAAGGTCGAGTCTCAGGGACAGATACACCCCCGCCACCGACACCATCGCCCCCATCGTCCATCCAATCGCGAGGCGCGCGCCGATGCGATCCGCATACAGCATCGCCCCCACCCCGGGCACGATCAGGTAGCTGAAGACGACAAGCACGCCCGCAACGGCAACCGCCGAGGGCACGACGATCGCGAGCGAAGCGTAGAACAGGAAGTCCCACCACCGAACGTGCACTCCCGTGATCCGAGCGTGCCTGCGGTCGACCGAGGTTTCGATGAACCTCGCCCGACAGACGAGATGGAGGGCGCCGACGCCGGAGTAGAGCCAGACCATCTTGAAGACGTCAGCCCATGACACCGCGAGGATATTCCCGACGAGCATGTGCTTGAGGTGCTCGCCCTCGGATGGTGCCCTGCTCATGGCGAGGATGGACGCGGCGGCCGCCAGAGCGTAGCAAATGCCGACAATCGCCTCCCGTGGGATCCGCGACCTGCGTGTCAGCGCGGCCGAGAAGACCGCAGCGCCGGCGAGCGTGAAGCCCAGGCTCACCCACGCCGCGAACAGGCTGACGACGCTCCAGTCCATTGGGCTGGACCTCGGAGGGGGCGGCCAGATTGTAGCAGGCTGGAGGCGTGCGGGAGTTCAAGAGCAACGAGCCGCCGAGGCGGCTACATGCCCGGCAGCCTCGGGATTCGGCCGCGCGTGGACGCCTGGTAGTACAGCGCCCATCCCTTCTGCAGCCACTGCCCGACGACCGGCAGGGGCACCAGTCGCTGCTGCCGGTCGTCGCGGAAGACGCTGGCCGCACCGTTCCCGGTATCCATCAGGCAGACGATGTTCACGTGCGCCGGATTGCTCGCCCGTGCGGAGCGCCCGGCCTCCAGGCCGGCGAATCCCCCGCCCAGAATCAGCCCTGAGTTCGCCGTCTTCGATGTACCGTCTGGGGCCCGCCGCCGGACGGCGGCAGAGGTGCCGCCCGTCCTACTTCTTCGCGCGGGTCGAGAACCCGAACGGCAGGTACGCCAGGCACCGCCCGGTCGCGCCGGTCGCCAGGGGCACCACGCCAATCCACGCCCATACAGGGCCGCCCGTCACGGCCCACGCCACCAGGCCAATGCCCGCCAGGACCCGCACCGTGCGGTCGATTCCACCCATGTTGATCGTCATCGCATCCTCCAAGGTTGCCGCGAGGCCTCGGCCACGTCAGCCAGCCCTGACACAAGTCGGGCGTGGCCGGCCGGTGGCGAACCTCTGGTACAGCAGAGATTCGGTTCCGGTCGATTTCGTGACAACCCCCGCCCCAACTGGCCCGTTGTCACCTTTGTCCGCCAATCTGCATCTGTGCGTACGGGCCGGCGCCGCATGAGGGCCCGCGGAGCAGAGATGTCGCGACCGAAGACACGCAAGCCAGACGATTCGTCGATACGCCGGGCGCTCCGCCGCGGATGGAGCCACCGCGAACCGGTCCTGTGGGCGGTGATCGTCGTGCTGGCCGTGACCGTACGATGGCCCATCCTGAAAGGGTGGTACTACGGCGAGACGGGGGCGGCGGCACCCGCGTCGGCCGTCGCGTGGCGGACCGACCTCGCTGGCGCCTTGGTCGAGGCGCGGACAGCCCACAAGGGCGTGCTGGTGGACTTCTCAGCGTCGTGGTGCCCGCCGTGCATCGCCATGAAGCACGAGGTCTGGCCCGACGCGGAGGTCGCGCGGGCGATCAATGCCGGATACGTGCCTGTGGCGGTGGACGCCGACAACAGCCATGGCCTGTCCGAACGCTACAACGTCGACAACCTTCCGACGGTATTGCTGCTCGACGCCGACGGCCGTGTGGCCAAGCGAAACGAGGGGTATCTTCCCACGTCCGGTGTTCTACGCCTGCTTGCCGACGCGTCCCGCTAGCGTGACGCCCCTGGCGCGGCCGCCGGGCGGCGTCAGGAAGACGTCCGGCTCCAGCCGGCGACCACCTTCGGAAACTCGTCCATCATCCGCAGGAAGCGCTCCCGCTGCGGATGCGGTCCGCTCTGCCCCATCCCGCTGAACTCGGCGACGATCGCCTGCCGCTCCGAAGCCGTGAGCAACTCGCTCGCCAGGCGGTAGAAGTACTCGTCCTCGATCCGGATGTGTTCGCGGATGAGTTCGCAGTAACCAGCCGCATGGGCCGCGAGATCCTCGGCCGCCGACTCGTCGCCGCCCTCCAGCCGCCCCAGATCGGCGCGCATCTTCCGGCAGTACATGCGCCCGGTATCGTGTTGCGTCAGCAGCGCGGAGATCACCGTCTGCTCCCCGGTCATCCCGTGCCGCTCCAGCATGGGAAACAGGACGTTCTCCTCCCGCTCGTGGTGCCCGTTGGTGAACATCTCGAAGAAGTCGAGGAGATCCGCCAGCATCGCCCGCGGGACCTGCGCGTGTTCGTGGAGGCGGCCCGCCACCGCCTCCATCACCGTGAGCATCGACTTGAATCCGCGGTGCTCATCGACGAGCACTTCGAACACGATCATCGGCATCCTGACCGCCCTCTCCTGCCGGCGGCCTAGCCGCCGGCCGCCGTCTTCATCAGCGCCGCCCACGTCACAGGCACGGGCGCCTTGTGCTCGGCGGCAAACGCTGCCGCCTCCTTCGCAGTCCGGAACGCCGCGTAGTCCGTTTCGCCCCGGTTCGCGTCCGTCACGATCGGCACGAAATTCGCGGACTCGGCGCGGAACATCTTGCCACCCGCGAAATCCGTGACGAAGATCGCCTTCGGGCGCTCTTCCGGGTGCCCGGCCAAGTACTTCGCCATGCACCCGGGGCATTCGAACTTGTACGCACGCCCGCCGGCGTCGATCATCTCGGTGGCCAGCCGCACCTCCACGATGGGCTCCCGGCAACCAAAACAAATGTCCCCGGTCTTGACCGGGAGTGGCTGAACCGTCGCGCAGGCAGCCAGGATGAGGGCGAGGGCAACGATGGACACCCATCTCATAGGTCCCTCCCTACGGAAACCCGGCAGATTGCGGGGGCTTAGTGTGGAACTAGGCAAGAGGCATGCCCGGACCGGGGCGCCGGGCGGTCAGCGCCACGAGGGCGTGAGAATCAAGGAGTTCCGGGCGAACGATCGTTCAGGTCAGGTCAGCTCGACCAGGATCGCGCCGGCAACCGCCGGTTCAACGGCAACTTCGGTCTGGTCACACATGAAGATCACGCCGGGGAAAGTCTGAAGCACGCGGACCGGCGCACCCGGTGTAATCCCCAGCGCTCCCAGGCGGTCCGCCCGTGCGGGGTCGTCCCGGAGGACGCGGACGACCCGGCCCCGGTCGCCGGCCGCCAGCATCGACAATCGCCGTGTCTGATCAAAACGCGACATGAAACATCCGGAAGACCGCATTCATCCCGGCCCCTGTGCCGATCGCAATCACGGTGACGACCGCCAGGATGCCGAAGGCCGCCTTCGAGCCCTGTTCCTTGATCATCACCAGGAAGTTGGCGACGCACGGGACGAAGAGCGTCATCACCGTCAACGCCACCACCGCCTGTGCCGGCGCGAGTTGCCCGGCCCGGGCCATGGCAAACAAGCCCGCGGCGCCGTAATCCCGTCGCAGGAATCCCATGATCAACACCTCCGCCGTCTTGGCCGGCAAGCCAAGCACGCCCACGACCAGCGGCTGCAGCCCACGCGTCATCGCATCCAGCCATCCCAGCCGGCTCAGCGCGAACAGGAGGAGCGTCCCGAGCAGAAACAGGGGGACGGCTTCGCCCAGGTACCACCGCACGCGCAGCGCCGTCTTGCAGACGACGTTCCGCATCTGCGGCAGGCGGATGGGCGGCAATTCAAGAATGAACTCCGACCGCTCGCCCGGAATCGCCCGCGCAGCCAGGAATCCCACCAGCAGCATCTGGCTCAACACCACCCCGAACAGCGTCAGCAGCGCCACGAACGAGATGCCGCCGAGGATGCCCAGAATGGTCGCCAGTTGCGCCGAGCATGGGATGCCCAATGCCAGCAGCAGGACCGCGATGGTGCGTTCCTTGGGCGTGCCCAGTATCCGGGTCGTCATCGTCGCCATCGTGTCGCACCCCAGGCCGAGCACCATCGGCAGGACGGCCTTCCCATTGAGGCCCATCATCCTGAAAATGCGGTCACTGAAGATCGCGAGGCGTGGGATATAGCCGGAGTCCTCGAGGAAGCCGAAGACGAAGAAGAAGGTGGCGACCACGGGCAGGACGATGGCGAATGCGTACGTGACACCCATCGTGATCAGCCCGTACTGCCCGACGAACAAGTCGCGCACCAGCGCCCACGGCACGAACCGATCAAACGCGCTGACGACCACCGGGTTGATCAGTCCCTTGAACAGGCGGTTCTCCAGGAGACCCACCAGCGTCTGCGCGCCGAAGACGCCGACCACCAGGTACATCATGTACAACACCGCGGCGAGAATCGGCAGACCCGTCACCGGTTCCCGGACCAGGCGGCCGAGTCGATCCTGGATCCGGGTCGCCGTCCTCGGACGGATCCGCCGGAACTCCTCCGACAGCCGGTGCGCCCAGGCGGCGTGTTCACGGCCCGCGTCGAATCCGACGCCCGGGACCAGCGCCTCGGCCAGGGATGCGCGCAACTCCGGCACGCCACGCCCCTCGATGGCCACGGTCTCGACGACGGGCAGCCCGAGGCAGGCGCCGAGCGCCTCGGCGTCGATGTCGATCCCGTGGGCCCTGGCCTCGTCGAGCATGTTCAGCGCGACGACCATCGGCTTCCCGTACGCGGCGAGCTGGGACGTCAGCATCAACCCGCGACGGAGGTTCCGGGCGTCCACCACCTGGATGACCATGTCGATATCGCCGCCGGCGACGATGCGGCGCGTGACGATCTCGTCCTCGCTGAGCTCGCCCTCGAGGGCATTGACGCCGGGGGTGTCGATCACGTCGCAGACTTCGGCGCCGACGAGGGCGCGGCCCTTGGTCACGGCCACGGTGGTCCCGGGGTAGTTGGAGACGACGGCGTACTGGCCGGTGAGCCGGCCAAACAGGACGCTCTTTCCGACGTTGGGGTTGCCGACGAGGGCCACGCGGAGGGGGTGCGCCCGGAGGCGCAGGAGGGCCGGATCGGCATTCACGGCAACGGCGGCGTTGTGGCAGGACATGTGGTGGCTATCAATAATGAGACCGAGTCTCATTCTTCTCTTTATGATAATCGGCATCCCCGGGCCCGCGCCACACAATTCACGGCCCGGCGGCACAAAAAAAGAACCCGGCCCCCCTTTCGGGCGACCGGGTCCGGGCGTCGCGACCCCCGCGGGGCCGACCTAGAAGTTGTAGATGATCCGCCCGAAGAAGGTGTTCCCGGTGTACGGCCGATTGCCGTAGCCGGTCGACAGGGCGCTGAAGTAGTCGATGCGCGGCGTCCCGTCAGCGTTGTTGATGGTGTTGAAGTCCGTCACGTCGAGCTTCTCGTACCAGTAGCTGACGCCAATCGCGACTTTCCGGGACACGTCGTACCGGAGGTCGGCGGTGAGGCGCCGCCACTTGTTGGTGACGTTCGGCATCTGCTCGAAGCAGGACGTGAGACCCGACGCGCAGGGCTTCGAATCGCCCGCCGTCAGGATCGAGTTGTTCTGCAAGGCCGTGGTGCGCGGGCCACCCAGGACGAATGCCTGGTCCGAGTCACTCAGGACGTAGCCGAAGCGGATGTCCGTGTTCGGCATGGCCTTGATCAGGTCCAAGAACAGGTCGAAGTTCTTGACCGTCTCGTGGTTCGCCATGTTCCAGTTGCGGTTCGCGTCGAACCAGCTGTCATAGCCGGCCGCGCCCGTGCTCGGGTTGGCGTTGCGGGACTGCTGCTGCGAATCGAACTTGTCCTGGCCGTAGTTGAACCCGACCTGCACCTTCGCGTTCGGCGTCAGCGTGGCACCGAAGTTCGCCGAGGTGTTCTTGTTGTTCATCAGGCCGAATTCCTGCTCCATGCCGTCGTACTTGTCTTCGCCCATGACGTAGGAGAAGGTGACGTCGAACATGGCCGTCGGGCTGACGGTGAACAGGACGGTGGCGCGGTCGCGCGTCCGTTCGGCGTCGTCGTAGAAGCGGGCATTCGGCTGGCCGCCGCCGCCGGTGATGGCTTCTTCGTTGAAGCCGGTGCCGACGCGGCGGGTCCGATCGACCATGCCCCGGATCTGGACGTATTCGTTGCCCATGGTGTCGATCGACGCCCGCACCGTCGTATCGGTGAGCGTGGCGAAGGCGCGCGCCGAGTGATCGTACACGTCCTGCCCCATGCCGACCTTGAAGGCCGTGAACGGGATCGGGGTGAACGTCGCATCCGCGGTGAACACGGAGTGCGAGGCGTTGAGCGGCTCGGTCTTGTAGAGGCCGGGCGCCACGATGCCCTGTTCGGGCACGGCGTCAAAGCGTACCGTGCTGTCCGACACGAAGTCGGGCATGCGGTCCTTGCGGTCGTTGTAACGGTACTTCGCCGCGAACCCGAACCACGGTGACGGGTTCATCGTGAGGTTCAGGTTGACGTTCGTCAGGTCCATCTGCGCCTGCGCCGTGCTGCGCGGCAGCGCCGCGAGGCCCGGGAAGTAGGCGTAGGTGGCGGCCTGGGCAATGACCGCGTTGGTCGTCCACGGGATCAGCGCATCGTTCTGCTTCTCGGTGCCGAAGAAGATGCTGCCGCTCAACGTGGCGTGGCCCGGCAGCTTCGCCAGGGCATTCGCGCTGTAGATGTCCAGCGTGTTGCTGGGCGGCATGGCCATGCGGCCCTTGGCCGGGCCGTAGCCGTTGCTGTAGCCGCTGGGGTCCCACGGGCCGTTGCCGGTCATGTCGATCGGCTGGCCGTCGTTGGTGTCCGTGAAGCGGATGGGGTTGTCCCAGGTCACCGAGGCGATGTTCTGGTTGAACATCGACCGCTCGTACCCGACCCGGATCATGCCCTTGTCACTGCCCCACTGGAGCCCCATGTCCCAGTCGTTGGTGCGGTTGTCGAGACTGATCGGGATTTCCTCGGCGTTGTTGAAGGCGAACCCCATACCGTACGGCTGGTTGCCGCTCTTGGCCGAGCTCTGGAACTTGACGTCGAACGCGACGTCCTTGGCCAGCTCGTAGTCGAACCCGAAACCAAACGTGCTGCGCTTCGCCTTGATGTCGAAGCCGCTCGTCGTGTTCAGGTAGGCCGAGTGATAAGTCAGCACGTTGGCGGCCGTGTTGCCGTTGCACACGCCCCACACCGGCGCCGGGATGGCCGGCGCGCTGCTGGCTGCCGGCGCGCAGAGAATGCCCACCGCCGTGCGGGCTTCCACCGCCTGCCGCGTGGCCGAATCGAGCGTCCACACGCCCGGGGACGACTCCGTGTACGGCGTTCTCGTCAGTCCGTCCTGCCCGTAGTTCAGGGGGTTCTGATCGAAGAACGCGTTGAACTTCATCTTGTGGTTCGCGTAGACGAAGTTCAGGGTCTGGTCGTTGTAGCCGAGGTTCGTGCCGGCGAGTTCGTACCAGAACGCGTCAGTCTGCTTACCCAGCCCGATGTTGATGTTGGCGCCGCTCCGCAGGTCGCGGTAGCGCATGTACCGGGCCGCGTCACCGTCGGTCGACGTGCCACGGAACCCGAAATCGATGTAGCCGAGCGACGGGGTCGCGTCAGCGGCCGCCGCCGGAGCCGGCGTGGTGTCCTTCTTCTGCTCTGTCTGCGCCATCGCAATCGATGCGGAGGCCAGCAAGAGCGCGGCAGTCACACAAATCAGTCTGTTGCGCATTGCATACCTCCCTTACCGCAGTAGGGCTTTGCCGGTGGGTGCGTTGGTGCCATGAATCTGCGCGTGGCAGTAGACGCAGGCGCGGCCGTAGATCTTGTTGGCATTGTTCGACGTCTTCAGCGTGAAGCTGTCGTACACCGTTGGAGGATGCCGCGACGTCACGTGGCAGCGCTGGCACAGGTACGGCTGCTTGGCAACGAGCATGCGGTCGTTGTTCGACCCGTGCGGGTCGTGGCAGGTGGCGCAGTTCTCGGCCACCGGCATATGTTCCCAGAGGAACGGGCCGCGCTTTTCGGCGTGGCAGCTGACGCAGCTCTCGTTGACCGTGCGGCCAACCTTGAGCAGCTTCACGTTAGCCGAGCCGTGCACGTTGTGGCACGACGAACAGCTGAGCTTGCCCTCGCGAACCGGCATGTGGTTGAACCGGTTCTGCTTGTTGGTGATGTTCTTGTGGCAGTTGGCGCACAGGGCGGCTTCGTTCTCGGCCTTCAGCTGCTTCGGCCCCTTGGGCGCGTGCACGCTGTGGCACGACGTGCAGCCGACCTTGCGGCCCTCGTGCTGGCTGCCCGCCCAGAACGCGTGCTTGTTGCCCGCGTGGCAGGTCACGCAAATCTGGCTGGCCTCGGCTGGCCCGAGCTTGCTGATAATCGTGATCTTGGTCTTGTCGCCGCCGGCTTCGGCGTGGGCCTTGCCCGCCCCGTGACAGCTTTCGCAGCCCTGCGTGGCGTTGGGCGACTTGGGATTGAACGCGCGTGCGTGCGCGCCGTCCTTGAGCGCCTTCCCCTTGTCCTCGTGGCAGCCGAGGCACGTGTCCTTACCGGCGTAGTCGTCGGCCTTCACAGCCGGGGCCTGGTGCCCCGCCTGCTTGACCGGTGCGGCCGACGCCGTCCCCGAGGCCACCAGCCAGGCCGTTGCGACCCCGGCTAGCACCACCCCGCGGATGAGGGTCTTCCTGAAAGAATGCATAGCGTGCTCCTTGAAAGTAACGATCGGTGTCACCGGTCCGTCGAGTCCCAGAACCCTCGCACGTGGCCACCCGGGGGGAGGCGACCGCGCGCATCTCGCAAAACAGGACTGGAATTATCCTCGATACGACAACCGAGAACCGACTCCACCTTTGCAATTTGAATGCCCACTACGGATGGTGAATTCCTGAACGAAGCCTGAACCGCAGTTCAAAAACGCTAGAAATTCGATGGATTCTTCAGCACCCGAGGAGTGGATTGCCGATGAAACGGAAATCCTGGCGGGATTCCGGCAAACCGGCATTCGGGGCGGTCCAACCGATTGGATCCAATCGGTCCCAACCGCCTCGAAACACGGCCTCAATGAGGGCGAAAGTGGTGCTACTGCTGGGTGTGGCAGAGCAGGCAGTCCTGCGAAATGACCTTCCCGCCAGTCGCCTTGTGCCCGTCATCGTGGCACCGGAAGCAGCCCGGGAACGCCGTATGGCCAATGTTGTTGGCATACGTGCCCCAACCCACCTTCATCGTCGGGAAGATGTTCCGCTGATAGAGGCTCTGAACGGTGGTGACCGCCTGCTGGATGGCGGGCCTGGCGGCAGTCGGGTACGAGTCCTGGTAGAACTTGTTCAAACCAGCCGCGATGGCGCTCGTCGCCGCATCCGCCGTCGGGTAGCTAGCCTTCAGGAGTCGTACCGACTCCCGGCGCACGAACGGCAGGGCCCGATCGATGGCACCAGCGCCAATGGCATCGTCCACCGCACGCTCCGCCGAGACGGCAAACGTGTGCGAGGGACGGTTGTGGCAGTCCACGCAATCGAGCGTCCGGCGTTCGCCTTTGGCCAATTGCTCGTCGGTCACGCCCTCGGCGCGGAACACGGTTTCCTTCCCGTTGGCGTCCACGAGGCGCACCCAGGGAATCACCTGCCGCTTGTCGTCGGTGGCGATGTACTCGATCGTGTTCATCTGGCTGACGTGCCAGTGAATGCCGCTGGCCGAGGTCTTGGCCATGCTGACGCCGCCAATGTGCATCTGGAGCGTGGTCACCGATTCCGTGTTGGCTTCATCGTCGGCGTACTCACGGATCTGCTTGATCTTGTCGCCGTGGAACTTGTCCGGCCAGTGGCACTGCTCGCAGGTGTCGCGGGCCGGCCGCAGGTTCTCGACGGGCGAGGGAATCGGCCGCGAGTGCGTGTTGAACGTGACGGCGTAGACCTGGCGCAGTCCCGACAGCTTGGACTTCACGAACCACGGGGCGCCGGGTCCGATGTGGCACTGGATGCACGCGACGCGCGAGTGGGGGCCGGCCTGGTAGCCGGCGAACTCGGGCTGCATCACCTCGTGGCACAACTGGCCGCAGAACTGCGGCGAATCCATGTACTCGATTCCGCGGTACGCGGCCACCGACACGATCAGGACGTTGGCGATGGTGCAGGCCAGCACGATCGCCGTCACGCGCCGCTGGTACGGCTCGTTCAGGTCAATCCTGGGCCAGCTGGGCATCCAGGAGGTCTTGCCTTCGGACCGCCGGCGGTGTTCCAGCCACATGCCGAGCGGAATCAGCACCAGCCCGAAGAGGAAGAAGCCCGGCAGGATCAGGAAGAACAGCAGCCCCATGTAGGGGTTGGAATGAAACCCGAAGATGTCGAGCGCGAAGAACGTCAGGAACAGCAGCGCGCTCGATGTGGTCATCGCCGCGCCGAAGATGGTCAGCGCGTTGCGCAGCAGCGAGAAATGGGAGCGGGTCGTCGCCATGAAGCCTACTTTGTGAAGAATGCGAAGAGGATCAAGCCTACCATGAGCAGGCCCATCACCACCGCGACGGTGCCGACCGTGCGGCCGACGCGGTAGACCCACCGCGGCGCGGCCTGCGTGGCGTACTCGTCGATGCGCCCGGCCTTCACCAGCCGGTCGAATTCATCCTGGCGCTCTTCGAGCATCTCGTCCACGGTGACGCGCCCGGTGAAGATCACCGAGTCCATCGGGAACTTCTCGGGCCGCAGGTGGCCGTTGAAGAAGTGAATCGTGAAGATGAAGCCGACGGCCAGCAGCGCTTCCTCGCCGTGGATCAGCATCGCGATATTGAACAGCCAGCCCGGCAGGATGTGCGAGAAGATCACCGGGAACCACAGCACCAGGCCGGACCCGCCGATGATGCCCATGCCCCAGAACACCGCCCAGTAGTCGAACTTCTCCCAGTAGGTGAAGTGTTCGAAGCGGGGCTGCGGGCCGAGGCCGACGAACCAGCGGAGATGCGCAATCAGTTCGAAGAAGTCGCGGGGCTGCGGCACCATCGAGGACGGCCCCCACAGGATCCCCAGGTCCTTCCGCAGGAACAGGCGCTCGAAGATGCGGTACAGGTGCACCGAGAACACCGAGATCATGACGATCGCGCAGAACCGGTGGATGGTGCCGGCGGAGTCGAAGCCGCCGAAGAACTGCGCCAGCGTCGCCGCCCATGGCTGGTGACTGAACAGCAGGGGCATGCCCGTGAACGCCAATCCCAGGAAACTGAACATCAGGAACCCGTGCATCACGCGGTCGGCCGTGCTGAACCGCCGGTAGTGCGTGAGCGTCGTCGCCGTGGCCTCGGATGCGCTGCCGGTCATCGCCCCTCCTCCTTGTCCGTGCCGCGCAACTTCGCCGCCGCCTTCTGCTGCATCCCGCGGCCGAACCAGAGGCCGGTGTGAATGCCGAAAAAGGCGAACACGCCCACCAGCAACATGCGCATGAACTGCGACGCGTAGAACAGCGTCGGGTTGCGTTCCCGGTTCTCCGGATCCGCGTGCGGGTCGTACTGCGTGAAGCTCGCGGTGGCGCCCTTGTGGCACTTCCCGCAGGTCGTCACCAGGTTCGCCGGGTTGACCTTCGATTTCGCGTCCGCCTTGGGCACGATCGTGTGCGAGCCGTGACAGTCCGCGCACGAGGCCACCCGCGAGTAGCCGAGGGCCGTCACCTGGCCGTGGAACGTGTCACGGTAGGTCTTGATCGACTCCTCGTGGCAGGTGCCGCACTCCTTGATGACCGTGACCTTCCAGCCTTCCACGTCGGCCCGCACGATGTCGTGCGCCGTGTGGCAACTGCTGCACACGGCCGCCAGCGGACTGCCCTTCTTGACTTGTTCGCCGTGAATGCTCGTCCAGTAGTCGCGCGCGATCCCCTCGTGACACTTGCCGCAGGTGACCGGGACCGTCGAGCGGTACACGCGGCTCGCCGGGTCGCTCTTCTTCAGGATCTCGTGCGCCCCGTGGCAGTCCGTGCACGTCGGCGCCACCGTCAGGCCGCTCTTGGTCAGCGCCTTGCCGTGAATGCTGTCCCGGAACAGGGAGACGACGTTGCCAATCTTGATACCGCCCCGCTTGATCGTGTCTTCGTTCCCGTGGCAGCGGCCGCACGTGTCGAGCAGTTTCGAATGGTGCGTGCGCGACTCCGGGTCGGACTTGGGCTTGATGTCGTGCGTGCCGTGGCAGTCGGCGCAGGTCGCCGCCACCAGGTTGTGCCCCTGCCGGCGCGCCGTGCCGTGCACGCTCCGCTCGAAGGCCGCCACGGCCTTCTCGTGGCACGCGCTGCACTGCGCGGGCTGCAACTTCTCGGCATGCGGGAAGTCGACGGTCTTTGCCAGGTCCACGTGACAATCCACGCACGCCGCGCCGACCGCCCCGTGGATCGACGCGCCGAACACCTCGGGCAGCACGGCGACCGACGTGCCGTTGCCGCGCGCGGCGCTCTTGTCGCCGTGACAGGCGAGGCAGTCGTCGTTGCCGGGCGGCTTGGGCGCGGCCTTCTGGGGCGGAGCAGGCGCGGCCGAGGCCAGCACCGGCCACGCGGCGATGGCCACCGCACAGATCACGAGTCGTCTGAGAACTGGGATCATGATTGCCTGATGGGCCCGGCCGGCTCGTCTCGCAACCGGTGGCGGGCAGCAGAATAGATGATTTCGTGTTGCGGGCCGGGCGTCCCGGCTAGCGTTCCCGTTCGCGCGGTGGCTGTCCCTGGCGTTCGTCGCGCGTCTCCCACCGCTCACAATCGACGCAACGATCGAGATTCGGCGATGAGTCGCCGCGGCGATGTTCTGCCAGACATGCCCACTGCGCCATCCACTGGTCCATCCACATCGGCGCAGGCGTCGTCGGCCGGAACTCGCTCCACCGACAGGTCCAGGGCATGCGTTCGGTGCTCATGCGCTTCTCCCACTCTACGCCGGGCCCGACACCCGGCAGCCCGGGGCGCGCCAACCGCCCCAGGGCCCCTTTGTTATCGTGAACAACCCGTTCGTCGCTCGGAAGACTCGCCCTGTGGAATAAGGGTCTGGAAGGACTTAGTAACGAGGATCGTCACGGCCGGCCGTTTTATGGGCTGGCCGACCGCGGTGGGTATTAGAGGAATCCTTTGCGCGGGCCTCCCGAGCGACGTCAAGGTTGTCTCAAACTTCACGGTTTCTACACCACGGGCCATCACACCAACGCGCATTGACCCATGCAACCCATAACATAGCAATAACGGTGCCACTCCAAAACTCCGCCTGAATTTGCGTACGGCTGCCGCAGCCTACCGCCCCCCCGTCAGTCTGGCCTCTCCAACGGCCCGACGCTGACGGGTTTCCGTCGATCTCGTCAGCTCGGCCGAATCAGGCGTCGATAATGCGCTTCATGAAGATCCGGAACTGCGCGCCTTGTTGAACGCCATCGGCCAGGAAGCAGATTTCGCTGCAATGGGTCGAGAAATGGTAGCCCAACTCGGCTTCCCGGGACGTCACGTCTACCCAGTCATCGTCGAGACCGACGATGGCGTTCGCCGCGGCGGCCAGCTGGTCGGGTGTGGACCCTGGGAAGCGCTTGCGAAGAACAGCCAGAACTCTCTCGCGGTCAATCATGCGGATGGCCCGTTACCTGCCGTCCGGTGTCGCAATCTCGGTGCCACGATCGCGAACGCGAGAGTTTCCCAATCAAATCACCGATCTGCCGAGGCGGGCCGTCGATCGTTCCCGTTCGCGCCGGAATCTCGACGGCCGCGGGGCCGTTGACGCATCGCGAACAGCGGGGCTGCCACCAGCCGCGCCGTCCGCCGGTAGGCCTCGTAGACCCAGAACCCCGCGGTGCGCGGGGCCAGCATGGCCGCGTCATCGGGGTTCACGACGATGCTCACCTCGATATTGGGCGCCGCGCCAATCGGGATCCAGTTCCGCCGGCAGGCCTCGTAGACGTACTCCATCACCTGTCGCATCTCGTCGTACTTCGGCGGAGCCCAATCCTGCATGTCGGCCTCGACCGTGGGCCGGAAGACGCAGACCGTGGGAAAGGCTCCAAGGCCGGCAATGAAGTCGATGGCCTTGATGGTGTCCTCGATCGGTTCGACGCCGGCAATGATCTCGCCCGACACCGCCCCGCGGGGCATGCGCTTCGCGCAGTGCGCCATCGCGTCGAGAAACAGCTTCTGGCCGAGCATCTTCTCCTTGCCGGGGCAGATCTCCGCGAACCACTTCGGGTTCCAGAACTCGACGCAAAACGACAGGTGATCCACGCCGAGATCGATCATCCGGTCGTAGCGGGAAAAGTCACGCTCGGGCGCGAGCTGCACACCGACGAGCATGCCGACGTCCTGCTTGATGGCCTTGATGTACGGCTCGGTGAACTCGATCCCCCGGGTGCCCTGGAACCCGCCGTTGAAGTGCACGAACGAGACGTTCGACTGCTCTTTCGCCGCCAGGCAGGTTTCCACGACGTCCTGGACGTCCTTGTCCGCCGCCTCGTTCGCGCCGACGTTCTGGCCGGTCGTGCAGTACCGGCAGTTGAGCGGCGGATTGTAGTTCCAGAACGTGCACACCATGTTGACGTAGATGCCCAGGTAGGTCCCCTGCAGCACGCCAATCTGGCTCATCGGGATGTCGCGCGACGTCTTCTGCGCATACCAGCGCGGCTCGTGCGGAATCCGGATCGGCCACGCCTCGCCCGTCGGATCGTGACGCAGCGCGTATCCGGCCGACGGCGAACCCGTCAGCACGTACGGCGACGTCTTCGCAAACGCCTCCACGACGGGCACGTTGACCCACACCTCGGGCTTGAGCCAGGTGCCGGTCGGGATCACGATCTCGAGGCCGGAGCCCAGACCCGCGCGGGTCCGCGAGATGCCGCGCGCGCCTTCGAGCGACACCTCGTCGGGAATGCGCATCCCGCGGCAGAACAGATCGATCTCGAGTTCGCAGGCGTTCAGAGACATGCCGGTATTATCTCCCAGGCGATAGGCGATAGGCGATAGGCTCCGTGCCGCGAGCTCCCTCGGACGGCTCCTCCGCAAACCGGGCTCATCGAACGTGACGGCCGACGGTCCATCCGACGCTCCGCAGTCCCGCTCGCGCAAGCCGGTCAAACGCACCGTCACGGATGGGATTCCATGACGCATGTGGCGATGGACCCGTACGCCACGCGGGAGTCTGACGGGACGGTGCGTTTGTCAGCAGGCTGAGACGGCTTGGCTCAAGGGCCTGCTTCGCGTCGGTCGGACCGCCGCGGGGCGGGCTGCTGGAGCGCCCCATGCGTCACTGAATGCTCCCACGGCGATGCCGTTGACCGGCGTGCCGAGCGGGTTGGCGGAGGAACCGTCGGCGCGAGGACTTCGGCATGTTCGAGCGGGGACGCGGAGTGAGACGCAAACCCGATTCGCTGTCCGGCGCGCGACGGTTGGCGGACTTGCCGCGCGATTCAGTACCGCAGCAAGTAGCTGACCTTCAGGAACAGCTGGCGGCCCACCGACGTCAGCGGCGCGCCGCTCGCGGAGATCGGACGGTCCAGCGGGCTCGCCCGCAGCCGATTCTCGTACGCATCCGTATACCCCAGGTACACGGCCGTCCACGGATTGACGAGATACGTGAACAGCACGTCGGCGTGCAGACGTCGCTCGTCCGAAAGATCGACCAGCGCCGTATTCGGCCGGACGGCTTCGTAGTCGAGGATGACGCGGGCCGAGAACTCGCGCGTGAACTGGTAGTTCACGCGCGTCCGCAGGATGTGGTCGCTGAAGATCGTGCCGGCAGGCACGTTCGCGCCGAGGCACCCGCACGAGGACTCCTGGTCGCGCGTACGCAGCGTCGAGTAGATATACGTCTGGTCGAGGCTCAGACGGGACCACGGCTTCAGGGTCACACCGACCGACGATTCGAGGAAGTTGGCCAGGAACGGCTGCAGGCCGGGCCCCGGGTAGTAGTTGATCGCGGTGCCGAGCGCCACCTCGCCGTTGAGGTTCAGCCACTTCCACCACTGCGTGGAGGCATGGCCAAACACCTCGTTCTTGTCGAAGTCGAGGCCCTCGTACCGCTCGTAGGCCCGCTTGTACCCGGCGAAGAGCGACGTCTGGCCCGGAAACTCCACGTGTAGGTTGGGCTCGACGTTCCAGTCCTGCAGCTGGTTTGCGTAGTCCCACACGGCTGTGGCTTCGAGCCCGGTGCCGAACCGCAGCAGGCGGCGCTCCTTCGGGAACCACGAGTAGCTGGCTTCCTGCTGCACTTCCTTCATGTCGACGCGCTCGATATAGCCGAGGTCGGCGCGGAAGTCCGGACTGCGCGCCAGGTACTGGCCGGAGTATTCGAAGTTCCGTCCGCCGCGAGACACCTCGGCCACGACGGCCGACCCGTCGTCAGCTGATCCGTCCGCCAGTGCCGATCGACTGCCCACCCACTGCCCGGTCACGCTCCAACTGTCGTTGATGCGCCAGCGGCCGTCGAGGCCGAACACCCGGTTCGACTCACTCGCGAACTCCCGGTCCGTCACGATGCCACCTACGTACGACTGACCGCTGAACTCGCGCTGGACGCGCGCCACGGCGATGGCGGCCCGGGCCCCCGCGCCGGGTGCTCCTGCTGCCACCTGCTGTCCGGGATACCGATCATCCACGGTCAGGCCGCCAAACGACCAGCCCGACGCCTTGCCCGTGACCCTCGCACCAATCGTCGGATCCGACACCCGCCGAGAGAAGAAGAGGTTCTGCGGCGTCATGAAGTAATTGGCGTTCTCGATGAAGAAGGGGCGCTTCTCGGGGAAGTAGACCTCGAACCGCTGGTTCACGGTGACCTGCGGCTCGTTGGATTCCACCTGGCTGAAATCCGGCCGGACCGTCAGGTCCACGGTGACCGCGTCCTTGATGACCGCCTTCGCATCGATGCCGACCCGGGCGCTGGCATCCGACACGCCGTTGCCGTTCTCGTCCAGGAATCGCGCACCCGAGAAGTTCCCGTACGGAATCGCCTGCAGATTGCGGCCGGGCGACACGCCCTCGATACCCGTCATGGTGGCCATCTGCTGGCCGAAGCTGTTGATGCGCCGCGTGATGTAGGGCCAGAAGGCCGTTTCGTTCATCCGGTTGATGATCCGGCCAACCGCGATGCCCCAGGTCTGCACGGCCGCGTTGGCGAATCGCAGACTCTTGAATGGAATGGCCATCACCACCACGAAGCCATCCGCCGTCAGGCGTCCGTCAGACTTCCAGAGCGCGTCGTAGCTGTAGTCGTCGTCCTGTCCTTCGCCGGTGACCCCGTCCATCTGGATGCCCAGGGGATTCGTCAGGAAGATGTACGAACGCCGGCCATCGTGGTACGGGTCCAGGAGCAGGCCCACGACGTCATCTTCCATGATGGCCTCGCGACGGGTCAGGCGGGCCCGCACCCGTGCGGGTTCATCCTGGCAGATGAACACCGCGTACAAGTACTGCTGGTCGTAGGATACGTAGACGGCCGTCTCCCGTGACACCGGCACGCCATCGCCGGGCTCGCGCTGGACGAAGCCCGAGAGCCGGGCGCCCGGCGGAATGGTCTTGCCGTCCAGGTACCGCTCGATGGCGGGAGGCTCGGCGACCCGCGGTATCGACACGGACGGCCGCTCGTCGGCCACAGCCGACAGCGGGCCGCACAACACAGCCATCAAGGCGAGAACTACGGCACGAGTGTGCATACGGCAGAGATCCCACGGGGAACGGACCCGGATGAAAGGCGATGGGGGCAGGGTCTTACGGACTGAGACGGGGAGACTTTACCAGATGTTCCGCCGGTCGGTAGAATCGAGTCACCATGAACGCTGAGGTTGAATCGGCACTGCGGCTCACGTCCATCTTCCGTGGGCTCAAGCCGGAGGACCGCCAGCGCCTGGCCGAAGTCGCGCGCGTGCAAGTGTTTGATCGAGGGGAAAGGGTCTTCGCCGAGGGTGAAGTCGCCGAGTCCATCTGCATCGTCGCGAAGGGCCGCGTCAAGGTGTCGAAGATGACGCCCGCCGGCAAGGACGTCATTTTGGAGATCTTCGGCGAGGGCGATCCGCTTGGCGCAGTCGCCGCCTACGAGGGCCACCCTTACCCTGCGTCCGCCTTTGCACTCGAACCCAGCACCGTGCTGCTGGTACCGCGGCAGCCGTTCTTCGCCCTCCTCGAGCAGCATCCGTCGATGGTGCGGGGCGTGCTGACCGGCCTGACGCACCGCCTCGTGGAACTGACCAACCGGGTGGCCGACCTGACTGGCGGCCGGGTCGAGCCGCGCCTCGCGCGGCTGTTCGTCAAGCTCGCCGACGAACAGGGCCGCCAGGACCGCGGCGGCGTCTTCATTCCCGTCGCCCTCTCGCGCCAGGAACTGGCCGACCTGTCCGGGACGACGATCGAAACCTGCATCCGCATCATGAGCCGCTGGGGCAAGCAGGGTGTCGTCCGCACCGACAAGGACGGTTTCGTCGTCCTCAACCGCGCCACGCTCGACGCCCTGGCGCTGGCCTAGCCGTCCGCATCCGCGCCGCCGTCTGAGGTTCGTGACATAATGCCGAGAGGATGTTGCTCCGGCGCGGCGCGCCGGATTGCCGGAGGATTTCGTGAAAACGTCGAAGCCCCTCTCGTCCAAGGCAGATGCGCCAGCCTCGAAACCGCGCCCCGTCAAGGCTGCAGCGCCCCGCACCGCCAAAGCGGTTGCCGCGGCGACCCGGCCACGCGCCGCCAAGGCTGCGCCGGCACCCATCCGGCGAATGGTCAGCCCGTCGGCGCTCATGCCCCTGCATCAGAGCATCATCTACGGGCCGGTGAAGTCGCGACGCCTCGGGCGGTCGCTCGGCATCAACCTAACACCGGCCCACGTCAAGATGTGCACGTTCAACTGCTCGTACTGCCAGTACGGCTGGTCGGAGACGTCGCGCTCGGCCACGCAATCAGGGCTGGCCAACTGGCCCAGCCCGGCCGTGGTGGCCAAGGCCGTGGCCGGCTCGCTCAAGGCGTTCGCCGCGCAAGGGGACCGGATCGATCGCCTCACCCTGGCGGGTCACGGCGAGCCGACGATGCACCCGGAGTTCCAGAAGGTCGTGTCGGCGATCCGCAAGGTGCGCGACGATCTGGCGCCCAAACTCCCGATTGCGATCCTCTCGAACGCGAGCACGCTGGATCGAACCGAGGTCAGGCGTGCGCTCCAGGAACTCGACGAGCGTTACATGAAGCTCGATGCCGGCGACGCGGCGACCCTTCGCAGGATCAACGGGACAGCCGTGCCATTCGACCAGATCATGGACGGCCTGGCCGCGCTCAAGGACATCACCGTCCAGGGCATGTTCGTGCGCGATCGGGCGGGGCGGCTCGACAACACCAGTGACCTGGCGGTCATCAACTGGGTCGTCGCTCTGCAGCGTATCAAGCCGGCGCGGGTCCATGTCTACACGCTGGACCGCGCACCGGCCTTCCCGTACTTGCAGGCCGTTCCCCCGGCCCGTTTGAAGGAAATCGCGCAGCGGGTGCGGATCGCGGGGTTGACGTGCGACGTGTTTGGCGTGCCGGACGAGGAGGCGGCGGCCCAGCAGGCGCTGCCGCGGTAGGCCAGCCACTCGCAGCCGCGCGCGGGCGCCTACGCGAACGACTTCTCGAACCAGCTTCCCGTTGCGCCTTCGGCGATGTTGGCGTAGCCACGGCGCCGCAGCACGGCGCTCGCGGCGGTGGCCCGGGGCAGCAGGATCAGCCGGCGGGTGCCGCCCGCCATGCAGGCCAGCTCCAGCGCGTCGAGCAGTCCACTGACAATCTGCTCAATCCCACAGGCGGAGTCGTGATCGAGCCCGAGTTCGGTCACGCGCATCTCGCGATCCGATCGCTCGTAGGCGGCCAGACCCACCACCCGGGTGCCGCACATCGCGAGGATCCGGCCGCACTGGCCCAGCCGAGACCGCCGGGCGGCCGTCATGCGCTGTCCCCGGAACAGGCGGCGCAAGTCCGGCGCAGCCGGGCCACCCGAGTCCGGTCCGAGGACGCGGAACTGCATTGGCGTGGTCTCGCCCTGGCTCGCGAAGTCCAAACCCGGCATCACGCACCCTGCCCCAGCAACCCGGGTGCCACTATGGGATTGACGGCTATTCCCTAGCCAAACAGCGTGTTAACGGAATCGCAGTAGCGGAGAAGTCAGAGTTTTTGGCGAGATTTCGGCGAAAACCGACGCCGGGTCGTCAGTCGGCGGTCTCGAGATGGCCCAGGCCGAGCTTCTTGATCCGGTCGCCGAGCGTCGATCGTTTGATGTTGAGAAGTTCAGCAGCTTTCGACTTGTTGCCGCCGCTGACCTTCAACGCCCAGCTGATGAGATTGGACTCGACTTCCTTCAGGCGGTCGTCGAGCGAGATCGATGACGGGTGCGAGTGGGTCTCGACGATCGGCTCATGATCCTCGGCGTACTTGTGGAAGAGGACGCTGACCGGCACGCAGCCCACGCGCACGGTATCGCAGGTGCACGTCTGGGCGATCCGTTCGCACGCGTTCTCGAGTTCGCGAACGTTGCCCGGCCACGGGTACCGCATGAAGGCCTGGTGCACGGCGGGCGCCACGGCGCGCGCCTCTTCGCCGCGCTCGCGGAAGTAGCGCTTGACGAAGTGATCCATGAGGATCGGAATGTCCTCGCGGCGCTCCCGCAGCGGCGGCAGGTTGATCGGAATGACGTTGAGCCGGTAGAACAGGTCGTCGCGGAACTTCCCTTCGCCAACCAGGCCCTTCAGGTCACGCTTGGAGCCCGTGATGACGCGCACGTCGATCGGGATCGTCCGCGTGCCGCCCAGCCGTTCAATCGTCCGGTTCTGGAGGACGCGCAGCAGCTTGACCTGCATGGACATCGGCACGTCGTCGATGTCGTCGAGGAAGATCGTCCCGCCCTGCGCCAGTTCAAAACGGCCCGGCCGGTCCTTGATCGCCCCGGTGAAGGCACCGCGCTCGTGGCCGAACAGTTCGGATTCGATCAGCGTCTCGGAAAGAATGGCGCAGCTGACGGGAACGAAGGGCTTGTGGCGGCGCGAGCTCGACTGGTGGATCAGGTTCGCGACCATCTCCTTGCCGGTGCCCGTTTCGCCCGTCACCAGGACGCTGCTGTCGCTGTCGGCGATGACGCGGACGAAATCGAAGACGGCGCGCATGCGCGCACTTCGGCCCACGACTACCTGGTCGATGGTAAATGGGGCTGCTGCAGTCATTGTCGGTCGTGGATGCCCTTGGCCGAAACTCGATATTATCAGATGTGCCGATAGTATACTAAACGTCAGGAGCTCCCCTGATGGTCACCAGAGAACGCGTGCAGTCTGTCCTCGACCGGATCCGTCCCCTCATCCAGAGCGACGGTGGCGATATCGAACTCGTGGAAGTGGTCGACAACAAGGCCAAGGTCAGGCTGACCGGCAACTGCGTCGGTTGTCCGAGTGCGCAGATGACGTTGTATTTTGGTGTCGAGTCGACGCTGAAAGACGAGATCCCCGAACTCGAGGAACTCCTGGTGGTGTGACGCGGCGTGGCCGCCTGCGGGCTGCGACGCTACGCGCCGACCGGGTGGCCGCCCGGATGCCCCGCACCGGACGGATGTCCGGCGCCCAGGCTTCCGCCGGCCCCTGGCTGCGTTCCGCCCGCCGCGCCGATCATGAACATCGACAGGACGTCCGACGCCGATCGAAGCGGCTTCGACGCCCCGGCCGACATCGCCTCGAAGATGCAGGTGTGCACGATCCCCATGTAGGCCGACGCGGCCATGTCCGGATCGACCTGCCGCAGGGCGCCTTCGGCCACGCCCTGCCGCATCAACTCCACGAGGTGCATACGCAGCCGGCGCGTCTGCTGCCCGATGCGAGCGGCGATCTCATCGGTGAAATTCGCGGACAACCGGCCCCGCTCCGACATGAACAGCCGGAAGAACCCCTGGCGTTCTTCAAACGCCTTGAACATCGCCTCCGTCAGCGCTTCGATCCGCCCCTGGAAGCGGGGTTCCTGGTTGGCGGCGTTCAGCAGCTCGAAGAAGTGCTCCCACTGTCCTTCCAGCACCTTCAGGTAGAGCTCATCCTTGCTCTTGAAGAACTGGTAGACACCGCCGACACTGAATCCCGCCTGTTTCGCGATGTCGCGGATGGAGGTGGCGTGAAACCCCTTGTCGCCGAACACGTGCTCGGCGGCCTCGATGAGGCCCGACAGGTCGGCTTCCCGGTGGCGGAGACGGCGTTGCGATGAACCCGCGTTCATATTCAGAATTATGACTCAACCAATGGCCCTTCGCCAGCAGATAATTGAGTCGGACTCAGGTTTCCGGAAAATCAGATTGCCGGGTGCCCCCGACCAGGAGAATGCTACACATTGGAGCAACGAACATGACCGACCGACGGCGCCGGCAACGCGTGAACACCGTCATTTGGGGCTGCGTGCTATTTCTGACGGCTGGCGCCGCCGCCCAGCCGGGCGCGCCCTACCTGAAGGAACTCGAGCGATGGCGTCAGCAGCGCGATGCCGCCCTGACGACGGATGACGGTTGGCTGACGCTGGCGGGCCTGGTGTGGCTGGTGCCAGGCGAAAATGCCGCCGGATCGGACGCCGCCTGCCCCGTCAAACTGCCGGAGGGTGCCGCCCCGCCGCGGGTGGGCACGTTCCGGTTCAAGGATGGAACCGCCACGTTCGTGCCTCAGGCCGGCGTCGACGTCCGCATCAACCGCCAACCGGCGGCCGCGCGCGTCCTGCGTACCCAGCCCGGTCAGTACGACATCGTGTCGGCCGGCACGGTGAGCATGTTCGTGATCAAGCGCGGTGCCCGATACGGCGTGCGCATCCGGGACACGAACAGCGCGGCGCGGCGGAATTTCCATGGCAATACGTGGTTTCCGGCGAGCGAGCGCTATCGTCTGACCGCCAAGTTCGTCGCAAACCCCGCGGGCACCACGATCCCGATCGCCAACGTCCTCGGCGACGTCGATCAGTGGCCCAATCCTGGCTACGCGGTGTTCCAACTGGGCGGGAAAGACTACGCGCTCCAGGCGGTGCTGGATGGCCCCGGCGCGAAGGAACTGTTCTTCGTGTTCCGGGATCTCACGACCGGCAAGGAGACGTATCCGGGCGGACGGTTCCTGTATGCGGACTTCCCGGTGAAGGGCCAGGTGGTGCTCGATTTCAACAAGGCGCACAGCCCGCCGTGCGCCTTCACGCCGTTTGCGACGTGCCCGTTGCCGCCGAAGCAGAACGCCCTGGCCGTGCGGATCGCGGCTGGCGAACTGAACCCGCACAAGTAGCCACGGACCTTCAGGTCCGTGCAACGGTGGCACGGGGCTGAAGCCCGTGCCACGTACGAACGCCGCCGCCGTTGATGACCGTGGCACAGGGCTTCAGCCCTGTGTTCGCGACTACAGGTTGAAGCAGACGACGCGCGTCTCGGTCATTTCCTGCAGGGCGAAGCGGATGCCCTCGCGGCCGATACCGCTGAGCTTGGTGCCGCCGAACGGCATCACGTCAAGCCGGTAGTCTGTCGAGTCGTTCACGATGACGCCGCCGACGTGGAGCCGTTCGATGGCTCGGAACGCGTGCCGGATGCTCTCCGTGAAGATCGCGGCGTGCAAGCCATAGTCGGCGCGGTTCGCGGCCTCGATCGCCGCGTCGAGCGACGCCACGCGATAGAGCGAGACCACCGGGCCGTAGACTTCGTCGCAGTCCAGCTTGGCGCCCGCCGGCACGTCTTCGAGCACGGTGGGCCACACGACCGCGGCTTCCCGCCGGCCGCCCGCGAGCACGCGCGCGCCGGCTGCGACGGCCTCTCGAACCCACCGTTCGACGCGCTCCGCCTGGGCCACCGTGATCATCGCGCACACGTCGGTGCACTCGTCCATGGATGATCCGGCCCGGAGCCCGCGCACGTGGGCGGCGAACCGCTCGCGGAAGTCGTCGTACACGGCGTCGTGCACGAACACGCGTTGCACACCGAGGCAGTTCTGCCCCGCCTGCGCAAACGCGCCGCTGGCGATCGCGGGAACCGCGCGCTCCAGCGCGGCGTCCGGCATCACGATGACCGGCGAGTTCGATCCGAGCTCCATCGAGAGCTTCTTGATACCGGCCATCCGCGTGATGCGATGGCCGGTCTCGACGCCGCCGGTAAAGGTGACCAGGCGCACGCGCGGATCGGTCACGAGGGCGTCACCCAGGTCGGCCCCCCGGCCCGTGACGACATTCAAGCGCCCCACCGGCAGGCCCGCGGCCACGAGATCCTGCGCCAGCCGCAGCGCCGACAGCGGCGTCGCGGTACCGGGTTTCAGGACGACGGCATTGCCGGCCGCCAGCGCGGGGCCGACCTTGTGGCACACCATCGAGAGCGGATCGTTGAAGGGCGTGATGGCACCGACGACCCCCACCGGGAACCGGAAGTAGTACCCGACCCGATTCTCGGACCCGGGCCGGCTGTCGAACGGCAGCGTTTCACCCGCGAGGCGACGTCCCTCCTCGGCCGCCAGCCGAAGCAGCGTGACGCAGCGCACCGGTTCGCGCTGCGCTTCGTGAATCGTCTTGCTGCCCTCGAGGGCGATGGTCCGGGCGTAGGCGTCGCGGTCCGCATCGAGCCGGGCGGCGGCACGCATCAGCGTGTCGTAGCGCTCGTGCGTCGGCCACGGGGCCTCGAGCGCAGTCGCCGCCGCGCCAATCGCCCGCGTGACGTCGGCCGCCGTGCCGCGCGGCACCGTGTCGACCAGCCGGTTGTCAAACGGATTGCGGACGTCGATGACCTCGCCGCGCGCTATCCACTCGCCGTCAATCAGCATCCTCGCACCGCGGCCCTCACCGGCCCGCGGCACGTCCGTCAATACGTCCGTCATTCCGTCCCCCCCAAACCCGCCGCTCGGCGTCACCTGTCACACGGGGCTGAAGCCCCGTGGCTACGTACCGCGCTCGGCGCGCTTCTGCCAGTACCGGACCAGGCCCCACCAGCAGTGGCTGAGGGGGGCGGCCGCCGCGTACTGAGCCGCCGCGTCGGCGCCGATGCGGGCGGCAATGCGTGCCAGGATGCCGTCGATGAACTGCGGCTCTAGGTCGGCCTCGGTCTGTCCGGACTTCAGCAGCTCGCCGCTGAATTCGCGCCAGTGGCGGATCTCGTCCTCCAGCATGTCCAGGTGTGCCGCCGCATCCGCCTTGTAGCCGAAGTGCGTGATGAAGACGCCCGCCGGCGACCACCCGCGCATCAGCCCGACCGTCTCCAGCCACGACTCGAGGTCGATGTCCGGGGGCGGGGTGGGCGGATAGACATAAAGGTCCTCGCCCGTCCGGATCCCGGCCGTGTCGCCCGCGTACACAATCCCGGTCCGGCGATCGAAATAGCCGACATGGTGCGACGCGTGGCCGCGGAATTCCGCCACGTCGATCCGACGGTCGCCGAACTCCAGCACCTCGCCGCCCGTCAGCGCCGTGATCTGCCCGGCCGGCACCAGCGCGAACTCGCCCCACAGCGTGTCCATCTCGTCGCCGTAGAGCCGCGTGGCGCTGGCCAGCAGTTTCGACGGGTCGATCAGATGCCGGGCGCCGCGCTCGTGCACGTAGACGCGCAGGTGCGGGTACTCGCGCACCAGCGTGCCGCTGGCGCCCGCGTGATCCAGGTGAATGTGCGTCAGCAGCAGACCGGTCACGTCAGCGGGCCCGATGCCGGCCGTCGCCAGTTCGCTCATCAGCCGCTCCCGGCACGTGGACGGCCCGGGATCCACGATGAGGACGCCGGCCGTCGTTACGATCGCGGCCGAGGCGATGGCGCGTGACCGGCCGCGAAACAGCAGGTCGACGCAGTGCGTGTCGGATGTCACAGTGTCCATGGGTGAGTCTTGTCCCGCCGATCCCGAGCCAGACGAGGATCTTACTTCCAGATCGCTATACTTGTCTGGCATGGCTGACGACCGCCCCAAAACCGATCGATCCGTCCTCGAGAGGGCACGCGAGCAGACGAAGGAACCGGACCTGTTCAGCGTCATCCTGCTCAATGACGACTACACCACCATGGAGTTCGTGGTGCAGGTGCTGGAATCCATCTTCAACAAGGGTCCGGCCGAGGCGTTCCGAATCATGATGCAGGTGCACACGCAGGGCCAGGGTTTGTGCGGCACGTATCCCTGGGACATCGCCGAGACGAAGGTCGACACCGTCCACGAACTGGCCCAGGACGGTGGCTTCCCTCTCCGCGCCATCATCGAAAAGGCGTAACCCGCCGCGTCCCTCGAGCGTCCTACAGATGGAGGGGGTGCGCCGCCTTCGCTCGTGGGCGAAGTCTCCGCAGCCGGTATACTGTACCCATCGAAAGGATTCCCCTGTGTTCAGCGCGTCGGTAGAGATGCTGTTACACGTCACGTACCGCGAGGCGGTCTCTCGCCGCCACGCTCACCTGACACTGGAACACCTGCTGTACGTCTTGGCCCACGACGTCGAGGGCGAGAAGATTCTCGCGGCTTGCGGCGCCGACCTGGTCCGGCTCCGCCGTGAACTGGATACGTTCCTGCGCGAACGCATCGAGCAGCTCCCGGTCGGCTCCGACAAGGAACCTGAACAGACGCTCGCGTTCCGCCGGACGCTGCAGGCAGCGGTGTTGCACGTGCAGAGCGCCG
>Ga0334722_10000755_pt1 | contig 44914 bp, 52 predicted proteins | sample C3_bottom_MG_FD_207210 | JGI IMG/M metagenome (GOLD analysis project Ga0334722, IMG submission 207210) | Sediment microbial communities from Yellowstone Lake, YNP, Wyoming, USA - C3_bottom | ecosystem: Environmental > Aquatic > Freshwater > Lake > Sediment | place: USA: Wyoming | collected...
CGGCGCGTCGTGCGCACGATTCACGGGTCCAGAGCCGACGCTGAGCGCGTCCGGGCCGAGCTGCTCATCGACGTCGGAGACGGCCGCGTCGAGGCCCGTGGCCGGACACGACTCAGCGACCTCATCGACCGCTGGTTGGAGCACGCAGCACCCGAACTCGCACCGAAGACCCTCTACAACTACCGACGCATCCACGATCGCTACGTGCGACCCGGGCTCGGGAGGCACGCAGTCGAGCGCATCGGGCCGGTCGACCTCGATGATCTGTACGCGCGTCTCCGCGCCGACGGCCTCTCCCCCAAGACGATCCGAAATGTGCACGGCCTGCTCCGACGCGCGCTCGCACAGTCGGTCCGTTGGGGTTGGGTACGCGAGAACCCGGCGATCCAAGCGTCGCCCCCGCGGCTCAAGCGACCGACGATCAGGCCCCCGGACTCGGAAGATGTCCATCGACTCCTCTCGTCCGCCAATGACAGCGACCCGGACCTCGGTACCTTCCTCTGGCTGGCCGCGACCACCGGAGCACGGCGTGGTGAGCTCGGCGCGCTTCGGTGGGCGGACGTCGACCTCGGGCGCGGCGAGCTCCTCATCGAGCGATCGTTGGTCGGTATCGCGGGTCTGATGGAAACCAAGCCGACAAAGACGGACCGCGCTCGGCGGATCGCACTGGGGTCCGCAACGATCGAAGTGCTCGCACTGCATCGCGAACGAGCAACCGCGGCCGCGGCCGCACTTAGCATCGAGCCCCACAACGACGACTGGCTGTTCCCGGGCGTTGGCGGTCACCCACTTCATCCCGACACGTGGACGCAGCGTTTTCGAAGGCTCTGCAAGAAGCTGGGCTTGCAATACCGTCTCCACGACTTGAGGCACTTCGTGGCTACACAAGCGCTCGCGGCCGGCGTCCCGGTTCGAACAGTGTCCGGGCGGCTGGGTCACGCCAATCCGTCGACTACGCACAACATCTATGCGCACTTCATCGAGGCGTCTGACCGAGACGCTGCCGCGACCCTCGATGATCTGGTCAAAACCCCGGGGACAACGAAGCGTAGGGATGGGGTAGGGAGCCCAGCACCGCGGAGTCAGCCGCATCACTCGCCGCGCGGTCGCTCGCGCCAACATCACGGACCGCGACGCCCGGCCCAGGAGTGAAGCCAGATGGGTCCGCACTCGCGCACCGCTTCGTTCGTCATGGCGAATGGCCCTCGGCTGGCCGCGTTGCTGCCGTGTGATCCGGACCTGGTGGCGCGCGTGGGAAATTGTCAGCGGCATCGCGGCTGCTCGTCGGTTCCAAGGAGCCGGTCCAGGGTGACGCGGGCGATGACCCGGCGCCGGCCGGTCAAGGGCACCACGGGGATCTCGCCTCGCGCGACGAGCTCGTAAGTCTTCGAGCGTGAGAGGCCCAGGATCTCGGCGACCTCCTCCACCGTGTAGGTGAGACGCGCAGACGCCTGGACGCTGGCGCTGGGTCGTTGTTCGCGGATGGCGCTGATGCGGGCTGGGGCGTCTTGGACGACTTCCACGGCGCGACCTCCTCGAGTTCTCTGGATTCAACGGACTCAAGTTGCACCGGAGCCGTCATCGCGACCGTCATCGCGAGCGTCATCGTCGAATTCTTTTCTCGACGGGCCGCGATGACGTGCGTACACGCGTCATCGCGCGCGAGGCGTCGAGCAAACACGGTCGCGATGACACCCCGAGCGCAGACCCCCGGTGCTCACTGAGAGCTGCCCTCTCCGGGCGCTCAGCGGGAGCACCCGATGACGCGCTCATGCGCGTCTTGATTTAGGAACCCCAAGCAGGTCGTCCAGAGCGTCCGCTCACCTCCGCGACCTGCACTTTCGCGTCCATTGTGCCCGACGCTGCGGCCCGTGTCCCAGAACTAATGAGATGCGTGAGGGATGGCCGGGTTCGACTCAGCTCAGATCGGCGTGCACCCGGCGAAGTCGTCACCGCGTGCGATGACGCCTCGACGGGACGCGATGACGCGCGGGTGTTCGTCATCGCGGTGACGGGATCGACGATGACGGTCGCGATGACACCCCAGCGCAGCGCGATGACAAGAGAGCGTTCGGCATTGCGCATGCGAGGCGAAGAAAGCATCGGGGAGGACGGTCGCGATGACGGTCGCGAGTACGGGTGCGATGACATCCGGAGTTCACAGTGCGCCTACCCGCTCGCGAGGCGAGCCCACTCTGGAGGTAAGCAGATGCACGAGCCTGTTGGTATGAACCGCGTGACGCGCCTCGACTCGAGAATCGGTCGAGCCCGCGGAGTAGTGCGCGAACCTAACCCGGCCGCTGGTGCCGGCGGAGTGCAGATCGTGGTGACCCAGGCGACCGCTCGGCGTTTCTGTGGCGTCGAGGAGTTCGCGCGGATCTGTGGGATCTCAAGATCGCACGCGTACGAGCTCGTCGCCCGCCGGGAGATCCCTGCACTCCGGCTGGGACGCCGCGTGCTGATCCCACTGTCGTTCCTGGATGAACTCGACGGTGGATGCGACGATGACAGCGTATGAGCACGCGTCGCCATGGACCACGTTGCGCGCGAGTACGGTCCACGCGCGGGCGTCATCGCGCGGCCGCCAGGTCCCGCTTCGCGGGACCTGCAAGCGTGTCTCCTCGGGTTCGTGCGATGACGCGGCTCTTGGTGGTCGCGCTGGGTGGTTGTCGGCGTGGTCGGGGTTGTGCTCCATGGGTGAGTGTCTGGCACTCGGTGCGGGGCAGCCGTGAGCGGTGCCGTGCATCCCTTCGCCGCGGCAGGGCGGCATGGAGCCATTCGGCGGCTCAGCGGGCGGGCTCAATCAAGTGTTCGACCACGCCACCAGGTGCGGTGGGGGCCAGCAGGTCCACGAGCGCGCGCCCACTGAGATCCCGTTCACGCGACGTCGCTGCGCGCGAGCGAGCGGATCTCGCCGTCACACAGCCCGTAATAGACGAGCGTGAGAAGCCGTCGGGCCGCCGCGACCCGCCCGATGTTCTTGCCCCGCCGTTCGGCGATGCGGCGCAGGTCGGCCTGGATCCTGGTGCCACCGCGTTCGCGGGCGACGCCCTCGACCGCAGCCCAACGCACCAGCCGCGAGCCTTGAGTGGTGATGTGACCGCGACGCACAGCGGTGTCGGACTCGCGATGACGGGGCGTGAGCCCGGCCCACGAGGTCAGATGCCGGGGGCCGGCGAACCGCGTCACGTCACCGATCTCGGCGACGATGGGCTTACCCCGGTCGTAAGATGCTGCATGCTTCTAATGCTTGGTCATCGTCGGCTTGCAATGGTGGGTCGAGTCCGGGTGTATGTCTGCGGGATCACGCCGTATGAGGCGACGCACATCGGTCATGCCGCGACGTTCGTGTGGAGCGACGCCGCGGTCCGGCTGTTGCGCCACCTCGGGCTGGACGTCGAAGTCGCGCGGAACATCACCGACGTGGATGACGTACTTGTCGACCATGCTCGCGCGACGGGCGCTTCCTGGCGCGCCGTGGCGACGCAGCAGACCTACCGCTTCGAGGACGACGTAGCGCAGCTCGGTGTCTTGACTCCCACCTTCGAGCCGCAAGCGCACAATCACATTGAGGACGTGATCGCTCTGACCCAGGCCTTGATCGAGCTCGATCGCGCCTACGTCCGGAACGGTTCGGTCTTCTTCCCCGGCGTTGACGTCGTTGAGGAGGCCGGTCTGTCCCGAGCGGAGGCAGAGCGCCTGATGGTCGATGGCGGCGGCGGTCCTGATGGGCTGGAGAGGGACGACCCGCTGGACGCCGCGCTCTGGATGCGGTCGGTCGGCGACGAGCCGGCGTGGGAGAGCCCTTGGGGACCCGGCCGGCCGGGGTGGCACGCCGAGTGCGCGGCGATGGCGCTGGTCACGCTCGGTCCTGGAATCGATCTCCATTGCGGTGGTGCAGATCTCGCGTTTCCGCACCATGCGTTCGAAGCCGCCCACGCGGAGGCGGTTTTGGGCGTGAAGCCCTTCGCTCGCGCCTGGCTGCGGGCCGGAACGGTGGCTCACAGCGGCGAGAAGATGGCCAAGTCGACGGGGAACCTCGTGTTCGTGCACGATGTGCTCGCACGGCACTCGGCCGCCGCGCTCCGCTTGGCGATCCTCGACCGGCGTTGGTGGGAGAGTTGGGAGTACGACGAGCGGCTGGTCGGCGAAGCCGAAGAGCGCGTGTTGCGGATTCGCCGAGCAGCCATGAAAGCCGGGACGGTCGACGGCCATGCCCGCGCGCTCGCCGCCCTATGTGACGATCTCGACGTTCCGACCGCACTCGCTGTCGCAGAGCAAGTCGGTGGGGCGGCGGCCGAGTTCGTGATCGACGTTCTCGGGTTACGCCACCATGAAGCAGTGCGCCGTACCGCGTTGTTGCCCGCGCCATAGCCGACAGAGCAACGTCCACAAAACGGGGCGGCGGTTGCCCCCCACCAGTTCTGTAGCTCCCTGGCGATCAGGGCCGACGTGCCTGCAGGACGAGACCATCGGCGGGCTCGCGGTCGCGGTGTGACGGTCGATGTCCACTCTCTGCTCTCGCTGCAATCCTCGGTTCGGATCGCGTTGTGAGGCTCGTGTGCTGAGCCGCCGCCGACAAGGGCCCACGCCGTGACGACTTGAGACCGGTAATCCTTCCGGGATCCAGGAGCGACATCCCTGCGTGGAACTTCGCGGGCCCGGTGTTGATCCGACGGTCCCGTTCTCGAGTCGTGGCAATTCGCCTGGGCTTCATGGGGGATGCATCGCGACGGCGCCAACTGTTGCGTCGCGATTCGATGTGACCCCAGGCCGCGGTGATCGACGGGTACCGCTGCTGGTCGCGGCTCGCACACTCGACCTCGGTTGATCCGACCGCGGGGCGACTCTCTGGGCGGTCCTGCGAGCGAGTGGAGTGCGCGCCGATTTCGATGCTGTCGTCCTCGCCGTGGGCACCGAGGGGATCGCCGCGCGAATCCCGCTGGTGCCGGGAGGTAGCGGCGTCGTCAAAGCCGTCATCCCGGCGGTGCCGCACTGGCACGGCGCCCCGCTCGCCGGCGCGCTCGTCTACCGCGCCTTCGGGACCTTCCTCCCTGCCGGAGCCGGCGCGATCGCACTCGCAACACTGCAGGTCGCGCGCCGCGCCGACGAGCTCGCACCTCGGAGAGGCGCAGGTTCAGCGTCTCGATAGCATGGCGTGCCGACCGCGCCGCGATCGCATCAGATCTCGAGCCGTTCGAACAGACCAGCGCCCATGCCATACGGGCTTCGTAGGGAGACCAGATGGCCGACTTCCTCTCCGACATCCAGACGCTGCGCGCCCGCGCTCGCCAGCACATCGAACAGGGTCCGATCACCGCCGCCTACGGTGCCGACCGCGAGCGTGTAGTCGATGTGCTGAACGAGGCACTCGCGACCGAGATCGTGTGCGTCCTGCGGTACAAGCGCCACTACTACACCGCAACCGGGATCAACGCCGGCCCGGTCGCAGCGGAGTTTCTCCAGCATGCCAACGAAGAGTTCGGCCACGCGGACCGGATCGCGTTGCGTATCGTGCAACTGCAGGGTGCGCCGAACTTCGATCCCGCGAGCCTCACCGAGCGTTCACATTCGGAGTACGACGCGAGCGGGGATCTCATCGTCATGATCCGAGAGGACCTCGTCGCGGAACGTGTTGCCATCGCGTCCTATAGCGAGATCATCCGCTGGCTCGGTGACGAGGACGTGACGACCCGGCGCATCATGGAGGACATCCTCGCCATGGAGGAGGAACACGCTGACGACCTCCTCAACCTGCTCGCCGAGCTGCCCCACCCGTAGCGCGCCTGGCAGCGTGACGGGTCGGCTCCCTGGGAGCGCGTCGTGGTGGCCCATCGCGCAGTGCGATTGGCAACGAAATTTGGGGCATTGATGTCGATCCGGGGAGCGGCGATCTGATTGCTCACGGGTGCTGGCGCGCTGATCGTCGTCGCCGGTGTGCGCCTGGGTGTGCCTCGGGTTCTTGCGGCTATTCCGGTCCGGCGGGCGGGTGTCGAGCTCGGCCCCGGCGATTTCGGGCTGGTTGCGAAGGATGTCGCCATCTCGGGACCGAATGGCACGATGCTCAGGGGATGGTTCGTCGCTTGTCCCAGCAACGGCCAACGGCGCCCGACGGTCCATGTCATCCACGGGTGGAACAGTGCCGCGAGCCTGATGCTACCGATGGCGCCCCCCCTCCACGCCAGGCGCGCACGCGTTGTTTCTTGACGCCCGCTGTCATGGGCGCACCCGCGACGACCGGTTCGCCTCGATGCCCCGCTTCGCGGAGGACATCGACGCGGGGCGCCAGCGGCGCGCGATGATTCCGTGACGACCGAGGGACCGCGCGTCGTGCCGGCGGCGTCGAGGCGGCACGAGCCGACCGGTTGACCAGCTCGTATCGTCAGTCTCCGCCGACACCGGCAAGCGCCAACAGTGCCCCAAGGCCGACGACGCCGAGCAGCGCCACGCCGAGAACGACGAAGCGCCAATCGCGCTCCTCGCTCCAGCGGTAGATCAACCACGTGACGCGGAGCAACGGTGTCGCGCTCACGACCGCCACCGAGGTGACGGTCAGGGCCTCCCCAACTGCGCCGGGCAAGGCGAGGCCCACGGTAGCGGCGACGAGTGCGAGGCCCGCCGCGACCTGGAGCGCCGGACCCTGCCGACGCCCCTGGATGGAACTGACGCCGCCCGGCGGTACCGGCTGACGAGTCTCGCTCATGGCTTCGTCACGAGGACCACGGCGACGGCTACGAGGAGAACGCTCAGGGCTCGCCGCACCGCTACCGGTGAGAGGCGGGCCTGGAAACGGGCGCCGACGTAGCCGCCCACGAGGCTGCCGAGAATCACCGCGGCGCTCGCGGAGGCGTCGATGCGGCCCTGGAGCGCGAACACGGCCAGCGCGGTCGCCGAGGTGATGCCGACCGTGAACGTGGTCGTCGCCGCGGCGATCTTCGTCGGCACGTGCATGACCTCGCTCATCGCCGGCGTCTTGATGAATCCGCCCGACGCCCCGATCGTGCCGGCAACCAGCCCGGCGATGGCCATGAGACCGAGCCCGATCGGGAGGCGCTGGGCCGAGTAGGGCGCGACGCCACCGGCGACCGGATACGCGCCCGAGAGCGATCCGATGCGCTCCCCGACGTCCTCCGGCCGGCACTCGTCGCGCGGCGGGTTGCGCAGCCCGCCCCGACGTCCGCCCGCGACGGCCGCGGCGAGCGCAGTCATCGCGAGCAACCAGGTGAGCACGCGCTCGCTCACGAGACCCGAGACCAAGGCCCCGACAACCGCGGCCGTTGACGCCACGATCTCGGTCGCAACCCCGATGCGGTGGTTCACCGACCGCTCGGCCAGCTGCTGGGACCCCGCCGCGATCGATCCCGCGGCGACGCAGATCAGCCCGAGGGGCGCGGCTGCGGTCGCGTCGACGCCCGTGAGCACAAGGGCGGGCACCAGCAGCACCGCGCCCCCGAGCCCACCGAGCGCGCCGACGCCCGCGGCGGCGAACGCCAAACCGACGTAGTCGAGGGTGTCAACGAGCGAGGTCACGCCCCATCGTCGTCACGTACCGCGCTCACTTCTTCTTCTTGGCCTTGAACGTCCCTTCGAAGTGCCAGACGCCCGTGAAGGTGTCGAACGGCCCGCCGACGATCGCGCTGACCCACTCCATCTCGAACTCGCCTGTCTTGGGGTCGTAGGTGCCGGTCAGCTTCTTGGTGAGCCCAGGCAGCGAACCGTCGGGCTTGGGCGCTCCCTGGTTGAACTGCTGACCGCCGTAGGCCACCGAGAATGCCTTCGTGTCCCCGCTGAGCTTGCCCTTCTTGCTCGCGGTGATCGACACCGTCGGCACGCTCTCACCGGTCTGCGGATCGGTCTTGTTCGTCGATACCGCGAAGCTGAGTGCGAAGAACTTCGTTGGAGCCAGAATCTTGTCGGCGAGGCCGTTGCCGGCCGAGTCCATCGGCGGGTCGGGTTGAGGCTGGTACTTGCCGGTGATCAATCCGCCGTTGCTGCCCGGCTCGAGCGCGGAGTAGGTCTTGTCACCACACGCCGAGTCGCCGTTCTCGAGGAACGGACCCGCGTCGAGTGTCCCGCCGGGCTGGATCATCCGGAAGTACGAGCCCGACGTGGCCGCACCGTCGGCGCAGTCCGCGGCGTCGACCCGGAACGTTCCCACCAGCTTCCCCGCCGCCGCCTTCTTGGCGGGGCCGCTCGCACTGGCGAAGGTGCCGGTGGCTACCAGCGTCAGCGTTGCCAGCATGACTGCCAGCCCGCGCGATCCGTGCTTCATGACGTGCCTCCTTTGACGAGATCGGTTCACCGGCTGCCCGCGGCCGCTCGCACCACGCTCGTGGGCGCCGGGGCATCGCTTCGCCGAGGGCGCCCCGCGGCGACGCCGAGCCCGGCCACGAGGAGGCCGGGCACGACGAAGAACCACGGGAACAGCCAGAACGGCGGCAGGGCGTCGACCGCGGCGTAGTTGTCGACGTTGGCCTGCATCGTGCCGATCATCGGCGCGAACTCCCGGAACATCGTGGGCCAGTCACGCGTGTACGCCTGGAGGGCGGGGAGCTCGCCCTCGAGGCTCGCCGCGGACACGCCACCCTGGGTCTCGAGTGCCGGGAAGACGGCCGTGCGCACGCTCCCCTCGCCGGCGCCGATCGTCACGAAGTAGCCCTGGATCGAGCGCAGCTTCTCGGTGGTCATGAGCGATCGGAAGTCATCGATCATGTCGGCGCCCTTCGGCGCCCGGGAGAACATCTGGAAGATCGCCGGCGCCGCGACCACGCCCAGGCCCATCACGACCAGCGCGATCGCCACCGGCCGGGAGGAGAGACCGCGGCCGGATCGCCGGAGCCCCCACGCCGCGAGTCCGGCGATGATCAGCCCCGGCGCGACGAAGAACCAGGGGAACAGGGGGAACGGCGGCAGTGCATCGACGGCTTCGTAGTTGCCGACGTTGCGCTCCATCTTGGAGAGCATGTCGGTCATGTCGGCGTCGATCGTCGGCCAGTCGGCGTCGAAGGTTGCGAACGGTGGGAACTGCGTGCGGATCTGCGCTTCGGTCAAGCCAAGCCGCTCCTCGAGCATCGGCGTCAACCGCTTGCCGATCTCGCGGTCAGCTGCGCGCAACTCGGCGATGTATCCCTGGAACTCGGCGATCTTTGCGCCCCGCATGTAGGGGCGGAAGTCGTTGATCATGTCGCCGCCCTCGGGCGCCCGCGAGAACATCTGGAAGACGACCGGTGCGAATGCGAGACCGAGGCCGATGACCAGGGCGGCGACGAGCGGCCACCTCCGGGTCCCCTCCTCCGTCACGCGCCAGTCCCCCCCGGGCATTCGTACGTGCGCATACTCTCACGCAGTGATGCGCCGCGGTCAAGGGGGGATCAGTTGCCGGTCAATGGGAGCAGCGTCCGCACGACCGATCAGGCGTCGGCGGTCCGAAGCGCCGACTGGCGGGCGAGCTCCTCGCTCATGATGCCGCGGAGCAGGTCGATCGCCTCGATGACCTTCGGGTGGCGGAGCGAGTAGCGAACTCGGTTGCCGATCTGCTCGCCCTTCACGAGCCCCCGGTCACGCAGCACGGCAAGGTGCTGCGACGTGTTCGCCTGGGGCGTGCCGACGACCTCGCACAGCTCGGTCACGGTGCGGGGCTCTTCGCGCAGCGCGTAGAGGAGGGTCAGCCGCTTGGGGTCGTTGAGCGCTTTGCACATGCCCGACGTCAGCTCATTGAGCTCTTGGCGCAGCAGGGGGTCGATCGCAGCCACGCTCTCGATGTTAGCGGCGGTGGTTGCGGCTACGGCGCGCGGAGCGACTGGCGGCGGGCGAGCTCGTCGGCCATCACCTCGCGCAAGAGGTCGATGGCGTCGATGACCGCGGGGTAGCGCAGCGAGTACACGACGGTGTTCCCGCGTCGGTCGGCATCGATGACCCCGCGGTCGCGGAGGAAGGCGAGGTGCTGCGAAGTGTTGGGCTGCGACGCGCCGATCGCGTCGCACAGCTCGGTGACGGTCTGGGGCTCTTCGCGCAGCGCGTAGAGGAGGGTCAGCCGCTTGGGGTCGTTGAGCGCTTTGCACATGCCCGCATGGAGGTCGTCGAGCTCTTGGCGCAGGCGCGCATCGATCATCAGAGCCCCAGTCACGGAAACATGATACGCGCGGTCAGCATTCACATGCCCTCCGTGGCATCGGGTGGAGGTGCCGGAAGCGCGAACGTCTCGGGGTCGAGCTTGGGCTCGACGGTTCGCAGTCGGTTGAGGAACTCCGCCGCATCACGTCGACACAGCTGCCACGTGCGCAGGTCGTTCAATCGCGACACGTGGAGGCGGGGCTCGTCGCGGGCCGGCTCCCCGCAGCGGGGGCACGGTGTCGGACCGAGCGCGGCCTCCGCACCCAGCCAGGCGTTGGTCTCGGTCCAGCACCGGCCACAGAGCAGGCCCGAGTCGTCGCGCAGACGCAGCCAACCTGGGTGATAGACGAAGCGCACCCCGCTCGCCTCGTGTTCGCCGTCACCCGCGGCCAATCCGGCCAACGGCCGTCCGCACCGGTCGCAGCGCAGGTCGGCGATCGTCATGGGCAGCATCCTTGACACCCGTGCGAGCCCCGGGAGTATATTCGTGAATGCGAATAGAGGGGGAGCCGATGGCGGAGAGCGACACGCCGGCCGAGGTTGTTGACTGCGTCGGCATGCAATGCCCGCTGCCGGTGATCAAGATCGCGCAGGCGATCAAAGGCCTCGACGCGGGCCAGCTGCTCGAGCTCCTCGCGACGGATCCAGGCATCGAGCCCGACATGCACGCCTGGACGCGTCGCACCAAGAACGAGCTCGTGGGCATCACCAAGGACGGCGAGGTCTTCCACGTGCTCGTACGGAAGGCCGGCTGAGTGATGTGGACGGGGGAGGGCGAGGGGAAGGTTCTCTATGTCCACACGCACGGAGTGGACGACCCGGGCCGGTGCGCGACCCCATTCTTCCTGGCGGCAGCCGCGGCGGCGAGTGACTGCGAGGTCGCGATCTACTTCACGATGTACGGGCCCACGCTGCTCCAGACGGACGTCGTCGACAAGATCGGGCCCAAGGGTGATCGAGGTCAGCCCCTCGCGTACTTCATCGACCAGGCCCGTGGTGTCGGTGTGCGGTTCCTCGTCTGCCAGCCGTCACTCGAGCTCAACGACCTCGCGCTCGAGGACCTGATCGACGACGTCGAGATGATCGGCGGGGCCGCGTTCAACGACCTCGCGATCGAAGCCGACGCCGTGGTGTCGTTCTGATGCCCGCGACCGCGAGCGCGCTCCTCAAGGCCCCTAACGTCGCGGGCTTCGACGACGTCTCGTACGAGGCGAAGGAACGGCTCTTCGAGCAGGTCAAGGCCGATCTCCGCTTCGAGGACTACCTCTACGGCTGCTACGAGTGCGGGATCTGCGTCGCCGTGTGTCCGTCGGCGCGCTTCTACGACTTCAGCCCGCGTCGCATCGCGCAGGCGGTCGCCCGCGAGGACGTGGAGCTCGTGTACCAGCAGATGGAAGAGGACATCTGGGAGTGCTCCCAGTGCTTCTCGTGTGTGCGCTGCCCCCGGGCGAACAACCCGGGCGGGATCATCCTGATCATGCGCGAGGCGGCCATCAACAACGGCATGGCGTCGGCTAAGCAGGCCCTTGAGGGGTACACGCGCATCATCTACAAGATCATGTCGACCGGCACCCAGGTGTCACCCGACATGCTCCAGCCCGACGCCTTCCCCGACTGGGGCCCCGAGGTCAAGGACGTCTCCGACAACCTCGAGCTGTGGCGGCGAGCCACTCCGCCCGAGACGATGCACACCACGTCGATGAGCTGGGACGTGGCCGACCGGACGCTGGTGGAGCTCTACCTCATCTGGTTCGAGACCGGCGCTCTCGACATGATCAAGCAGGTCGACGAAGGCCTCCACATGATCCTCGAAGAGCTCATGGAGGAACGCCTCGAAGAAATGGGGATCGAGCGATGACCATTCCGGTAGCGGCACTTCTTAAGAAGAAGGAGAAGTTCGAGCGCGACCCCGAGCTCTTGCCCGACGACTTCCGCGACGAGGTGTTCCGCCTCGAGGAGGAAGGGGAGTGGATCGTCGACCGCGTGCCCGAGCCGTTCGTCGAGGCCCCGACCAAGTACGGGCGGTCCAAGAAGGTGCCGATTGCGAACCTGTGGCACCACAAGTCGTGCGGGCAGTGCGGGCATATCCCCGGCTACTCGACATCGATCTTCTGGGTGATGCGCAAGCTCGGAATGGACTACAACGACCCGCGCGACCAGACCTCGTGCACGGCGTGGAACTACTACGCCAGCGCGACCTCAAATGCCGCCGCCCAGGCGGCGGTCGCGATGCGCAACTTTGCCGCGGCCAAGGAGACGGGGTACTTCCCGTTGATCCACTGCGGCACCTCCTACGGCCACTACAAGGAGGTGCGCGAGGAGCTGATCCTGCACAAGGAGCTTCGCGGCCAGGTCCGCGACGTGCTGGCCAAGCTGGGCAAGCCCATGGTGATGCCCGAGGAGATCGTGCACTACTCGGAGTGGTTCTGGGCGATGCGCAACGAGATCGCGGCCAAGCAGGTGGTCAACGTCGACGGGATCGTCGCCACCGTGCACCCGGCCTGTCACTACTACAAGCTCGTCGAGGGCGACGCCATCTACGACCCGGATGTGTACGGCGGGCAGCGCACTGCGATCGTCACCGGGCTGGCCGAGGCGCTGGGTGCCGAGGTGCGTTCGTACTCGACGTGGTTCGACTGCTGCGGCTTCGGGTTCCGCCACATCCTCGTCCAGCGCGACTTCACCCGGTCGTTCGCCACCATGCGAAAGATCGAGGTGATGAAGGAGGAGGCGAACCCTGACGTCGTCCTGACCCACGACACCGGCTGCGTGACCACCCTCGACAAGAGCCAGTTCGCCGCCCAGGCGCACGGGCGCAACGTGGGGGTGCCGGTGATGTCGGAGGCGCAGTTCGCCGCCCTCGCCATGGGAGCCCATCCCTACAGGGTCTGCCAGCTCCACTGGCACTCGGCCGACTACCGGCCCCTGCTCGAGAAGATGGGCATCGACTGGGAAGCCGCCTGGACTGAGTTCCAGGAAGACCTGAAGCGGCTCGAGCGGGGCGAGATCGAGTTCCTGTCCTGGGAGGACTGCGACGCCTGAGCGTGGCGCGCCGCGGTGACGCGGTCACCACGAACACCACCGACGAATGCCTGGTCGCCGAGTGGGGCCATGGAGGGGGAGCGGGAGCAGATGTCGAGCGAGAGCGTCGTCATCATCGGGGGGGGCCCGGCGGGTCTTGAGGTCGCGCGTGGGGTTGCCGAGCTCGGCACCCCCGCGGTCATCGTCGAGCAGGCCGCGTTCCTCGGCGGGACACCGATCGCCGAGAACTATGCCGCCCTGACGCCCAACTTCGAGAGCGCCGAGGTCGCCATGGGACGGATGATCGACCGGGTCCACTCCAACCCGCTGGCCGAGGTGCGACTCGACAGCCAGGTGACGGCGTGCGCCGGCGAGGCAGGGGACTTCCGCCTCACCGTGACCGGTCCCGACGGCGAGTCGACGCTCGGATGCGGCTCGGTGGTGGTGGCGACGGGGTTCCAGCACTTCGACCCTGGCCGCGAGACGCAGATGTACGGGTACTACGAGTTCCCCGATGTGCTTGCGCTCCAGGACCTCGAGGCGATGCTCAAGGAGCACAACGTGGTGCGGCCCTCGAACGGGCAGCCCCCCGAGCGCATTTGCTTCGTGCAGTGCGTCGGCAGCCGCGATCGCCACATCGGGAACGAGTACTGCTCGAAGGTCTGTTGCGGCGTCGCGTCCAAGGAGGCGATCGAGGTCCGCCAGCAGCTCCCCGACTGCAAGGTCTTCATCTTCTACATCGACATGCGGATGTACGGCTACTGGGAGAACCAGATCTACTGGCCCGCCCAGGAGCAGTACCACGTCCAGTACGTGAAGGGGATCATCACCGAGGTCCTCCAGAAGGGCGACAAGCTCCTCGTCCGCGGCGAGGACACCACCATGGGGCGCCCCATGGAGGTGCTGATGGACATGGTGGTGCTGTCGGTGGGCATGGAGCCGTCGCGCGGCACCCGAGAGATGGCGAAGGTGCTCGGCATCGCGCAGAACAAGTACGGCTTCATCGACGCCGCGAACCCGCCGCTCGACACCGTCTCGACGAGCCGGGAGGGCATCTTTGCGTGCGGTGCCGCGCTCGCCCCCGCCGACCTCGAGGACACGGTGTCGTCGGCCGGTGCGGCCGCGATGCGAGCCGTCGTGTGCGTGCGCGCCGGCGCCGGCGCGGCCGCCCGGTAGCACCGAAGGCCCGGGTCGTCATGTCGGGACCGGTCGTCGACACCGTTACCGCCGAGGAGTTCATGCGCGAGGCCCTGGCCCAGGTCTCGGAGCACGACCTCGTCGAAGTCGCCACCGCGTGCGAGCGCAAGGCCGAGGGGTTCGCCACGCTGTTGGGCGACGGTCGCGCCGCGGTGGCGGGTCGCGACGACCTGCACCGCGTGCTGCGGAGCGTCTTCGCAGCACGCCGCAAGGCCGACGCGATCCTCGACGCGCTCGGCCCCGAGTTCCTCGCGGCCGAGATCGACCACCTCCTTCACGGCGACGACCCGCTGCCGGGACGCATCGATCGCATGGACCGGGCGCTTCAGGCCTTCCCCGAGGCGGCCTTCGATCTCCCCGCCGAGCTCCTCCACTTCACCTACCCCGACGACCACTGGCCCTGGACCCGCTGGATGTGGGACCCCGCCATCGAGACCGGATCGTTGCGGCTCGTGACGATGGAGGAGTTCGACCTGACCGGCGAGACCCGCGGTGAGACCTATCTCAGGGTCGGGCAGGCCGTCGCCTTCGTGCAGGAGACCGGCCGGGCCGCTGGATTCACCGACTACGGCCCCGGGCCGTTCGGGATCGACGTCTTCTTGGCCTGTGTCTACGGCGTCTACATGTACACCGTCCTGCGCATGCGGATGACGCAGGAGTTCAACAAGGTCGTGCCCGAGCTCCCCGACCTCGTCCGTCGCCTGCTCGGCGTCCATCACCCGGAGGTCTAGACATGCCTGTCGGAGGCAAGAAGCAGCTGCCGGCCGCCATGGAGCACGAGATGGCGGTCGTGACGTCGCCGATCTCGGGGCGTGAGTGGGAGCTGCCCGGCATGTGGAACCGTATGTTCGAGCAGCGGGTCATCTTCGACTACGACACCACAGGCTTCGAGAAGCTCGGCGCGCTTCCCGGTGGCGAGTCGCTCGAGTGGTGCTACGGCTGCGGGAAGTGCGTGGCAGTGTGCCCGGTCGACGTGGTCGGCGAGTACGGGCCCTGGAAGATCCACCGCAAGGTCCAGCGCGGCCTCGACCTGTTCGAGGACCCCGACCTGTGGCTGTGCACCACCTGCATGAACTGCCTGCGCGTGTGCCCCAAGGAGGTCGACATGATCCAGATCATGCCGGCGGCGCGCGAGGTGGCGGTGAGCAACGGCAACGTGCCCGGCGAGCTCCAAGACGTGTTCGAGAAGACCTTCCGTTACGGGAACTGCCAGGGCGAGAACCCCCGCAAGCGCCACGGCTGGACCAAGGGCGCGGGCGTGCCGGTGCGCGTCCTACCCAGCGAGCCGGGCCCGGTCGACGTCCTCTTCTACGTCGAGGACTACTGGAGCTACCACGCGCGTGGCCAACAGGCCGCCCAGGCCTTCGCGCGGATCCTGCACGCGCTCGGCGTCGACTACGGGATCCTGGGTGCGGAGGAGAAGACGCTCGGCGACTCCCAACGCCTCGCGGGCGAGAAGGGCCTGTTCGAGTCGCTGATGGAGGACGCGGTCGCGACCCTCGCGAAGTACGAGTTCGCCCGGATCGTGACACCCGACCCGCACGGCTACAACGCGCTGGTCAAGGAGTACCCGAAGCACGGCCATCGGTTCGACGCTCTCCACTACACCCAGCTCCTGGCGCCGCTCGTCGATCAGATCGAGTGGAAGACCGAGCTCGACTATCAAGTCACCTTCCACGACCCGTGCTACCTCGGGCGCCACAACGGCGAGTACGACGCGCCGCGCACGCTGCTCGAGGCGATCCCCGGGGTGCGGCTGGTGGAGATGGGCCGCTGTCGAGAGAACGGCTACTGCTGCGGCGGCGGCGGGGGTGGGATGTGGCTCGACGGCCTGACCGACAACCACACGACCGAGCGGCTCTCGGAGCGGAGGGTGCGCGAGGCGGTCGAGTACGGCGCCGACGTACTCGCGGTGTGCTGCCCGTACGAGGTGTCGCGCTTCGAGGACGCGGCGAAGTCGACCGGGAACGACCAGCTGAAGGTTCTCGACATCGTCGAGCTGATGGACGAGGCGATGGGCAACGGTGCCCGCGCCTGACACCCTGCGGGTCCTCGACTTCGGCCGGGCCGATGCGCTGCGGTCCCAAACGCTGTGGCACGCGGTCGCGTACGGAGTCTCCGCCGGCGCGCCGCCCACGCTCTCGTTCGTGCGCCCGGCCGAGCCGTACGTGTGCATCGGGTACCACCGTCGTCTCGACGAGGTCGACGTCGACGCGTGTCGCGTGCGAGGGCTGCCGGTGCTGCGCCGCATGGTCGGCGGGGGGCCGGTGTACCTCGACGACGGCCAGATGTTCTTCCAGATCGCGCTTCCGGTCTCGGCCGTGGTGCCGAATCGGGCGCGCGCGTTGCGCGCACTGCTCGCGCCGGCCGTGCAGGCGTTCCGGTCGGTCGGGGTCCCCGCCGAGCTCGACGCCGACCTCGAGCTCGTGGTCGGGGACCAGAAGGTGTGCGGCCACGGCGCCGGCCAGATCGAGAACGCGGTGGTGGTCGTGGGCAACCTCATCGAGCGCTTCGACCACGACGCGGCGGCGGCGACGCTGCGCGTCCCGCGCCCCGAGGCCCGCGCCGAGCTGGTACGCCTGATGCGCCGCTACGTGGCCGCGACCCCAGCCGACCCCCAAGCCTTCCGCGAGGCCGCCACCGACGCGTACGCGACCGCGTTCGGGCTCCGTGCTGCCCGGGGGCGGCTCAGCACGCTCGAGGCCGAGCGCCTCGTCGAGCTCGATCGGCGATTCCAGGACCCCGTGTGGGTCCGCGGTCCTGAGCGCCCCGCCCCCGACGTCTGGCAGGCGAAGGTGCGTGCCGGCGTGTGGGTGCTGGCAGCCGAGCACAGGGGGGCGTCGGTGGTTGCGGGCGTCGCCAGGGGTCGGATCGAGCATGTGTCGGTGACGGACGCCGAGCTCAACGGCGACGCGGCGCGCGTCGAGCAGGCGCTCGTCGGTCAGCGCCTCGACGACGCCCCCGCGGTGCTCGGCGACTTCGGGCCGCCGGGCGAGCGGGTCGCGGCCGTCCTGGCGCGTGCCGATGCGAGCCGGCTGTGAGCCCCGGGATGACACCGTCGGTCGAGGTGCAGGGCTACGTGCTCGCGCTGGACCGCGGCTACGAGCCCGAGACGCACGTGTGGGCTCTCGTCGTCGCGCCCGACCGGGTGCGCCTGGGCATGGACCCGCTCGGGGTCGAGACCGCCGGCGCGCTGGCCCAGCTCGCTCTCGTGCCCCTCGGCACCGAGGTACGGCGGGGCGAGCCGGTCGGCAGCATCGAAGCCGAGAAGTTCGTCGGCCCCCTCACGGCCCCGCTGTCGGGCACCGTGATCGCGCACAACGCGGCCGCGGTCGCCGACCCCGGGCTCGTCCACCGCGACCCCCTCGGCGACGGTTGGCTCCTCGAGCTCGCCCCCTCCGACCTCGACGCCGAGCGTGCCCTCCTCGTCGAAGGCGCCGAGCAGGTGCCGCCCTGGTTCGAGCACAAGCTCACTGAGTACCGCCTCAAGGGGGTGCTGGCCGAATGACCGTCGCAAGCACCACGGCGGGCTTCGCGCTGCGCCAAGCGCAGTTCCCCGACGTCATGGAGTTCTATGCGCCCGGGCTCAAGCGGTGGGAGACGAGCGAATGGAAGCCGACGAACCCGCGTCGCTTCTTGCCGGTCTCGGTCACCGGGTCCGCGTGCGCGCTGAGTTGCGACCATTGCCAGGCCAAGGTGCTCGAGGGGATGATCTCGGTGCGCGCCGGGTCCAACCTCTACGAGCTGGCGCGGACGCTGAAGGCGCAGGGCAGCGAGGGACTGCTCGTGTCGGGAGGTTCGGGCCGCAGTGGCGGGGTCCCGCACCTGCCCCACCTCAAGCACGTTCCCCGCATCCGCGACGAGCTCGGCATGACGGTGATCGTGCACTCGGGCGTCGTGTCACCTGAGCTCGCCGAGGGGCTGGCCGACGCCGGGGTCGATGGCGTGATGCTCGACATCATCGGTGCCGACGAGACGATCCGCGACGTGTACCACCTCGATCTCACCGCACGCGACTTCGAGCGTTCGCTCGAGCTGCTCGCGGAGCGCGGTCTGCGAATCATTCCGCACATCGTGCTCGGGCTGCACTACGGAAGATTCCTCGGCGAGGACCGAGCGCTCGAGATGATCTGCCGCTACCCGGTGTCGACCCTCATCCTCGTGGTCCTCATCCCATTGGTCGGCACGCCGATGGGGCACCTCCCGCCGCCGCCGCTCGACGACGTCGTCGACTTCTTCGCCAAGGCCCGCCTTGCGATGCCGACGACGAAGGTCAACCTCGGGTGCGCGCGCCCGCTCGGCGACATGAAGCGTGAGCTCGACCGGGCCGCGGTCGACCACGGGCTCAACGGGATCGCCTACCCCGCCGAGGGCGCGATCGAGTACGCGCGGAGCCGCGGCCTCGAGCCCCGCCTCTACGAGTACTGCTGCTCACTCACGTGGGCGGGCGACGGCGGCACCCGGTACTCCGAGGTGTCCCTGGCCGAGGGAGGCGAATGATGGAACGCTGGCGTCTTCTCGTGTCCGACGGTGTCGGTGGCGGCGAGGGCCTCGCCTTCGACGAGGCGTTGATGGCGGGCTACGCGCGCGGCGCGCCGCCCCGGCCGCCGACGCTCCGGCTCTACACGTACCGCAGCCACGTCGCGCTCATCGGTCGCTACCAGCACCTCGAGGCCGAGGTCGATCTCGCGGCATGCCGCCGCATCGGGACCGACGTGAACCGCCGCCCGACCGGCGGCGGCGCCATCGTGATGGGGGCCGGGCAGCTGGGAGTCGCCGTCGTGACCCGGGCTCCGGCCGCCGAGCGGCCCAAGGAGCTGCTCGAGCGCTACTCGGCGGGCATCGTCGCCGGGCTGGCCGAGCTCGGGATCGAGGCGCGCTTCCGCGGCAAGAACGACCTCGAGGTAGGAGGCCGGAAGATCGCGGGGCTGGGCGTCTATCTCGACGGCAACGGTGCTCTGTTGTTCCACTCGAGCGTGCTCGCCGACCTCGACGTCGAGTTCATGCTCCAGGTGCTGCGCATCCCGGCGGCGAAGCTCGGCGACAAGGCGGTGTCCGCCGTGCGCGAGCGAGTCACGACTGTCGCGGCGGAAGCGGGCGGTGGCTGGGTGGGCGCGGCGTTGCGCGAAGAGGTGGCGATCGGCTTCGCCAAGGCGCTCGGCCTCGAGCTCACCGAGGAGGATCCGCAGCCCGCAGAGGTCGCCGGTGCCGAGCGGCTCGTGGCCGAGAAGTACTCGACTGATGCCTGGTTGCACCAACGCAGCCCGCAGAAGGACGCCACCGCGACGAGCGTGGTCAAGACGCCGGCTGGCCTCGTGCGCTGCTACGTGGCGCTGAGCGGCGACACGATCAAGAGCGCGCTGTTCACCGGCGACTTCAACGAGCTGCCGGCGCCGTTGGTCCGCATCGAGGAGGCATTGAGGTGGAAGCGACTGGAGCGCACCGAGCTCGTCGGAGTAGCCACGCGGGCCGCGGTCGGCGACACCGGTCTCGGTGTGCCGGCCGACGTGCTTGTCGATGCCGTGCTCGACGCCGGTGCCCGCGCGGTCGGCGCGCGTGGTGCGGAAGCGGCACCGCTGCGTGACGGCTCCTGCTACTTCCCGGAGGCCCAGTGACCAAGACCCGGCTCCCGCTGCTCGCGGCGCCGTCCTCCGACGCCGCGGGCGCGGCCACGACCGGTGCCGAGGTCAGCCCGGACTGGGTGCGGATCTCGGGCGCGAGCGCAATCGCGCTGCGCTTCCGCTCCGGCCGGTTCAGTCGCGAGTTCGACTTCGGCGGCATCAACCTGCTCCTCAACTACGACGACGGCTGCCGGTCGGACTGCTCCTACTGCGGGCTCGCGCGCACGCGCCCTGGGGCCTACGAGGACAAGTCGTTCATCCGGGTGGAGTGGCCTCTCGTGGAGACCGACGAGCTCGTGGCGCGCATGGCGCGCCAGGAGGAGAAGCTGACCCGACTCTGCATCTCGATGGTCACCCATCCCTTCTCGTACCGCGACACGTGCGACATCACGGGGCGGATCCGGGCCAATGTGAATACCCCCCTGTCGATCCTGGTCGCCCCGCCGACGCTGAACCGCCAGCGGCTCGAGCGATTCAAGGCGCTCGGCGTGGACATGATCGGGTTCGGCATCGACGCCGTCACCGAGGACTTGTTTCGCCGGCACCGCAGCGACGTGCCGGCCGGGGGCGCCGGGCTTCGCTGGGAGCAGTACTGGGAGATCGTCGGTCACGCCCGTGACCTGTTCGGCCCGTGGAAGGTCAACTGCCACACGCTCGTCGGGCTCGGTGAGACCGACCGCGACCTCGTCGACATCTTCGTCCGTCTGCGCGACCGGGAGATCTTCGCGTACCTGTTCTGCTTCAACCCGGAGCCCGACTCACGCCTCGCCGACCACCCCAAGTCGCCACTGAGGCGATGGCGGCGCATCCAGCTGGTCAAGCACCTGATCGAGAGCGAAGGCTTGGGGTGGGAAGACTTCGAGTTCGACGACGACGAGGCGCTGACGCTGCTGCGCGGCTCGGAGCTGCTCGTCGACGGCGCGGTCGAGAGCGGCGTCCCCTTCATGACCAACGGCTGCCCGGGTTCGAAGGGCGAGCCGGGCTGTACCCGCCCGTACGGCTCGTATCGGCCCGCCGAGCCGTTCCGTGACTTTCCGTTCGCGCCCGACCCCGACGACCTCCGGAACATCAGGGTCGAGATGGACCTCGAGTCGATCTTCGAGAAGGTGAGGTAGCGCAGTGCGCATCGTGGTGCCGCTCAAGCAGGTCCCCGACCTGGTGGAGGAGCTCGAGCTGTCGTCGGACGGCACCGACGTCGATCGCGAGTTCCTCAAGTTCGTGGTCAACGAGTTCGACGACCATGCCCTCGAAGAGGCGCTCCTCGTGAAGGACGCCGCCGACGCCGAGGTGGTGGTGGTCGGCTTCGACGAGCCCGACATCGACCAGGTCCTCTACACCGCCATCGCCAAGGGTGCCGACCGGGTGGTCAAGCTCACCGGCGCCGGCGAGGGCGCGCTCGACAGCCACACCCGCGCCGCCGTCCTCGCCGAGTGGCTGGCGGGTCAGGACGTCGACCTGGTGCTGACCGGCGTGCAGGCGGCCGACGACCTCGACGGGCAGCTCGCCCCGCTCCTCGCGGCTCGGATGGGCCTCCCCCATGCGTCCGTCGTGGTGTCGGTGGACGCCAAGGAGGGGGTCGCCCGGGTGCGCCAGGAGTTCAGCGGCGGCGCGGGCGCAGACCTCGAGATCCGCCTCCCCGCGGTCATCGGTGTGCAGGCCGCCCGCCAGCCCCCGCGCTACGCGTCGATCACCCGGGTGCGCCAGGTCATGCAGGCGGGCGGGATCGAGGAGGCGGCCGCCGCGGTCGTGTCCGGTGGACCGGCCCTGACCGTGCGGCGCCTGTACCCGCCGGAGCAGACCGGCCACGCCGAGATGCTCGAGGGCAGCCCCGCCGACGTGGCCGACCGCATCATCGAGCTCGTCCGGGCCAAGGGCCTGCTCAAGACCTAGACCTCGAACTTTAGGAGACCGTATGGGAAGCGACGTCCTTGTGCTCGCCGAGCACCAGGGTGGGTCGCTCGCCGACGTCACGTTCGAGCTGCTCGGCAAGGCGAAGGAGGTCGCGGGCGCGTCCGGCGGCCAGGCGCTCGTCGCCCTGTTCGGGAACCCGGGCCTGGCGAGCGAGCTGAGCGCGGCCGACCTCGTCCTCTCCATGGACGACCCCGCGCTCGCGAGCTACACCGCCGAGGCCTACGAGAAGGCGCTGGCGCACGTCGTCAGCGAACGCCAGCCCGGCCTCGTGCTCCTCGGGACCACGACCGCGGGTCTCGACCTCGCGGCTTCGCTCTCCGCGGCCTGGGACGCGCCGCTCGTGTCGTACGTGGTCGGTCTCGAGTCCGAGGGTGACGCGCTCGTGGCGACCGCCCAGATCTACGGGGGCAAGCTCATGGCCGAGGTCGCGCTCGAAGGTGATCGCGCGATCTGCGCCGTCACCGCGGGCTCGTTCCCTGCCGAAGCCGGTGCGGGCGCGGGGAGCGCGACGGTGGAAGACGTATCGCCGCCGGCCGAGCTCGGCGCGGGCCTGCGCACCACGTTCATCGAGATGCTCGTGCCGGAAGCGGGTGATGTCGACATCACCGCGGCCGATCTGCTCGTGGCCGTGGGGCGAGGCATCGGCAGCGAGGGCGACGTCGAGCTCGTGCAGGATCTCGCCGACGCGATGGGCGCGCCGTTGGCGGCGTCGCGTCCGATCACCGACCTCGGCTGGCTGCCCAAGAGCCGCCAGGTCGGCAAGTCGGGCGTCAAGGTGAAGCCGCGCGCGTACCTCATGTTCGGCATATCGGGCGCCCCGGAGCATCTCGAGGGCATGCGCGACGCCGAGCTCATCATCGCCTGCAACACCGACGCCCAGGCCCCGATCTTCGACATCGCGCACTACGGCACGACCGCGGACCTCTTCGACCTCCTGCCGGCGCTCACCGAGAGATTGGGCGCATGAGCGGCACGCTCGCCGGTCTCACCGTCGCGGCCGAGGAGACCCGCGAGGTCTTCGAGGGGATCGGGACGCTGGGTGAGGGGATCTTCTACGTCCTTTCGCTCTCGGCCACCGCGATCTTCTTCTGGGGATGCTGGCAGCGAGTCCGCAAGTACCGACAAGGTCGTCCGACCTGGCGCTTCCGGCGTCGTATGGCCCGTACGGTCGCGGCTCCGACGGGCATGCCCGACGACGACGTCGCCGCGGCGGCGGTCGTTCCGAATGCCAGCAACGGCAACGGCACGATGGACGGTCATACCGTCGGAGCGGGCACCGCGGCGCGCTCGCTCGCGACGATCGCCGCCAACACCACGGTGCGCAAACGCGACCGGGCCGCGGGCGTCGCGCACTTCCTCGTGTTCTGGGGCTTCATCACCCTGTTCATCGGGACCGTCATCCTCACGATCGACTACGACATCGTCCGCAACGCGACCAATGCGCTCGGCGAGGAGCAGAGCTTCTTCGAGGGCACCTTCTACCTCGGGTACTCGGTGATCCTCGACACCATGGGGCTTGCTGCCGTGCTCGGGATGCTCTACCTGGGGTGGCGGCGAGCCTTCGGCCACAAGGCGGCACTCGACTACACGCGCGCAGAGAAGCCCGAGGGTGGGTACTCGCGCGACGAGTTCGTCAAGGGGGACTGGCTCTTTCTCGGCCTGCTGTTCGCGCTGCTGTCCACCGGGTTCCTCCTGGAAGGCTTCCGGATCCGAGCCAGCGGATTCCCCTCGTTCGAGGTCTGGTCGCCGGTCGGTTGGCTCCTGGCCAAGGGTGTGCGAGGCGTGGGGATCGGGGCGGGTGCTGCGGCCGACGTCCGCATCGCGAGCTGGTGGATTCACGCGGTGATAGCCCTCGGGTTCGTGGCCTACATCCCGTTCTCCAAGGCCATGCACATGCTCACCGACACCGCGAACCTCGTCGCGTTCGATCGGGCCAGCGCCCGTCGGCTCCCCCCGCTGCGTCCGGAGGCCGATCACGTCGGGTACCGGACACTGGCCGACTTCACGTGGAAGGAGCTGGTCGACCTCGACTCGTGCACGAAGTGCGGTCGCTGTCACGTGGCGTGCCCGGCAACGGCCGCCGGTGCCCCGCTCTCACCCCGCGACCTGATCCTCGACCTGCGCCAGTGGGCCGACGAGACCTCGGGTGGGCACACGATCCTCGACGGTGAGCGGAGGCCGACGTCGACGGGTCCGCTCGCAGACGCGGGTGAAACCCGTGCCGCTGGCGACGTGATCAAGGTGGAGACCCTCTGGTCGTGCACGACCTGCATGGCGTGCGTCGAGGCCTGCCCGGTCGGGATCGAGCATGTCTCGACGATCGTCGAGCTGCGGCGCAGCCTCGTCGATCAGGGCGCGATGGAACCGACCCTCCAGAGCGCCCTCCAGAACCTTGCGCAGCAGGGCAACTCGTTCGGCAAGTCGTCGCGGATGCGAGCCCGGTGGACCAAGGACCTCGACTTCGAGGTCGCCGACGCCCGCAAGACACCGGTCCGCTACCTCTGGTTCGTCGGCGACTTCGCCGCATTCGACGAGCGCCTCCAAGAGCTGTCGCGCACGCTCGCTCGCATCTTGCACGATGCCGGGGTCGACTTCGGCCTGCTCTACGAAGACGAGTGGAACTCGGGCAACGACGTCCGCCGCGTGGGCGAAGAGGGCCTCTTCGAGATGCTCGTCGAGCACAACGTTGCTGCGTTCGAATCGGCGAGCTTCGACGAGATCTTCACCACCGATCCCCACTCCCTGAACACGCTGCGCAACGAGTATCCGGCGTTCGGGCTCGACAAGCCCGTCCGCCACTACACCGAGGTCCTGGCCGAGCTCTTGGAGTCGGGCGCGATCCCGCGACAGCCGCTCAATGTTCGGGTCACCTACCACGACCCCTGCTACCTCGCCCGCTACAACGGCGTGATGGACGCCCCTCGCAGTGTGCTGCACGCGCTCGGATGCGAGCTCGTGGAGATGCCGCGCAATCGTGACAATACGTTCTGCTGCGGCGCGGGTGGCGGGCGCATCTGGATGGACGACTCTGGCCTCGAGGAGCGACCCAGCGAGAACCGCATCCGCGAAGCCGCGGCGCTCGACGTCGAGCGCTTCGTCGTTGCCTGCCCGAAGGACTTCACCATGTACACCGACGCCGCCAAGATGACCGGTCACGACGACCACTTGCGCGTCATCGATGTGATCCAGCTGGTCGACGAGGCTCGCGTTCCCTCGCAGCTCGTGGTGGCGGAATGACGCAGTCCGGCTTCGATGCGACGCTCGTGGGCAAGGCCCTCGGCGCGCGGCTCGAGGAGATCGAGGCAACGATCGAGCGTGTCCGCGCGTTCGCATTCGAACCGGATGCGGCGACGTCGCGGCCCGCGGTCGTGGAGGGCGAATCGCTCGACAACGCGCGGGAGCTCGTGCTCCGAGCGCTGCGGATGATGGGCGATCCGCTCCATTACCGCACGTTGCTCCGCCTTCGTGAGGGCGATGCCGACCTTGCCGCGCTCACCGCCCTGCTCGATCTCCCCCGCCTGGCGGTGTGGGAGCGCGTGAACGACCTCGTGCAGGCCGGCCTCGTGGCCCGCTCGCTCGAGGCCGACCAGGCCGGGCTCTCTGCCGCGGGCGAGGCGCTCGTCGAGCTCGTGGAGACGATCGCCCGGGCGACGGGAGAGGAGCGCTAGCCCGTGCAGTGTCCGTGGTGCGACTTCCAGGGCACGCCGCGAGCGCTTCACTCGCATCTGGCCGAAGAGCACCCCGAGCAGGTTCGCTTCGAGGAACGCGGCGCGTCGCGGTTCTACGGGATCGAATGCCCGATCTGCGATGAGGGCTACGAGCACGTCGTGAAGCCGCGCCTGCGCGACCCCGGGTTCATGGAGGAGTTCCAACGGGAGATCCGCCTGGTCGCGTTCGACATGCTCGTCAACCATTTGCTCGCCGAGCACACCGAGCTCGCGGGAGACGATGACGAAGGCGTGCCTTCGGGCGCGGCGTAGACACGAATCGACGGACAAGTAGGAGGAAAGGCGTTGGCAACCGTGCGAGGCTGCAACATTCCCGAGGATCTCCACTACCTCGTGGAGAAGCACGTGTGGGCCCGCCGCGACGACGAGATCGTCACCGTCGGGCTGACCGACGTCGCCCAGAACCTGGCGAAGTCGATGCTCTCCGTCACGCTGAAGAGCCCGGGGAAGCGGATCGCCAAGGGCAAGAGCGTCGCGACCGTTGAGAGCAGCAAGTGGGTCGGGCCCGTGCCGAGCCCGGTGACCGGAGAAGTGGTCGAGGTCAACGAGGCCGTCGCGCGCGCGCCGGGGACCATCAACGCGGATCCGTACGGCGAGGGGTGGATCGCGCGATTGCGCGCCGATGACTGGGAGGCCGACGTCGGCGACCTCGTGACCGGGGCGGCCGGCGTCGAGGCGTACGGGCGGTTCCTGGAGGCTGAGGGGATCGTCTGCGAGGACGAGTGACGTGGGCGAGCAGAGCTGGTACGGCTGCGTCGTGCCCGACGACCTCCTCTACGACGTCGAGCAGCATGTGTGGATCCGGTTCGAGGGCGACGAGGCCGTGCTCGGGATGACCGACGTGGCCCAGACGATGGGCGGCAAGCTCGTCGAGCTCTCGTGGAAGGAGCCGGGCCGGTCCGTGAAGCGCGGCAAGCCGCTCGCGGTGATCGAGAGCGCGAAGTGGGTCGGCCCCTTCCCTTCGCCCCTCACCGGCGAGCTCGTCGCCACGAACGCGGCGGCGTTCGAGGCCGACATCCTCGTGGCCAACCGCGACCCGTACGGCGCCGGCTGGCTCGTGCGCGTCCGGCCCACGAACCTCGACGAGGAGCGCCATCACCTCGTCGACGGAGCCGAAGCGTTCGAGCGCTACCGTCGCTTCATCGACGAGAACGAGATCCGCTGCTTCCGCTGCGAGGAGTGACCATGGACATCGACATCGATGCCGGCGTGCGTCGCGCGTTGGCCCGGGTCCGGGCGCGGGCAGTGAGCGTGGACCTCACGCTGCGCTTCTGCGGGGGACTCGTGACCAAGGAGGCGGTCGCCTACCCCGGCGGTGAGGACGAAGGCGCAGGCTTCCACCGGGAGGAGGTCGACGACCTCCTCCTCTACTGGCGCCAGCGCCTGGTCGTGGAGGGTCGCGACCCGGCGCAGGTGACCACCGCAGTGGTCCCCCGGCGACTGACGGTACGGGCGGGCGAGTACCAGCTGGCGGCGGAGGCGTCGTACGCGTGACCAGACCGTTGCGGCCGGGCCGGGAAGAGAGGAATATGCACGCATAACGATATTCGGCATCGTGGATGTCCGTGACCAAGACGGACCAGACAGGGGGAACGGCAATGACAGCTACGAACGGGGACGACCAGCAGAAGAGCATGGCGATCGTCTGCTGGAGCAACGACCTCGACCGGGTGTGGCCGGTGCTCATCCTCGCCACGACCGGCGCCGCGTCGGGCCTCGACGTGAACATCTTCTTCACGTTCTGGGGGTTGCGCGTGCTCCAGAGCAACGACAAGCGCATCACCGGCCAGAACTGGAAGCAGAAGGGCGAGTCGGTCATGGACCGGGGCGGCACCGACCACCTCAAGCTCTCCAAGATGCACATGGCCGGCATGGGGACCGGGATGATCAAGAGCCTGGCCAAGGAGTACAAGGTCGCCAGCCCGACCGAGCTCCTCGGGATGGCCATGGATCTCGGCGTCAAGCTCCACCCGTGCCAGATGACGATGGAGCTCTACGGGCTCACCAAGGACGACTTCGTGGACGGCTTGGAGACTCCCCTCGGCGCAGCCAGCTTCATCGAGATGGCGACCGAAGCCGACATCACGATGTTCATCTGAACCGACCAGCGCCGAGTGGCAGGCACGTGCGCGGCGTGCTCGCGCTCACGACCGACCCGGTCGTGATGCGTGGCTTGGAGCGGGTCGCGCGCGAGTCCGACCTTCTCGTGCTGATTCCGGGCGATCGTGGCGCGGACGAGCCCGAGGTGATCGTGATCGACCTCGACCAGCCCGACGCCGCGGACGAGGTCGCCCGCTGGCGAGCGCGTCTTCCCGACGCGTTCGTCGCCGGTCACGTCGGCACCCCCGACCAGGCGAGGTGGCTCGAGGCCGAGCGCGCCGGGTGCGACCTGGTTGCCAACCGGGGCGCGTTCGCGGCGCGCCTGCGCCAACGGCTACCCCCGGCGGGGGCGCGTCGGCGGCCCCGCCTGCCCTTGCTGGAGGCAGCCGAGGTGCCCGGCCGCCTCGGGCTCGTCGTGCGCGTCCCGGAGACGCCGCTCGGCCCGGTCGCGCTCTATCACGTCCGTGGCCGCCTCTGCGCGGTCGAAGACCGCTGCCCCCATGCGGGCGCGACGCTCTCGGAGGGTGAGGTGGAGGGCTCGATCGTCACCTGTCCACGCCACGGGAGCCAGTTCGACGTCTGCACCGGTGAGCGCACGCGGGGTCCGGCCGATGTCGCGCTGCGGACCTTCGGCGTCGTGGAGGAGGACGGCTTTGTCCACCTCCTCCTCGACGCGCCAGAGGAGCAATAGACCAGAGGAGCAAGAGAAGGAGGATGCTCAGGCCTCGGCAGCGGCGCGCAGCACGGCGCGGTCGCGTCGGGCTTCGCGCAGCAGCACCTCCCGGTCGCTCGAGTGGTAGATCTGCACGCCGGCGATCTTCTCCTCGCCTCGGAAGACCTGACCCCGGAGCCCGCTCGGGTCGGGGAACACCCGCAGGACGAACCTCGCGCCCGCGGCTTCGAACTCGATCTCCTCGCGGGGAGCGTCCGCGGTCATCTCGAGCACGCTCGTTGGGTCCGTTGCTGGGTTCGTCGCCACCGCTGCCGGGTCACGGGACGGGGTGCCGAGTCCGATTGGAGGGCTTGGAGGTGAGTGCGGACGACTCCGGAGACCGAGTCGAAGACAGTGCGCAGGACGAAGACGGTGCCGCTAGCCTCGAACGCGACGACATCGTCGGAATCATGGTCGATCACGGTCCCCCGATCGTCCGCAGGTCGTGCACGCTCGGTGGGTGGAGCTCGCGGTCGCCGACCGCCGCGCGGGCTTCCTCCGACATTCGGTCGCGGGTCCAGCGCGGCTCGAGCGTGAACTCGACCGAGACCTCCGAGATCCCCGGGAGCGCATAGAGGACCTCTTGCATCTGGGACTCGAGGATCGGCCCGATGGCGCATCCGAAGGTGGTCAGCGTATAGGTGACGTGGACGCGGCCGTCATCGTCGACATCGACGTCGTAGATGAGACCGAGGTCGACGATGTTGATCCCGAGCTCGGGGTCGGGGATCACCTTGAGTGCCTCCCGGGCCTCGTGGGCGCTGGTGACCGTCGACTCGCTCATCGGGCTGCCGAGACGCTTGAGCATGTGCGCATAGACGCATAGTGTGGCGGGATCAAGGTCGGCCACGCAAGGCCAGGTGAGTCCGAACTCGCGCTGCACGGGTCCCAGGGGTGCAAGAGCGCCGGCGATCGGCGCGGCAAGGACTGAATGGCGCGCTTCGGGTTCCTCATCGACCAGGACACGTGCATCGGCTGCCACGCCTGCACGGTGGCATGCAAGGCCGAGCACGATGTGCCCCTCGGCGTGAACCGCACCTGGGTCAAGTACATCGAGAAGGGCGCGTTCCCCGACTCGCAGCGCAAGTTCTCGGTGATGCGCTGCAATCATTGCGACAACGCGCCGTGCGTCGCGATTTGTCCGACGAATGCGCTCTTCGTCCGCGACGATGGCATCGTCGACTTCGACACGAGCTCGTGCATCGGCTGCAAGTCGTGCATGAACGCCTGCCCTTACGACGCCCTCTACATCGATCCGGAAGAGCACACGGCCCAGAAGTGCAACTTCTGTGCGCACCGGATCGATGTGGGGCTGGAGCCGTCGTGCGTGATCGTGTGCCCCACCCAGTCGATCGTGGCCGGTGATCTCGACGATCCCAGTACCCGAATCTCGCAGATGGTCGCCCGTCACGATGTCCAGGTGCGCGCGCCGGAGCAGGGGACGAGGCCCAAGGTCTTCTACAAGGGCGCCGACGAGGCCTCGCTCGATCCGACGCGCACCCGGATCGCCGACGACGGGATGATCTGGGCCGACACGACGGCACACCACCCGACGGTGGCCGCGATCCCCGTTCACCTCCGAGCGCGAGCTGACGACACCGGGAAGTCCCGCGGTGGGCAGGTGGTTGCTCGCACGGTGTACACGACCGAGCATCCGATGCCTTGGAGGAGCATGGTGTCGGCGTATCTGGTCACGAAGTCGGTGGCGGCCGGCGCGTTGATGGTCGCGGCGTTGCTCGTCTTGCTCGGCCATGCGGGGCGTCAGGGCGCTGTGGGGATCCTGCCGCCCGTGCTGGCCGGGTTCTTCACGTTCGTCACCGGTGTGTTGCTCGTGGCGGACCTGAAACAGCCGCGGCGGTTCTGGTATCTGCTGACTCGTCCCAACTGGCGGTCGTGGCTCGTCCGTGGCGCGGTGATCCTCGGGATCTACGCGGCCGTGAGCGCGGCATGGTTCGCTGCAGGCCTGTTCGACGAGGCCGCCGCAATCCGGGTCCTGGCGGGGCCCGGCTTCGCTCTTGGTGCCGCGACTGCCGGCTATACCGCGTACCTGTTCGGCCAGTGCGAAGGGCGCGACCTCTGGCAGACGCCGATGCTGCTGCCCGTGCTCCTCGCCCAAGCTGTGATCGCGGGCGCGAGCGCGTTCCTGGTCGCCGACGCGTTCCTCGGTCTTCCCGCGCCCGACGCGATCCGATGGACGCTCCTCGGTGGGATCGTCGCGGTGGCGGTCTTCACGTTCGCGGAGCTCACCGCCCGCGGTACCGCGCACGTCGAGATGGCGGTCGCCGAGATGACGCGGGGCCGCTACGCGGCCGTCTTCTGGCTCGGCGGCGTGCTCCTCGGTCTCGCCGTACCTGGCGCGCTCGTCGTTGTGGCGCTCGCCGTCGGCTCGGGCGGCGTTGCCCTCTCGGCCACTGCCGGGGCGTGCGCCATCGTGGGCCTCGCCGCGTACGAGGATGCCTTCGTCCGCGCCGGCCAGTCCGTCCCGCTCTCGTAGGAGACCCGACAAGATGAGCAGTCACGAGATCCTCGATCGGCTCGCCGACGCGACGGCCGATGTCGCGCTCGAGCGCCTGCTGCCAGGCACGGCGCTCACGAGCTACCCACCCGTCGACCAGTGGCACGACCACGCCGAGTACGACCCCGAGGAGTGGAAGCACGGCCGCAAGGTCGAGCGCCGCTACTCGCTCATCCCCACGACCTGCTTCAACTGCGAGGCGTGCTGCGGGCTGCTCGCCTACGTCGACAAGGCGACGGGCGAGATCCGCAAGTTCGAGGGAAACCCCGCGCACCCGGCCAGCCGGGGCCGGAACTGTGCCAAGGGTCCCGCCACCCTCACCCAGGTCTACGACCCCGAGCGGATCCTCTACCCGCTCAAGCGCAGCGGCCCGCGCGGCTCGGGCCAATGGCAGCGCACGACCTGGGACGAGGCGCTGGCTGACATCGGTGGGCGCGTCGGCCGGGCCTTCCGCGAAGGCCGGCACGACGAGGTCATGTATCACGTCGGTCGTCCCGGCGACGACAGCTACATCGAGCGGGTGCTGCACGCCTGGGGGATCGACGGTCACAACTCGCACACGAACATCTGCTCGTCGGGTGCCCGGCTCGGCTACGCGGCCTGGATGGGCTTCGACCGTCCGTCCGCGGACTTCGCCAACGCGCAGGTGATCTTCCTCATCTCCAGCCACCTCGAGGCCGGTCATTACTTCAACCCGCATGCTCAACGCGTCATCGAAGGCAAGATGCGGGGGGCGAAGATCATCACGGTCGATCCCCGCTTGTCGAACACGGCGTCGATGTCGGACTACTGGTTCGCGCCTTGGCCGGGGACCGAAGCGTTCCTCCTGCTGACGATCGGGCGTCTGCTCCTGGAGGCGGGCACCTGGGAGCGAGAGTTCGTCCGGCGATGGGTCAACTGGGAGGCGTTCCTGCACGAGAGCCGTCCCGATCTCGAGCCCGTGTTCGCCAGCGTCGAGCCTGCGTTGCTCGAGCTCTACGCCGACTACACGCCCGAGCGAGCAGAGTATGTCTGCGGCGTCGACGCTCGGCGGATTCGAGAGGTGGCGGCCGTCATCGGCGGTGCACTCGGCCGGTTCGCCTCGCACAACTGGCGGGCCTCGGCGGCCGGCAACGAAGGCGGCTGGCAGACCGCCCGCTGCCTGATGCTGCTCAACGTCCTCACCGGCAGCGTCGGCACCGTGGGCGGTACGGGCGCCAACGGATGGGACAAGTTCATCCCGGTCCCCCCCAAGACCGTGCATCCCCAGTCGCGCTGGAACGAGCTCACTTGGCCGCTCGAATACCCGCTCGCGCACCACGAGATGAGCTTCTTGCTCCCGTACTTCCTCAAGGAGGGCAGGGGGCGCCTCGACACCTACTTCACGCGTGTCTACAACCCGGTGTGGACGAACCCCGACGGGTTCTCGTGGATCGAGGTCCTCACCGACGAGGACAAGGTGGGTTGTCACGTGGCACTCACCCCGACGTGGTCGGAGACCGCGTGGTTCGCCGACTATGTGCTGCCCATGGGTGTGGGTGCCGAGCGCCACGACCTCGCGTCCTACGAGACGCACTCCGGCCGCTGGATCGGCTTCCGCCAGCCCGTCTTCCGGGTGTTCGCCGAGCAGCAGGGCCACCCGGTGAGGCGCACCTACGAGGCCAACCCGGGCGAGGTGTGGGAGGAGGACGAGTTCTGGGTCGACCTCGCGTTCCACATCGACCCCGACGGGGACCTGGGCATCCGGACGCACTTCGAGAGCCTCGAGCGGCCGGGTGAGCCGATCTCCATGGACGAGTACTACGGGCTGCTGTTTACGCACTCTGTCCCGGGCCTGCCCGAGAAGGCGGCCGAGGAGGGGCTCAGCGCGCTCGCGTACATGCGCAAGTACGGCGCGTACGAATTGCCGGGCGACGTGCACGCCGTGCACGAACGCGAGGTCGCTGGCGACGAGCTCGCGGGCACGGTGAAGGGTGACGACGGTGTGTACCGGAAGCCCGGCACAGCGGGCCTGCACGGCTCGCTCGACGAGATCGAGGGCCACATGCCGTTCATCGGTGACGGTTCGGTCGGTGTCGAGATCGACGACGTCGCTCGGTTCGGGTTCCCGACCCCGAGCCGCAAGCTCGAGCTTTACTCGTCGACGCTCGCGGAGTGGGGCTGGCCCGAGTACGCGCTGCCGACGTGGATCCCGAGCCACGTGCACTGGGAGGACCTCGACCTGGAAGGAGGGGAGCGCATCCTGGTGCCCACCTTCCGGTTGCCGACGCTCATCCACACCCGCTCGGGGAACGCCAAGTGGCTCAACGAGATCAGCCACGGTCACCCGCTGTGGGTGCATCCCTCCGACGCCGACGCGCTCGGTCTCGACACGAACGCGCTCGTGCGCATCAGCACGCGTACGGGCTACTTCGTGATGCGCGCGTGGCGCACCGAGGGCATTCGACCGGGCGTCGTGGCCGCGTCGCACCACATGGGCCGCTGGCGACTCCAGGAGGAGCAGGGCAACGAGCGCTGGTCGTCCGGACTCGCCGCGCTCGGACGCGAGGCCGACAGCCACTGGACCTTGCGCAGCGAGCATGGCGTCGCGCCGTTCGCGAGCGCGGACGCCGACTCGGGTCGCATCTGGTGGACGGACGCGGGGGTTCACCAGAACCTCACCTTCGCGCCCCAGCCTGATCCGGTGAGCGGCATGCACTGCTGGCTCCAGCGCGTGCGCATCGAGCCTGCTCGTCCGGGCGACCGGTACGGCGACATCGCGGTGGATACCGCGGCGTCGATGGCCGCCTACCGTGAGTGGATCGCCAAGACCCGCCCCGGACCTGGGCCGGGCAATCTGCGCCGGCCGCTGTGGTTCGCGCGTCCGGTGAAGCCGACCGCCTCCGCCTACGAGCATCGGCCGGCCTCATGACCACGGCCACCTCGGTCCTCGACCTCGCGGAGTCGGCCCGCCGTCGAGCACGCATCGCCGGTGCGCTCGGGCGGTTGGTGGCCGAGGAGCCGAACCACGACGTGGGGGTGCTGGTGGGCGCCGTTCCCGAGCTCGCCGCGCTGGCCGATCCTACCCCCGCGCTCGCCGCGACCTTCGAACGACTTCTCGTGCGCGAGGTGCCGCTCTACGAGAGTGTGTTCACCAGCGCCGACGGGCAGCGAGGCGGCGCAGCCGTGGCCGCACTGGTGGAGCTCTTCGATGAGCGCGAGCTCGGCGCGCGCCCTTCGTGGCGCGTGGCCGGCCCCGACCATCTCGGGATCGAGCTCTGGGCCTACGGCGCGCTGTGCGCCGAGGAATCGCAGGGCTGGGAGGACGATCGGATCGACCGCGCAGCCCGCGCGGTCGAAGCCGAGCGCGCGTTCCTGGGCGCTCACCTGGCGACATGGGCCGAGGTTGCCACCGGAGCGCTCGCTCGCCGCGCCGCGGGCACGCCGTACCTCCCTTTGATCGACGCGGTGCAGACGTTCGTCGCCGCGGAAACCGAGCAGCTGCGGCCGGCGCCCGACCTCCCCGGGTTCCCTCCCGTCGAGGTCGCGCAGCCCCCCCGCCGCATCGCGCCGGGAGTGCTCGCCCGGTGGCTCCTCGCCCCCAGCCGTTGCGGCACCTACCTGGACGCCGACGACCTCGCAGGGGCGGCGCGGACCCTCGGCATCCCCTGGCGCGCGTCCGACCCGCGCAGTCGCTTCCGCGAGGTCGTCGTCGCCGCGACCGACAGCGGGGACCTGCCGACCCTCCTTGCGAGCCTTCGCGATCGCATCGAGGAGTGCCGCGACACGCACGCCAGGAACGAAGCCGAGCGTCCCGGCAACCAGCGGACATGGCGGGCTTGGCGGTTACGCGCCGACGAGACGCTCCGATTGCTCGACCGCGCGAGTGTGTCACCTGCTCGGGCAATCACGACACAGCCGGACACCGGACCCATTGCCCTCACGGTCCTGGGAGGCAGCCATGTTCAACGCGCACGCGTTGCGGCTGCAGTGGTCGAGCAGCTTCGGTCGCTCGAGCTCGTCGTGGCAGTCTCGTCCGAGCTCGCGGGGCCGATTGCGGATGAGATGCAGGCGCTCGTGGACGCCGGCCTCGACGACGTGCTGCTCGTGTCGAAGGTGATGAGCGCGGCGCTGGTTCGAGACGGGGGCGGGCGAACCGAGCGTGAGCTTCGTCACCAACCGGATGCCGGCATCATCGTCCGCATCGGTGTCGGGGAGGGCCCGCTGCTCGTCGACATCGAGGCACGGGGCGACGTTGCGTTGCGCGATCGCGTGCGCGACCGGCTTGTCGATCTTCCGGAATCTGCGGAGTTGCAATCGAGCTCGACCGTGGAGGTGGCGCCGTGATCTTTCATCAGTACTACCTGGATTGCCTCTCGCAGGCTTCGTATCTCGTGGGTGACGAGAGCACGGGGCGGGCCGTCGTCGTCGATCCCCGTCGAGACGTTGCGGGCTATGTCGAAGACGCCGCCGAGGTCGGTCTGCGCATCGAGCTCATCATCGAGACCCACTTCCATGCCGACTTCCTCTCCGGGCATCTCGAGCTCTCCAGCGCGACCGGTGCGACGATCGCCTACGGTGAAGCCGCCGAGACCGAGTTCCCGAGCCGCAAGCTCGCCGACGGCGAGCAGATCTCCCTGGGCGACGTCACCCTGGTGATCCGCGCGACGCCCGGGCACACGCCGGAGTCGATCAGCATTGTCGTGTACGAGCACGCGGACGACGAGATTCCGTACGGGGTCCTGACCGGCGACACGTTGTTCATCGGCGACGTCGGCCGTCCCGACCTCCTCTCGGCAGTGGGTGTGACCGCCGACGAGCTTGCCCGCGAGCTGTACGACTCCGTGCACACCAAGCTCCTGTCGCTGCCCGATGCCACTCGCGTCTTTCCCGCCCACGGTGCCGGCTCGGCCTGTGGCAAGCAACTATCGACCGAGACGGTATCGACCGTCGGCGAGCAACGAGCCACCAACTACGCGCTCGCACCGATGACCGCCGATGAGTTCGTGAACATCGTGGCCGAGGGACTGAATGCGGCGCCTGCCTACTTCGCCTACGACGCGAGCCTGAACCGGAAGCGTCACCGCCTCCTCGATGAGTCCCACCCACCTGCCCGTCTCGAGCTCGACGAGGTGCTCGTTCTCCAGGACCAAGGCGCGACCGTGCTCGACACGAGAGACGCCATCGACTTCGCCGCTGGGCACGTACGGGGCTCGGTCAACATCGCGATCGACGGCCGTTACGCCGAGTGGACCGGCAGCCTGCTCGACCCCGACGGCGGGATCGTGCTCGTGGGACATCCCGGCACCGAGCTCGAAGCCAAGAACCGGCTCGGCCGGATCGGCTTCGACCGCGTGCTCGGCTACCTCGCTGATCCGGAGCGCGCGCTCGCCGGTCGCCCCGAGGTCGTGGCGCGCGCCTCACGCCTCACCGTCGACGACCTCGCAGAACGGATCCAATCCGGCGACGTTGTGTTGATCGACGTGCGCAGCCCGGGCGAGGTGCGGCTCGGGACCATTCCCGGCTCGCTGGCGATTCCGCTCGGTCAGCTGTCGGCCGAGCTCGACGCGCTCGACGCGCTCGACCGCGAACGGCCGACGGTCGTCTACTGCGCCAGCGGATACCGGTCCTCGATTGCCGCCAGTCTCCTGCGCGCCGCGGGCTTCGAAGACGTGTCGGACCTGCTCGGTGGTTACCCTGCGTGGTCGAGCCGCGCGGGCTCGCGTGGTCGAACGAGCGTGATCGTCGATGACGAACGCTCGGTATGACGCCGCATTCACCCGCGAGGAGGGTCAAAGATGTCCGTTGGGCTTCGTGGCGTCGCGCCGACGCTTGACCTGCCCGACGATGAGGGTCGGCAGTGGCGGCTGTCGGACCATCGTGGTCGCCCAGTGGTGATGATCTTCCACCGCCACCTGGCTTGCCTGCCGTGCCAGGAGCACGCGGTCGAGGTGAGTGACCGCATCGACGAGTTCGGTGACGCCGCTGTCGTGCTGGTCACCTTCACATGCCCGCGCAACCTACGTGGCTTTCGGCGCCGCCTGGGCCTCGCGTATCCGGTGTTGGCGGACGAGGACCGCGCCGTGTACCGCGCGTACGGGTTGGGACGCGGATCCTGGCGGCGGGTGTGGGGTCTCGGCACGATGCGGGCCTACGGCCGGCTGTTGCGGGCAGGGCGTCGTCCTTCCGTGCCGGAGGGTGACACCCTCCAGCTCGGGGGCGACTTCGTGATCGATCCAGGCGGTCGGATCGCCTATGTGTACCGCTCGACCGGTCCTGCCGACCGTCCGTCGGTCGATGATCTGCTCACCGCGGTGCGAGACAGCGGCTGACGCGCGGCGCAGGGATCGTGGACATGGGCACCGCGCGGGCGCGGATCGTCATCGTCGGCGGCGGCACCGCCGGAATCACGGTCGCGGCCCGGTTGCACCGCGCGGGTGTCGAAGGGGTGACGCTCGTCGAGCCGTCCGCGGAACACAGGTATCAGCCACTGCTCACCCTGGTCGGTGCGGGCGTCGTGCCGGTCGAGCACACCGTCCGTCCCGAGGCCCGCTACATCCCGAGGGGCACGACCTGGGTACGTGAAGCCGCGACCGAGATCGACCCGGACCGGCGGCGCGTCGTCACGCAGCCAGGCACCACGGTTGACTACGACTTCCTGGTCGTCGCGCCCGGACTTCAGCTCGACTGGTCACGGGTGACGGGTCTGTCCGAGGCGCTCGGTCGCGACGGCGTGTCGAGCGTCTACACGCCTGAGCTCGCGCCGCGCACGTGGGAGTTCCTGCGCGGCGTGAAGGGCGGCACGGTTGTCTTCACGTCGCCGGACACACCAGTGAAATGCGGCGGGGCGTGGCAGAAGATCGCCTACCTGGCCGCGGACCACTACCGGCGCGCCGGCACGCTTTCCTCGACCCGGTTGATCGCCTGTTCGCCCGGCGACTCGATCTTCGGAGTGCCCGAGTACCGCGTCGTGCTCGAAAAGGTCGTCGATCGCTACGGCATCGACACGCGCTTTCATCGAGAGCTGGTCGAGGTCCGTCCCGGTCGACGCGAGGCGATCTTTCGCGTCCGCGAAGGGGATGAGCAAACCACGGAGACGGTCGCCTACGACGTGCTCCACGTCGTGCCGCCACAGAGCGCGCCCGACTTCCTCAAGGCCAGTCCGCTCGCACGGCCTGGTGACCCGCTGGGTTGGGTGGACGTCGACGGCGCGACCATGCAGCACGTGCGTTACCCCGAGGTGTTCGCGTTGGGTGACGCCGCGGGGAGCCCCAACGCCAAGACCGGTGCCGCAGTGCGCAAGCAAGCCCCGGTAGTGGTCGCGAACCTCATCGAGGCGATGGCCGGCAACGCCCCGGCGACCCGCTACGACGGGTATTCGTCGTGCCCGCTGGTCACGGCACGCGGCAAGGTGGTCCTCGCCGAGTTCGACTACACGGGGCGTCCGCACCCGACGATCCCGTTCGTGAACACGGCCAAAGAGCGGCGCGACATGTGGCTGCTCAAGCGCTACGGCCTGCCGTGGATGTACTGGAACCTCATGTTGCGCGGCCAGGTCTGATGCGCTTCAGACTTCGGGGCAGAAGTGTCGTTGGACCGAACGCATCCGGCCGGCCAGCTCCCGGATGGCGTCGGGGAGCGGGACCCCTCGGTCGACCTGGTCGCGGACGAACTCCGCCTCGGCCAACGTGTTCACGACGTCTCCGGTCGGACCATTCACGTCGCAGAGGTTGCCTCCGGTGTCGAGCTCTTCGGTCAAGCAGCGCTCAAGCTGCTCGGCGCTGAACCGGCCGGCCAGCTCGCGGACCTCACGCGTGTACACGCCACCGAGTCTCCCACGGCATTGCGACGTCGACGAGGAACAGAGGTCACGAAGAGTCGCGATGACACCTCGGTGGAGCACGATGAGGAGCTCTGACCCGGGGGACGTCAGGTCGCGGCCGTGGCATCTCGCCCGGCTTCATGGGGGCTTCATCGTGGCGGCGCTCGGGCCTTGATGTCGGTGCGGTCCACTGTTGTCGGGTCGGTAGATGGCCGGCGTCGACAGGAGGTGCGTTTCCGATGATGGATGGTGGATGGGGAGGTTGGATGTTTGGCGGCGTGGTGGTGATGGTGGCGTTCTGGGCGCTGTTGTTCTGGGTGATCGTGAGCCTGGTGCGGCGTCCCACGCGCTCGGATGCGGGAACCCGTGGTGCCGCCGATGTGCTCGCCGAGCGGTTCGCTCGGGGCGACATCGACGCCGAGGAGTACGAGTCGCGACGGTCGGCACTGGGTAGCCGCTGACGTCCGACACTCGAGTTGGCCTGATGGGCGTTGGCGCTGGGGTGCGACGAGTGGCTGCTTCGACGCCGGGTCGCACGATGAAGCCTGACCAGGGTCGTGGCTCGCTCCCATACCATGAGTGGGTGCGGCGGCGTCGGGTGTTGGTCGTCGACGACGAGGATCGGATCCGTGAGATCGTGCGCGGCTACCTCGAGCAGGACGACTTCGAGGTTGTCGAAGCGCGGGATGGTGGCGAGGCTCTGCGGCTGGCTCGCGAGTTCGCGCCCGATGTGGTGGTGCTCGACGTGATGATGCCGGGCCGTGACGGCATCGAGGTGCTGCGCGAGCTGCGGGCCACCTCCGACGTGTATGTCATCTTGTTGACGGCGAAGGCCGAGGAGGTCGACAAGCTCGTCGGGCTCTCGGTCGGCGCGGATGATTACCTCACGAAGCCCTTCAGCCCTCGTGAGCTCGTCGCCCGGGTCAAGGCGGTGCTACGGCGCGAACGCGGCACCGGTCGCGATGATGGGTCCGAGCGTATTGAGTTCGAACATCTGGTGATCGACCTGGAGCGCCGTGAGGCAACGCTGCACGGTGAGCCGGTGGAGCTTACGGCGCTGCAGTTCGACCTGCTGGTCGCGCTCGCGCGTACGCCGGGCCGTGTGTTCAGCCGCCGCCAGCTCCTCGAGGAGGTCTGGGGCTGGGACTTCTATGGCGACGAGCGGGTCGTCGACGTGCACATCCGCAACCTGCGTCGCGCGTTGGGCGACGACGCCCGGCACTCGACCCTCATCGGAACCGTGCGTGGCATCGGCTACAAGTTCGTCGGAGTCTCTGCGTGAACGGGTTTCGGCGTCTCGACGTGCGGCTGTTCGCGTCGTACGCGCTTGTCGTCGTCGCCTGCGCCGCGACCCTCGTCGTCACCGTGATGCTCATCGCGCCTCGAACGTTCGACGATCGCATTCATCTGATGCATGCCACGGGCAGAGCCTCTCGGTCCCACGACGCGTTCGTCAGCACGCTGCGGACTTCGCTGCCGATCGCCGTGCTCGTCAGTGTCGGTGTCACCGCGCTGGTCTCGGCCTTCGTCGCGCGACGCTTCCTCCGCCCGATCGACGACGTCCGCCACACGACTCGGCGCCTCGCGGCCGGTGAGTATGACCAACGGGTCCCTGAACCGGTTGAGCTCGAGCTCGCCGCCCTCGCCGCCGACGTCAACGCGCTCGCGGCGACTCTCGAGACCACCGAACGTCGCCGCGCCGAACTCGTCTCCGAGGTCGCCCACGAGATGCGTACCCCCCTGGCAACCATTGACGGCTTCGTCGAGGGCGTCCTCGATGGTGTGTTCGAGCCGAACGACAGGACGCTCACCGCGATCCGAGAGGAGACAGCTCGTCTCAAGCGGCTTGCGGCCGACTTGGGTGCGCTGTCGCGCGCGGACGAGGGCTTCGATCTGCACCGCTCACCCATCGATCTTGCGGGGCTTGCGGTCGACGTCGCTGAACGGCTCCGCCCCCAGTTCGATGACAAGGGCGTCACGCTCCAGGTCCAGCGTGCCGAGCCGATCATCGTGGAGGCGGATCACGACCGCATCGCCCAGGTCCTCATGAACCTCCTCGGCAACGCGCTCACCTACACACCCGCGGGCGGTCACGTCGCCGTGACGCCCCGCCCGACGACCGGTGGCGCCGAGGTCGAGGTCACCGACACAGGCGTCGGCATCGCCCCCGACGACCTCGCGCGCGTCTTCGACCGCTTCTACCGCGTGCGTGGCCTCTCACGACCCGCGGGAGGAAGCGGTATCGGGCTCACCATCGCTCGCAGCATCGCCCGAGCCCATGGTGGCGACATCGAAGCAGCCTCGCCCGGCCCCGGGGGCGGTGCGACCTTCACCCTCGTGCTCCTCGCCAGTCCATCTCGGGACGAACGTCGTCTCGAGCGGTGATGTCGATCCGCAGAGCTGCGTTCTGGTTGCTCGCGGGTGTTGGGGTGATGACCGCCGTCGCGGCTGCCCGTCGACGGGTGCCATGGGTCCTTGCCCGGATCTTCCGGGTCCGGAGGGCGGGGCTCGAGCTCAGCCCCGACGATTGTGGCCTAGTCGCGCAGGACGTCACGATCGCGGGACCGAACGGCGCCATGCTCAGGGGATGGTTCGCCGCCTGCCCGGGCGACGACTCACCGCGCCCGGCGGTCCTGGTGATCCACGGGTGGAACGGCGCTGCGAGCCTGATGTTGCCCATCGCGCCGGCTCTTCACGCCGCGGGCGCGCATGCGTTCTTCCTCGACGCGCGCTGTCATGGTCGCAGCGACGACGACCGATTCGCGTCGATGCCCCGCTTCGCCGAGGACATCGAGGCGGGCCTTCGCTGGCTGCGGAGCGACTCACGGGTCGAGCCCGAATGTGTGGTGTTGCTCGGACACTCCGTCGGCGCGGGAGCCGCCCTGCTCGTCGCGAGCCGTGATCCGCTCGTCGCGGCGGTCATCAGCATCGCCGCGATGGCGAATCCCGGGACGCTCATGCACGTCGCGATGCGCGAGCACGGGGTGCCGGCGTGGTTGGCCGCGGTGGTCCTGCGGGAGATCGAACGCACCATCGGCCTGGAGTTCCACACGTTCGCCCCCGTCTCGACGATCGCGCAGGTCCGCGCGCCCGTCCTCCTCGTTCACGGCGCATGCGACGACGTGGTCCCATCTTCCGACGCGACGCGCCTCGAACGCGCATCCGAAGGGCGCGCCCGAGTGCTCGTCCTCCCCGAGGCTGCGCACGCCTCGATGGACGCGTTCGTCGACGCGGCGCCGGCGGTGACGGCCTTCGTCGTGAACGCGGGGCGCGCCTGCCGGTAGGAGCGCCGACACCCCGCTTCATGCGATTTTCATTGCCGCGCCGCGGAAGCGTTCATCTGTGACGGGTCTACTGCGGTCGTACGAGGGCGGACATTCCGTTCGCCCCGACACGAAGGAGCAGTGGTCACGATGATGGATGGTTTCGGTTGGGGTGGCTGGGTCATCGGTTCGCTGATGATGGTCGGCTTCTGGGTCCTGATCTTCTGGGCGGTCAGGAGCTTCACGCGACGCCCCGAGTCCACGAGCTCGGCGTCAACCGCGGAGGAGATCCTGAGTGAGCGACTCGCGCGAGGCGACATCGACACCGAGGAATACACCCGTCGGCGCGACGAGCTCCGCAAACGCTGACCGGACCGCAAACGGGCAACCCACGACACGAGGAGCAGATTCCATGCGTCGAGCACTCGCCGTCTTCGCGGTGGTGGCGTTCGCAGGTCTCGCGATCGCCGCCTGCAGCGACGGCACCGGAAATCACATGAACGACCAGCAGATGATGGACCACGGGAGCGGGAACGGTCAGGACACGAACGCGCCGGTGACCGCCGACGCACGCGAGATCCGGGTGAGCTCGGACACCTTCAGCTTCTCCCCCGAGAAGATCACCCTGAAGGCCGGTGAAGACGTCACGATCGTGCTGACGTCCGACGACATCTTCCACGACTTCGTGGTCGAGGGCCAGGGCCACATCGTCGGCGCGAAGGGCGACCAGACCGCCACGGGCGGACTGCGGATCGACAAGCCAGGCACCTACAAGTTCTGGTGCAGCATCCCCGGCCACCGCTCAGCCGGGATGGAAGGCACGATCGTCGTCCGGTGACACCATGCCGCGAGGAGCCCTTCGGCGAGGGCCGGGCCGAGCCCCGGTCTCCGGGTGACGCCGAACCGAGCAGGTGACGATGATGGCGCGCCGGACACACTGGTTCCGGGCCATACGCCTCATGTGGTCGCGGCCGCGGGGCGCGGCCAAGCAATACCGCCGCCGGCGGCGTGAGATCCTGAGCGCAGTCAGCCGCCACGGCCTCGGTGTTCTCGTGGGCCCGCGCGGGTTCGGTCGTCTCATCCCGTTCCACTGGGGCCTCCTCGGCCATCAGCGCCGGGCGGTGCCCTACACCCGGTCTACTTCGCGACGACATGGCGCGCATCATCGCCTTCTGGGGTCTCTCATTGCCCGACACGGCCCACACGCTCGAAGTCAACGGCGTGCGACTCCACGCCTGGTGCGCGTGGGACACCCTGTTCCTCCCCGGCATCCTGCACGCGTCCGCCGAAGTGCGCTCCCTTGACCCGCAAACCGAAGAAGCAGTTGAACTGATCGTGACACCCCGCGGCGTCACCGGATGCTCGCATGCCGACATCACGATCTCATTCCTCATACCCAACGGCACCCCCGACCAAGAGAGGATGTCCCGACCGTCGTGGATTTTCGGTGACGGTCCCGGGTTGGTTCAGGCTGCCTCCTCTTCGTGAGTATCGCATGCGGGTGTGACATCTTCGAAGTGCACGTCGAGCGCGACGCGCAGCGCCCCGAGGTGCAGGTGCCCGTTCACGCGACGGAACTGCTTCGCGGCTTCGACCATCCCGGCTGCGCACCAACGCGACACCATGGTCCCGTCCCGCCAACGTTTCACATTCGAGCTGTGATCGCGGCAGATCTCGATCATCGACTCGATCGCGTTCGTGGAACGCAACGTACGCGCCAACGTCGGTGGCACCCCGAGGTGGTTGACCGTAAGCGTCTCCCCGAGTCCCTCACGCAACGAGCCCGCGGCGCCGGGATGTGAACGCTCCAGATCACGAGCGAGCGCCTCGAGGGTTGCTTCGGCGTGCAGCGGGCTCGGGTCGCGATACGCGGCGCGCATCTTTTTGGCGACCGTCGCGGCGGTTGCCTTGTCGAGGTGGCCTTCGACGTTTCGGATCTTGTGTAGCTGGCACCGCTGGATCAGGGGCCGGTCGAACACGGCGTGCACCGCCGCCGCGAGGGCCTTGGCGCCGTCGATCACCACCAAGACCGGACGGGTCACATCCAGACCACGCTCGGCCAGGTCGGCGAGCAGCGCGGTGACGACCGTCGCGTTCTCGGTCGAGCCCTCGACCAACCCCAACGGGATCTTGGTGCCATCGATGGTGATGCCCAAGGCCACGACGCAGAGATGCTCGGCGAAGTGGACCCCGTCGATCATGATCGCGACCAGGTCCAGGTCGGAGAGATCCGCGCTCATCAACTCGTCGAGTGCCCGCTCGGTCATGGCCACGAACCGGCGGCTCACCGCGGAACGCGACGTGGAACGCGCTGAGGCTTCAACCGCAGCGCCGACCGGTTCCAGGCCCGCGTGGTAGCGGCGGGTCGAGAGCTTGGCCATCATCCGCTCCAACGCCAGCTCACCCAACAGCTCGGTAGAGGCGAACAGGTCATACGCCGTCACCGCGACCTCGGCGGTCTTGTCCTGGGTGCGGACCCGAGGGCGGCGCACCCCGACTCGACGTCCACCCAGGGTCACCGCGCCGGCTTCGGTCCCATGGCGCACCGCGACCCGGTTCGGATCATGACGGCCCTTCGGGCCCGCCACAGCCGTGACCGATTCCTCGATCAACACCTCCAACACCTGGAGACCTGCGCCGACCGCGAGCGCCAACAAGCCTTCCTTCACGTTCGCGGCGAGCTCAGCCATCGCGATGTTCACCGTCTCAGGCACCACGATCTCGGACTCGAGGATCGCGGCACGCGGTCGCTTCGTCTGGTAGTTCTTCGTCATTGGTGGTGGTCCCCTTCTCGTCGAGTGACTTGGCGGTCGCCCGAGACCTACCAGCAGGCAGGCATCGAGCGGGGGACCGCCACCTCAAATTCCACGACTACCGGGACAACCTCACCTCGCGTGTCGATCCGACATAGGTGATCGGCACCTCGATGCAATCGCGAATTGCCCGCACGAAG
>Ga0334722_10000756_pt1 | contig 44853 bp, 41 predicted proteins | sample C3_bottom_MG_FD_207210 | JGI IMG/M metagenome (GOLD analysis project Ga0334722, IMG submission 207210) | Sediment microbial communities from Yellowstone Lake, YNP, Wyoming, USA - C3_bottom | ecosystem: Environmental > Aquatic > Freshwater > Lake > Sediment | place: USA: Wyoming | collected...
GAGAAACGAGAATATACGCATCATGGATCTTGACATGGATATCTGCCCTGCTCCAGGAATGAAAGACAACCCAAATCTTTTGGCTGCAAAAGCAACCGCTGTTAATATTCGCTCACAATTAACTGAGCTTGGATTTGATCCTGACATTTTTGATAAAGCAAGCTCTGAGATACAATCGCTTTTAGCTAGCCAAGACATCATAAACTTGGCAAAGTTTCTTGCCAAGATCTACGGTTGTTTCTGCCCAGAACAGTATGACAACGAACTGAACATTGATGTACATAGAACTGTTACCGCAGCTGAGATAGATCAACAATTACATGAAAAAGGAAATTCGCTGGCAGATTTTAGAATTGTCTGTACCTTTGGTACAGGCGGCACGTCTGGTGGCTTGAGCAGATATTTGTCTGAAAAATATGGAAAAAAGTCACTGCATGTAGTATTTCCATCTAGTAATCAAGATGTTGCAGGAATTAGGACAAAAGACAAGGCAGCTGGCTTGAAGTTATATGAACCTGAGATATATGCTGGACAACATGAAGTAGATTTTGAGCAGGCAAAACCTCTTCTAAAGTTTTTTGTAGACAAAGGTCACGACATAGGCGAAAGTAGTGCTCTTGCACTTTATGCGGTGATACAGATGGCAAACTTTGGCGGTGGTGGAAAGTTTGTCGTAATAGTTGCTGATGGAATACAAAAGTACAAAAAGAGTCTGGAAGAGATGGCAAAGAAGCAGAACCGTTCTCAGGTCTCCCTGCAGGAAGCTGTATCAAATGTAGGCGACTATGATAGAGTAATCTGGATTCATACCCAGTATACTCCACGCGAAGAAGGAATAGAGCTAATTGCAAAATCTCTCGGCGTTGATAAAAGCAAGATCTCTGTGCCAAAGGCAAGAACCGTGGAGCAACTATTAGCAACACAACAAATTCCAGAAGAGCTAAGTGAAGCTCTACAAGGGTCTAAAGGCAAGTCGTTGCTGGTTTGCATGGCTGGAAATACTTCGTTGATGGCTGTTAAAGTACTTGCGGGCAAAGGCATAGTAACTGAAAGTTTGACTGGTGGGATATCAGAACTACCTCAAGCAAAAGGCAGACAAATTCCTGAATTGATAAGAGTAGCTACCGAATAATAGTACACTGGTTTTTCTGTCTTATCAGAGCGCTAATCATTTGTAGTTAATTTCGCTATATCGTCCTCTGTAAGATTATTCTGTATAATCTATACAGGATTATCCTACAAGAATCTGATTTTTATCTAACTAATTTCAAAGAGGTTTCAGCTTGGAATGTCTAGAGAAGAAAAAGTATTAAAACAAAAATAGCACCAAATACAAATAGATGCAGCATACAATGAAGTGCCTTTCCGTATCACAACCTTTTGCAAATCTTATAATTCAAGGCAAAAAGACTATTGAGCTTAGGCATTGGAATACTAACTTTAGAGGAGAATTTCTAATTCACTCACCACAAAAAATTAGAATAGATGATTGTAAAAGGCTAAAAATTAACCAAAAATATCTTATCCGAGGCGCAATAATTGGCAAAGCGGAGATATACGACGTAAAAAAATACAAAACAAAGACAGATCTAAATCAAGATTCAAAAAAACATTTAGCCTCTAAAAAATTTCAAAATAACAAATATGGTTTTTGCCTAAAAAACGCAAAAGCATTCAGAATACCAATTCCTGCAAAGGGACAATTAGGATTCTTTGAGGTAAAACTAAAACCAGCAAAAATCAAAAAGTCACAAATCATTACTGATCTAATTGATGAAGAATACAGATACCAGTGGATTGGTCGTCACTAATTAAAAAATCTAAAATCATTACTAATCTAAAAGATGGTTCAATATCGCTAACAATAGCAAAAAATCACCTAAAGAATTCTTAACTCATATTTATAGGGCAAATCTTATATTTAGTATATATAAAGGGCCTTTATAAGGTAGTTAAATGCCACAGACAAAGCCAATTGTGAGTGTTGAAAACGTTGTAGCGTCCGCTTCTGTAGATCAGAAAATAGATCTTATCGATGTTACAAAAAAATTTCCAGATACTGAATACCATCCAGATCAGTTTCCAGGTCTAGTGTTCCGTCTAAAGGTACCAAGAACTGCAACGCTGATTTTCAGAACAGGAAAAATGGTATGTACTGGTGCAAAATCCGAAGAAATGGCAATAAAAGCAGTAAGAACTGTAGTTCAAAAGCTTCGAAAAGGTGGAATTAAAATCAAAAAGGATGCTGTAATTGTTGTACAAAATATTGTAGCTGCAATTAACCTTGGTGGAAAGATTCACTTGGAGCAAGCTGCTAGAACTTTACCAAGGAGCATGTACGAGCCAGAACAATTTCCAGGTTTAATACACAGAATGCTTGATCCAAAAACTGTAATTCTGTTATTTGCCTCTGGAAAACTAGTTTGTACTGGTGCAAAAAAGGAAGCTGACGTTTATCGCTCTGTTCACAATCTACACGCACTGCTAGAAGAGAAAAAACTAATGATCTACGACGAGTAGATTCTATCATTTCTTTTATATTAAAATCTGTTAAGCTCTTTTCTCCAGTTTTTTTGCTTTCATGTACTATCTACTGCTGCAGAGTTTTTCAGAATATTCAACGTAGTTATTAAATCATAGGGAATCCATAGAAGATATAGTGGATTGCAAGACCTGCGGCGAAAAGATGCTTCCTAGAACTATTGTTTGGGGGGATCCTGACAGACCACCTGTTCAACACACAAACTTTGTTTGTGAAAAATGTGGGGCTTCCATATACAAAAGATATGTTTTGACTAAAATAACTTAGATGCTAATGTCTGGGTTTTCTGATTTGAGCTTTTCCCAGTCTGCTAGAAAATTCTTTAAACCAATATCTGTTAGTTGATGCTTTAGCATTTGTCCTAGAACAGCTGGTGGCAATGTAACAACATCGGCACCAATCTTTGCTGCATCTACAACATGCATTGGATGTCTAACGCTTGCAACAAGAATTTGTGTTTTGAAATTATAATTTGAAAAGATTTGTTTAATTTCTCTAATCAGACTCATGCCATCCTTTCCAACATCATCTAGTCTTCCAATGAAAGGACTGATGTATTTTGCACCAGCCTTTGCAGCAAGTAATGCTTGGTTTGGTGAAAATACTAGAGTAACATTTACTGGGATTCCTTCTGCAGTAAGTGCTTTACACGCTTTGAGACCTTCAGCAGTCATTGGACATTTTACAACAACATTGTTACCATACTTGCGTAGTCTACGACCCTCTTCCATCATACCTTCGTAATCTGTTGCAACAACCTCAAGGGAAACATCACCTTTGATGATTCTAGTGATTTCCTCCATTGTTTTTTGAGGATCACCACCTTCCTTTGATAGAAGTGATGGATTAGTTGTGATGCCATCTAGCAATCCCATATCATTGTACTTCTTTATGGACTCTAGATTAGCAGTATCAAGAAATATTTTCATGATTTACTCCTGATTTCCTTTACTTTTTTTGCTATATTAAGAGATGTAATTCCATGCTTTTCAAGCAAAAGTGAAATTTCATTATCTCTAGCAGATTCACCAAACTTGTCCTGCGTACCTATCCTTCTTATTGGAACAGGGTAGGTTTCTGAAACTACCTCAGCTACCGCAGAACCAAATCCTGCCATAATGTTGTGCTCTTCACAAGTAACAATTCCACCTGTTTCTCTTGCGGCCTTTTCTAAAAGTTCCTTATCAATGGGTTTTATTGAAAACATGTCAAGCACTCTACAAGAAATTCCTTCTTTTTTTAGGGATTCGGCTGCATCAAGTGCCATTTTTACCGTTATACCACATGCTGCAAGGGTACAATCAGAACCGTCACGTAATGTAATTCCCTTTCCAATTTCAAACTCTTGGGACTCTGAATGTATAACAGGTGTTTCAGAACGAGCCATTCTCATGTAGAATGGACCATACTGTTGAGAAATAATCCAAGTAAGCTTTGATACTGAAATAGCATCAGCTGGAATTAAGACACGTATATTTGGGATTGCGCGCATAATTGCAATATCTTCTAATTGTTGGTGTGAGCCACCATCAGCACCAACTGTTAGTCCACCGTGTGAGGTTACCAACTTTACATTGAGTCCATTATTGTCATCTCTTGTTGGATAACCTATTTGGTTTCTAATTTGATCAACACATCTACCTGGCAAAAATATTGCATATGTACTTGCAAATGCAATTTTTCCAGCATATGCAAGGCCAGCCGCTATAGTTACAAGATTTGCTTCTGCAATTCCAACATTGAAAAATCTTTCAGGAAATTGTTTTCCAAAACCAGCAGTTTTTAGTGAATCAGTAGTATCTGCTCCTAAAACAACAATGTTAGGATTTTCTTTTCCAATTTCAATTAGTGTCTTTCCATATTCGGTTCTCATGTCAGCCATCTGATTTGTCATTGTCAATTGAATCCAAGCTCCTTTGCTATCTGAATAAGTTGGTTCTTTTTCTCACCAATAACATGTAGGCTTATCCAATTCTTAACAAGTTCTGTTCCACCAAGATCATTTGCCTTTTGTATTAACAGTCTTCGTCTAGATTTCAAAATGACATTTCTAAACTCTCGAATAATTCCCCTAACGTCTTTTTGCCCAATTATTGCACTTCCACTAACAAAGGCTCTAGCACCATCAACAAAACATTGACCCACGTTATCAAGGGTTACTCCTCCATCAGCCTCAATAGTTCCTTCAAATTTGTTATCTTTTAGAATTTTAACTAGATTTTGAGTTTTCTCATGACTAGACTCGATGTATTTTTGTCCGGATTTGCCAGGAACTACTGACATTACAATTAGTTGATCCAAGTCTACAATGAATTTGTGTGACCACTGTGGAAGATTTGTATCGGGATTAATTGCAAGACCAACTCCAACTTGGTTTTGTTGTAATACGTCTTTTATTTCACCAAAGCTTGATTCATCACAAACTTCTGTATGTACAGTTACTATATCACATCCTGCATCGACATAATCTCGTATGTGTTTTACAGGTTCATTTATCATTAGATGTGCATCAAATGGAATCACGGTAAGTGGTCTCAGCTGTTTTATTTTTGTATGATCAAATGTAGTATTTGGAACAAAGACACCATCCATTACATCTAGGTGAATATAGTCTGCCCTTCCTTCTGCACACCGCTTTACCTCATTTTCTAAATTTGACATGTCTCCTGCAATTATAGATGGTGCAATCATAAATTGTGATTCAAGTTCTGCATTGATTATAGGAACCATTTCAGGTTTTGGTGCCTTTCCGTGCCATTGGGGGTTATCCTCCATATGTTCGACTCCCTTTCCTTTGATTGTTCTTGCAATAATTATTGAAGGAACACCTTTTGTCTGGTTTGCCTTTTTTATTGCATGATCAATTTGCTCAATTCGATGACCATCAATGTCAATTACATTCCATCCAAATGCACGCCATTTGTCACTAAGCTTCCATCTGCTTGCATCCCTCCACATCTCTGAAAGATCGTCTCCTTCAAGAGTTTCATCAAGTGGCATAATCTTTTCTGTGTACGAATCTTGTTGAATGAAGTTTCTATCTACAAAGACTGTCATGTTATCAACTTTGAATTTTGCAGCTGCCATTGCTGCTTCCCAAACCTGTCCCTCATCTGATTCGCCATCGCCTATTATAGTATAGATACGATGACTTTTACCATCAATTTTTGCAGCAAGTGCATTACCAATTGAATATGATAGTCCTAGTCCTAAAGAACCTCCACAAAATTCTACTCCAGGACATTTTAGGTCAGGGTGTCCTTGCAATCTGCTTCCAAACTTTCTTAGCGTTTCAATCTCTGAAGGATCAAAATATCCTGCAACGGCAAGATTAGAAAAAAGACCAGGAGATGCATGTCCCTTTGAGAGAATTAATCTATCTCGGTCTTCCCAGAGAGGGTTTTTTGGGTCAAATCGAAGATATTTATTAAAAAGACAGCCCATTATTTCTGCCATTGAAAAGGAGCCCCCTGGATGACCGGAAGCTGCTGCTGTTGTGCCTTTGATTACAAGTTTACGGGCCTTGAGAACATTCTTTTTGATTTTATAGTAATTTAGTCCCATCCTTGTTGTTTCTTTGTAAATGAAATATTAAGCTACTTCCGAAAATTTTAATCCGATCGCAGCCTAACATAATTATGGAATTAGATGATTTCGTGCCACTTGTCCTTTATGATAACCAGTGTTATCTTTGTGTAAAATTTGCAAAATTTGTTAACTTTTTGGCAAGAGGCAGATTACGGATTGTGGGTCATTATACAGAACTTGGAAAAAAGTTACGAGAAGACATTTTGGATTCTAGTGCACTTGAAATGTTTTGGTATGTTGATGGAAAAACAGCTTACGGGGGTAGAGCAGGACTACTTCCTTTAATGTCAGCTATAATTAGAACAAATGGAAATACCGGAGATCTAAACATACAAGAATCATGTGATTTGGATTGTAAAACTACAAAGGCGGTTTTTCTTCGTTCTGCTAGTCTACTAACAAATAGTAAAAAAATAAAGATAAGGTAGTCTATAATACCACTAAACGTACGAGTCAAACATTATGAAGATAAAAGCAGAATCTACTAAACCTTCAAATAAAAAGACTCCAATTCTCTGTGCTTTTGTGTTAGAAAACTCCAACGAACCACTTGGATTAGGAAAAATTCATGAAAAAATCAATTCTTCAATAAAAGAATCAATCAAAGAAACCAAAGGTAAAGTTGGGGAGATATCTATTATTCAAACTCTAGGAATTACTCCTGCAAATAAGATCCTAATTGCTGGACTTGGTCCAAAGAACAAACTGTCAACTGATGTATTGAGGAATGTTACAGGGAAAATTGCGCAAAAGGTTCGTAGTTTAGGGTTATCAGAATTTTCAATAGTTATTCCAATTGGATTTCCGATTGATTCAGACTCGTCAATTTCAGCAGTTGTTGAAGGTACTATGCTTTCTCTATATTCATTTGACAAATTCAAGAAAGAAAAAAGTGAAAAATCACCTAATCTTTCAATTTTAGTTTCAAATTCACAGAATGCTCAAAAGGTAATTTTACAGGCGCAAATTGTTTCAGAAGGAACATTATTTGCAAGAGATACCGCAAACCTTCCTCCCAATGAATGTTCACCATCTACGCTTGCAAGCATTGCAAAATCGCTATCATTTAAGAATAAACTTAAATGCAAAATTTTCTCCAAAAACGAACTCAAACAAAAAAAGTTTGGTGGAATCTCAGCAGTTGGTCAAGGAAGTAAAAATGAACCAAAACTCATCATTTTAGAACATAACAAAGGCAGACGGGGTGATAAACCAGTTGTAATTGTAGGAAAAGCTGTAACCTTTGACACAGGCGGAATTTCATTAAAACCAGGTGATAAAATGGATGAGATGAAATTTGACAAGTGTGGTGGATGTACCGTTTTAGGAATAATGAAAGCAGTTTCAGAATTAAAACTACCTATCAATGTTGTAGGAATAATTCCATCTGTTGAAAACATGCCAAGTGGTGAATCATATAGACCAGGTGATATTATACGACTATACAGTGGCAAAACAGCTGAGATTTTAAACACAGATGCAGAAGGCAGACTAATTCTAGCTGATGCATTATCGTATGGAATAAAACAATACTCACCAAAATCAATTATTGATTTTGCAACTCTTACTGGTGCATGCATTGTTGCATTAGGAAATAATATTGCAGGACTTGTAAGTAACGATCAGAAATTAGCAGAAAAAATAAAGAGTTCATCGGAGAAAACTTCCGAGGAGCTTTGGCAACTACCAATTAATGATGATTATATGGATATGATCAAATCAAATGTTGCAGATATGAAAAACGTTGGCATGGGGAGAGCTGCTGGCACCATAACAGCAGCCGCATTTTTGGCAAATGCAGTAGATAATACCCCCTGGGCACACATGGACATTGCAGGAACTGCATGGGCTCAGGATGCAACTAAAAAGAAATTCTATAATCCAAAAGGAGCAACTGGATTTGGAGTACGATTAATTCTAGATTATCTTAGAACATTATAGAAGATTATTTTTTACATTCAGGATCAAGGCCTGTTCCTTTTAGGACATAAAGCAATGCTTTTTGCAAATACTCTTGACATGGATACTTGGTAAGATACAGTATATGCATAACTTGGGTTTCAAAATTAATATTTAACTTTTAGAAATAATGTATAAAGCGAGATTTAGTATCCTCTACTATTTCTATCTGGTTTGTCAACGTTAGGATTTCTAAATCCATGTTTTTCCATCATGTGATTCAAAAAACGAATGTCATCATCAAATGGTTGACCACAAACAGAACAATTAGGCATACAATTATCGGTTTGAGCTAGCTTATAGTTTTTTTAAAATAAAGATGCCAGCACTACTGCTTCCCAAGAGCTCTCGCATCTTAGTAGCACAGCAGCGACATTGGGTTTGACTTCCAGGTTCGGAATGGGACTGGGTCGCACCCCAACGCTATGGCCGGCTTGTAGGTATTTTTTTGATGTTATCTATTAAGGTAACTATGAGGTATCTTTAGAACTCAATCAGATTGATTGAAAAACTAACTCGATTTATCGAAGAGATATAAATTAAAGAAAAAGCGGGTACACTCATGACTCATCGTGTTGCAGTGCTTGATAAGGAATTATGTCAACCAAAAAAGTGTGGTCTTGAATGTATCAAGTACTGTCCTGTAAACAAATCAGGTGCTGATTGTATAATATTAAATGAAGAAATAAAAAAAGCTCAAATTGATGAAAACATTTGCAATGGTTGCGGAATTTGTGTAAAGGTTTGTCCATTTGATGCAATTACAATTATAAATTTAGCATCAGAGCTTGCAACAGATAAAGTTCACCAATATGGAATTAATTCATTTAGATTATACAAACTTCCTACACCAACAAAGGGAGGAGTAGTTGGATTACTTGGAAGGAATGGAATGGGAAAAAGTACTGTCATAAACATATTATCTGGCAACTTAAAACCAAATTTAGGAAATTATAATGAACCGCCAGATTGGGATGATATCTTAAGATATTATAGTGGAACTGAGCTTAAATTACATTTTGAAAAAATTAAGGATGGAAATATCAAGGCCTCAATTAAACCTCAACAAGTTTACAACGTTGCTGAAGTTTTTGATGGCACTACCAAAGAGTTACTTGAAAAATTCGATGAGAGAGGAGTTTCAAAAGAGCTAGTAAAAGAATTAGGGTTAACCAATTCTTTAGAAAACCACCTAAAGGAGCTAAGTGGTGGAGAACTACAACGATTAGCAGTAGCAGTTACCACTTCCAAAGATGCTGATTTTTACTTTTTTGATGAACCGTCTTCTTACAATGACGTATTTCAAAGAACAAGTGTAGCAAGAGTAATCCATGGATTAGCAAAAATTGGAAAAAGTGTAATGGTAGTTGAGCATGATCTTACTCTACTAGACTATCTCAGTGATTACATCGACGTGTTATATGGAGAACCCGCTGTCTATGGAATCGTATCAAAAGTACTATCAACAAAGGTTGGAATCAATGTATTTCTAGATGGTTATTTACCAAATGAAAATGTCAGATTCAGAGACAAAAAATTCACATTTGATTCTTCTGCTACTACAACAGAGAATTTTCAGATGGGAAGTGAAATTATATCATATCCCTTACTTGAGAAAAAATTTCCAGCGTTTTCAGTAACAATTGAGCCAGGTAAAGTAAGCAAGGGAGAGGTTCTAGGGATTATGGGAGCTAATGCTCTTGGAAAAACTACCTTTATGAAAATGATTGCAGGGGTTGAAAAACCAGATTCAGGTGAAATAAATAAAAAAATTAAGATTGCCTACAAACCACAGTATCTAACAAATGACATTGATGTTGAAGTAGTTGATTTGTTAGAGAAAGCAAATGGAGGTCCGATTCAAGGAAGTACTGAAGAAGAACAAATTATTGATCCACTAAAAATAAAAAAACTCTACAACAAGTCTGTAAAAAATTTATCGGGAGGAGAACTTCAAAAAGTTGCAGTAGTTTCTTGTTTATTACAAAAAGTAGATGTCTTTGCCTTAGATGAGCCCTCTGCTTTTTTAGATGTTGAAGATAGAATTGCGATTGCAAAGTTTATTCAGAGATTTGTTCGCTCTTATAAAAAATCAGCAATTATAATTGATCATGATTTACAGTTAATGGATCTTATTTCTGATTCGATGGTAATTTTTGAAGGAACTTCTGGGATAAAAGGACACGCTACATCTCCACTTTCAAAAACTGATGCAATGAACAGATTCCTAAAGTCGTTAGAGATAACATTCCGTCGTGATGAGAAATCACTCAGGCCCAGAGTAAACAAAAGTGATAGTAGGTTAGATAAAACCCAGAAAGACTCGGGAAATTTCTATTACAAGAATTGACTCGGATGCTAAAAAAAGCACTTGAAAATGTTCTTTCTGAAAAAGAAAGCGAAGATCTCTTCTCGGCATTTGATCAAATTGGAGATATTATAATAGTTAGGATTCCAGATTCATTATTGTCAAAGAAGAAAATTATTGGGGAAACATTACTTGAACAAGTCAAAACTGCAAAATCTGTTTTTTATCAATTATCGTCAGTTGAAGGTGACTTTAGAACAAGAGATTTAGAAATTCTTGCAGGAGTGGATAAAACTGAGACAGAGTATAAGGAATTTGGTTGTAGATTTATTGTAGATGTAGAGAAGGCATTTTTTTCTCCCAGGCTTTCTACTGAGCGAGATCGAATAGCAGAACTAGTTCAAGATGGAGAAATAGTAATCAACATGTTTGGTGGTGTTGGAATGTTTTCAATAATAGCAGCTAAAAGGAAAAAATGTACAGTGTATAACATTGACATCAATCCTATTGCTGCAAAACTATGTGAGAAAAATATAGAATTAAATAAAAAACTTGTTGGAAAAGTTGTTTCTATTCATGGTGATGCTGCTAAAATTATTGAAGAGCGATTTCATGACCAAGGGGACAGAGTTTTGATGTTATTACCAGAGAGATCAAATGAGTTTCTTAATTCGGCTATATTAGCAACAAAAAGCAATGGAATAATTCACTATTATTCTCACATTCATGCAGATGAAAAATCACAAGCTGCAAAACTTTCTGAAAAACACTATCTAGATATCACACCAATAAAATCAAAGATCATTAATTCTAAAATCGTAAGAGCTGTGGGTCCTAGATATTATCAAACCGTAGTTGATGTAAGAATTACAAAATAGATATTACTTTTCATCATCTGATATAATTGAAGATGGGGATGATTTTGTAGTTGCCATAGTATAGCCAATCCAAGAAATTACTCCAAGAACTCCGCCAACGACCATAAGCATAGATAACTGCAGAACTATTGGACTCCATTCAGATAACATGAGAAGATAAGCATATACAAAAAAACCAACTATACACAAAATAAAGATGGTAATACCAGTAGAGCTACGTTTTGACATTGCGCTACAAGTTTAGTCTGACTTATTTATTTGAATCTAGTACTGAAACTCTGTTGCCATCAAAAAGGCATCTTCACCATCACGATAATACGTCTTTAGTTGCTGGTTTATGATAAAGCCAAGTTTTTCGTATAATCTGACCCCCTCAGTGTTACTACAACGAACTTCGAGGTATAGCTCATCACATTTTTTGATTTGAACACCATTTATTGCCTCTTCTACAAGAGCTTTCCCAATTCCTTTTTTGCGATGTTCATCAAGTACAGCAATAGATACTATATGTCCTTTTTTTACAAATCCTAATTTCTTGAAATTTGAGAATCCATATTCTGTTTTACACATAATGTAACCAATTACTCTTCCTTCAATTTCTGCAACAAGAAATGCCTCCGGTAATTCTGCTAGTAGACTTTCATAGAAATAGTCTGAATAATGTTCTGGAAGGGTTTTCATATTAATTTCCATCACTGGAATTAGATCAGATGGGTCACATCTCCTAATGGAACAATCTCCTATCTGCTTAAGGATTACTTGCAATACTAGGGGTAATAGATTCAAATATTTAATTTTAAGTATTTTTGGAATTAGTATATTTTAACCGCAAAAGCATTAATGGACTATCTCTCGAGGTTAAAGAATGAGTGAGCCAACACAGGAAGAAGTTATTTCAATAGTTTCTTCACAGTTTGAGGTCACCAATGTAGATCTTACTTTGGATACTTTGAAATTCAGAATAGAAGACAGAGAATTCAAATCCAAATTTGTGGAATTAGCCCAAAAATTAGAGGCAAGAGATCTAATCTGCAGAATGCAAAAATCATCTGATGGTATGTATATTCTAGTAAATAGATTTCCTCCACGAAAACAACGAAAATGGTTATCAAGTTCATGGACACCTAGAATTCTTTTTGCAATAGTTATTGGTCTTGTAATGATTGATGGATATTACCGAACAATTGGTGCAAATACCGTAATAAACATTGGAGATCCTTTCGACATAGCTGTAATTTACACAATTTCATTGTTAGGGATTTTGGGAATCCATGAATCAGGTCACTTAATTGCAGCCAGATTACACAAGCTAAAAACATCGTGGCCATATTTTATTCCAGGAATACCTATCTATGGAATTCCCACATTTGGAGCTGTAATAACATCAAGAGGATTAACGGTAAATCGACATATTCTTTATGATGTTGCTATTGCAGGACCTATTGCGGGCTTAGCCATTGCAATTATTGTCTCAATGTATGGTGCATACACAGCACCAGTAATTACTAACGATCTTGCAGATGATTTATTTTCAAGATCTGAATTAATTGAAATGAATGAGCCCATACTAATGAAAGCATCCTTTGCAATCTTTGGAAAAGGAGGCAATGGAGAAGAAGTGGTAATGACTCCTGTCTTGTTTGCTGCATGGCTTGGATTTTTAATTACATTTTTGAATTTGTTACCTGCATGGCAGCTTGATGGAGGACATATGGCTCGTGCACTTTTTGGAGCAAAAGTGCATAGAATTGGAACTTATGCAAGTATTGGGATTCTTGTTGTGTTAGGATATTTCATTATGGCGATGTTTATCTTACTTCTCAGTTCTCGAAATGCTAGTGCAATGCCACTTGATGACATCTCACCAGTTCCTAAAAATCGAAAAATTTTATACGTGGTAGTAGTTGTTCTTGCAATATTATGCGCACCTATTCCTCCTACTATACTACCTTAAGAGAATTCGAGCACCATCAGAAACCACTGCAACTTTTTGTTTGATTCCTTGCACTTTTAGAATATGATCCATTGCTTGTTTAATCCCTCCAAAGGAAATTATGTTCAATTTTTTTGTATAATATTCAGGCAAGACTGAAACTAATCCTACCTGAAATCTTTTTTGGATCTCTGTTAAGAACAAAAGGTCTTCCATTCCATTGACATATTTTGCAGGTTTTTTCAGTCTGTCTAGACTCATTCTATCTTCAATGAATTGTTGAATTGCTTCAGAACCAATCCCATTTTTACATTCTGAAAGAAGTATTGCTAGTCCATTATCTTTAATGGCAGTATTACAATTCCATAGAGATGCTAAAGATTTACTAAGATTATCATTACTTGCATCTTTTCCAGTACTAATCATCATGGTTCGATGTTTTTCTACCTGTTTAGCAGCTGATTCGCCAAAGGATTTTGAGATTGACATTGTAGATGAAGGATGTCCTATAGACAAATCAACTAATCCATTTTGATTTGCCACAATCTCAATTGCCATAATTTCAAAAGAGTCTGTAAATTTTTTAGCTGTTTGAATATTATCTATTACTTCACCGGGTGCAGGAAGGTCACCTTTTCGTTGTTCGTATGCTGAGAGCATTTGCTCATTTCCAAATTTTTTAATCAATCTTGTAGCTATAGTTTCAAAGCCAAATAATCCATCAAACTCCATCTCTCCAACAAAAACAAGATTAGAGTTTGAGAGGTCATCGTTACCAAACTCAGATATCGAGCTTCCCTCAGGCAGGTATGACTTGACATAATTCAGTATTGGTCTATCTGCTAAAATTCGTGGTATTGGGGCTGATTTTTGTTCACATTTTTCAAAAAGGGCTAAAATGGTTTTTTGAATAGATTTTGAGCTATTTAGAACTACAAGTTCCATTGGTTTGGTAATATCAAGCGTGTCAAGTTTTTCTCCAAGTTCAGAATCATTGAGTGCTTTACCTTGAGAATCTAGTTGTTGGTCGAGGTTTTCTGCTCTAATATCTAGTACGATGTCAGTTTTACCATAATTTAACCAGATTTCAGGCATAAATGAACAAAAACATAAACCAAAATAAATCCAGTTTAGTTAATTTTAGTATGGAATTTGTAAAAGAGTTTGCAACCTTTTTGCATCAAAATGGGGCACTAAAGTTTGGAGACTTTACACTATCAAGTGGAAAAAGCAGCTCATACTATGTTGATTTAAGGTTAGTTTCAAGTTTTCCACATCACTTTCGCAAAATGATAAAAAATCTACAAGATTTAATTTCAGAAGAAATAGGATTTGATAATTTTGATTCCTTAGCATCTGTACCAACTGGTGGATTAGTAATAGCTTCTGCTTTAGCAATGGAAACTGTAAAACCACTAATTTATGTTAGAACTAAACCAAAAGAACATGGTACAACAAAATCAATTGAAGGTAAGATACACCAAGGAATGAAGGTCTTAATGATAGATGATGTGGCAACTACAGGCGGTTCCATGTTAAATAGCATCAAACTGCTAAAAGAAGCAGGAACAGTAGTAATAGACGCATATGTTATTCTTAACAGATTAGAAGGTGCAGAAAAGATCTTAGATTCAGAAGGAGTAAAGATGCATCAATTAACTGACATAATAGAAATAACAAAGTCATTACACGAAGCAAGTTTGGTAAGTAATGAGATTTTAGAGAAAATCCAAACGCAAGTAAACCAAAATTAAAAAAAATTTAAAAAACTTAGCAGCTCAGACAAATGCCTTCACATCATTTTTCAGATATAACTCTGATTCTTCATTGCTGCCAGAGTAGATAGATTAGTGACTTATTTTAAAACTAAGGTAAATTCCTTCCTGAAAACCTAATGTTTTGGGGAAGAGTGGGCCCGAAGGGCTTCGATCCCTTGGCTCACCGGTTATGAGCCGGTTACTCTACCAAGCTGAGTTACGGGCCCCACGCAAAAAAGGTTCTATCCTCAGTATAAAATGTTATAGAGTTAACAGTAAGATTCGTAACAACTATCAAGTAACAGATTTTGTGCAGAAATTGATTTTTCTACTATTTGGATCAAATCTTCATTTTTAGATGAAGATTGTTCAAGAGCTTTTCTCCAAGCCGATGCATGTCGGATATCAGCTTCTGTATGTAACTTAAAGTACTCGGTGGCCTCTTCGCTAGAAATTCCATAGAATTCTACTAATCCTTCAAGTTTTATTTGACTTATTTTTGGAATCTCCTTTTCAAATGCATACATTGCACATGAACCCCCTTCAAATGAATCCATTAATGATAAAAGTTGAGATATAGCTTTCCTGGTCTTTGGAAGGCCTGGGTATTGATCTAATTCCTTTTGATCAACACCTAATGCTTTTGCAAATCTCATCCATGGTTTAATGTGTTCTACTTCTTCTTCTTGGTTTGATGTGAGCTCACTTCTTAGAGAGTCAGGTGCCTGTTTAATTATAGGGGTCATGAATGATGGTACGGCTTTTACAAGTTGGAAATATTCTTTTGAATATCCTATAAGAGAATCCAATGAAAGCTTTCCATCTGACCACATTTGGTAAAATGGATGTTTAAGTAAACTTCTTTCTTCGATCATTTCATCGATTCTTTTAATGAGAGAATTCATGAGTTTAATCGTAGAAGGCTGATAAAAAATCTTTGTGGTTCCCAAAAGATTTTATGGATAAAATAACAGGATGCAAACGGGCTCCTGTGGTGTAGACCGGTCAAGCATACCGCCCTTTCAAGGCGGTGATCCCGGGTTCAAAATCAAAAAATGATGAAAGTCCCGGCGGGAGCACCAACTTTTAATATACTATCAAAAGTAGCTCTGACAAGGGCTGTTTTTGAGTAGAAAAAACATCGAAGTCAATCCTCTTTTAGAAATCTATGGTAATTATATTAAAAAAATTGATTCTTCATTGAAATCCGAACTTGAATTATATTCTGAATCTGAGTTTATTGAACCCTTGAAATATGCAATGGAAAGCGGGAAAAGAATAAGACCATTAATTTTAATTCTATCTGCTGAAAGCATCGGAAAAGCAGATGATAATGCATATGTTGCATCCTGTGCTGTTGAATTTTTACATACAGAATCAGTCATTCATGACGATATTATCGATAATGAAACTATGAGAAGACAAAAGGATCCATTTCACATCAAATATGGTTATAATGCAAGTATACTAACTGGAGATTTTGTTTTAGGATTAATTCTCAATATTTCCTCTAGACTTGACAATCCAAGAATTACAAAAGATCTAGCCACTACAGCAATGCTCATGAGCGAAGGAGAAATCATAGAAGGACGTTTAGAAGAAAGTGAAGATGTTACTTTTGATGATTATCTCAAAGTAATTGAATACAAAACTGCCACTGCTTTTGAAACAGCAGCAAGACTGGGAGCAATTTTGGGTGGCGGTTCAGAAGAAGAAATTGAAGCATTATCAGAGTTTGGAAAAAATATTGGTATTGCCTATCAAATTCAAGACGATCTTAATGATTGGAAAAACGAGGACAAGCTATTCAATCTTTTAATTAAGAAAAGTTCTGATCCTCGTGATGTTTTTAATAAAATGGAGGATTTGCTAAAAAGTTATTCTGAAAAGGCTAAGATTAGTTTAAGAAAAATTCATGAAGGTGACGCAAAATCACATTTAGAAAACTTGATTAAATTTACTATCTTTAAGGCGAAAGTGCAGCTAAGTTAGGAACTGCTGTTTCAGTAAATTGAATTATTGGATCTGGGTAAACACCTATTGCGACTATGAATATTATTGAGAAAATCATAACTGCGATTATGGATTTTGGTTCCTTCACTCTCTTTTCGTTTTCTCCTTCAAAGTACATCTTTCGTATAATCCAACCATAGTAAGCTAGTGACAGAGCACTGTTTAGAACACCGGCTATTGCAAGCCACGGAGCCCATGCTGCAATTGGTCCTGCATTAATTGCTGCTCCAAATAAAATAAGTTTACTCCAAAATCCACTTAATGGTGGAATACCAGCAAGTGCAAGAAGTGAAATTACTAGTCCTAAAGAGGTAATTGGCATTTTTCTTGCTAGACCTTTTAGCTTATCGATATTAGTAATTGCGAGAGTAGAAACAATTCCTGCAACGGCAATGAATGCTGCTCCTTTCATTACTGCGTGATTTAGGATGTGGAACAAGGAACCTTGAATTCCTATTGCTGAGAATGGTGCAATGGATAGACCGATTAGTATGTACCCTGCTTGTGCTATGCTAGAATAAGCAAGCATTCTTGCCAAGTTCTTCTGCATTACAGCCGCAATATTTCCTACAGTCATAGTCATCACTGCAATTATACCAAGTGCAAATGTCCAGTCAAGGCTAAGAGATACTGCACCCATTACAATTATTCGAAATGCAGCAGCAAACCCTACTTTCTTTGTACCTGCTGCTAAAAGTGCAGCAATGGTTGGCGGAGATCCTTCATAGGCATCAGGTAACCACATGTGAAAAGGAACAAGACCCATCTTGAATCCAAATCCTGCAATAAACATTCCAACTGCCAGCAAAGCAAGTGGGGTCATGGTAGGATCAAGTGTTGAGAATCCATGAATGACTTCTCCTATGTTAGTTGATCCAGTAATACCATAAGCGATTGAAATTCCATAAATTATGATTGCAGAGGAAAGTGCACCAAACAAAAAGTATTTGAGCGCAGCCTCGTTTGATGAAGGATCTTTTTTCATGTAACCTACTAGGATGTAAGTTGGAATACTCATTAACTCCCATGCTACAAAGAGCATTACCAAATCTGTAGAGTATGCAACAAAGACCATACCAATGGCAGATAATAAAATTAATGAAAAGTAAACAGCAGTGTTTTTCTGTTTTCTCATGTAATTGAAAGAACCAACAGTTGTCATTATTGCAACAATTAACATTGCAATTGCAAACAAACCACCAAATGTATCATCAACTAGAACATCTTTTGAGAAAATCGCAGATGGTGCAACATTACCACTTACAAATTGGTAAATAACGTATCCAATAGATGCTAAAAGTGCACCAAATGCTATTACGCCATACAATAACGATGAACCACGTTCTTTTTGTGCAATGCTAATTAATGGAAGAGCAATTCCAACTGTTCCCAGGATTGCCAACAAAATCAATGGAGTTGAAGAAATTTCAATCATCTACAAATCACCTAAATCAATAATATCAGGACAATAAAGAGCAGCCCTGCTCCAAAAACGTAAAGATATGATTGTGCAACGCCTGTTTGTGTTCTCTGAACAACTTTGGCGCTCCATGCTACAGTTCGTTCTAAACCTACGTTCATTCCCATATCGATTACAGTTCTTTCAAAGTAACGCCAAATTCCTCTTACAAACCATAGTGGTGCTACCACAAATACCCAATAAATCATAGCATTAAGGTACCATCTGTTTAGGATTACTTTGTGAAGTGAATAGAAGAATAAATTGGAATTTATAAATTTGACAGGATCAACCCATCGTCCAATATAGAATATGTATCCTAGTCCAAAGCCAACTGCAAATGCTATCAAAGAAGAACCAAGAGCTATAGGATTTAGTCCAGCTAAGAATCCAGGCAACATTGATTGTTCAACTTCATTGGTAACAGAATGAATTCCAAATGATCCTTCAAGGTATTTTGTAAATAATTCATGAATTCCGTGTTCTGCAGATAAACCAATAATTCCAATACCGATTGTTAGTACAGCTAGTATACCATATGGAATCCACATTGACATAGGGGCTTCATGAATATGATGACCCTCACTTTCCATTTTTTCAATGTGCTTGCTATTTTTTCCAAAGAAAACCATTCCAATCATTCTTGTTGTATAAAATGCAGTGATTGCTGCAGTTAATACGGCAATTATAAAAATTGGTAAAGCCCATGTATTGCCAGATTCATAAACTGCAGCAAATATCGCGTCTTTACTCCAAAAGCCTGTTGTAATAAATGGAGCACCCATTAATGCAAGACCAGCTGCCCACATGAACGCATATGTTTTTCGCATTTGTTTGCGCAGTCCTCCCATGTCAGTCATAAATCGTGAGCCAACAACGTGTAGCAACGAACCGGCTGCCATGAACAAGGATGCCTTGAATATGGCGTGAGAAATTAAATGGAAGAATCCTGCGGTGTAACCATCAACAAATTGGTCTGATAATCCTGCAATTCCAAAGGCCATCATCATGTAACCAATTTGGGAACCCGTAGAATACGCAAGTACTTTCTTAATTTCTGTATTAACCATTCCTTGTGTGGCAAGTAAAAGTGCGGTAAAGGCCCCAACCCAAGCTATGACCTCAAAGAATTGATCAGCTAAAATTCCCGCGGCGCCTAATGCAAAGAAGAGTGGTCCTAATCTTGCAACCAAGAACACTCCTGCTTTTACCATTGTCGCAGCGTGAATTAGTGCAGAAACTGCTGTAGGTCCAGTCATAGCCTCAAGTAGCCATTCATTTAGTGGAAATTGTGCAGATTTTCCAACTGCCCCTCCAAAAAGCAATATTGCTGCAGGAATCAAAAGTCCTTGTGCAGCCATGGTGGTAGCCCAAGTTGTTTCGCCAACGAGTTCCTTGAATCCAAACGTTCCAGCAAATGCAAAAATCAAAAACATTCCTGCCAACATCATAACATCTCCAACCTTTGTCATGATGAATGCCTTCATACCAGCATGAGTTGGTGAGTAATATTCCATCAAGCCAAGTGCAGAGTATCCTTCTCGGCCAACATGATGCTGTGCTTTATCACGATACCAGAAGCTAATCAAAGCATAAGATGCTAGACCAACTCCTTCCCATCCAAAGAATAACTGAAGTAGATTATCAGAAAGCACAATAAGCTGCATTGAACCAATGAAGAACAGCATCCAGAACCAGTATCGTACAATATCCTTTTCACCTTTCATGTATCCAGTACTGTAAACCATAATCAAGAAGGAAATCCACCCTACTACATTTGCCATGATTACTGCAAGTGGATCAGCTAAGATACCTGCTTTGAGACCAATTGAAGAAATCCATGATATTTGTTCATGAACTTCATGTGCTTCTAATGCACCAGGTAGAAGAGATGCTGCAAAGAGTGCACTTGCAAGAGATAATCCAACTGCAACATAACCAGTTGCTTTTTTGGAACCTTTTCCAACAGCAGGAATTATTAGTGCTGCGATGAAAGGCACAATCCAAATTAACCACGCATTTAATCCACCAAAGTCCAATCCCATTGCCTCAGTTGCCATATTCTATACCCCAATCACTCCGTTCATGTATGGAATAATTTTGTTAAAGAATATGTCTGGATAAATTCCTAACACAATTGTAAAGCCTGCAAGTACCATCATTGGTGCCAACATGTACCAACTTGCGTCTTTTACATTGGATAGATTTTCTGGGAGTTTTCCAAAGAATACTCGTTTTAGCATCCAAAGAATGTAAGACATTGTAAGCACTGTTGCAACCAAACCTAGTCCAAATGTTATTGCCCGTAGAGTAGAGCCCTCTTTCAAAGCGGTTTCAAGTGCTCCGTAAAAAAGTGTCCATTCTCCCATAAATCCACTCGTGGGAGGCACGCCCATTATGGTCAAAGCTCCAATTACTGCACAAACAGCAGTAATTGGCATCTTACCTGCCAAGCCGCCTAATTGTGAAATATTTCTTGTACCTACTTTGACAATTAAAACTCCTGCAGTCATGAAGAGGATGCCCTTTCCTAATCCGTGCGTTACATACATCATCTCTGCACCTGCAAGACCCAAAGCTGAAAGCGAACCCAAGCCAAACAAAATGTAACCCATTTGGCTGATGCTAGAATATGCAAATAGACGCTTGATGTCATCTTGCATCAATGCCATTGCACCTCCATAGAACATGGTTACAAGGCCCCAAATGTGTAACCAAATGGCAAGGTCTACATATTGCATTGGCAAAAATTCTATAATTAATCTAAAGATCCCGTATGCACCAATTCCGATCATTGCAGGTGATAAGAGAGCACTAACTGGCGTTGGTGCAGCACCATGTGCATAAGGTAACCAAATATGGAATGCAAAAGCTGCAAGTTTTACACCTAGCCCGAGGATAATCGCTACTGCAGCTAACTGAACAACATCTGATGGTATTTTTGATTCTTTAATATCAGCAAAGTCAAAGCTTCCAACGCTAAAACCAATTGTTAAAAAGCCTAAAAGTAAAATGACTGCACCTACATGTGTCCAGAAAAAGAACATTAATGCTATTCTTCGTTTGTTTCCATCACCCCAAAAAGCAATCATGAAAAATGCTGGAATTAGCATTACCTCAAAGAAAATATAAAATTCGATTAGATTTGTTGCAAGAACTGTACCAAGCATTCCCATTGCAAAGACAAGGAACATTGCAAAGTAAACACTAGATTGTTTATTCACGTAATTAGTAAGACCAGAAGATTCAACGATTGCAGTAGTTTGAGCTATGCTTACTTGGTTTTGTTTATTGCTAAACTCTTCATAGTTTTCCTTGAATTTGTGTATCATGTATGGTTTGGAATACAATACAAGAATGGTAGACAAAACATAAATTATAATGGCAAATGGGCTTGCTAATCCATCTAGTAAGAATCCAAATTCACCAAATAATTTAGTCCATATATAATGTTCTTCATATGTTCCACCTAGAGCAGCAAGTATTACCAGAACTGTACAGTAGAGTAGAACTCCAAAAGTAAACCATGTAGCTGCGTTAGCACCTAATTTTCTGCCTATAACATAAACAACTGGTGAGAGTAAGAGAGGCAAGAAAACTGCCTGGGATAATGCATAATCCATTATCCCTTAAGGCTCCTAAAATCAGCAATGTCGATGTTTTGGTACATTCTATAGGCCACTATAATCAAGGAAAGACCAACTGCAACTTCAGCTGCTGCAATTGCAATAGAAAATAATACAAGTGTCTGTCCTCCACTATTGGGGATAAATCTCGCAAATGCAACTAGATTTAGATTTGCAGCGTTGATGATTATTTCAACTGCAAAAAGCATTCTAATTGCATTTCGTTTAACAGATAGACCATAAATTCCAATACCTAAAAGTGCAATTGATACAATTACAAAATCAATTAATTCGTTGCTCATCTTCAATATCCTCCCGTCTTGCTAAAACAAGTGCCCCAGTGACAGCGCCTGCTAAGATAAGTGCCATCAGAATCAATGCAGGCCAATAATATGTTAGAAAGTCCTTACCAATATCTCTAAAGTCAACAGCTGGCTCATTAGTTTGAATTGTTCTAAGACCAGAATCAAGAATAATAGAACCTAAGCCCACCATTAAGATCAGCATAAGACCGATTCCTGCAAACTTGCGTCTAGGGTCTTCAATTTTTTTGAATATCAATTCTCTTTTTACAAGCATAACAGTAAACAAGATTAGAACAGCAATAGAACCTACGTATACTGCGATTTGAAACATCGCAATAAACGGTGAGTCAAGCAGTAAGAAGAAACCAGCAATCCCACCTAGGGTTCCCATCAGTGCCATTGAGCCATATATCAGAGAACGAAACTCAAGTGCAGCTATTGCCGAACCAATTGTAATTACAGATAATGCAAGAAATGCTGCATCAACCATGTGTTGCACCTCTCTTGTCAATGACGATATCTACGTCTTGTTTAACCTCAGGTTTTACTTGTAGTTGAGATGGTGTATAGATTAACGCTTCTTTAGAAAATGATGAAAGTTCATAATCATTTGTCATGTATAAAGCATAGAAGGGACATGCATCAACACAAAGTCCGCAAAAAACACATTTTCCATAATCTATTTGTGGCATGATAGATTTTTTGTTATGTTTCCATTCTTCTGGTACCTTAACCATTGCAATTGCTTCAGCTACGCCTTCGCAGGCAATAGCACAAAGCTGACATCCTGTACATTTATCATGAAAAAGCATGTGTCGTCCTTTGTAGCCTGCAATCCCAACTCCTGAAGTAGGATCATATTGGTATCCATCACCTACAAACTTGAGTTTTTCTTCAGGATATCTTAAGGTAAATCGTTTAACGGCAAGGTGTTTAATACCTGAATTTAGGGCCCGAATAATTCCAGTAGCAGTACCCATTACAATAAACCTCCTGGACCTAATACTCCAGCATAGAGCAAACCGAGTGCTATAAAGATGTTAATAAAAGCCAAAGCGATCAGTTTGTTCCAACCTATGCTCAAGAGCATGTCAATTCTAATTCTTGGAAAGACCCCTCTTGGAATCAAAATGAAAAATATCACTGCTACAGTTTTTAGTGTGAACCAAAGAGTACCGTTTAACATTTCCTGTGTTGTTATTGGGAGACCCGGAACGTGTATAGTGATTGGACCAGCTACTATTCCATGTGTAATGATTTCTGCTGGGAATGGCGGTACAACCATAGGACCCTGCCAACCACCAAGGAATAAAACCACAAACAATGCTGCAAATGCATACAGCTTTAGGTATGATCCAAGTTGAACAAGTCCATAAATCATACCAGAAAATTCAGTTAACCATCCTGCAACAATTTCACTTTCTGCTTCGGGTAAATCAAATGGAATTCTTTCTAATTCTGCTAGCATTGAAATAAAAAATACAATTGCGCCAATTGGTAGAAATGCGATAAACCAGTAATTTGATTGACTTTCAACTATTTTAGACAAATTCAATGTGCCAGTTAAAATTACAACCCCAAGAAGTGACAAAATTAATGGTATTTCAAAGGAAACCATTTGGTGCAGTGCTCTTATGCCACCGATGAAGGGGAACTTGCTGTTTGCAGACCATGCAGATAGAATTGTAATTATTGGGAAAAACCCAATTATGGCAAATACTGCAAGTAAACCAACGTCCAAGTCTGCTACGACCCATCCAGGAGCAACTGGAATCAAAGAAACAAATGCTGCAGCAGTTGCAACAAACAAAATTGGAGCTGCCCAAAAAATTGGTTTATCAGCCTTGGCTGGAATAATAATTTCTTTAGAGATTAGCTTTAGTCCGTCAGCCATTAATTGTAAGATTCCTTCAAACTTTCCACAGTAAAACGGTCCAACTCTAAGCTGAAGTTTTGCTAGCAGTTTCCTTTCAGCAAAAATTGTACCTGCTGCAAGTAAAGCGGCAAATCCAAAACCAGGAAATGCTGCAATTCTAAAGAAATCAGAATACAGTAGAGATTTTAGAAGTGGAACTCCCGTTTCAGGATGAAATATCATCGTAAAAGCAAGGAATGGGGTAAGAAGTGTGCCATCTAGGACTGGTAAATCAATGAAAAACAGAATTAGCATGATGGCAGGCATTCCAACTAGAGTAAATAGAACTATTATCCAAAAGATATTGTCTGTTAGTGATTTAAGAAAATATCCTAATCTGAACTTGGGTGCAATTACTGACATTTATCTATCTGCCTCCACAGGCCAATAGTTTAAGCTCCAGTAAACTGCTGGCATGTTACCTAATTTTTCTCCCTTTAACAGATAGGGCATGCAAATTAGATTTCTAAATGAACCAACACTCAATTTTACTCGGTATGGTTCAGGTTTACTTCGAGAAACAATGTATGCACCAAGTGAACCTCGTCCTGATTCTACTCTTTTGTAAACTTCATCATTTCCACCTTTTGGATTTGGTTTAAGTTTTACTCTAACTGAACCAGATTTTGGCATTTTTTCTAGAGCTTGTCTAATGATGTTACAGCTTTCTAACATATCAAGCCATGGGGTTTTAGAACGATCATAAGAGTCACCATTCTTTAAAACATTAGTGTGAACATCAAGTTCATCGTATACATCGTATGGCTCTTTGGTTCTAACATCATAGTCTACACCACTTGCACGCAAAACTGTACCAGTTGTACCAAGTCTAATTGCATCTTCTCTAGATAATACTCCAGTTTTTTCAGTTCTTGCAATTAAAATTGGATTGTCATAGAAAATATCGGCATATGCTTTGAGTCGTTTTTCTAAATAATTTATTTGTCTTAGACATACGTCTTCAAAGTTTGCAGGAAGATCGTTTCGTACGCCTCCTGGAACAAAGTATGAATGTGTGACTCGCGCTCCAGTTAACTTTTCTAAGAGATCGATTGCAAGTTCTCTATCTCCTGCTGGCCACATAAACATGGTAGAGTGACCCAAGAAGATTCCATAGATCGCTAACCAATAGAGGGTATAGGTAAATCTGTTTAATTCAGATGCAATTACTCTAACGTATTTTGCACGTTCTGATACTTCAAGACCTAAAAGTTCCTCCACACCTAGACAGTACGGATATAGTATGTTACATGAATCATGAATGACTGGTCTTTCTAGATGAGGAATATTTGTGATATAGTTTCTATATTCAGCCATTTTTTCTTCACCACGATGAACGTATCCAGGATCAGGATCGCACGAAACAATATAGTCTCCGTCTACTTTGATAATGAGTCTCATATGGCCTGAGCCTGGGTGTTGGGGGCCAACGTTTAGAGTCATTATTCTATCATCGACTTTTTCTAATTGAAGTCCTGGAGGTAATCGTGCAGTCATTTTTATCTACCTTTTATTGCAAAGTCCTTTCGAAGTGGTGGAAGATCTGCCCAATCTTCTGGCAATAATAATCGTCTGTTATCTGGATGACCCTCAAAGAAAACTCCTAACATCTCAAAACATTCTCTTTCATGAAATTCTACGCTGTAAAAAATTTCCCTAAGACTTGGAAGTTTAGTAGAATCATTACCTGGTTTAGGATCATCCTCCCGTGGTGCTCTTGTTGCCAAGGATAAGACTTGTCTGTTCAGTTGTGGGTCTGTGTATGAACCCAAGTGATAAACTACTTCAATTTCTTTGTCTGCAGGAAAATCTACACCAGTAACTGATTCTGCATGATCATAATTAAGCTCATCTCGAAGGAAGGATGCTACATCAAGTATGTCTTCTTTTTTGACATTAACTCTAATTCGGTCTGGTTTTACAAAAGCAATTTCAGTTTTAGAGCCAAACTTTGCTGTAATTTTATCTGAGTGATCTTTTTCAAATTTTGGAAGTTCTTGTTGGTTTTCTACAACTGGTTTTGTTTCAGTCTCTTGTATACTAGTATCAGAATCACTCATTACTTTCCTACCGAACCTTCATCCTCTTAATTTTCTCCTGAAGGAGAATACATCCTTGAATAAGAGTTTCAGGTCTAGGGGGACAACCTGGGACATACACATCTACTGGAAGTACTCCATCAATTCCTGGAAGAACATTATATGAATCAAAATACAATCCTCCAGTAATTGCACAGGCACCCATTGCAATAACGTATTTTGGTTCTGGCATTTGATCATAAACCAATCGCAATCTTGGAGCCATTTTTCTGGTGATGGTTCCTTGAACAACTACTAGATCACATTGTCTTAGTGATCCAAATGCCTCTATGATTCCAAATCTTTCGACATCGTATCGAGGGCTAGATGCAGCACCGAATTCTACGCTACAGCATGCAGTTTCAATATGTACAGGCCAAAGGGACCAAAGTCTACCCCAATTAATGGCATATTCTAATGGTTGGTCGATTGCTTTGACTAAAATATCTCCTAACTTACCAACGAAAGCATTGGCATTTTGTGGAGTTATCAGATCTTTTAGCAATTTAATCCCTTATCTCCATCTTAGACCAAACTTGTTTAATTAGAATTACCAAATATCCCGCCTCTTTGATTGATAAAGTGCATATGCCATAGCTCCAAACATAATTCCTAAGAATGCCATTATTGGAAGAGTGGCAGTTTTTTCAAGATTAAGTATAGTGCTTCCCCATGCATACAAGAAAATTGCCATTACATCAAAAATAACAAACATCAAAATGAACGCATAATATTGCATCATAAAATGAGTCCTTCCAGCACCAGATGGGACTTGACCACATTCCATTGGAAGGAATTTTACTGGATTGCTTCTTCGTCTAGGTGAAATCATTCTTGATATAATCAGTGCAGGAGCTGTTGCTACGATTGCAAAACCAAACATCATCAATACATGACTATAACTTGCTACTGCTTCGCCCACCAAAGTAGCTTTGAGACCCTTCTGAAGATATAAAAAGCTATCCACATTTTTTTTTCGATCAAAGAGTTTCTAAACTAAATTTTACAAAATTCTTAATATGACAAGATTTCTAACAATTCTCATGACTTTGAATGTGGGAGATCAAGCTCCAAACTTTGAATTGGTGGATACTGAGTTGAAAATGAGAACCCTAGATGAATTCAAAGGGAAAAAAATTATTTTATCATTTTTTGTAGCAGCAAGCTCCCCTGTCTGTGAAACTGAGATGTGTACTTTTCGAGATTCATGGGATGAACTATCAAAGCTTGGTGCACAAGTTATAGCGATAAGTAATGATGGACCATTTGCAAATAAGGCATTTGCAGAAAAAAATAATTTAAAATTTCCAATTCTTGGAGATTACAAAAGTAAAACAATTCGAGATTATGATGTATTAATGCCACATCTATTACATGTAAAAGATTATGATGCGGCAAAGCGTTCGATTTTCATTGTAGATGAAAATGGAGAGATTGTATACAAGTGGGTTTCAGATAACCCACTAGTTGAACCAAATTATCAAGAGATTAAAGATTTTCTCAGCAAAGGAAATTAATTTTTCTTAAATTATTCTATTTCTGCAATAACATCATTTTTTGCAACTGTACTACCATCTTTAATTTTTATTTTTTTAACAACACCATCTTTGTGGGATTTTATGGAAACTTGCATCTTCATTGATTCTAGAACACAAATAACATCACCATTTTTTACTTCAGATCCTTCAGATATTGAAATTTTAACAACTTTTCCTGGAATTTGACTATAGAGATTTAATTGAGAATTACCCATCACAGATTTTCCAGAGTTTTTGAAAACAATTTCATTTAGATTATTATACATGTTTAGAGTAATTGGTACACCATCAACTACAATTTTCATTTGAGAAGTTGTCGTATCAAGATACTTTACTTTATGATATTTTTGATCTAAAATAAATTCTATTCCTCTAGCAGACATGTTAAGAATTTTTAGGTTTCTTTCATTGTCATTTATTTTAACTAAATATTCAGAATTTCCTAATTGCTTAACAATTTCAGCATTAAACGTATCTTCGATGTCAGCTATTTTGTAATCCATTAAGATCTATCCAGTTTACTTTTCCAATACATGTTAGTTTCCTGGGATGATTTTACTCTACTATTATAGTGAACAGAGTGAATTACAGCAGCAGCGATTGCTGCATCTTGTTTCTGAATTGTATCATTTTTAATATCTTCTTTTAGTCTTTCAATAATGTTATATCGTTGAAGAAAATCTGTTGATAAGTTACCTTCCATGAATTCTTTTGATTTTAGTATTGTTTTGTATAGTGGTATAGAAGTTTCAACTCCTTCAATGTAAAAATCATTCAAGGCATTTAACAGCCGTACTCTAGCTTCTTCAAAGTTTTGACCCCACGCATTGAGCTTTGCCATCAATGAATCATAAAATGGTGAAACTGTACAACCAGGGTAAAGATATGTATCGCAACGAACTCCAGGTCCAGAGGGTATTGTTACATCAGGGACTGGTCCGGTAGAAGGAGCAAAGTCCAAAATGGTATCTTCTGCATTTATTCTACCTTCTATTGCACATCCATTTATCCTGAGGTCTTTTTGTTTGAAAGGAATTTCTTCGCCATTTGCAATATCTATTTGTAGTTTTACCAAATCCAATCCAGAAACTAATTCAGTTACAGGATGTTCCACTTGAAGACGTGCATTAATTTCTATAAAATAAAATGATCCATCATCTACTCTTAGAAATTCTGCGGTACCGAGGTTAGTATAATCAACAGCTACTGCGGCTTTTACGGCAAGTTGACCAATTTCATCTCTAATTTTTTGATCCACTACTGGAGATGGAGACATTTCAATTAATTTTTGATTTCTACGCTGGATTGAACACTCGCGTTCAAAAATGTGAACTGCATTGCCATGGGTATCTCGTGCTAATTGAAATTCAATATGCCTTATTTTTTCAAGAAATTTTTCCACAAGTATAGCAGATTTTCCAAAGGCTGCCATCGATTCTCCAGTAACTGTTTCATAGGCTTCATGAAGCTCTTTGTCATTGTGAACTAATCTAATTCCTCTTCCGCCTCCACCATATACTGATTTTAGTAAAACAGGATAACCAATATCGTTTGCAATAAAAAGTGCTTCATCTGCATCTTTGACCAAGTCAGGACTTCCAGGAACAGTTGGCACCTTTGCCTTTGCCATAACATCTTTACATTTCATCTTGTCACCGCAAAGTTCCATCGAAGCACTAGAAGGGCCTAGAAAGTTAATCTTATTTTTTTCACATAAATTTACAAAGTCAGAATTTTCAGAAAGAAAACCATAACCAGGATGAACTGCATCAGCACCTGATGATAATATTACATCAAGTATTTTTTCTTGATTAAGGTAGCTTTTTGCAGGAGCCCCCTCACCAATATGGTAAGATTCTGTAGCCTGTTTTACATGAAGTGAATTGTAATCTTCATCAGAATATACTGCAACTGTTTTAATACCAAGTGTTTTACACGTTTTGATAACTCGTAAAGCAATTTCACCTCTATTTGCGATGAGAACTTTTTCTATCATAATTTTCTCATAGATTGATATTTCCGTGTTTGCGAGGTAGTTGTTTTTCTCTTTTATTCAAAAGCATCTCTAATCCTTTAATTAACATTGGTCTTGTTTCGGCAGGATCAATTACAGCATCTACAGTTCCATGAGAAGCTGCTACATATGGATTAGAGAATTTTTCAGTAAATTCATCGACTAATTGTTTCTTTAAAGATTCAGGATCTTTTGCTTGTGCCAAATCTTTTCTATTCATAATTTTGACGGCAGCTTCTGAGCCCATTACTGCAATTTGTGCAGTAGGCCATGCGTAATTAATATCGGTTCTTAGATTTTTGCTTCCCATTGCAATATATGCTCCACCATATGCTTTACCAATAACCAAAGTAATTTTTGGGACTGTCGCTTCACAAAAAGCGTACAAAAGTTTGCTTCCATGTCTAATGATACCATTGTGTTCCTGATTTGTACCTGGCATGTATCCCGGAGTATCTACTAGAGTAATGATTGGGATATTATAACAATCACAAAACCTAATGAATCTTGCAGCTTTATTTGAAGAGTCAATGTCAAGTGCACCAGCTAATGAAATTGGTTGGTTTGCTACAATTCCAACTGTTCTACCATTTAATCTTCCATATCCTACGACTATATTTGGTGCAAATAACTCATGAATTTCAAAGAATGTATTATTATCTAAAATTGAATGAATGATTTCTTTCATATCATAAGGTTGGAGAGAGTTCTCAGGGATTACATTTATCAAATTATGATCTAGTCTATTTGGATCATCATCGGTTTGAATTACAGGGGGCTCTTCTGTGTTATTTTGTGGAAGGTAGGATAGAATATTTTTGATATAGTCCATGCAATCATATTCATTTTTTGCTACAAAATGAGAAACACCACTCTTTGTTGCATGAGTCATTGCACCGCCTAATTCATCAGTTGAGACTTCCTCAGCAAGAACAGTTTTTACAACATCTGGTCCTGTTACAAACATTGAAGCTGCTTTATCAACCATAATTACAAAATCAGTCATTGCTGGGGAGTATACTGCGCCACCTGCAGATGGTCCAATGCATGCAGTAATTTGTGGAACGACTCCAGATGCTAATTCATTGTGATAAAAAATATCTGCAAACCCATCTAAGCTTAAAATACCTTCTTGAATTCTTGCACCACCTGAATCAGCAATTCCAATGATAGGACAACCAACGCGTAAAGCATGATCCATTAGTTTAGTAATTTTTTTTGCGCCCATTTGACTAAGCGTTCCACCAAGAACGGTAAAATCGTACGCAAAAACAAAGACTTGTCTTCCGTTTATCTTACCATAACCAGTAATAATTGCATCACCAAAAAATTTCTTTTTTTGCATTTCATATTCATGATAGTGATGTGTTGTAAGTTTGTCAAGTTCCACAAAACTGCCCTCATCTAATAAAAGATCAATTCTTTCTCTTCCAGTTAGTTTTCCTTTCTCATGCTGAGCTAATATTTTGTCTTGTCCACCTGCATGTTCTGCTATTTTATTTTTTTTTAAAAACTCTTCAATTTTATCAGAATGCATGCCCAGCGATCTAAAACATGCTTTTACATATATTAAGTTTAGATTTTATACTCGAAGTTAGAAATCTTCTTCCTTTTACGGTTCTAGTTATTTGGGTTTGAACTTAACAGAAATACATTTATCCAAAGTTGCGAAAAAATACTTGGATGGTTCTAGACAATAAAGGAATAGTTACTTACACCCAACTTCTTAGAGAAGATCTTGTTATCCTCCGATTTGTTCCCGAGAATGGCATTATGCCAGAGTATAGGACAGGTCAATTTCTGACCATTGGTGTACCAATACCTACTGAAAATTTTAAGATTATTCGCAGAGCATATTCGATTGCTTCGCATCCTGAAAATAGAAAGTATTTTGAATTTGTAATTAGATGGGTTCGTAAGCCTTTACCTGGTCGTGTTACAACTCATTTATTCTATGCAAGTGAAGGAGATCAGATATTTTGGGGAGACCCAACAGGAAATGCTTTAGCAATAAGTAATACATTACCTAATGGCCAACCAGATAAACGAAGAATAATTTGTGTTGGAGGTGGTACTGGGATTGCTCCCTTTGTTGCTTATGCTCAACATCTACATGCTATAGGTGATAAAAGAGAGATCATAATTCTTCATGGTGCAAGTTATGTAGATGAGCTAAGTTACAAAGGACTTTTCACTAAACTAGATGATGAAAGTATTGATAGAGGAAAAGATGAGTGGAATTTCAAATATAGAGCTGCTATCAGTAGACCAAAAGAATGGTTTAACAGATCCTGGAAAGGCCATACGGGAAGAGTTGAGGCATTCTTTAAACCAAAACCTGGTGGATTATCCCCAATAGAAGAACTAGTTGGAGAAGAACTTACCAAAGATAACACAATTATCTACATTTGTGGATACCAAGGAACAATTGATGGAGTGATGGATTTTATGAAACCAAACGGCTTCGTCACAGAACATGATAAGCGTGAAGATGGAAGTTTTGAAATAAAATACGAATCATACGGTTAATTATTTTTTAAAGAAATAAAAGTAATTTGTTTGAAGTTTCTATAGTTATGGATAATTATTGTTCTGATGCTTTTTTTGGATTATTCACAGGTATGGAAACAATCTTTTCCACTACAGCCTTTGTTAACTCTTCAATAATTTTGATTTTTTTCTCATCAGTTTCTCCTAGCATTTGTAAGGCTTTCTCTAATTCTTTTTTTCTTAACGAGTCTACGGTGACAGCTACATCTTTAACTAAAGGTTCTGCGTGAAGTCGTTTCATTGTTGCCTCAATAATTGGAACTTCTTTACTAATCATTTCTTCTACAGCAGGAACTTTACCCTTTCTAGCTTTCGCATCTTCTTCATACATCTCAGAAACTTGATCTCTAAACATCAATTTCATCCCAGGAAATTTAGAGACTTTCTCATCAACTGCTCTGGGATCTGATGTATCTAATATCAATGTCCCTTTCTTTTTATTTTGCATAACCAGTTTTAATTTATCATAATTAATCAAGAAATAATCTGCAGTAGTTGCAACAAAGACTATGTCAAACTTATCAAATCCTGATAGAACATCTTCAAATTGTACTGGTTTTCCACCCAATATTTTAGAAAAACTAGTAGCTCGTTCAATGATCAGACTGGTAACATCGAATGCACAGCCTTTTTTATTAAGAGACATAGCAACCATGGCTGCTGTTTCACCTGTACCTATGAGCAGGACATGTTTTCCAGATATGCCTATTTTTTCTTCTACCGTTTTGACAGCAATATCACCAAGTGAAATTGTTCCTTTACTAATTCCAGTAGAATCCCTAATACGAGCTGCAATTCGTATAGAACTATCAAACAATTTATCCAAAACTTGACCAGCTGTTTTAGCTTGTTTAGCATATGAAATTGATTCTTTTATTTCATCAAGTATCTCTTCTCTTCCTACAACGATTGAATCCAAACCAGTCTCTAGTCTTAACAGACGCAGGTAAACATCGGTATTCCTATACACTTCGAGAATTTGGTCAAAGTGATCTAAATCATATGCATCTAGTTCTGTTAATGATTCCCATGTTTTTTTGATTCGATTTATAGTAAGATTTTTTCCTTCACTTCTTCTTGCATCTGGTATGTCACCTTTTTCCAGATTAACCACCATAAATACTTCAACCCTGAAAGCATTTTGAATGATTAAACATTCTGAAACATCAGAAATTGTCTTAAAAGTTTCACATGCAGTTGTGAGATCTTTGAATGAAAATTTTTCTATCTTATGAATTGGAATATTTTTGAAAGTAACTCTTGCGTTAATGATGTCAAAATTATTTTCACCCATTTCGTATCACATCATTCTCGAAGTTTGGCTCTTCCACCTTTTGCTGTACGGAAAACATTCATTCCTATGTTATAATTTTCATATAGATAATCAAGAGTTTTTAGATCTTCTTCTACGAGATTAATTTCTTGAGCACTTGCGTTTGGATCACTTTTTAAGCGTACAAGTCTTTGTTGTGTTTCTTCTTTCTGAGTTTTAATTCCAATTTCGTAGTTTGAAGTTCCACCATATTCTGGACTGAGCATATGCTCTGGTTTGTATGGCGGAATTTGATCTGTTGGAATCTCTACTAATCTTGAAATCTCTTGTTCTTCATCTTTTGAAAGTATGGTTCTTTTGGGAGCTCGGCCGAGTTTATCAAGCCAAAATTCTGGTTCTCCCATCTCTCTTCTAAAAATTTGTTCTGCTCCACGATTATGAGTAAACGAATTACCTGCATCTACGACTATTGCTTCGGCAGCTGCTGCTTCATATTCTTTTTCTGCTTCTGCTTCTGCTGCTGACCTTGCTGCTGCTAATCTAGCTGCTGCCACTTTTACTTGAGATTCTGCAATGGCTGCTACTTCTGCTGCAGTTAATCCACTTTCTGATGCTTCAACTTTTGGTTTTTCTTTAGGAGTTTCTATTTTTTGAGTGTCTGCCTTTGGTTTACTATTATTGCCCTTTGGTCTTCCACGTTTCTTTTTCGGTTCTTCGCCAGCACTACCATCAGACATTATCATTACCTAAATCATGTTAAATTTTAAGGTTTTAGCATATTTTTTGGGAATGACTGAGATCTAGAGTATTAGTAATTTTTTGAAAATATCATACTGTTCTTTCTATTTCTCGGGCAGGATGATTTGTGATATCTTTGTGTATGAGAGCATGGGATTCTTGTTTAAATGTTAAATCACATCTGTAACATTTCCAGCCTAATGCGCTCATCATACTCAATATACAAAATTTGCATATAACATTCACGTAGAAATGATCAGTATGATCTAAATACTAAAAAAAGAAATGATTTACAATTGGAACTGTCGTCAAAGACTACGTTTTTGGCCTTAAGTTTCAATTTTAAGATTTAACAGAGGAAATTTCTTTTTTACAGAAATCTGATAAGAAGTAAAAGGATCTTCAGTCTCATTACATTTTTTACAGATACATAATTGAGAAACTTCCTCAAGATTACAATCTTCATTATATTCACATTGGGAACATCCAGCTGACGCCCCACAAACAATACATTTGAGTTCTTTTATCTCAGCGCATTTTTCATGTTTAACTCCTAATCCTTGAGCCCAAAGTCCAATTTCATTGGCTTCAATTTTCTTGTTGCATACAATACATGTTCCTGGAAATTTCATTGAGATTTTACGCCAGCTCATGCTAACTTTTCTATCTCCTTTTCTATTATATCGCTGAAGTTTTCTTTCAAGTCCAAATTCATTTTTTTATTCTTTATACAAAATAGCATGTAGGGAAAATAAAGAGTACCAAAAGTACTTTTTGATATATGCATGTTTTTAGCAAGAATTGTAGCCAATTCCTTGATACTTTTACCATCCCAACGGAGTCGATTGAGAAGAGACCATGATAAATTATATTGCGAATATCTCACCGAGGAATCTTTCTGATATAACCCAATCAAGATTTCATCAAGATATCGTAACAACCTCCATTGTTGCGTTCTCATAATCTTACCAAACAGCATATCTGCTTGAGAGAGGACTTGTAACATCTTATCCAGCTCACTTTTTGAAATACTGCTTGTAATAACACTTGAATAAAAAGCGTTAATTTTTTCACGTGGATCAATACGAAGTGAATAAAGGACGCTTCTAGCTTCATCAATTGAATTTGCCTTGAAAAATGCATTGACTCCAGATTCAATATCCAATCTTTCAAAAGACTTTTCAGTGGCAGGCTCAAATCCTGTTACAATAGCTTGTGCTGAGTTTATCATTGATCTTAGATCACCTCTAGATTCACTAATGATTTTAATTAAAGAGCCTGGGCTAAGTTTTGCATTTTCTTTTTTTAGAATTTTTTTTAGAAACAATTGTACTAGTCTAGGAGGTAAAGGACGTAGATGAATTGTCTTAACTACTTTTTTGATACTTTTCATTTTAGTAGAAAGATCAGAGTTTGCAGCTAAAATTATTGGAACTGTAGGCTCTTTTAGAATTTTAATAAGGGCCTCAGCTCCTCCGTAATCTGATCTTCCATAAATTCCGTCTACTTCATCTACAAAAATCATTGGACTTCCAAGTATGCTGGTATTACCAAGAATTGGACTAAGAATTTCTTCAATACGATTTTTATTTCTAACGTCACTTGCGTTAAGACTAATCATATCATAACCAAACTGCTTTGCAGCAAGATTTGCAAGTGTAGTTTTTCCTATTCCAGGTGGTCCGACAAGTAATAATGGTTTAGTACCTTTTTTCCATTTTCCAAACCAATCCACAAATGAGGCGCGTGCATCCTCATTTCCCATCATATCAATTATGCTTTGAGGTCTATATTTTTCTGACCACATCAAGATATATCACTTTGGAAGATTCTCTGAAAGAGTGGACCAAATGTTTGCCTTCTGTAAACGATTATACCAAAATTGATTATAATGCTCAACAGTAAGAAAGAGAAATTCCAAAAATTCTTTGTGTGAAAATTTATCTGGTAGAAGTTCAAGCGCCAGACGTGCATCACTAAGATATAGATTACTTTTTTCCATTGTTAACTCAAATCCTTTTTTTACATCATTTGCAAGAAGAGAATAATAAAGAGGCCATGAAGGAATTTTGACAAATTTATTTTTTATAGTATCCTCTATTTCGTTTCCACATCCTACACATTCAGCTGCTCTAGCCATCCCTAGATAGAAAATTTCTCCAAGAGGTCTTTTTGCAAGCGCCATATTCCTTCCAGCAGTTCCCATAACTGCTCGGTATTTTTTATAACATTGATTCATTTCTTCTTCTGTGATAGTAAGAGGTTTTGTTTTTAGTTTTGTGTCAATATACTGACCTAACCTTGCATCCTTGAAACCATCTTCAAATTCTTTGAGAACCTCTTCGCCTCCTTTTGAAATTTTATCTCTAGCAAGTTTCAAAATGTAAGGGTTCATCAACTTATAGTCATCAAGATAGTCCAAATCTTCATCTTTGTCTACAATCCTATCCATAGGCTCGCTTAGATCAATTGCGATGATATGACCATCCACCATGTTTTGACGCATTTGTGGATCATTAGTTCCTGAAAATTCTGCAGCTGCATCATAAAGTGCATTAAAAACAGGGAAAGTCATTTTTACAAAATTTGAGTTAAGTATTCGTAAAACACGATCTTTGAGTATCTCGCGATCCTCAAGTTTAGATTTAATTACATCAATTTGGGATTCTTGCAAAATGATTTCTGTAGAACCTACTTCTTTTGCAAATTTTTGTTGTGTAGTATTTGGTGAAGAATCTGCTTTAATTTCTCTTAGTAAATCGTCGGTAAACCGTTCTGCAAATTTTGGAAATTCATTTTCAGATTCTTCTTTGTATTTATTAAAAAGCTTGAAACCTTGAGATTTAAACAATCCTTGTTTAATGATTTGTTTTCCCGATTTAGTAGACATTAATGCTTCTTTGCTAACAACAGATTGATCCTTGCCACTCACACACGCTCAACTTCAGCCTAGTTATTTATGCTTTCAAGTAATTTTTTATTCTTTCACTTAAATTACGAAAAAAATTGAAATGGAATATGGAAGTTGTTGAAATCCTCAAAGAAGCCTCAAAACGAGTATTCGAAAATGTGAAAGGTTTAGCAGGTACAAGTGCAGCTGCAGGAGATTATGGAATAGGTGCAGGTGGAGATATTTCAAGAAATATAGATATAGTTGCAGAAAAAACTGTTTTGGATTATCTTAAGGAAATTTCGTTTGAATGTGTAGTTCTTGGGGAGGAATGTGGACGTGTTGAATTATCAAGTAAGCCCAAAGGATTTGTAATCATGGATGCAATTGATGGTTCTGCAAATGCTGTGAGAGGTGTACCCTTTTTTTGCTGTTCTTTAGCATTTGCCACCAAGGATAAAATTAGCTCCATTACTGACGGAGTTGTAACTGATCTTTCTTCTGGAGATATGTATTGGGCATCAAAGGGGAAAGGCTCGTTTTTAAATGAGAAAAAAATTCACGTGCAAGAAAATGAACCCGTTTATAGAATCGTTGGAATTAATCTTTCAGGAGCTACTCCTAAGCAAATAAAACGATTACAACCAATTCTTAAAAGTCATAATCACACTAGGCATTTTGGTGCAAACGCACTTGAAATGGCCCTATTTGCGCGAGGATTAATTGATATTTTTATCGATATTAGAGAAAAAATTAGAGTACAAGATATTGCAGCAGGTTATTTGTTGATAAAAGAAGCTGGGGGTTTAGTTTTAGATGCAAAATTAGAACCATTAGATGCAGATCTTAGCTATAAAACAAGATTGTCATTTATTGCTGTAGCTAATAAAAAAATCCTAAATGAAATTTTTACTGAAATAAAAAAATAATCGATCTCTTTCGAGATTTGTTGAATTACTTTGACATCGTAATTTTCCCTCATTTAAAGTAATGATTTAGTTAAGATGTAGGACGTTTGTGTACATTTACTTCTCCTTGAGGCTACAAAAATAACCTTGAAGTAACTTTGTTTGATAACGTTAAAATAATTTGAAAAAAAGGCTGGATTAGTAATGGATTTATCAAAAGAAGATTTCAATGATACCTTCCAAAAATCTCTAAATGTTGCGGTAATAGTCAAATTAGAGCCAGATTTTTCAGAAGGAAGTGTAACTTACAATCCTGATGGAACATTAAATCGAGCTGAAACAAAAAATACACTTGGGCCTCACAGCGCAGTGGCAGTAAATGCAGCTTTTTATGCTAAAGTAAAGTATGACGCTAGAGTAGCAATTAGTACTATGGGTCCTCCCATAGCAGAGATGGCATTACAACAAGCGCAATTGATAAGCAGTGCAGATGAATTACATTTGTATAGCGATAGAATTTTTGGAGGAGCTGATACACTGGCAACTGCAGAAGTTCTTAAAACTGGTGTTCAAAAAATGCAGGGAAAAATGGATATTGTTTTTTCAGGTCATAGAGCATCTGATGGAGAGACAGGCCAAACAGGACCACAGACTGCATGGAAACTTGGATTTCCATTTCTTGGCGATGTGATAGATTATGAAATTAATTTGGATACACGTTCAGTGAAAGCCAAGCGCCTTATCACTCTTCAGGGCTTTTATGACATAATAGAAGAAGTGGAAGCGCCTTTACCAGTTTTCATCACCATACATCCTTCCTACAGACCTTTGTTCAAAACTGTTTCAGAACGACTGGCGTTTGAAAAATATCAAAAAGAGGCAAAGAAAAGATCTTCAAATTATAAACAATATCTAAAAATTTTCAATTCAGAACAATTAGGTCTAGCAGATCTAAGTCTGGTGGGGCTCCCTGGATCACCAACTATAGTCTATAAAGTAGAAAGAATTCCAAAGGGAAAAGCCAATAGAAATGCTGAGGTAGTTGATGGAACAAATTCAGAAGCACTACGCAATGTAGTGTTAAAGATGCAAGAAGCTAGGTCAAGAATGGTGATAAGATGACTGAAGGAAATTATCGTCACCTCTATGTGGTAATGGAACACGAAGAAGGAAAGCTAATTCCAGTTAGTTTGGAAATGCTTGGAGAAGCTAGAAGATTGATGGATAAATTTAACAAAACATATTCTTCTGAAGAAAAGGTTGTTGCCATAATATTGGGTCATAATGTAAGAGAGCTTTGTCAAGATCTAATTTACTACGGTGCTGATTATGTGATTTATGCTGATAGTCCAGAATTAGAATACGTTAGAAATCTTACTTATACTAAGGTGATAAGCCAAATTGCATGTGATAAGGATTTAGCTAAAAAAGTTTCTGAAAAATATTCTGATCAATTTAAGAAACCTCGATACATGTTTTTTGCTGCAGATAGTGTTGGAAGACATCTCTCATCCACCGTATTAGTAGAACTAGAGTCTGGACTTGCATCAGATATTAACAAACTTGTTGTTGAAGACATCGAGATAACCCACCAGCACAAGACAAACGGCAAACCAATAAAATATGAGAAAATACTTGGAATGTATAGACCAGATTTTTCTGGTTTCTTATGGACTTTGATTCTTTGTCTTGATAACAAAAATCCTTCTATAGAAAGAGAATATCATCCACAGGCTTGCAGTATAATACCTGGAGTGTTTGAGCCTCTTGAAAACGACACTTCAAGGAAAGGGGAGATTATTGAATATCATCCGAAGCTGGAACCACAGGATCTTAAAGTGAAGATATTAAGTAGAAAAATTGTCAAGAGTGCAATTGATTTTAGTCGCTACAAAGTTATTGTAAGTTTTGGTAGAGGTATAAAGGAATCTCCTGAGGAAAATATCAAACTGATAGAAGAGTTTGCAAAGGAACTTGATGCTGCAATAGGAGTCTCATTACCAATTTCAAAGAAACCATACTCAGTAAGTGAAAGAAGAAGTTCTACTTACATGATATCAGATAGAGTTATTGGAACAAGTGGAAAAAAAGTTGCACCTTTGTTGTATGTTGCTGTTGGAATAAGTGGTGCAATGCAACACATTGCTGGCATAAAGGAATCAGATGTCGTAGTAGCAATCAATCCAGATGAAAATGCACCAATAAAAGATGAGTGTGATGTCTTCATCAAAGGAAGGATGGAAGATGTAATTCCAAATTTAATTGAAGAATTAAGAAAGCAACAACCAAAAATAAGAGCGTGATAAGCACTGGAACATTATGATGTTGTAATAATTGGAGGTGGATCAGCAGGATTAGCAGCGCTTAAACGAGTTTCTGATCTAGGAAAGAGAGCGGTTCTAATAGAAGCTGGAAAGAGAGTAGGAACAAAGAATCTATCAGGTGGAATTCTGTACTCCAAAAAACCAACAAAAGGTAGAGTTTACAATGTAGAAGATGTTTACGGAGAAAACTTTATCAAAGAAGCACCGCTTGAAAGAAAAATCACAAAATACTTTCTACACTCTACATCCAAGGAAAAAATCTCCTCAATGGATTTGACTTTGGCCCATGAATATCAATCAAATTTTGGATATTCTGTTTTGCTGAATAAATTGAATTCTTGGTTTGCAAATCAGGCAGCAGAAAGTGCAGAAAAAAATGGTGGAGGTATAGTTAGTGGGGTACATGTTAAGAATATTACTTGGCAAAATGACAGAGAGAAAACCATTATTGAAACTGATGAATTAGAAGAGTTTGAAGTCAAGGCAGTAATTGCAGCTGATGGAGTAAACTCTGAAGTGGCTGAAATTACTGGCGCCAGATCAAAATTTTTATCTCAACAATTATACCAAGGAGTCAAAGTCATAGTCAAACTTCCTGAGGAAATCATAGAAAAACACTTTGATATTAATTCTGATGAAGGTACAGCACATCTTTTTGCTGGTGATGTTACTTTAAATCATATTGGTGGAGGATTTCTATATACCAACCGAGATACATTATCAGTTGGTGCAGTATATCATTTCGATTCTTTGATGAAAAAACCAACTGAACCTTCCACCCTTGTGAATGCAGTACTGAATAATCCTTTTGTGCGGGAACTTATCAAAGATACAGTTCCCGTTGCAGGTGAAATTGATAAGAATTTAACAAAGGAAGAACAGTTAAGAATTCGCTTTGCTGTAGCTAAATTAATAAAAACATGGAATGAGCTGCGGGGCGAATATCTTTCCTCTGAAGGAAGAAAAAGACTCGTCCAGAGTGGAAAATATGAGTCAGATGAAGCGATAAAATCAAAACTAGATTCAATTTATCAAGAACTTAACGAAAAATACAGAACAAAATTCATCACTAATTACGTAGAGTTGGAGTACGGTGCAAAATTAATTCCAGATGGCAAACGCTGCAGAATGAAAAAACCTTATTTCAAAAATATCCTATTCGTCGGAGATGCAGCTGGACGAGGCATTTTTGTAGGACCTAGAATTGAAGGCCTCAATGTTGGTATTGATGATGCTGTAAGAGCAGCTAATTCTGTTGCAAATTCAATAGACAAAAATAATTTCAACGGAAACTATCTTGGTGAATTATACACCAAATCTGTTGAAGAAAGTCCTTACACCAGAGACATGACAGAAATTGATAAAGATTATCTGAAAATATTTTTAGATGCGTCTAAAACTGTACCAAGAGATATTATAAAACCCAAATATGGTATGATTTTAAGATTAATGGCAAGCGATACCATGCGAAGTATTGCTGTAAAATTTGCAAATGTGTTAGGTTATGAACGATTATTGCCAATGTTAGAAAGTGAAGAGACATATGTTAAGGTGCCAATACAGATTGCCGAGAGGTCAGGGACTACTATTCCGACTACATATGACATTGAATTTCCTTCCTTGGCTGACCGAATTGCTAATCTAAAGTATGATGAAGATAGTAGTTCACACATCAAAGTGCTTAATCCTTCAAGTGAATTTATGAAAAAAATGGTTACTCTATGTCCCACTCAGTGTTATACCATTGAGGAAAATAATGTGATGATACAACATGAAGGATGTATCGAATGTGGTACGTGTTCTATAGAAACTGATTGGAAACATCCACGTGGCGACAAGGGGATAAACTATCAGTATGGATAATCTGGTTTCATTAGGAATTGAAGGATTCACCTATTCAGATCTTTATGATCCACTACGCCTCAAAATGTTGGCAGAATATTTCTATAAAGAGATTGAAACGGTTGATCCAGTACTTAGTATACAATATGCTGACTATCGCCAAAGAAAAGATTTTTCCCCTGTTGACGAATCTAACTTAATTGTTAAACTCGCTCCGCATCTGGGTCTATTTGTCGCACGACTATTCCAAATAGAACCCTTTGTAGAAACCGAACGAGTTATGACGGATGCGGCGAACCCAATATTTCAATTTAAAAAAAATTTTGTGATCAAACACGCAAAAGCATTCAAACCTGAGGAGGTGGCCCAAATTGATTTGCCTAAGATAGATAGGCAGATGCGATTTTTAGAAGAAGTGATCTTTGGCAAAGTCGTTCCAAAGGGAGAAAGAGAACTATCATTTGCCACTACAGTGAATACGCTGATGAGTATAGAGCTGGCCTTATCACGTAAAGTGAAAGGGATTCAGGGAACCGATACCGAATTGAGCCATAAAAGACTAATTGAATTTTGTGAGAAAATTCGTACTCACTCCGTTGGATCATCTCTTTTTGATTTACCAATACCTGCAAGATTGGAAAGTGATGAAATTGCATGTGAGACAACACAGAGATTTCTCAAGATCGCACAGAAGTGGTTCTTGACTCATTTCCATAACCATCATGCATCTGACGAAACAGGGGATTGGGTTTCATTCAAACTTCCTGAAAAAATTGATTTCTTACAGCTTGTCAAAAAGACACATCCCAAGTATAATGTTCCTGAACTTGCGGTTGGGCCAGAAGAGAGTCGTCGACGACGGGTTGGTTTTGACTTAACAGACAAACGATACACTCGCCTTCAAGTACTCAATGAGGTCAACTACTGTCTCTACTGCCACGAGCACGATAAAGATTCATGCTCCAAAGGATTCATTGACAAAGACGGAAAAGTTATGAAAAGCCAGCTTGGAACCCCACTCACTGGTTGTCCGTTGGATGAGAAAATCTCCGAGGCTCATATCTTAAAGCGGGACGGTGAGACTATAGCTGCACTAGCTACGATAATGATTGATAATCCTTTGCTACCAGCAACTGGTCACCGGATTTGTAACGATTGTATGAAAGGATGTATCTTCCAGAAGCAAGACCCGGTCAACATTCCACAGATTGAAACTAGAATCCTGACTGATTGTTTGGACTTTCCATGGGGCTTTGAAATCTATTCTCTCCTGACACGGTGGAATCCACTTAATGTAAAACGGCCATTTTCTCTCCCCTATAATGGAAAGAATGTGATGGTAGTCGGGATGGGACCTGCAGGATTTACCCTGTCACAATATCTACTCAATGAAGGATTTGGTGTGATTGGCATTGATGGCCTTAAGATTGAACCTCTCTCTAAAAATTTGGTTGGAGATAAGAATAACCCACCACAACCTATTCGGAATGTCAGTGACATTTATGAAGCGCTAGATGAACGGATTATGGCTGGATTTGGTGGTGTTGCAGAGTATGGCATTACTGTTCGGTGGAACAAGAATTTTCTAAAACTAATCTACATAACCTTAGCTAGGAGGAAATATTTTAGTATCTATGACGGTGTTCGCTTTGGCGGAACCCTGACAATTGAGGATGCTTGGAACATAGGCATTGATCATATTGCGATTGCTACTGGGGCTGGGCGACCAACCGTAATAGACATGAAGAATAATTTGATTCGTGGTGTACGCAAAGCAAGTGATTTCCTTATGGCGCTTCAGTTAACAGGTGCTGCCAAGAAAAGTAGCATGGCAAATCTACAGGTACGCCTACCAGCTGTAGTTATAGGTGGTGGTCTCACAGCAATTGATACTACAACTGAGCTAATGGCATACTATCCAGTTCAGGTTGAGAAGATTAGACATAGGTTTGAGATCCTTTCCAGTGAATTTGGCGAAGAACAAATATTGAAAATGTTTTCTGTTGAGGAAAAAGAGATCCTTGAAGAATTCCTTATTCATGCTAAAACAATTCAAAACGAGCAAGAGAGAGCAGAAGCATCAGGAGAGCAACCTGATTTTTCATCATTGGTTAAATCATGGGGAGGTGCCTCACTTGTTTACAGAAAAAGTATGCTCGATTCCCCGGCATATCGCCTCAACCATGAAGAGATTATCAAAGCACTGGAAGAAGGAATCGTCTTTATAGAAAATATGAACCCTGTAGAATGCATCCCAGATGAGTATGGAGCAGTGAAAGCTGTTTCTTTTGAACGACAGAAAAAAGATGTAAATGGTAAATTGTGTGGGACTGGAGAAATCGTGACACTTTCTGCAAGAAGTGTCCTTGTCGCCGCTGGTACTACCCCCAACATCATCTATGAAAAAGAATGGCC
>Ga0334722_10000757_pt1 | contig 44837 bp, 35 predicted proteins | sample C3_bottom_MG_FD_207210 | JGI IMG/M metagenome (GOLD analysis project Ga0334722, IMG submission 207210) | Sediment microbial communities from Yellowstone Lake, YNP, Wyoming, USA - C3_bottom | ecosystem: Environmental > Aquatic > Freshwater > Lake > Sediment | place: USA: Wyoming | collected...
CCGCTGCTCAGGCTTGCGCTGAAAAGGGAACTGAAAATCGAAGACGTGAAACCGGCGGCAAGGGCCGCCGCGTAAACCATGACAACGGGGCCACTTCAAATTTCAACGAAGATTGGGATTGACTCTATGGCAATTGCTATTTCGTTATTCAGGAATACAGGCTGTTTGTCATAGCAGCACAATGTCAAGAAATATGGGTATTCATTCGTAGCGTAGTCAAAGTGTTGCAGGTGAAGCTTTTTTCTTTGCGGTAGCTTTTCCATATTATATGATGCGCAGGTTTATGTTTTGGCGCGCCGAGGGCGTCGTGCCCTACATTTATAGTTATCTGTCGTCCCGACCGGAGCGGAGGGACCCACCTTTGACCATTGCCATTAGACGTGGCTTCTTTAACTACGTTTATAGATTGCCATTGCGAGCGAGGCGCGGCAATCTCGGTTCTGTTCAGTGTCTGTTAATGTCTCAGATTAGCGAACGGCAACCTTCCGTATTCGCTTTCAAAAGCAAAGAGCATATTTTTTTCAACTTCTTCAGGAACTAAACCCGGTGTAGTTTTCCATGCAATAAGTAGGTCATAAGAATCTTCAAGTTGCCATATCAAACGGCCACCCCAATGACCCACTGGACGACCATACCCGAAGTTAAGATATTGCTTTAAACGCGAACGTAGAGTCGCACTACCGCCTGGACCACCTGCCTTGCCTATATTTAAAAGCTGCTGATTGCGTATCCAGTTATACTCCAGCTCTGATTTGTCAACAGTTGGATTCTTTCCTTTAAACCAACCTCCGGTGCTGACTTCCTTAAATTGCGGCTGGTTATTACTTGAACGAAGAACTATATACACGCCTGGTTCATTTGGAATTAGATGCAGGTTGTCCTTAAGCTCGCTTATACGTACAAACCCTGCAAAACCATCCTTTTGAAAACTTTCGAATTGTGGCAAGTTATTCTCCTATCTTGGAGTGTATAATGTTGCGCTCAATAAACAGCCTGATTTTAGTTCCTGGATTTCCGCTTTCGCGGGAATGACAGACAAAGCCTTCGGCGCGCCGAGGGCGTCGCGCCCTACAATACGCCCACTTCCCCTATACCTCTATAATCTGCCCGTCGTAGCCGAGTTCGACACCGTCGGGAAGTTCGTTCATAACCTTGTCGTAATCGAACGCGTGCGCCATGTGCGTGAACACCGCCCTGCCGGGCTTCAGCCGCTCGACCACCTCTATCGCCTGCGAAAGCGACACGTGAGTGGGGTGTGGCTCGTAGCGGAGCGCCTCTACGACAAGGAGCTTCAGGCCCTTTAAAAGCTCTTCCGACTCCTCCGGTATCTCGATGAAGTCCGTGAGGTACGCAAAGTCCCCGAAGCGGTACCCGTATATCGGCAGGTCCCCATGCATCACCTCGACCGGTGTCACGGTCAGGCCGCAAAGCTCGAACGGGCCGTCCACGTCTTGTGTGGTCAGGTTCGGCTGCCAGCCCGGCTTGCCGGGGTCCTTGAATATATACCCGAATATGTCTCTGAGGCGTCCGAGCGTCTCCGGGCTTCCGTAGCAGGGGATGGAAGAGGACTGAAGCCAGTTGAAGCGCCTGAGCTCGTCTATGCCGTGTATGTGCTCCGCGTGGTGGTGGGTGTAGAGAACAGCGTCCACGCGCTCTATGCCGTTGGCTATGGCCTGGGCGCGCAGGTCAGTCGTAGTATCGACAAGAATGTTCTTCCCGTCGTGCGTCACGAGTATGGATGAGCGGGTACGCTTGTTCTTCGGGTCGGTCGACGTGCAGACCGGACACTTGCACGCAATCATCGGCACGCCGAACGATGTGCCGCAGCCGAGTATGGTAATCCTCATAAAGCCTCCTTGCCGTGAGACTGATAATATACCAAATGTTCAGGTTTTATGGCAAGAAATATCGCCGCGCGCCGAAGATTACTTGACCGGAAACCGCCATAACCGTATAATTATAACGATAACAACAAAGCAGGAGCGCGCAATGTCAGGATATGAAACCAGCAGGACGGAGCACCAGGTAAACTCGGAGATACTTGGCCTTGTCAACGAAGGTCACGAAAAGCATTACATACTGGATAGGGCGGTAAGCCTTCTGGCCGAATACCTGAGGTGCGATGCGATAGGCATAAGGGTGATGGACAAGCATGGTAACATCCCCTACGAAACATACAAAGGCTTTTCGGACGGCTTCATAAAAAAGGAAAACCCGCTCTGCATAAGGCACGACAGGTGCGCGTGCATAGAGATAGCAAAGGGGGAGTATGACCCCGCCGTACCACTGTATACGCCATACGGCTCGTTTTTCACCAACGGCCTGCAGGGCCTTGAACCGATAAAAGACGGCATGAAGACGGGGCGGTTCAGGGGAGAATGCGTCAGGAGCGGGTGGGAGTCAATGGCGCTCGTGCCAATCAGGTACGGCCACAGGTACTTCGGGCTGATACACGTGGTGGACGGCAAAAAAGACAGCCTGCACATAGGACGGGTGCAGTTCTTAGAGAATATATCTTTTCTGTTAGGCATATATATGAATGCCGAGGATACGCAGGAGGAAAACAAAAAGGAGTTTTCTTCGCTGGCTAACAGGATAATGCACGACCTGAGAAACCCGCTTACCTCTACCAAAATGTGCACGGAGCTGTTGGCAACCAGATACACCGACAGCACCGACCCCGAGATAAACGACTACATAGGGAGCATATCCAGAAACACGGACTACATGCAGCAGCTAATCACGGAGTTGGGCAGCTTCGTCCAGGCATACGACCAGGAGAAAAGTGTCGGCGCGCAGGTTGACCTGGCCTCGCTCATCTCCACCATAGTCTCGGACATGCGCACTGTTTCCAGCACGCCTGTCGAGGTTAAAGTAACAGGCCCCATGCCTGAGGTCAAGTACTCCCCGCTCTGCATAAAGCGGATACTGACCAACCTCATCTCAAACGCAGTCAAGTTCTCATCCACAAGTGACAGCCCGGTCGTAGAGGTAGCCTGCGAGGAAAAGGACATATTCTACGAGGTCTCTGTCTCGGACAACGGGATGGGCATCGACAATTCGGACGTGGAAAAAGTATTCTATCCGTTTTACAGGGCTGTGGACGCGGCCAAGATACCAGGCACCGGGCTTGGTCTGTCCATCTGCAAACAGTTGGTCGAGAAAAACGGCGGCAAGATATGGGTCTATTCCGACAAGGGCAAAGGCAGCACGTTTTACTTCACGATACCGAAATAACAGTACCCGCTTCACCTCGTAACGCTTCTTCCAGCTTCTCTGGCGAGGTGATTATCACTTCCCTGCCGCCGCCCTCAAGGAACTCGACCGCCGCGCCAACCTTCGGCCCCATGCTCCCGGGCGGGAACTGGCCTTCCGCGAGATATGCATTGGCTTGCAACACATCCATCCTTAGTAGCGCCTTTTGCCCTTTCTTGCCGTAGTCCAAAAATACGCATTCGACCGAGGTCAGTATGATGAGCCGCTCCGCGTTTATCTGTCTTGCCAGCAGGGACGAGGCGTAGTCCTTGTCTATTACCGCGTCAACCCCGTGCAGGTTGCCGTCCGCGTCCTCCACTACGGGCACTCCGCCGCCGCCTGCGGCAATCGCCACGTCGCCGGACATGGCTATCTTCCGTATAGCCTCCGCCTCGACTATCCTTACCGGCCTGGGCGACGGCACTATACGCCTCCAGCCACGGCCCGCGTCCTCCGCCATAAGGTAGCCGCGTCCCATAGTCATCGCCATCGCCGCATCCTCGGTGTAGAACGAGCCTATGGGCTTTGTGGGTCTGGCGAATGCAGGGTCGGCCTTGTCCACCACCACCTGCGTTACTACTGACACCACGTCAATGCCCTTGACAAGCCTGTGGAGGCGGTTGTAGAGTGCCTGCTGAAGTATAAAGCCTATGCCGCCTTCCGAGTCCGCGTCCGCGATGTAAAGCGGCATGGCGGGCACGGTATCGCGCGCGCACTCCATCTGTATCACCATGTTGCCGACGAACGGGCCGTTACCGTGCGTTAGCACTACCCTCTCGCCCTTTGCCACCATAGAGGCGATGCACCCCATGCAGGAGTCTGCGTGTGCGGCCTGTTCCTCGGCTGTGCCCCTCTCGCCCTTGAGTATCAGCGCGTTTCCGCCGATTGCTATTACGGTTAATGGGGTGGTGGTATTCACGGCAGGCAAATCCCTTCTCTGTAGTTGCCCCATTCATGGGGCTACAACCATGTAGGGGCAGACCCATGTGTCGGCCATTGTATTATAATGCGCCTGATAAATCAGGCAACTACAGGAGAAAGGTTTTCACCACCGACGCGAGCGTCACGCGCCCCGTCTCCCTTATCGAGTATGTCACGCGAAACGCGGGCCTCTTGATATTGATGAGCCTCGTCAGGTCCACCGGCGTGGCGAATATCACCGCGTCGCATGGGGTCGCGTTGACCGCAGCCTCAAGCTCTTTGAGCTGGGCGAGGCTGTACCCCATCGCCGGTAGCAAATTGCCAATTTGCGGGTATTTGGCCTGTACTCCTGCAAGGCCGCCTTTGGCATATGGCCAGGGGTTTGCCGGATTTGCGCCCGCACCAAGTGCCGCGATCATGCCCGCACCGTATGACATCCCTCCGTGAGTAACCGTCGGGCCGTCCTCCACTACAAGCGCCTTTTTGCCTTTAAGGGATAACAGCTGGCCTTTTGTGCCGGAGACAGGGAGTATCTTCACAGGCGACTCGGCAGGTATGATAACCGCCGTCGGGTTGAGCAGCTTAACCGTAGCCCTTATAGACGCCACACCTTCCCTGCTTGCCTCATTCGCCTTGTTGATAAGCACTACGTGCGCATGCCTGATGTTGGTCTCTCCGGGATGGTACAGTAACTCGTGTCCCGGCCTGAGGGCGTCCGCGACCACTATCTCCAAATCCGGGCGTATGAAAGAAAAGTCATTGTTACCGCCGTCCCATACAATAACGTCCGCCTCTGCCTCGGCCAGCTTCAGCACGTCTTTATAGTCCACGCCCGCGAACACGGAGAACCCTTCCGCGACAATTGGCTCGTACTCCTCGCGCTCCTCCACCGTGCACGCATGTTCGTCCATGTCTTTCAGGCTTGCGAACCTCTGCGCCCTCTGGCCCTCCAGGTCGCAGTAGGCCATCGGATGTCTTATTGCGACGGGGCGGCGGCCCAAGCGCCTCAGTATGCCCAACAGCTTTCTGGTCACCGGGCTTTTGCCGCACCCTGTGCGCACCGCGCAAACGGATATGACGGGGAGCTTTGATCTCAGCATCGTGCTGTCCGGCCCCAACAGTATGAAGTCCGCGCCCGCCGCAAGCACCTCGGACGCCTTGTGCATGACGTCTTCATGGGTCACGTCGCTGTATGCAAACACGACCGCGTCAACCTTATTGGAAGCAATAAGCCCGACGAGCCTGTCCTCGGTGTATATTGGGATGCCTTTGGGGTAAAGCCTGCCCGCGAGTGACGGCGGGTACACGCGGTCTGATATGAAGGGTATCTGAGCGGCGGTAAAGGCGACTACCTTGTAGTCCGGGTTGTCTCTGTAGCAGACGTTGAAGTTGTGGAAGTCGCGTCCGCCCGCGCCCATTATTATTATACGCTTAGGGGACATCTACAGCTTTCTCACCGCGTCCTCGAATATCCCCATAGACTCGTCCATCTGGGCCTCGGTAGTGACGAGCGGGGGGATGAACCTTATGACGTTCTTTTCGGTGCCGCACTCGAGTATTATGAGGTCACGAGCGAGGCACGCCTCTTTGAGCCGTTTTACGGAGTCTGTGTCAGGCTTCCGCCCGTCCTTGACGAACTCCACGCCTATCATGTACCCAAGCCCGCGCACGTCGCCAATTACGCCGCACTCGGACTTGAGCTTACGGAGCCTCTCGTATACTATCATTGAAAGGGCCTCCGATTTCTCCAGCAGCCCGTCCGCCCTGATTGCGTCTATGGTAGCCACGGCAGCTGCGCATGAGATTGGGTTGCCGCCAAATGTTGTCCCGTGCGCGCCGGGCGGCCATGCGTCCATAAGCTCAGGGGTTGACACTATGGCGGATAGCGGCATGCCGGATGCAATGCCCTTGGCAAGCGTTATGATGTCCGGCTTGACGCCGAAGTGCTCCTGGGCCAGCCACCTGCAGGTGCGGCCCATGCCCGACTGCACCTCGTCGAATATCAGCAGTATGCCGTGTCTGTCGCAGACCTCCCGTAGCTTTACTAAGAACGGCTTCGGAGGAGGCACGTACCCGCCCTCGCCTAACACCGGCTCTATAATTATGGCAGCCACTTCCTCCGGCGAGACCTCGTGCCGGAACAGGTACTCTATGTGCTCAATACAGTCCGTGTCGCACCGGGCCTCTTCTTTGCCGACCATGCACCTGTAGCAGTACGGGTATAAGGCGCGGTACACCGAAGGCAGGAGCGGGTGGTATCGCTCGCGGTACTTGACGGACGAAGAAGTGATGGACACGGCCCCAAGCGTCCTGCCGTGGAAGGCCCCGGTGAAGGATATTATCCCCTGCCGTCCCGTCCTGTGGCGGGCCAGCTTGAGCGCGCCCTCGACCGCCTCCGCGCCTGAGTTTGCGAAGAAGAACCTGTCCATCCCGGCGGGCATTATGCCACAAAGCCTGTCCGCGAGTTCGAGGAGCGATGGGTAATAAAATATCGAGCCTGCGTGTATCAGGCTTTCCGCCTGCCTTTTGATTGACTCCACTACGGCGGGGTGGTTGTGGCCTATATTGCAGACCGCGTGTCCGGAGGTGAAGTCGGTGTATCGCCTGCCCTTTTTGTCGTATACGTATACGCCCTCGGCCCGTACCGCGTCTATGTCCGTGAGGAAGCCCCACGCGCGGGTGAGGTGGGTCTTTGATGCGTTTATATTGTCCATTTGGCCACTCATCAGGCGTGTCCCCCCAAGTCGTCATCATAACTCCCCCATCCCCCTCTTAACTTAAGAGGGGGACTTAAGGGGGCGTTACTCGGTTCCTCGCTCATACGCAGCGTACTATATTCATATTGAATACTGTCCTGCTTGTGTATATAATCTAACATCAAGGCAAGTATTTGGCAAGAATATTAGGGCTCAACATGAACGGCAACGAATCCATACGCTGGGCCAGGCTCTCGATAGTATCTAACTCGCTGCTTGCGGGCCTGAAGATAGTTATCGGGCTTTCGACCGGCTCTGTCAGCGTTATAGCTGAAGGACTGCACTCGCTGATGGACCTGGTGGCCTCGATTATAACCTTCATGGCCGTACACATCTCCGCTAAGGAAGCCGACAGGACGCACCACTTCGGGCACGGCAAGTTCGAAAACGTTGCCGGGCTGGTCGAGGGCCTTCTCATATTCGCGGGCGGTGCGCTTATCATATGGGAAGCCCTGCCCAAGCTGTTCTCGGACAAAGGGCCGGAGACACTCGGCTGGGGCCTGGCAGTTATGGCGCTCTCGTCCGGCGTGAACTTCGCCGTGTCCGCAAAGCTGTTCAAAGTGGCGAAAGTGACGCATTCGCCCGCGCTCGAAGCGGACGCATGGCACCTTCGTACCGACGTGTACACCTCCGCAGGCGTGCTTGGAGGGCTTGTGCTTATCAAGCTCACCGGCATTGCTATCTTCGACCCTATCGTGGCCCTCCTGGTCGCCTGCTTCATAATGAAGGCCGCATACGACATCACGCTGGAAGGCTTCTCGCACATGGTTGACGTGACCATCCCGCCGCACGAGATGGAGAAGCTCGACGCAATACTCGACAGGCACGGTGCGCGCTACCTGGAGTACCACGAGCTTCGCGCAAGGAAGAGCGGGCCGCAGAGGTTCATTGACCTGCACCTCGTGATGCCGAGGGACCTCACCTTGCAGAAGGTGCATGAGCTTTGCGACGTTATAGAGAAAGAGATTGAGGGCGGGCTGCCCAACTCGCACGTGCTCATACACCCGGAACCCTGCGCCGAGACCTGCAAGGAGTGCGGACTTGCGACGGGCGCTGGGCACCGCCGCTGCACGCAGTATTCCGACATGTCTGATGCGCCTGAAAAAACAGGCCCGTAGTGCACAGGCTACTGACAAAGTCCTAATTTTGTCATTGCGAGGCTACATTGCGGTGCCGAAGGCACCGAAGATGAACAAATGCGGTGCGCCTGAGCACGCTTCTGCGACGTGGCAATCTCAATCTGATCACAGCCGAGATTGCTTCGCTTCGCTCGCAATGACAGATATTTAGTTTTCAGTCTATCTGTGCCCTTTGCAGCCTGCCGCTGAAGTCCCTGTATACCACCTTCCAACGTGTGAACAGGTCGAGTGCGCCGCCTCTGCCGCCCGCCTCGTGCTTGTTTCCGTACCCGCTTCTCTTGAACCCGCCGAACGGGAGCTGTATCTCCGCCCCTATGGTGCTCGCGTTGATGTATACTATGCCCGCCTCGATGTCGCGTTCCGCGACCGCGCTTTTGTTCACGTCCGCCGTGTATATGGACGCGGACAGGCCGTAGTCCACCGCGTTGACTATGCGTATGGCGTCACTCAAGTCTTCCGCCTTGATGATGCTCACCACCGGGCCAAATATCTCTTCTCTGGCTATCTGCATCTCCGGCCTCACGCCTATGAATATTGTCGGCTCCATGAAGTAGCCGTATGCAAGTTCCCCGTGCGTAAGGTGATGGCCGCCGAGTACCAGCTCTGCCCCTTCGGACGTACCCAACTGGACATAGTGCTGGACTTTTTTAAGCTGCTCGTCGCTTGCGAGCGGGCCAACGTCCGTGTGGCGGTCAAGCCCGTTGCCGAGCTTCAGCTTCTTCGCCCTAACAACGAACCTGTCTATGAACTCCTTGTATACGGGCCTGTGTACGATTACCCGCGATGCGGCGGTGCAGCGCTGTCCGGTGGTGCCGAACCCGCCCCATATCGCGCCTTCCACAGCAAGGTCCAGGTTGGCGTCGTCCATCACGATGATTGCGTTCTTCCCGCCCATCTCGAAGGAGGACTCCTTGCCGTCATGCGCGGACTGCATCGCGAGCGCCCTGCCCACGGCATACGAGCCGGCGAAGGACACGCCGTCTATGCCGGGGTGCGCGGTGAGCGCGCGGCCCACCTCCCCGCCGGGGCCGTTGACCAGATTAAGCACGCCCTTTGGCAGGCCCGCGTCCGAGAGTATCCGCACAAGTTCCGCCGCGCACGCGGGGGTGTACCTGCTCGGCTTGAATACTACCGTATTGCCCGCTATCAGCGCGGGGAATATCTTCCATGCGGGTATTGCGGTCGGGAAGTTCCAGGGGGTGATGAGCGCGAACACGCCGATTGGCACGCGGACGGACTTTGCGTCCTTGTTGGGTAGCTCGGACGGCACGGTCTCGCCGGTAAGCCTCCTGCCTTCACCAGCCATGTAGTAGGCCATGTCTATGGCCTCCTGCACGTCGCCCAGGCCCTCCGCGAGCACCTTGCCCATCTCCCTCGTGACCAGTTCGCCGAGCCGCTTCTTGTGTTTTACGAGCGCCTCCGCCGCGCGGAATATTATCTCGCCCCGCTTGGGCGCGGGCACGAGCCGCCACGTTTTGTAAGCCTCGCGCGCGGCCAGGACTGCCCTGTCCACGTCCGCGATGGAGCTTTCGGCAACGAGCGCGACTACCTCCCGCCTGTCGGCGGGGTTGATGCTTTCAAATACCTTCCCGCCCTCCGCGTCCACCCACTCGCCGTTTATGTAGTTTTGTACGCTTGTCATGGTTATAGTGTGTTTCATAGGTTTCACCCCCTGATTTAAATATAACAGAAAAAGGGGGAGAATGGGGCGGGCAGAGCTAACCTTTCAGGGCATCGAGGCTTTCAAGCCCTTTCTTCATCGGTATAACACACGCGGCCACGTTTATTGCGGCTGCGACTGCGAAGCAGAGCGCGGACAGTGCGTATTCGAGCGGCGTCTCGCCCAGGCCCGCATTTATTGTGGAGAAATACACGTATACCGGCCACGCGAGTAGCGTCACAACCGCGCCTATGAACCCGGAGGCAATCAGCATGTAGACCACGCCCCCGTAACCCGCAGAAATCTGGGCCGCGTTCTCGTAGCGGAACTTGGGGTACATCGCGCCAAGCCCCACACCGAGTCCTGTAATCCCGAAGGACATTACGAATATCGCAGCAGCAGAAAGAGCGGTCATGAATACCCCCGCCCGCAGGAAGTGGTCGGACAAAAGCACGAGAGCCTCCGCAAGTACGAATATCGGAAGCCACGCCGCCCAGAACTTCGCCCATAGAAATCCCTTGAGTCCGAGAGGGGCGGTACGTAGAATCCAGAACGCCTCGCCCTCCAGGCTTACCGCGGGGAATACGAACCTGACGGACACCGCCGCAAGCACGAAGCCCGCAAGCGCGAGGTTTAAAAATGCGATGAAGTTCTGCAAGAAGAAAGTGGCGAACGGGAACCTGTCTATCGGGATAACCTTGAAGTTGTATATGTAGACCACGACCAGCGCGCCAAGCAGAAATAACTGCGACCACTGGGTGGTGTCCCTGAAAAACGTCTTTATGTCCTTGAGCACAAGCGCCTTGAGCGGCGTCCTCAAAGGGCCGACGAGCCTGTCGAGAGCGGCGCCGGACGGAGTCAGGCCGTATGTGCGGTACCGCCCGCCCTCCTGAGAACGCGAATAACCCGTGCGGTACACAAAGCCGAACACCCAGCCGCCTATTACAAACAGCGCGGCAGCAGTCATGGCCAGCATCAACAGGTAATACAACCCACTTTCCCCCTGCCCTGTAATGCCCGGCCAGAGCGCCTTTGCGGCCCAGTCGCTCGGCATGTACGGAGACGACGTGCCTCTCAGAGACGCGATGTAGTTCGAGAGCGCGCCCATCGCCTCCGGGTCAAGGAGCTTCTCCGGCTGCATGAAACGTATCAGGAAGTAAAGGAGCACCACCACGATGAGGGACAGAAAGAAAAGCAGGTCCTTCGCGCGTTTGGCGGGGAATATCTTCACCAGCAGCATCGTTATAATCATGCCGAGCGGGGCGGGTATTGCAATGAAGGATAGGAACACGGCCACCGTCAGGAGGTAATAAGTGAGGCCCGCGCCGTAGACCAGCCCGTATGACAGGAACACCGGAAGCCCGAATACCCCTACCATCCATGAGGACACAAGCGCGGTCTCTATGTACTTGTAGAGGTAGACCTGCCGGTCGGTCGCGGGCGAGGAGAGTATCAGCGTCATCTCGCCGGATAGGTAGAATGTGGAGAGCGCGGTAATCACGTTCGAGAATAGGAGCACGGAAAAAAACGTGATGAAGGTCATCTCAAGCAGGCGGTATGCAAGCAGGTCGCCTATGACCTCGGTTGCGTGAAAGTAGTAAAGCGCCTTGTAGAAGAGCACGAACGTGCCCGCCCAGAACGAAAGCCCCAGAAGCGACATGACCGAGCCGCGCACGAGGGCGCGCCTGTCCGGTATGCCTACGCCGTTTCGTACCGAGCAGAGCCTCGGCCAGAGCAGGTGGAAGTAGCCGCTCACTTTGCCTCCTGCGCGCCGTCCTCGCCTTCAGTCCCCTTGTCCTTGTCCTTCTTCGTGTCGTATGGCAGGGTATAGCTACCGAACCAGGTCTTGAATACCACCTCGCCGCGCACCCGGAAGTCTGCTTTGCCCTTCATTATGTCAAACAGGTTTCCCTTCACCTTGTCGAGCGTAACGGTGATGGGGAGCTCCGCAACGACGGAGCCGTTGGCCGGAATTTTTATCTCGCCCTTTATGCCGCTCCTTGCCACTTCGGCCTCGTTGATAAACACTTGGTATCGGAGGTCGGAGATGGTCAACCCGAATGCGTTGGGGTTGTTCACCTGCATGTATACGACGGCCTCGAAACCTGCGGGCGAAAAGCCGCTGATGGCTACGCGCTTCAACTCAAGGCTCATCTTGTTTACCGCGTCCTTGAGACTGCACGAGGACAGTAGCACGGTCATCGTCAGGAGTAATACATACGGTGCGTATTTTTTCATGGGGACCTCACTATTTCATTAAAAGGGCCGACACGCGCTTCGCTTGGTACGGCCCCTACACAGAGGTCGCAGCCGACAAACCGTACCCTTTACCCACCCTCTTCTATTTTGTCTTCTGTTAGCTTGAGAAATACCTCTTCCAGCGCGCTTCCGGGCATCTCCGCCTTCCTGCGCATCTCGTCTACAGAGCCTACCGCAATCAGCCTGCCCTTGTTTATGATTCCCACGCGGTCGGCTATCTTCTCAGCCAGGTCAAGGCTGTGCGTGGACATGAACACAGCCGCGCCTTTTTGCTTCAGGCCCACGAACACGTCACGCAGAAGCCGCACCCCCTTGGGGTCGAGGCCGACCATAGGCTCGTCCACCACTAACGCCTCCGGGTCATGCAACAGCGCGGAGGACATCACGAGCCTCTGCTTCATCCCGTGCGAGAAGCCCTCGATAAGCTCGTCCGTCCAGTCGGACAGCCCGAAGAGTTTGAGAAGCTCGACCGCGCGCGGCCCGACAACATCCTCCGGCATGGAGTAAAGCCCGCCCACAAAGCGCATGAACTCGGTCGCGGTCAGCTTGTCGTACACAAACGGCCTGTCCGGGACGAAGCCCAGTAGCCTCCTTGCGGGCAGGGGGTCGGTGAACACGTCGTGTCCTTTAAGCCGCACGCTGCCGCTGTCCGGCCTGATAAGCCCCGCGATGACCTTGAGGGTCGTGGTCTTGCCCGCCCCGTTCGGGCCGAGGAACGCGAATATCTCGCCCGGCTCGACCGAGAGGCAGAGGTTGTCCACAGCGGTAAGGCTGCCGTATTTTTTGGTGAGGTTTTTTATCTCAATCACAGGCATAAATAGTACCGAGTTTCGTGTTCGTGCTTCGTGTTCGTGGATAGTGCTATCATAACTCCCCCATCCCCCTCTTATCTTAAGAGGGGGACTGAGGGGGCGTTACTGGATTCCTCTTACCGGTACTCCATTATCTCCACCTTCAGCTTCCCCACAAGCTTCAGCATCGCCACCTGCTGTTCCGGGCCGCCCTCGGCTAACCTGATATGCGTAGCGTCTGCGGGGAACTGCCCGAAGGTGGGGTCTATCGCTACCCAGCCGCCGACGTAGACCTCCGGCCATGCGTGGTAATAAAACCGCCCGTCCAGCATCACGATGCCCGCGTCCGTCTTTGTCGGCAGGCCGACGGAACGGGCGAGCGCGGCGAAAAGAGTCGTGTGCTCGTTACAGTCGCCGGACATGCTTCCAAGTATTTCGACCGCGCTGGGTATCCCTGCGGAGGGAACTTTCTTGACCGACTTGTTCACCCAGCCGGAGAGCTTACGGGCCGCGGCGAGCGCGTCCGTCTCGCCCGCCAGTATCTCTACCGCCTTCTTATGTATCTGCGGGTCGTCAGACTGCACAAGGGCTTCCGGCTTCAGGTATCTGGCGAACTCGGCTCCGGTGACAGGCAGCTTCACATGAGGCAGCGCGTCTGCGTCCTCGCGGGTTACTTCAACGATACCATCTTTAAAAACCTGCCTTCCGCCATCAATGGTAAGCCCGTCCAGCTCCGCTCTCGTCAGACGCGCCTTCATATAAGCAGCCTTCCTCGGCTCAGGTAAATCTCCGACGACCTCTATGGCCGCCAGCGCAATGACGTCGGGTGGCTGGTAGCCGCCCTTGGGTTTGCTCAGGGCCTGCTCTTTGGTCTCCCTCAGGAAGGTAAAGCCCATCGGCCCCTCGCCCTTGACTACTCCATGCCCCGGGTTTATCCATGCGGTGACAGTAATGCCTTCATAGCGCTCCTTCACCCGGTATACAGGCTCAAGCGCGTCACCGATTTTTATGTCCTCACGCGCCTCGACGTCTATGTCGACGTACTGCTTAGACATGCTCGACGGGTCGAAGAACGGGAGGCGGTATTTCTTCCCGACCGATATGCCCTCCCTCTTCAGATAGAGCTCGAGGTCGGTCGAGAGGTGTGGCGGCTCGATCAGGGGTATCTCCTGCTTGACGACCCTGCCTGCGGTGTCTATGTCGAGCTTCAGGACGCTGCCCTCGACCACGCCCTTCATAGTCATGTTTGCTATGCCGGACTTGAGCGAGAAGGTGAAGTCCCTGAGTACAAGCGAGGCGTCCAGCCTGGAATCCGTGGTTGTGCGTATCTCCTGCCGCGAACCCTGCACGGTAAGCTCCGTGACCACCTCTTCGCTTATGGCGTATCCGTCCGGCGTCTTATTGACACGGTCCACCGCATAACCGATTTTGCCGCCGTTCAAATATATTCCCATCCAGTCCTCGCCCGAATCGATGCCCGCCAGTGAAGGCGCGGGCGCCTCGGGAGGCGCATTTTTATACGCCATTACACCCATCATGGCCAGCCACGCGGCCACTACCAGCACTCCTGCGACCTTTATCATGTCCGTCCTCAAGTTTTTGTCCGTTTGGCCGTTAATGAATACAGGGTTTTCATATATACCACACCGGACCGGCTTTGTAAACACCGGTTATCCAAGTCAGGGCATTTGTCCTTTTATTTTCAAACAGTTAACTTTTATCTGATAATATTTCTTTCTTGACATCAAACAGCGAAATATGATAGTTTTAGGTTCGCTTTTTGTGCATTGACCAGGAGCTTCAAGTGATCAACAAGGCCCAGATATTAAAGGACGCCCAGAAGTTCATAACCAAGGGGCAGTTGGACAAGGCTATCGCCGAGTACAACAAGCTCATCAAGGACGCTCCGAACGACTCAAACATCCACAATACGATAGGCGACCTCTACCTAAAGAGGAACGAAAAAGAAAACGCCATCGAGTCCTACAAGAAGGCCGCGGAACTGCTGAACAAAAGCGGCTTCACCCTGAAGGCCATCGCCCTTTACAAGAAGGTAATGAACATCCTGCCGGACCAGGTGGACATACTGCTCACACTGGGCAAGCTGAACGCCGAACGAGGCATGCTCGGAAACGCGAACGAAAGCTACCTGGCCGCCGCAAACTACTACACTAAGCAGGGCAAAAAGGACAGGGCGCTGGACATATACAAAACGCTCTGCAACTTAAACCCCGACAACTCCAACCTGGCCCAGAAGCTTGCCGAGCTCTACCTCTCTGAAGGCATGCACGCCGAAGGCGTGAGCAAGTTAATCGAGCTCGCAGAGAAGAAGGCGAATGAAGGCGCATACGGAGACGCACGCGACTTCCTTGAAAAGGCTTCCGCGAAGGGCTCGGACCGCTTCGACTTCAAGGTCCTCTCTGCAAGGCTCGACCTGAAGGAGGGCAGGCTTGCGGAGGCCCTAAAGGAGCTTGAAGAAGCGAGGTCTCTGGACCCGAACGACGACAGAGTGGCCGAGCTATTGGGCGAATCATACCTCCGTGCGGGCAGGTACGAGGAGTGCGATGCCTTGTTCAGGGGGTTGTTGGACAAGAACCCGGACAACCAGGAGTACAAGGAATACCTCGTAGAACTGGCAAGCAAGACGGGTGCAGTGTCCGCACCCGGCGCGTCTGCCAAATCTCCCTTCACCGACGAACTCCAGGTCCCTCCGACCGAAGGCTTAGGAGAGCAGCCCGAAGGTTTCCTTGGCGACGCCCCGGTGGAGGACTTCAAATCTCCATTCGCCGATGAACTGCAGGTCCCACCGACCGAAGTCTCCGGTGAACAGCCGCAGGAAAACGTCTACGAACTCCCGGAGAGCCCAGAAGAACTCCCCCCGCTCGACCTTGGCGGCGAAGACGAGTTGGACATGGGTGCCGCCGTCCCAGAGCCCGCAGGCGGTGCATACGAGTTGCCGGACATCAGCGCCGGCGGCATCGAAGGCCTCGACATATTCGATACCGAAAAACCACCCGAAGAGCTGTTCGACGTCGAGAAGGAGCCCTCAGAGCAAGATTCCCAGACAGGCATGGCAGTCCCGTCCGGGGTGGGCATGCCCACTGAAGAGGCAGGCGAGCCAGAGGGCGCGGAGAGCCTGGAGGAGCGCCTTACCGAGATAGACATCTACATAAAGTACGGACTCTCATCGAAGGCCATGGAGAGCCTGATACAGCTTGAGGAGGCGCACGCTGACGACCCGGAGGTCGTAAAGCGGCGCATGGACATCTGCAAAGCAGACGGCGACCTGGACGGGTTCGTAGCGTCCTCACTCAAGCTCGCGGACATATACGAAGGCCAGGACATGGCCGTGGAGGCCGACGACGTCATACAGAAGGCGCTCAGGCTCGACCCTGAAAACTCCCTCCTGAAGGGACGCGTGGAGGCAAAGGCGCCCGCCGCACCTGAGGCCCCGCCAGAGATGCTTGAGGAAATGTTCGGGGAGGAACCCGCCGCCGCGCCGGAGATGGGGTCCGGTACGGATACCGCGTTCGACATCGCCCACCCGTCCGTACAATACATGGAGGAGCTTGCAGAGGCCGACTTCTACGCCCAGCAGGGCCTCATCGAAGAGGCCAGGAACATATACAGGCGAATACTCGCGAGCGACCCGGAGAACGAGGAGGTCCGCACCAGGTACAGCCTGCTGAACGAGGCCCCCGAAAAGTTCAATATGCCCGAGGAGACACCGCCCCCCCAGGCGCGGGAGGAGGCCCCGGCCTCCGTCGTCCACGGGCTCGACGACGAGTTGGACGCCGCGTTCAAGGAGATGGACTTTTCAGAAGGGCCTGCCGAGGAAGCCCCGGCGCCAGCACACGTCGCAGAGGCGCCCAAGGAGACGCCGCAGACCCCGGCCAGGACGTCTGAGGTTACGAGTGATGAGCCGGACGGGTTCTTCGACCTTGCCGCCGAGTTGAGGGACGAGATGGAGGCCGAAATCGTGGACGTGGCCAGGCCGTCGGACGTGTTCGAGGACGCCCAGATGGACGAGGTGTTCCAGGAGTTCAAGAAGGGCGTAGAAGAACAGCTCGGCAGCGAGGACTACGAGACCCACTACAACCTGGGCATCGCATACAAGGAGATGGGCATGCTTGACGAGGCGGTATCCGAGTTCACCCTCGCCTCGAAGGACATTGCCCGCACGCTCGACTGCGCCAGCATGCTGGGCCTTTGCTACCTCGAGACAGGGGACTACGGCAAGGCCCTCGATTTCTTCAAGAAGGGGCTCGCTGTCAAAGGTCGCGACAAGGAGGAGTACCTGGGCCTTAAGTACGACATGGCGACGGCCTACGAACTTTCCGGCGACGTGTCCTCGGCGCAAGCCCTCGTGGGAGAGATAAAGGCGGCGGATGAGGAGTTCAGGGACGTGAAGAAGCGCCTCCAGCGGCTTAACAAGTCGCTCATGGACGCGGGGCTGCAGCCCGTCAAGGAAAAGCCGTCAACACCAGAACCAAAGAAGAGCAAGGTCTCATACCTGTAAACTGGAGAACGCTGATGGACTACCTCGAGTATTACGGGCTGAAAGAGCAGCCCTTCACCAACTCCATAGACAACCGCTTTTATTACAACAGCGTGCAGCACGGTGAGGCCCTGCTCCGCCTCAAATACGCGGTCAGCACGATGAAGGGACTGGCGGTCCTTTTGGGCGACATTGGGACGGGCAAGACCACCCTCGCCAGGCGGATGCTGGACGAGCTTAACGAGGACGAGTACGAGTCCGCGCTCCTCGTGATAATCCATTCCTCCATCACGGCGGAATGGCTCCTAAAGAAGATAGCAATACAACTTGGGGTGGAAGTGATAGCAGACGACAAGATGAGCCTTTTGAGCAAGGTCTACCACCGCCTGATTGAGATACACGAGTCAGGCAAGAAGGCGGTCGTGCTCATCGACGAGGCGCAGATGCTCAACACGCGCGAAATAATGGAAGAGTTCAGGGGGCTTTTAAACCTGGAGGTGCCCGGCGGGAAGCTCGTGTCATTCGTGTTCTTCGGCCTGCCGGAGCTGGACGTGCACCTCTCCCTGGACGAGCCGCTGAAGCAGCGCGTGGCCGTCAAGTACCGCCTCAAGTCATTCACCTCCGAGACGACGGTCGAGTATATCAAGCACCGCCTGAGCATAGCCGGGAGCGACGGCGGCTTCCTCACGGAGGACACCCTCGAGGCGATACACCAGTACTCGCGCGGGATACCCCGTCTGATAAATACCCTTTGCGACAACGTGCTCCTGGAGGGCTATCTGACGAAGAAGACCCGCATAGACAGAGACATAGTGGAAGGCATAGCGTACGACTTCGGCCTCAACATGGACCACGCATAGTCGGTGGTGAGAGGGCTATGAAGCTTCAGACCCGTATAATGCTCCTGTTGACCGCCTTCATGGTACTGTTCATGGCGGGGCTTTTGTCGTTGCGTTATTCTGAGGCCAGGAGGGCCAGCCTGCTGATAGAAGACAACGCCATAGAGCAGGGCAGGTTCTTCGACAACGTGGTGAAGCTCAAAGGCTCATCACTTGAGATGTTTGTTTTCGACTACACCTACTGGGACGAGATGGTGCGCTTCGCGTCAACCCCTGACGAGAGATGGGGCCGTCAGATGATAGACACCGCGCTCCACACTTTTAACTGCCAGGCCGCGTGGGTATACGGTGAAGACTTTCGTCCGGTGTATTCCACGGGCACACCCGGGAACCCGGGGAGGGTGGAGTTCCCGTTGCCGAAAACTGCACTTGCCAGGCTGTTTGCCCAAAAACATTTCACGCATTTCTTCGTTGACACTCCCGATGGCCTGATGGAGATACGTGGCGCATCCATACACCCGACCAGCGACGTTGACAGGAAAACGCCCCCAAGAGGCTATTTCTTTGCCGGGCGGGTATGGGACAAGGACTTTATCGAGGGGCTTTCGGAGATTACCGGCGACACGGTGAGCATCCAGCACGATAGGCCGTCCACCCCGACGCCGGACGGCTACGACCGGGACAAGGGCCAGTTAACCTTTCACAGGGCACTCGACGGATGGGATGGCCGGCCCGCTGCGGTCCTGATGGTGCTGAGCACCCCGAAGTCCATCAATGAACTAAACCGTTATTCAAGCCTGCACTTTATGTTCTTCGCAGTATTCGCCGCATCGCTTGCGTCGCTGCTCTTATTCTTCTTCGCAAGGTGGGTCCGCGTCCCGCTGCAACTCATGTCGAAAAGCCTGGACACTGAAAACCCCTACCTGCTCTTTGGCCTCCAGAAAGACGGAAGCGAGATGGGCAGGCTGGCCAAGCTGATACACGGTTTCTTCTCGCAGAGGGAGGAACTGATGAAGGAGGTGGCGGAGAGAAGGAGGGCGGAGGACGCCCTGACCCACCGCCTCGGCGTGGAGAAGGCTATTGCGCATTCGTCGAGCATGCTCGTATCGGAGCAGAAGGTAGACTTGGGCGAGGTGATGGAGATGCTGGGGCAGGCTGTTAAGGTGGACAGGGCCGCCATGTTCCAGTTTGGTGACGACGGCAGCACTATGGGTGTAAGCCATGAATGGTGCGCGCCAGGCTTCCACCCGCTGGACAACAGCATTCGGAAGCTGAACCCGGCCCTCTTCCCGTGGTGGATGGAACGCATGAAGAATAAAGAGTGCATACTGCTTTCGGACGTCTCGGAACTCCCGGAGGAGGCGGCGGCGGAGAATGAGATGCTGCAATCCGTCGGCGTCAGCTCCCTGTTTGCGGCCCCCATGCTCTGTTCCGGCAGGCTGTTGGGGTTCCTCGCGTTCGACAGCTCAAGCGGTACAAGACAGTTGTCCGGGGAGGACATGGCGCTCTTGCGCTCAGTCTCGGACATATTGGGCGCGTACCTCGTCAACAAGAGGACCGAGGAGGAGGTTATCAAGGCAGGCAAGCTCGAGTCCCTGGCCGTACTTGCCGGAGGCATAGCCCACGACTTCAACAACCTCCTGACGGTAATACTCGGCAGCACCTCCGCAGCTATAGTCCAGGCGCGTTCCGTAGAGGTCAAAGAATACTTAAAAACTGTCGAGAGGGCCGCCATCAAGGCCAGGGAACTGACGCGCCAGCTTATCACCTTCTCAAAGGGAGGCGCGCCCCTAAAGAGGATTATATCGCTGGAGCCCGTAATAAAGGAATACGCGAACTTCGCCCTCATCGGCTCAAACGCGGTCTGCGAGTATGACATTGATCCCGACCTGCTCCGGGCCAACGTGGACGAAGGCCAGGTGGGGCAGGTTATACACAACCTCGTGCTGAACGCCGAACAGTCAATGCCTATGGGAGGCACTGTCGAGGTGTCCGCCCACAACGTCATCGTCGCGCCCGGCCAGGTCCCGCCGCTCAAGGAGGGGCGCTACGTCAGGGTGTCCATAAAGGACCACGGGATGGGGATACCGGAGCAGAACCTCCCGAAGGTATTCGACCCGTACTTCACCACGAAACAGTTCGGCAGCGGGCTCGGGCTTGCGAGCGCCTATACCATAGTAATGAAGCACGACGGCAATATATCGGTAGAGTCCAGGGAAGGGGTTGGGAGCGTTTTCTATATATACCTCCCTGTTTCGCAGTAGCTAAAAAGGAAAAACATGGACCTCTTCGAAAGCTTATCGTTGTTCCAGGCCCTCTCAGGGGCGGTGCTTATACTCGCATCGGTGGCCCTGAGCCTCCAGACGAGGAAGTACATCCCCGAAGACCTGCGCGCGGAGTGGCGCAAAACCACCTTCATGATATTCTTCTTCTTCCTGGGCTACATCCTGTTCGTGCTTATAAGGGTCGGCAACCTGGAATACCCGCTGGAACCTGTAACTACAAGCATGTTCCTCGGAAGCGCCTGCTTCGTCTACTTCATAATACTGCTCATCAAGGCGTTCATCTCCAAGCTCCATGAAAAGGACATGGACATCCTGAAGTACGTGGACGAGCTCAAGGACAAAAACGACGAGCTCGAACGCGAGGTGAACATCCGAAGGCGCACCGAGGAGAGGCTGCGCTCCTTCGAGAAGGCGGTCGAGACGATGCAGCTTGGCGTCACGATAACGGACACCTCCGGCAGGATACTCTACGCCAACCCGGCCGAGGCCGCTATGCACGGGTTAGACAGGGACGAGTTGATAGGCAAGGAGGCGAGGCAGTTCGCCCCCTCAGACCTCTGGAACCCCCTGACAGTCGAGCAGTTAAAACGCATGAACAGCTACCGGCGCGAAAGCGTGAACCTTCGGAGCGACGGGAGCACCATGTACGTGCAACTGATGTCCGACCTGGTGACCAACCCTGACGGCGACCCGATCGCGGTGGTCACCGTGTGCGAGGACATTTCCGAGCGAAGGGACGCGGAGGCTGCGCTCAGGCACCGGCTCATGGTGGAGAAGGCCATAGCGCACGTGTCGTCGGTACTCGTGTCGAAAGAGACCGTGGACCTGACCGAAGTGTTGGCGATACTGGGCCAGGCCGTGGAGGTCAAGAGCGCCTCGATATTCCGTTTCCGGGACGAGGGCTCGGTTGCTGACAACACCTCGGAGTGGTGCGCCCCCGGCGCAATACCCGCCAAGGACCACCTCCAGGGCCTCGAGGCGGCGGCTTTTCCCTGGTGGATGGGCCACCTGCTTAGAAACGAGAACATAGTGGTGGAAGACGCCTCGCGCCTGCCAAAAGAGGCGGAGCGGGAAAGGGGGATAATGGAGGCGCTGGACATGCGTTCCCTCCTGGCGGTCCCCACCTTCTCCGCCGGGGTCCTTTTAGGGTTTGTCGTGTTTGACAGCTCGCAGCGCACACGAGGGTGGTCCGAGGAGGACTTAAGGCTGCTCCGCTCGGCCTCTGAAATATTAGGCGCCCACTTCCTGAGAAAGAAGACCGAAGAGGAGTCACTGAAGGTTCGCAAGCTGGAGTCCCTGGGCATCCTTGCGGGTGGCATAGCCCATGACTTCAACAACCTCCTTACCGTGGTGCTCGGCAACATCTCGATAGCCTTTTCATCCACCTCCATAGGAGAAGACGTACTCGAATGCCTCCGTGCGGCGGAGAAGGCCGCCTTGCGCGCAAAGGGGCTTACCCACCAGCTCCTGACGTTCTCCAAGGGTGGGGCGCCCGTCAAGAATACCGCCTCTATATCTGACCTGGTGCGTGAGTCCGCGTCTTTCACGCAGAGCGGCTCCAACGTGAAGTGCGAGTATCACTTCCCCGACGACCTCTGGCCTGTGGACGTAGACGAGGGGCAGATAAGCCAGGTGGTGAACAACCTGCTCATAAACGCGGACCAGGCGATGCCGGACGGCGGCACTGTGGAACTCAGGGCGGAGAACATATACATAGGGTCGGAATACGCCTCAATGCTTAAGGGTGGCCGATATGTTAAGCTGACGGTCAAGGACCATGGCGTGGGGATACTTAGGGAAAACATAGGCAGGATATTCGACCCTTATTTCACTACAAAGCAGGAAGGCAACGGCCTGGGGCTTGCCACCGCCTTCTCCATAGTAAAAAAGCACGACGGGCATATTACGGTCGAGTCCATGCCGGGGTACGGCTCCTCGTTCCATATATATCTGCCCGCCGCACTGTCCAGAGAGCAGTGCGAGACCTGCGAGTCCGGTACGCACGCCACTTTCAAGGGCAAGATACTGGTCCTGGACGATGACGAGATGGTAAGGCAAACCGCAGGGGTGATGCTGAAGCTGCTGGGACATGAGGCGGCCATGGCATCCACCATCGAGGAGGCCGTCAAACTTTACAAGAGTGCAATGGACAAGGGATGCAGGTTCGACGCCGTCATAATGGACCTCACCATCCCAGGCGGGGGCGGCGGCAAAGATGCGGTAATGAGGCTTATAGAGCTCGACCCGCAGGTGCGCGCACTCGTGTCGAGCGGGTACTCGGACGACCCCGTTATGTCCGATTATTCCAAGTACGGGTTTGCAGGAGTGCTGCTCAAACCTTACCAGATAGACGACCTGGCAAAGGCCCTCGACCTCACTACGAGCGCGCCCGGTTAGGACTTTAGTCCCCGCACCTGTCCTCTCAACAAAGCTAATCAGTTATTTTTACCTCTAAGTTCCGTCCAAAAGATTTTTCCTTTTTACGCTAACAAATTGTAACGCTTATGCCGATAAGACAACCATAAGGCGTATGTCAACCGGAGGTGGGCGTTGGAATCCAGGCAAGGCGACAGGCTCGTATACTCATACAAGGCGGTATCCGAGACTGCGTGCATTGCAGTTATACTCATCGGCCTGCTTTCGCTCGTCGGCTGGATGACAGGCAACACGACGCTTAAGAGCCTCAGCCCGAACCTGGTGGCTATGAAGGTCAACACTGCGGCGGCGTTCCTGCTGGCAGGCACATCGTTATGGCTTTCCCAGGCCAGGCGCATACACCCATACTCGCGACCAGCTGCGGTCCCGCTTGCAGCACTTGTAATGTTCATCGGGGCTTTCACCCTTATCGAATACATCACCGACTGGGACAGTATATTCGACGACATACTCTTTACAGAACAGCCCGGTGAGCTCTTCACGTCCCATCCCGGCAGGATGGCGCCCAACACCGCATTCACCTTCGTCATTATAGGGACGGCGCTGATGATGCTGGACTTCAAGACGGCAAAAGGCCGCAGGCCCGCACAGCCGTTAGCGGTATTGGCCGGGCTGGTGTCTCTGTTGGCCTTTACAGGGTACGCCTTCGGCATATCGTCGCTTTACGGGATTAAGTCCTTTACGCAGATGGCCATCACGACAGCAACCGCATTCCTGATACTGAGCATCGGTACTCTGTTGGCGCGTCCTGAAAATGGGATGATGGCCCTTCTGTCGAGCGCCAGCCCGGGCGGCGTGCTTGTAAGACGGCTCATAGTGGTCGTAAGCGCCACCGCCCTCGTCATGGGGTGGCTTGGGTTGATGGGGGAGCATGCCCATCTGTACAGCACCGAGTTCGGCTACTTCCTGATAGTGTCGGGCTTCATAACCATATTCACGGTATGGGTGTGGTCTAACGCCATGTCCATAGAGAAAAGCGACATGGAGCGAAGGCATCTTGAGGAAAAGCTCAAGGAAGCATACCGGAACGCGGAACGGTTGGTGGTCGAGCGGACGTCTGAGCTTGTTAAGGCCAACGAGACGCTGAAGGCCGAGGTCGCCGAACGCAGGCGGGCCGAGGCTAAGGCGCTTATGATGAACCGCCTCTATGCCATGCTCAACGAGATAAACCACGCGATACTGAAGACACGCGACCGGAACAGGCTTATGCAAGAGGCATGCAGGATTGCGGTCGAGACGGGGGGCTTCAGGATGTCCTGGGTGGGTTTGGCGGACGAGGCTACCCGACAGGTAAAGCCTGTTGCGAGCGCCGGTTACGTGGAGGGCTACCTGGACACCATAGCTATAAGCGTGGAGGACGTGCCGGAGGGGCGAGGGCCTACTGGCACGTCGATAAGGGAAGGCAGGTGCTCCATAATCACCGACATCGCCTCCGACGTACGGATGGTGCCATGGCGCGACGAGGCGCTTAAACGCGGCTACCGGTCATCCGGCGTGTTCCCTGTCCTTATTGGAGGACGCGCTGTCGGTGCGATGAACATATACTCCTCCGATACGGGTTCTTTCACTGACGATGACGTATCGCTCCTGACCAACCTGACGGACGACCTATCGTTAGGGCTGCAGTTTATTGACGAGGAGGAGCGCCGCAAGAGGGCCGAGGAAGAGGTAAAAATACTTAATGAGGAACTTGAACAAAGGGTGTTGGAAAGGACGACACAGCTTGAGGCAGCCAACCAGGAGCTTGAGGCGTTCAGTTATTCTGTCTCGCACGACCTGAGGGCGCCACTGAGGGCGATAGACGGCTTTTCTCTGGCGCTCATCGAGGACTACAAAGACACGTTGGACGAGCATGGAAAAAACTACCTCAGCCGCGTGCGGGCTGCGACCCAGCGCATGGCGCAGCTTATTGACGACATGCTTAAGCTCTCACGGGTGGGACGCGCCGAGATGCGGCATGAGGCCGTCGACCTGAGCGGGATAGCCAGCAGGATGGGGGCGGAACTTAAGGCCGCACACCCGGGCAGGAACGTCGAGTTCCTGATAGAGGACGGCCTGACGGCGAGAGGCGACTTGCCGCTTCTAAGGATTGTACTCGACAACCTTCTGGGCAACGCCTTCAAGTTCACCGCCAGGAGCCCGGACCCGAAGGTGGAGTTTTGTACTGTGCCCGATGAGTCCGGGACCGTGTTCTGCGTAAGGGACAACGGGACCGGGTTTGACATGGCATACTCGGACAAGCTCTTCGTGCCGTTCCAGAGGCTCCATTCCGATTCTGATTTCCCTGGTACGGGTATCGGGCTTGTAACGGTACAGCGCATAATACACCGGCATGGCGGCAGCATATGGGCCGAGTCGGAGGTCGGCAAGGGCGCGTCGTTTTATTTTACACTCGGAAAGGCGGACGCGGTGCTAAAGGATGAAGACACATCTGCCGATAAATATTTGAGGGCGGCGTAAAGGTACCCCTCTCGCTACAAGGAGGCCTGCATGACTACCAAGTTAATCCTGCTCGTCGAAGACAACCCGGACGACGTGGCGCTTACCCTGCGTGCGTTCAACCAGAACAAAATAATGAATCAGGTGGTGGTCGCAAAGGACGGGGTAGAGGCCCTCGACTACCTGTTCGGGACCGGGACGTACGCAGGGCGTGACACAAGCATCACGCCTCAGATAATACTGCTCGACCTCAAGCTGCCAAGGGTTGACGGCCTTGAAGTCCTTCAGCGCATACGCGCCGACGAGCGTACCAGCCTCCTGCCTGTGGTCATACTCACTTCATCGAGTGAGGAGAAGGACCTCATTAACGGCTACAAACTCGGCGCGAACAGCTACATAAGGAAGCCTGTGGACTTCACCCAGTTCACGGAAGCAGTTAGACAGTTGGGGCTTTACTGGATAGTGCTTAACGAGACCCCGCCCGCGGTAACAAGGAGCGTGCAGGATGAACAGGCCGCTTAGGGTATTAAATGTCGAGGACTCTGAGGACGACGCCCTCCTGGTACAACTTACGCTGGAGGGCGGCGGGTACGACCCGACCCTGAAGCGGGTCGACACCCCGGAGGCCATGTCTGCCGCGCTCGACGAGGACGGGTGGGACGTCATAATCTCCGACTACATAATGCCTCACTTCTCAGGGATGGAGGCGCTGAAGCTCGCCCGCTTAAAGGCGAAGGACATACCGTTCATAGTGGTGTCCGGCAAGATAGGAGAGGACGTGGCCGTGGACGCGATGAAGGCTGGGGCGAACGACTACGTACTTAAGATGAACCTGTCGAGGCTCGTACCGGCAATAAAGAGGGAACTTGTAGAGGCAGAGGTCAGGGCCGCGCGCAGGCGCGCCGAGACAGCACTCGTCGAATCCGAGACCAAATTCAGGGTCCTCGTAGAGGACTCTCAGGTAGGGGTGTACATAATACAAGAAGGCGTGCTCACGTATGTCAACCCGAAGCTCGCCTTAATGTTCGGGTATTCCGTGGCCGAAATGACAAGCGGCATGGACGTGCTCGACCTCGTGGCGCCGGAGCATAAGCAACCTTCCATCGAAAAGATGGCAAGGGTGCTCTCCGGCGAGGACAAGACACAGTTCTATGCCCTCAAGGCGTGCCGAAAAGGCGGGGAGGTGATAGACATCGAGCTCTTCGGCTCAAAGACCGTATACAGCGGCAAGCCCGCGATAATAGGCACCCTGTTAGACGTTACCGAACGGACCAGTGCGGCAGAGGCGCTGCGTGTGGAGGTCGAGGTGACGTCTGCGCTGTTAGAGGCGTCCGCCGTCACGAGCGCCTGCCTTGACTGGGACAAGCTGACCGGAAAACTCCTGGACTTGGTACACGGCATCATATCCAGCGAGGACTGCGCCATAGTCATGCTTGAAGACGGCATGTTGGTGCCACAAAAAGCCGTAGGACACAGTGAGGGCTTTCTGGCTGCCTTTAGTTCGGCAGGCGAGCCGCTGAAGGGTTCCGGCCCGCCAGAACTGGTGCACACAGCGAAAAAGACCCTCTCTTTCCGGCGTGACGAGACGAGCAGGCTCGCAACTCCACGCATATCGGAGAGCCTGGGCCTCATGGAGATAATCATATCCCCGATTATGGCACGGGACATGGTAGTGGGATTCCTGTGTGCCAACTTCAGGGAACTTTCCACAGACTTGAGGGTCACTGCAATAATGGAGGGCATCGCTGGCCAGTTGGGCGTAGCCTATGAGAACACACGACTCTACGATGAGACACAGAAGAAGACCATAGAGCTTGCCAGAAAAGTAGAAACACTGAAGGCGCTTTCAGAGATAGACCTGGCGATACTCTCTACGCTGAAACAGGACGCGATGCTGTCCAAGGCAATGAAACAGGTAAGACGCGTAGTGCCCGCCGACTTCAGCTGCATAATATTCAGAGACCATGAATCGGGGAAGTTCTACTGCAAATACCATTGGGGGTGGGACGGTGCGATGGACATGACGGTCCCGGAAGACAGCTTCCCCGGACTCCCTGCGGTGGCATCCGGGGCCACGCTGTCCAGGATGGCGCTTGAGGCTGAGGCCGGGCCGTCGGAAGTCGACAGTGAGCTCGTCGAGGCAGGCGTGCGTTCTGACGTGTTCATCCCTATTGTAAGCAAGGAAAAAGGTGTAGGGCTTCTCTACCTCGGAAGCCGCAGGGTGGCCGGGTTCTCGATAGAGGATATACAGACAGCGGAGCGGCTTGCAAACCAGATAGGTATCGCGTTAGAGAACACCAGGCTCGTATCCGACCTCGAAAATATGGTTATGAACGTGGTCATTGCATTTTCGTCCGCGATAGACGCGAAGTCCCCCTGGACCAAGGGCCACTCCGAACGCGTGACAAACTATGCCGTCGAGATAGCCGAAATGATGGGGCTTTCAAACGACGACATCGAAACACTCAGGCTGGGCGGCCTGCTCCATGACATAGGCAAAATAGGCACCTACGACGTGATACTCGACAAGCCGGGCAAGCTGACGGAAGAGGAGTTCGCACTGATAAAGCTCCACCCGGACAGGGGCTGTGAGATACTCGAGCCGATAAAGCAGTTCAAAGACATACTGCCCATCGTCCGCCACCACCACGAGCGTATGGACGGCAAGGGCTACCCGTCCGGGCTCAAGGGCGAGGAGATACCGCTTCTGGCGAGGATTGTATGCGTCGCCGATTCGTTCGACTCCATGACGGCGGACAGGCCATACAGGCCGTCGCCCGGCATCGAGTTCGCCATAGGGGAGTTCAGGCGCTGCTACGGGACGCAGTTCGACCCGAACGTATTAGACATATTCCTCGATATACTGGAGATGAAAAGAGAGAAGAAGGCGGCATGAGGTAAAACCGGTAGTCAAAGCCCTGAGCGCATCAGGAGCGTCATCACCCCACCCGCTACCACGGGTATGGTAAGGTTGTCGTCTACCCTGACGGGCATCAGTTCGACAAGCGCGGCAACCAAGGCACCGCCGACATACACCATTGGGCTTACCGGGAGCCAGAAGCGGCTTATTACAAACCCGGCAGCCACGGACACTGCTATAAAGGCCAGCGTACCCTGAAGGCTCTTAACCCCTGAAATCTTTATCGTACCCCACCTCTCCCCGACTGTCGTCGCTGCCACGTCCCCACATGCAAGGCACGACACCGCGTACACGCAGACCGGCGCGTCGTAAAGGAGTGCCGCAAGGAGTATACCCAGGAGATAGGGCGGAGTGCCGGTCAGCCTGTGTCTTTCGGACTCGCGTATGAATAGCGTGAGGCGCCTGTAGAAGAAAGCGTTGAATGCGGGTATTCTGAGGCGGGCAATGTCCACGGAAGTTGCGAGTGCGAGCGCGCTGGCCAGAATGGCAAGCCCGTTCGTCCGTCCCGCCAAAGTGTAGAGGCCAATCAGCAGAAGCCCGCCCGAGAGGTGGTATATTTTACGGCCAGCGTTTTTCATTATCGGCGGGGATTTTATATTTTCCGGCGGCCTATTGCAAGCTAAATATCAAGCTCCTTCACAGCCTCCTTGAGGTACGTCGGAAAGCCTTCTATCCGGGCCTTACTCAGGTAGTAGTCGCAGCGCCTGCAATATGCCGCCTTCTCAACCACGGAGGCCGCCTTGTGCCTGCCGCCTCCGCACATCGTGTGCGGAACCTTCCAGCACTCGCGCCCATGCCCAGGATAAACCGGACAGGCCTCGTAGACCTCCTTGGGGCAGTACATGTACTCCCAGCAGTCCATAGAGATCTCACAGTTTTGCAGTTTGGTCGTTCACCTCAACTGAGTCGTCCACGACCGCCGGGGCCGTATAATCCGCCTCCGCGATATTTCTCATAAGCTGCTTGTAATATTCGCACTGCCTGCAGAACGACACCTTCTCCACAAGCGAGTCCTTCACATGCCTGCCGCCGTCGCAAAGGGTGTGCGGCATCTTCCAGCATTCATGGCCCCTCATGGGGTAGGCGGGGCATGAGGTGTACACCTCTCGCGGACAACTCATAAACTCCCAGCACTTCATGCCGCGCCTCCTTTCGGTGTTTAAGTGCCCCTGATAGTATATAATTTAAATGGTCAGGTTTGCCAAGTCAAGCTCTATTTCCTCGGCGAGATAACCTGATAACCAGGACTTCATGGCCTGCCCATGTGTTGCCGGACGCAACAAGGCCCCCGCAATAATTTGCGGGGGCCTTTATATTGTATGGCTGGGGGACAGGGATTCGAACCCCGGTAGCCAATTCCAGAGACTGGCGTCCTACCGCTAGACGATCCCCCAATACAGGCTTGCAGACGACCCTGCCCGCTCACCGGAGAGTAAAGTTACCAGAACGCGGGCCGCATGTCAAGCGTTTTGAGGGCTAAAACTTCTCCTCGATCGCCCTCACCGGGCAGGCAGGGACACAGGCCATACAGAGAATGCACTTCTCCTCGTCGTACATAAGCGTCCAGTCGGCAGTGAAGTAAAGCGCGCCCGTCGGGCATACCGCGGTGCAGGCCCCGCAGTCCACGCAGGACTCCTTGTTGACGTCGAGCCCGGTTGCAAGCGGCTCGACTATGACCTTCTGCTCCTTGAGCCAGACTATGCCCTCTTCTATGTTCTGCTCCAGCCCGCTAAGGCCCAGGACGAGCTTGCCCTCCTCCGTGGTCACCTTAGCCTGGAGTATGTTCATCTCCAGGTCGTAGTCCTTGACCAGGTGGTACGTGATGGGCTTGTCCAGCTGCCAGCGGTGAAATTTCAGTACTACTCTTTGTTCGGCCATCTCTATTGCTCCTCGTATTAATTACACCGCCTCGCCTTTCGGCGGGACTATGTTTAGCGGCTTGAAGCCGTGGTCCATAGGAAGCGGCCTGACCGGGGCGGTGAGCAGGAACCGGCCGCCTGTAATCCAGTCCTTTAAAAGCCCGGCTATCTCTCTCGCGCGCTTGAGCGAGCTAAGCGGCGCGGTCGGGACCTCCCTGCCGTTGACGGTTATCTTCCCGCCCCTCAGTTCCTTGTAGCTGAACCTGCCGAAGTTGGGCTTCGCACGCGTCTTGACGCTGTAGTCTATCGCGGTGGCGTATATGTCCTCGTTCCCTATGCAGACGCACCTGGCCATCTCCTCGTCGAGTATCGGTATCGGTATCCCCACCCCCACGAACATGGATATGCCGTACTTGTAGTAGTACGCGCCCCTGATGAAGCGGGTGGACATCTTCTTCATGTCCCCGATGAGCGACAGCGTGCCCGCCGGGGCGAGTGGCTCGCCGTTTTCCCCCCTCGCCTGCATCGGGTTGTGCTGCGTGCCCTCCCATGCTACATAGCCGTCCGTGCCGCCCAGGAATATCCTCGTGCCCACGCCTATCGTGCGGTACTGCGGGTCGTTCAAAAGCGGGGAGAGCTCGCCTGCGGTCGAGTACGTGGCGTTCCCGAAGTCCGGCAGGAGTATCCCCATGTACGTGTTCAGGGTCGCGTCCGAGGAGTTCACCGCTATGTTGTAGTTCTGGTATGCGTTACGGGGGTTGAACAAAAACGCCTCGTTGATGGATTCGAGAGTAATCTCGGTCTCTATCTCACGCCGGGGGTAGCAGTCCGTCCCGTACGAAACCGCCCTCAGGGTGACGGGCTTCCCGCTGATCAGGTCCTCTATGATATGCCCGCCGCCGTAGTCGAAGCCCACCTTCTCGGAAAGCTCGGTCGCGCCCACGTATGCGTCAACCGCAGCGAGGCCCGCAAAGACAGGCACGTCGTTCAGCCATACCTTGCTCATCTTGATCGGCGGGTCGGAGTGCCCGAAGTTCAGGAACGCACCGGACGAGCACATAGGCCCGAAGGTGCCTGTCGTGACCACGTCCACGTTCTTGGCAACGTGCGATACGCCCTTCTCTTTTCCGAGGGCGACGACCTCCTCCGCCGTCAGCACCACGGCCTTGCCGGAGCGTATCTTTTCGTTAATCTCGTCGTAACTTTTCATCAAACTTCCTCCACTAAAGACGACTGCGACTCCGCTGTTATCATAACTCCCCCATCCCCCTCTTATCTTAGGCCACCTTGCGGAGCCGAAGGCTCCGAAGATGAACAAATGCGTGGCGCCCAAGCCAGGGGGACTGAGGGGGCGTTACTGTATTTCTCCCCAAACAAAAACCCCCGCCCCGATAAGGGGAAGGGGGTCAGGCGCAACCTTCCTTCCCTTATCTTTCTCCGCAACTACCGGAGCAGGAATTGGCACCTTGGCGTCACCGCCAGGTTGCCGGGCATCGTAGGGCCAGTCCCTCCGCCCGCTCTTGATAAGGAATTTATGTCTATGTAGGTTATCAAAGACGAGAGGGGTTGTCAAGTATTTTTTGCGGAATGCAGGGCCGATGTCGCCAGGTGAAGCCCGTTATGTTGGCCTGGGTATCAGTGGCAGAATAAGTCTAAAGGTGCTCCCCTTGCCTGGTCCGCTTTCAATTTCTACCCTCCCGCCGTGGGCTTCGGCGACTGACCTGACCATGAAGAGCCCCAGCCCGGCCCCCCTGACGTTCATGGTCCTGGGCGAGCGGTAGTATTTGTCGAAGACCCTGGCTTGCTCGTCGCTTTGCACACCTATACCCGTGTCTGCAACCGAGACCTCCACGAAGTCTCTGCCGCCTTCATTCCTGGTCGAGGCCCGGAGCGTTACGGCCCCGCCCGCGGGCGTATAGCTTACCGCATTCTGGAGGAGGTTCAATATGGCCCGCCTGACGAGGTCATGGTCCAATGTTGCCTCTGTCCGAAGTACATCCTCAATATCAACATTCAGCGCGAGCCCTTTCCCCTTGGAAATCTTTTCGAGGCCGTCAAGCGCATCCCTTATAGTCAGATATATGTCGTTCTGGGAAAATTGCGGTTCGAGTTTGCCCGCCTCCAACCGGGATACAGACAAGAAACCATCTATCAGGGCATAAAGCTTTTTGCAGCTCTTGCGCACCGAGTCGATGCATACGGCCGTATCCGCATCATGCTCACCAGCATTGGACGCGAGTAATTCTATATGGCCCAATATAGCGGCTATCGGGGATTTCAGGTCATGGGTCACCATGGAATAGAGGTCGGCCCTCTGCCGCTCCAGCATCTTGGCGTATGTAACATCCCTCACGATTGCCTGGATATACTTTTTGCTTCCCAGGGACAGGCGGTTCAGGGATATCTCTACGTCCAGCAGAGTGCCGTCCTTGCGATAGGTTTGCCAGTAGAACCTCTGCGGTTCCCCGTCCAATGCGGCAGTCACATACCCGATGGCCTTTTCTTCCGATGCTCGTCCATCCGGCTGCACCGCAGGCGCGAACTCTGCGGGTCTATGGCCTATGATTTCGCCTTTATCCAAAGAGCCGTACATTTCAACCCCTTTGGAATTGCAGTCCACAAAGACGCCGTATTCCTGCAGGAATATCCCGTCGTCTGCTGACTCGAAGAGGGTACGGAACCTCTCTTCGCTGTCTTTCAAGGCTTCCGTCAAAGCCTCGCTCTCCGCCAGAGACTGTGCCAGCTTTATATTGCTGTAACCCAGTTGCGAAAGCTTCTGCGCAAGCTTGGTCAGAAAAGACATGCCCGCTTCCACGGACTCCGGGCTCAGCCGCTGGATGGCGTCGAGGGCGGCCATGTACTTCTCCTCGTTGAACCCGTACTGTCTGGCCTTTGACCGGAACATCTCACAGTCCACGGCTTCGCCTTCCAAAAAGAACTGCCCGGCGAAGACGTTGCCTACATGCCGTTCGCCAATGATAAGGGGCGTCGCCATGTCCCATAGCCCATTCATGCACTTGTACCGTCTGAACTCTCCAGCCGGGATACCGATAGTGAGCTGCGTATCGCTTTCCAGGCAGTGCCTGAGCGTTTCCGGGTTGGCCCTGTGGAACCTGGTGCAGATGTCCTGCCAGCCAACGCCGACCAGCACCTTTCCTTCAAGGTCTATTAGGGCCATGGGAAAACGGGAGATTTTAAAGAAATCATCCATGAGCGACTGGAGGGCCGGTACGTCGAGTATGTCCTCAAGGTCGAGGTCGCCGATGTCTCCCTCGGGAGAAAGCAGGCTTTCGAGTTTCCGTCTTATGCACACCTCGCTCTCGCGCAACGATATGTCCGCAAGCCTGTGCTGCTCTTCCGCGACCCTGCGCCTGACGGACTGTTCGGCGGAATTAATTATCCTTGCAAAATGGGCGAAACCGATGTCCTTGGTAAAGTAATCGTCCGCGCCGTTCATGAAAGCGTCCCTTGCCACCTGTTCGTTGCCCTGGGCCGTTATGAATATGAATGGGGTGGAATTTTCTTGAGCCCTCAAGGCGCTCAACAGCTCCATGCCGTTCATGCCGGGCATCTGGTAATCCGAGAGGATGCAGTCCACATGGTTCGACTTGATGTGTTCAAGGCATTCCTTGCCACTTTCGACTACGGATATGGAACAGTTAGGCGACTCTCTACGTATACACCGCGCAATAAAATCGCCCAGCTCCGGGTCGTCGTCCACAATCAGTATGCTCAAGTCCATACAGTATCCTCCAGCGCCAAGTATATCATGTACGATAACCACAATCAATGCCTGAGAAGTAAGCGCGTCCCGGTCCATGTAATTGAGGGCCAGTCGCAGCGCACCAAAAACCTCTTGACAAATTAGGGACTTTCGGCTAAATTAACATCTTCGTTTTCAGGCTCAACGGCGGTGTAGCTCAGGTGGTCAGAGCATGCGGCTCATATCCGCAGTGTCCGGGGTTCAAATCCCTGCACCGCCACCATCAACTCCGGCCAGCTCCGTCAGGGAACACGGTAATCGCAGGAAGTCAGGTGCGATATCCAACCATTGACGCAGGGCGGGTTTATCCTTATCATGCATTCACTCACCGATACCGTAAGGCGCACCCTGACCCGGCACGATATGGCCGGGCGGGGGCAGCGCGTGCTTTTGGCCGTGTCGGGCGGCCCTGACTCCACGGCCATGCTCCACGTAATGGCGGGGCTTGCGCCTGAGTTCGGCTTCTCGCTCGCCGTGGCGCACTTAGACCACGGCTTCAGGCCGGAGTCTGTCGAGGAGGCCCGTTTTGTGTCCGGCATGGCCGGTGAGATGGGTCTTGAGTGCATAGTCGCCAAGTCCGACCTGAAGGCGCGTCTCACCGCAGCGCCTGCCAACAAACAGGCCGCAGCGCGTGACGCGAGATATGTATTCCTGGACAGCGCTGCCGATAAATCCGGCGCGGGATTGATAGCCGTCGGCCACACGGCGGACGACCAGGCGGAGACCTGCATGATGCGCGAGATACGGGGTTCGGGCGCACAGGGGCTGGCCGCCATACCGCCCGTGCGGGGCAGGATAATCAGACCGCTTATAGACGCCACCCGTGAGCAGGTGATGGAATACCTCGCGGAGCGCGGCATCCCGTACAGGACAGACCCCACGAACCTCCAGCCGGTGTACCTCAGGAACAGGCTACGGCAGGAGCTGATGCCGCTCCTGAAGAGCTACAACCCTCAGGTAGTCCATACGCTCGTACAGTCTGCGGACATACTGAGGGAAGAAGACGAGTTCCTCTCCGCATTCGCGGAGGGCGCATTGGAAGGCCTTGAAGCCTCGCGCGTGGACGGACGCATCGAGCTCGACCTGTCAGGGTTCGCCTCGCTTCACACCGCCATCAAGAGGCGCGTGCTGAGACAGGCGGTGATGCTCATAAAGGGCGACCTCCTGGGCATTTCGTACGGCCACATCATCGAAGCGGCGCAGTCCATCGCGTCCGGTGGTACGGGCAAGGGAGTTGACCTCCCAGGCGGCGTACGCATAGAGCGGAGCTACGACAGGCTCATTGTATGCCGCGCAGGAACACCGGACGTGAGCTTCAACGTAGCGCTTGGTGTACCCGGGCGGGCGGAGGTGGACGCGCTTGGAATCGTGGTGGAGGCGGCGCTCGCCGACGCGGGAGAAGCCCACCGGGAGGATGACAACTGCGCCGCGCTTTTCGACCTGGATATGCTCACAGGCCCTCTCACGGTGAGGGGCCGCAGGCCGGGTGACGTCTTTCAGCCCGTGGGCATGTCCGGCAGCAAGAAGCTCAAGGAATTTTTTATAGACCTGAAGGTTCCGCGCCTGATGAGGGCGCGCACCCCGATACTCGACTGCGGGGGCGAGATAGCCTGGGTGATTGGGTACAGGCTCGACAGGCGGTTTATGGCGGGTGCCAATACAAAGAGGGCGGTATTGATTAAGTTTGATACAATGACATAACAACAACTGGAGGAGAAAACATGCCGGCGACTTTTGGCAAGCCGCTCTTCACAAAGGCGGAGATTCAAAAACGGGTGCAGGAGCTTGGCGACAAAATATCCGCAGACTACAAGGGCGAGAGCCTTCTTTTGGTCGGCGTAATGAAGGGGGCGTACATATTCCTGTCTGACCTCTCGCGCGCCATCCGCATGCCCATCGCCGTGGACTACATAGGTATATCCTCGTTCGAGTCCCGCTCCAAGGGCCGGGGCGCGGTGCGCATATCGTCCGACTTGAACGAGAACATAGCGGGCAAAAACGTGCTGTTGGTGGAGGACATAATAAACAGCGGGCTCACGGTGGAATACCTGCTCAAGAACCTGTGGGCACGAGAGCCCAGGGACATCAAGGTCTGCACGCTACTCGACAAGGTCGGGAAGAGGCGCACCAGCTTCAAGCCCGACTATGTCGGGTTCGAGATACCGAGCCGCTACGTGGTTGGGTACGGGCTTGACTACAAGGACCAGTACAGGAACCTGCCCTACATCGCCACACTGACAGAGGAGTAGAGGTCAGATGGGCCTTATGCGCGCAGGTCGGGCAGGATGTCGGACAGGCGGCCGGAGAGGCGCATCGGTCTTTCGGTGTGCTTCGTGATAGCAGGGCCGCGCTCCTTAGCAATCTCAAGGAAGGTGTCCACGACCTCCGGGCAGAACTGCGTGCCGGAGCAGTAGTTAAACTCCTGCAGAGCGTTTTCCAGCCCTATGGAGGGCCTGTACGGCCTGTCTGCGGTCATAGTGTCGAAGGAGTCGGCCACGCATATTATCCTTGCAGAAAGCGGGATCTCCTCGCCCTTGAGCCCGGCAGGGTAGCCGTTGCCGTCCCAACGCTCGTGGTGATACTTCACTGCGGGTAACAGGTCTTTAAGTTCTTTTATCGGTGAGAGTATCTCGCAGCCCCTCTCGGGATGCTGTTTTATTAAGTCGTGCTCCTCCTCGGTCAGCTTGCCAGCCTTGTCCAGGAGCATGTCGTAGGTCCCTATCTTGCCTATGTCGTGCAGGAAGCCCGCCAGCCTTAGCCGCTCGACCACCTGCCTGTCCATGCCCATCCTGCTCGCTATGTCTACAGAGTATTCCGCCACGCGCTCCGAATGGCCCTTGGTCCAGGAACTCTTGGCGTCTATGGCAGTGACCAGCGCGTGGATTATGTTGACGGACATGTCCTCAAGGCTGTAGATAAGCCGTGCGTGCTCGAGCGCTATACCCATGCGCGAGGCGAACGTGACGGCGTTCTCCACGTCTACACCCGATATGCCTGCCTCCCTGATGCTGCCCAGGAAGAAAAGCCCGGCCACCCTGCCCTTCCTGATGATGGGCACATAGGCGTTCGACTTGGCTCCCGCCTCCACTAACAGCCTGTCTATAGGAGACAGCATGCGCCCTTCGCTTATCTCGGAGGCGAGAACCGGGCGGCCCGACCTGAACTCGTCGCTCATGCGCCAGCCTTCCGGGAGGAGCGTGTCGCCCTTCTTCACATCCATGCCCCAGCCGCCGGTGTATACGTAGCCGCCGGAGTCGTTGTCCATAATGGCGACGCCGCCCATGTCGGCGTCTACGAGTTGCCTTATCTGGGCGCCGACCCTGAACAGCATCTCGTCTTTGTCTACCGTGGACAGTATTATCCTGTCCACCTCCACGAGTGCCTTCAGCGCGTCTACCGTCCTGTCCAACTCGGCCCCTTTTTTGTCCAGGTGCTCTTTGGTGTCGGACACGTCCCGCATAAGCTTTACGTTCTCGACTGCCACCGCGAGCTGGCTGGCTATTGCCGAGAGCAGGCGCACATCGTCCCTGGAGGGCACGGAGTCGGGCGGCAGGTAAAACGTCATCACCCCAAGCACGCCCCGCTTGCTTGTGATGGGTACCACTATGTGGCCATGCTTGGCCATGCCCGGGTACTGCGTCGTGTGGTCGCCGTCTGTAAAGCAGTCGAGCGAGGTCATCACCTCGCCTGTCATGGCCGCCTTGCCGCAGAGGCAGTGGCCCAGCTTTATCCGCCTCTCCTCGTGCACGAGGTGCGGGGCCAGGTCCACGTTGGCAACCATGTTGAGGTACTCAGGGTCGGCCTCGTCCCTAATGAATATGACGCCCTTTCTCTCTATTTTCAGGAATGAAAGCGAAAGGGTCTCCTTTAGCACCATATAGACTATTGCGTCCAAGTCCCTCGTCTTCGATATTATCTCTGCGATGGAGTTGAGCGCGGCCAGCTCGCGGTTAGCCGTCTCCACCTTGACATGGTGTGCGGCGTCCTTCTCCCGCTGTCTGCCGACTACCGCCCCCGCCAGCCCCATCACCACCACGGCGCCGCCTATGAACACGTGGCCGGTTAGCTCTTCCGGCGAAAGCAGGAAGCCGTAGTATTCAGTCATTGTCATGTCGGGGTGGAAGAAGGCAAGCTGGACGAGGGAATAGAGCACAGGGGCGCACGCGCCGATTGCGGCACCCAAAAGCCCCAGTTTAACGGACTCACTCTCGATATTTTTCAAAGACATCGGCATGACTTTATGCCCTGATGGACGGTATCACGACTATGCCAGTTAAGTTTACATCAAACACCAAATAAGTCAAGAAAATTGTAACCGCGCCGTATGCCGGGCTTGCCGGGTGTTTGCAGGTAACGTATCGTAGTGTTATACTTAGAATAAGGGTTTAGTCAGGAAAACCGGGAGAAGGGGGTATGCCATGGAGACCAGAAGAGAATACATAGAAAAGCTTGCGCAGAGGCTCCGCATCTGGGACACGAAGGTTGACGAGTTAAGGATAAAGGCCGAGGGCGCTACCAACGAGATGAAGATAAGGTACAGGCAGGAGATGATGGAACTTAAGGAGATGAGGGACAGGGTTTCCGTGCATCTGGTCGAGGTACGCGAGGCAAGCGATACCGCATGGAGGGGTCTGAAGAAGAACTTCAAGAGGGCGGTAAAAGACGTGAAGGAGAGCTTCAAAAAGGCGGCGTAAAGTGTCTCGTCATGTCATTGCGAGCGTAGCGAAGCAATCCCGGCTATGATCATGTTGAGATTGCCGCGTCGCCCCGCCAAGGCGGGACTCCTCGCAATGACAAACTGGCGTGTTATCAGCAACAAAAGAGGGAGGCCCATATGGACCTCCCTCTATATTTTTGGTCTTTACTGTCCCCCTGCCTGTTATTTGTTCTGCACCGGGGTTACCCTGTCGTAGCCGCGCTCCACGTGGCAGCCGACAACGCACGAGCCGCCGTTTGCGGTCTTCGTGAAGCGTATCGGGTAGCTGAGCTTCCCGAAGGGTATCTTCTCCCTGATGTGCTTGGCCTGCTTGCCAGCGTGCACCTCGTGGCAAGCGCGGCAGGTGCGGCCCTTGGGCGTCTTGTTGACGTGTACGAAGTGCATGTTCTTGTCGCCGTTCCTGAAGCCGGTCAGGGTGGTGGTGAACTCGTCTATTGCGACGTCCTGGTTGTGGCACCCGAAGCAGAGCGCATACTTGTCCGTGGAGTAAGGCGCGTAGAACTCCTGCGGGAAGTAGTTGAGCAGTATCCTGTAATTATCGGCACCGTGCGGGCCGTGACAGGACACGCAGTCGCCCTTCTGCACCGGGCCGTGCTTGTCGGGGTTGGCGTCGAGCCATGCCTTTATGTCCGCAAGCTGCCCGAGCGGCTTGTTGTGGCACATCAGGCAGAGGTCCATGCCCGATGCCTTCAGCAGGGGCTTGAAGTTCGTGCTGTGCGGTGTGTGGCAGCCCATGCAGCTTGTGTCGTCGGACACGGGCTTGTGCGGCACCTTGTACTTGGATATCTCCTCTTTTTTCTTGTCGTGACACTTGTAGCAGAGGTCCGGCACCGCAAGGATAAGCTGGTATTTGAACCCGGAGCCGTGAGCGCTGTGGCAGTTCGTGCAGCGGTCCGCCACCGGCGGGTGGATGAACTTGTCTGCGGCGAACTCGTTTTTCTTGTCCACGTGACATACGAAGCACAGGTCGTTTCCGGGGGCTATCAACTGGTACTCGTTCGGTGAGTTGTGCGGGTCGTGGCAGGCGATGCAGTCGCCGGCGGCCACGGGGCCGTGCACGAACTTCTGGTTGGTCTTGTTGTCCTCGTGGCACATGAAGCAGAGGTCTTTGCCGTCTTTTAAAAGCTGGAACTTGTAGGGCGAGCTGTGCGGGCTGTGACAGCCGATGCAGTCGCCTGACGCTATCGGGCCGTGTACGTGCACGTTGTTGCTCTTGGACTCGTGGCACATGTAGCAGAGCTCCGAGCCCTCTGCGGCCAGCTTGAACTTGTGGTCGGCCACCTGGGTATGGCACTGGGTACACTCATAAGCGCCCACCGGGCCGTGCACGAACTTGTTGTTAAGGAGCTTCGCGTGGCAGTCCTTGGCTACGCAGCTTGCGTCCGCACAGGCCAGAGAAGCGTATCCGGCAACAAACAGTAAGGCTGAAAATAGTGAAACGAGAAACTTTAACCTCATGTCAGCATCCCCCTTTCAGTCACCTGATGCATATGATTGAGTATCCTCAACTTCCAATATAAGCCTTATTTCCCGCCCCTGGACAAAAGCCTGCACGCCCCGAGGTATGCCACAAGTATAACGCAGAACAACACGAGGAACACGACGGCGGAGTTGTCCACCTCACCGCCCGTGGCCCCGTATGCGTGGAGGCCGGACAGCAGCAGGTTGACGCCCAGGTAGGTGAAAATGACGGAGAAGAACCCGACTATCGAGAGTATGGCCGCCCTTGTGCCACGCCATCCCCTCGTGTACCTCGCGTGGAGGTAGGCAAGGTAAAAGAGCCATGTGATGAGCGACCAGGTCTCCTTGGGGTCCCAGCCCCAGTAAGTGCCCCAGGCCGCGTTCGCCCAGACCGCGCCCGTTATGATGCCTACGGTCAGAAGCGGGAAGCCGATGGCGACGGTCTTGTAGCCAACCTCGTCCAGCATCTCGGAGGTGGCCTGGAACTTGACCAGCGAGTCCCGAAGCCTCATGCTGAAGGCATAGGACATGACAAGTATGCCCACGTATGCCGCGTAGCTGATGACCTGCACGGCAGTAGAGCTGCTCCTGAACGTACCCTCCAGCATGTGGGCGCCGCCGGCCTTGGACAGCGTGAGGGCGTCTATGGTTACGGCCACTATTACCGTGAACAGCGCGCCCAGGCACCCTGTCCAGAACCCGTATGCCGTGTCCTTCTCTTTTGTGTTGACTATGAGGTACATTATGCTGACGCCGAAGGATATGGCGAACGCAGCGTAACCCAGAAACGAGGTTATGACGTGGACGTGCAGCCAGTAGCTCTTGAGCGCCGGCACGAGCGGCTCTATGTCCTTCGATACGTTTGGAGCGACGCCTATATAGACAAGGGCCAGGAATGCCACGGGCATAACGAAGGCCCCGAAGCTCCTGTTCTTGTACTTCAGCTCTATCAGCAGGTATATGAGGATGATGGTCCAGGCCCCGAAGGACATGGACTCAAACAAGTTGGATATGGGGATGTGGCCTATGTCCTGTCCCATCTGGTAGGACTCCCACCACCGAAGCCCTATGGCGACGGTGTGCGCGAGGAACCCGAAGTAGGTGCCGACAGTGGCCAGCACGCCCACCTTCTCGTTCCTGAATGCCAGGTAGGTGAGGTAGAGCACCATTGCAAGAAGGTACGAAAGTGTGGCAATCCAGAAAAACTTTACGTTCATGTCAAAACTCATCTTGCTATCCTCCAGGTATAGAACCCTTTACTTCGGCTTGCTGTCAAACTTAATATCTGGTCCGGCTCCTCGCAATGACAAATTGTGGCTTCTGCTTTACTTGCCCTCTATCTTTTCCGCGAGCTGCCTGAACTCCCTTTCGAACACATGCCTGTTCTTGTTGGCGGCCCCCGCGACCGTAATGACGGACTGGCCCTTGTCCCCTTCCGTTATGCGCACCCATATCCTCTTGTGGTAGGTGAAGAAGGCCACGAGTATGCCGAGCACCATCAGCGCGCAGCCGAGCCACACGACCCATACGCCGGGGTCGTACGTGACCTGCAGGCCGGTGTAATATGGCCCCCTGTAGTTCATTATCTCGAAGCGGTAGGGCACGACCTGCGGCTGGGAATCCGGGTTCATGTTGAATATCATGGCCTGGTCCACCGGCTTGCCGGTCTTGTCAGTGAAGTTCATCAGGGCCGCGCCGCTGCCCTTGAACTGGTCCGACTGCGGGACGAGTTTCTTGTCCGGCCCCATCGCCACGTCCGCCGCCATCTCGCTGATCATCATGTCGTACGGCGAGCCCTCCAGGTGCACCACCTGCCCCCTCTTCATGTTGTAGTCGTGCACGTCGAGGGTGCCTTTGCCGGACTTTGCGTAAGCCCTTATCACCATCGCCGCCATCTCCGGCATCACGCCGTACGAGGACTGGTAGAACCTTATGCTCTTGTACTCAAGCGGGTCGTTTACCCGTATGGTCTTGGTCATGACGTCCTGGCCCTTGTCCACGACCGTAAGCGTGCTCAGGTAGTCGCTCGTCATCTGTGAGCCCTCGTAGAGCTTCAGCACGAACTTGTCGCAACGCACCTTGAAGTCTATAGGCATCTCAGGGCCTACGTTCACCAGGAGCGGCTTGTTTAATAGCCCTATCTTATCCACGCTCGCGCCCTCTATTATCTGGACGTAGCCCTTGTAACCCCAGAAGGAGCCCACGATAGCGCCGGCGAATATGATGAGCACGCTCACGTGTGTGATGTACACGCCAAGCCGGGAGAACTTGCCGCTCTCGGCGAACACGTGCACCACGCCGCCTTCCTCGCGCTCTTTGGGCGAGAAGCCCGACGACTTTATGGCCGACTTGACCTTTTCCTTCAAATCCGCAGGGCTGGCCTTCGCCTTGATGTCCCGCTTGTTGCCGAGCGTGCGGAGCATGTCGTCGGTCAGCGGCTCCTGCGCCCTCGTCACCATGTACCATACGCGCGGGAAGCGGTCCACCGTGCAGACTGCGATGTTCAGCGACAGCGTGGAGAGAAGGCCGACAAACCAGTACGAGTGGTACATGTTGGTCAGCCCGGTCTTTATCATCAGGTCGAGCACGCCGCCTGCCCGGCCCGGCCCGAATATGGCGACCAGCATCTCCATGTTCTTCGCAGGGTCGGTCTGGTCTACCACCGTGCCTATGATGGATACGCCCGCGAGGATTATGAGGAGGGTGACGGTCAGCTTAAGCGAGATGAAGAAATCCCAGATAAACCGAAACGCGCCGCCCGTCCTTGCTTCTACCTTTTGTTCTTTCTGCTCTTCCAACTTGAATGGACCTCTTTCTTTTTAAGTCTGTACCCAGAATAAGCGGACTGCCTAAACTTTGACTTTATAGCATTATTCCGGTTTGGGTGTCAAGATATTTCGGGTAATTACGCGCTCACCACCAGTGGGCCGATTTCATCCTCTATCCGTGATTTTGAGACCCTGCCCTCCCGTATGAGCGCGGGCGGGCATACGGTTACGTCTATTATGGTGGACGGGGGCGCGCCGTGCGTCTCCCCGCCGTCCAGCACAAGCTCCAATACAGTGCCACCGAGGGCCAGGGCAACGTCGTCCGGGCTGGTAAGACCGGGCGAGCCGGAGAGGTTGGCGGACGTGGCCGTTATCGGGCCACCCATAAGTCCTGCAAGTCTTGTCGCTATTGGATATTCCGGGACTCTCACCCCTACCCTGCCCGTGCCGCCGGTGAGGTTTTCGGGTATTTCGTCCGAGGCATGGAATATCACGGTGGCTGGGCCGGGCATGAGCTTGTCTATAGCCTTGCCCGCCTCCAGGCTCAAGTCCTTGACGTACCTGTATATTTCCTTCTTATCATGTATTATTACGGGCAGGGGCATATCATGGCGGCGGTGCTTTGCGAAGAACACCTTCTCGACGGCGGTCGGGTTCAGCGCGTCCGCGCCGAGGGCGTAGAAGGACTCGGTCGGGAAGGCCACCAGCCCTCCGCGCCTCATCACGGCTACGGCCTCGGCGAGCGCGGCATCGGGGTCTTTCGGGTCTATTTTTATTGTGCGGGGCAATGTTTGTTCAACGTGTCGCGGATACCTTCACCTTGTACCCAAGCCGGTTCAGGAAATCGTAGCAGTCGTCCCAGGACAGGCCGAACTCGCGCACGTCCGCAAGTCCAAGCCGTGCCACTATGTCTCTGATGAGGTCGTGGTTTTCAGGCTCGAAGCGAGCCTCCATCATTGCATTCTCCGCCCAGTCCACAAGCTCGTCCAGGGTCGTCTCATGGTTTGTGTATCTTACGATGGCCTCGGCAACGTCGTTTTTTGTTACCTGCATGTCAGCCTCCTGCCTTTTTGTGGCCTTCATCTACCGGGTACTTATTATGTATCTCCACCAGACGGCCTTTGCCGTCGTAAATCTCCTGGTAGAACCTGACGGTAGTTTCATCATGGTCTACTTCTTTCACGTATCTCGCAGTCCAACCGTGTCGGCCCTTAACTGTCAGGAAATACTTTCGCCCGTCCGGGGTATCTTCCCATACAGGAAACTTGTTCTCGTTTTCAAGCCGCTTGCCGGGTCTGTTAACCATTGTCGTAATATGATATTATAAGATGGCTGCTAAGTAAACAGAAATGTCCATCGCCAGTTCTTCGTGGGCATGTCACTTACTTGTCCGCACATCTTTAATTTCACGGGCTACGGACTTGCCTTCGGTCTTGGCCCTCTGGTCTTGTTCCTTTAAAAACTGGAATATCTTCTTCGTATCTTTAGCCCACGAGTAAGCGAACGTCACTTCCGACTTGGGCTCAAAATCCTTTAGTACCCACTTGACCTGTTTTGCGCTTTGCATGGTTGTCTTGGGTATAGCGTAATAATACTTAGTATTTAAGGGTTTATCGAAATGGATAGTTATGGTAGCCCGTTCTATATTGCCTGCCCATAGTGCGCCTGTGGTAAGTATGTATTGGAAATACTGTATGTCGTAACCTTCAGGGTCTATGTGATTACTGCCCCAGGTTGGCACTTTGTAGTCGTGCTTGATTATTACTTTCTTCTTTGCTGGGAATTTCTGCTCCCATACAAACCAGGTCCTTTCCTGCTGCTTATCATAGAAGGTCCTTGGGTGTACCTTATTGCCATTTACTTCAACCTTGAAATCTAGTTGCTTTGTCGAATAATACTCGCCCTCCGTTGTGTCATTATATTCTTTGTCTAATGGAAAACCAACCAGCAAGGTTAAGTCTTTATCGGACAGGTTCTTAAATCGAAGTACGGCGGTTACGGAAGCCTTTCCTGGAAATTCGTTGACGTTTGTAAAAACATCTATGTCTTCATCTACGGAGTCAATCCCAAT
>Ga0334722_10000758_pt1 | contig 44763 bp, 28 predicted proteins | sample C3_bottom_MG_FD_207210 | JGI IMG/M metagenome (GOLD analysis project Ga0334722, IMG submission 207210) | Sediment microbial communities from Yellowstone Lake, YNP, Wyoming, USA - C3_bottom | ecosystem: Environmental > Aquatic > Freshwater > Lake > Sediment | place: USA: Wyoming | collected...
CTGACCTTCGCCGCCCGGACCGAGGCGGCCCTCTCCCCCTCCTTGAGGAGGGAGAGCTCGCCCACGACGTCGCCGGTCCTGGCCCTGCCGAGTTCGATGGGCTCCCTGCCCTCGGCCTCCTCGAGGATGACGAATTCGCCGGAGCGCACGATGAACATCGACCGCTCGCGCTCGCCCTGCCTGATGAGGAAGTCCCCCTCTTCGATCCTGCGCTGGGGGAGCTTCGAGGTGCTGATGAGGCCCTGGATCTCCTTCATGCCGGAGATCTTGTTCCTGATGAGCTGCATGTTGCGGAGCTGGATCCGGCCCTCCCGGGCCTTCTCGCTCTTGGCCAGCTGGAGGAGGAAGGCGAGGGCGTCGGCCCCGATGTCGATGATTCCCGAGAAGTCGATCGTGATGCCCTCGGGATGGTGCCGCAGGGCCTTCCTGATCCCTTCCTTGATCTCGTCGATCCTCTCCTTCGAGAAGACCCCGTGGAGCATGATGGTCCCCGTCAGCGCCTCCTCGTCCAGGGAGAAGACGGAACGTCTGCCCGAGACCGGGGCGCCCGGCTGGGCCGCGATGGGATGGGGGCCGGCGGCCATGTAGTCGCCGAGGAGCTCCGTCGTCCGCTTGATCCTTTCCACGAGGACCCGGGCGATGCTGATGGCCCAGCCCGAGATGCTGAGGACGTCGTCCGAGAGGATGTCGGGGCTCACCCGGTTGGCGATCACCGGCTCGAGGGCCGTCGCCGTCGCCGTGCGCGGGATGGAGGCGATGAAGGACATCTCCCCGACATGGCAGCCCTTGCCGAGCTCCGTGATGGGAACCGAGCGGCCTTCCTTGGTGATAGAGATCCTGACCCTGCCCGAGCGGAGGATGTACATGTCCCGGCCCAGAGAGCCTTCGCGGAAGAGGTCCTCGCCCTGGGCGAAGCGCACGAGTTTCGTGGCGGGATAGGATTCGCCGGTTTCTTTGCCCATAGTGCCTCCACGCCGACCCTCCGGGCGGCCCTTCCCCCATTATATGGCAAGGGCGGAGGACTTGCCTCGGGCGGATGATCCGGAATCCGGGCGGGATTCAGCCCATCTGTATCGCGATGGCCGTGTACTCCTTCCGGTTCCCGGCGAACATCGACTCGGAGAGCATGGCGATGCGGTAGTCCGGGAGGTCGAACTCCCTGGCCATCGCCACCTTCGATCCGAGCTCCGGGGTCTTCTCGAGGGCGTCGGCCAGGCGCGGATCGTTGCAGAGGACGAGGGCCCCTCCCTGCCAGAGCACGAGGCGGAAGGGAATGAAGCGGGCCCCCTGGGCGATCATCATAGGGGGGACGGCCGGCTGGGTCCCCGCGATGGCCTGCCTGGCTTCGAGCTTGATCATGCGGGCCTTGGCGTCGGGCAGGGCGCCGGCGAGGGCCAGGCCTACCCAGTCGAGGAGCTTCTCGCGGACCGCGTGGATGTCCGGCAGGCTCGACACGGTCTCGATGCTCTCGCCCGAGGAGGCGATGGACTTGGCCAGGGCCGAGATTTCCTTCAGGTAGCCGTTCCGCTCCGAATCGGGGACATAGTACATGATGACGAGGTGGACGGGCTTGCCGTCGGGCGCCCCGTAGTCGATGCCCGAGGGCGACCAGCCCACGGCGCAGAGCAGCTCGCCCTCGTGGGGGCTGCGCGAGTGAGGGCAGGCCACGCCCCGGCCGATGGCCGTGTTCGACTGGGCCTCGCGCTCCACCACCCCCTTCATGAGGTCGCTCTTCGTCCCGATGTCGGGCACGGCCTCGATGAGGTGGGAGAGGAGCTCGAGGGACTTAGTCTTGTCGGCCTCGGGAAGTTCGATGAGGCGGCCCTCTTCCAGGGCCTCGAGCAGGCTTTTCATGTCGCGTTACCTCCTGGCGGGAACCGGCGCCCCGCGGATCGCGCCTTTCGCCGACCTGTCGTGCCGGGTGAACCAGGTCTTCATGAGATGGGTGAGGACGGAATAGGCGAGGAGGAAGGCGGCGATCCAGGCCCAGTACACGGGGGGAAGGGGGACGAGCCCGAAAAGGGGCGCGAGGGGCGAGTAGGGGAGGGCCGCGGCGGCGAGCATGATGAGGGCCGTGGTCGTGAGCATGGCGAGGCTCGCCCGGCTCTGGACGAAGGGGATGCGGTCCGTCCTGATTATATGAACTATGATGGTCTGGGTGAGGAGGGACTCGACGAACCAGCCCGTGTGGAAGAGGGCCTCGAGATGCCCCCTGTCCGCCCCGGGGAGGAGCCAGGCGGAGCAGCCGAAGAACCACCACATGAGGGCGAAGGTGGCGTAGTCGAAGATCGAGGAGACGGGGCCGATCCAGGTCATGAAGCGCCGTATGAACGAGATGTCCCAATTCTGAGGTTTTTCGAGGGAGGCGGCGTCGACGTTGTCGAGGGGGATGCCCGTCTGCGAGACGTCGTAGAGGAGGTTGTTGAGGAGGATCTGCACCGGCGTCATGGGGAGGAAGGGCAGGAGGAGGGAGGAGCCGAGCATCGAGAACATGTTGCCGAAGTTGGAGCTCGCGCCCATCTTGATGTACTTGATGATGTTGTTGAAGACGCGGCGCCCCTCCAGGATGCCGTCCTCGAGGACGAGGAGGTTCTTCTCGAGGAGGATGATGTCCGCCGACTCCTTGGCCACGTCCACCGCGGTGTCGACCGAGATGCCGACGTCGGAGGCACGCATGGCCGCCGCGTCGTTGATGCCGTCGCCCATGAAGCCGACGACGTGGCCCGCCGCCCGGAGCTCGCGGACGATCCGCTCCTTGTGCGCGGGCGTGAGGCGGGCGAAGACGTCGTGCTCGGCTATCGCCGCCCGGAATCCCTCCGGGGTCAGCCCGTCCAGCTCCCTTCCCGTCACGACCCGGCTCTCGTGGAAGCCGACATCCGAACAGACCTTGGCGGTGACGAGCTCGTTGTCGCCCGTCAGGACCTTCACGCGCACCCCCCTGCCCGCGAGGGAGGCGATGGCCTTCTCCGCCGAGTCCTTGGGGGGGTCGAGGAAGGCCAGGTAGCCGAGCATCGTGAGCCCCCTCTCGTCAGCGGCCGAGAAAGTCTCCTTGGTGCGGGGGTGCTCGGCGTAGGCGATCGCGAGGACGCGGTAGCCGTGCTTCGACAGATCGCGGTACTCCTCGAGGATGTCCTGCTTCACGATCTCGATGAGGGGGAAGACCTCCTCGTCGATCTGGTACTTGTCGCAAACCTCGAAGATGGCCTCGACCGAGCCCTTGCAGATGAGGACGTGGTCCGCCTCGTACTCGACGACGACGGACATCCGCTTGCGGTCGAAGTCGAAGGGGATCTCGTCCACCTTGCGCAGGGTGGTCTCGACCTCGAGGTCCTCGTTGGAGAGGATGGAGTTGTCGAGGAGGTTCCGGAGCCCCGTCTGGTAGTAGGAATTCATCCAGGCGTAGCGGAGGACGTCCTCGCTGGGGCGGTTGGTCACGTCGACGTGCTTCTCGAGGATGACCTTGTCCTGGGTGATCGTCCCCGTCTTGTCGGTGCAGAGGATGTCGATGCCGCCGAGGTCCTGGATGGACTTGAGCTTCTTGACGATCACCTTCTTGCGGGCCATGAAGACGGCGCCCTTGGAGAGGCAGACCGTCACGATCATGGGCAGCATGCCGGGGGTGAGGCCCACGGCCACCGAGAGCCCGAAGAGGAGGGCCTCGAGCCAGTCGTGCTTGAAGAGGCCCTGGATGACGAAGATGGCCGAGACCATGACGAGCATGAGGCGGATCATCAGAGCTACGAAGGATTTCACCCCCCGGTCGAACTCGGTGGCTCCCTTGGGGCCCGCGATGTCCTTCGCGACCGAGCCGAGGAAGGTTCGCATGCCCGTGTTGACCGCCAGGCCCCGCGCCGAGCCCGAGATCACCGTCGAGCCCTGGAAGCAGGCCGAGGCCGTCTCGAAGATCCCCGAGGCGCCCGCGTCCGCCGAGGCGAGCTTCTCGACGGGCAGGGACTCGCCGGTCAGGGCCGACTGGCTCACGAAGAAATCCTTCGCCGCCACGAGGCGGAGGTCGGCGGGGATGATGGAGCCCGCCGCGAGGACGAGGAGGTCGCCGGGCACGACCTGGCTCATCGGCACCTCGACCTCGGCCCCGTCCCGGACGACGACGGCCGCCGCTTGCACCATGAGCTTGAGCTTCTCGGCCGCCTCGCTCGACCTCCGCTCCTGGAACCAGGCGAGGAGGACGCTGATGAGGATCATACCGACGACGATGAGGCCCGAGGAATAATCCCCGGTCAGGAAGGAGACGGCGCAGATCACGAGGAGGATGGCGACGAGGGGATCCTTGAGGCGGTCGAGGAGCTCCCCCGCCGTCCCGCGCTTCTTGCCGCCCGAGAGGACATTGGGGCCGTGCTCGGCGAGGCGCCTCTCCTGTTCGGCCGCCGAGAGTCCCTGCGGTCCCGAGCCGAGGAGGGCGAGGGCCTCCTCGGCCGAGGCGGCGCAGACCTCCCGGAGCCGGAGCTCGTCCTCGAGGCCGCCCTTCCTCGGGCCCGGCCCCTCGGCGCCCTTCCTCGCCTTCTCCCTGCTTCCAGCCATTCCCGACCTCTTGTGCGTCCCGGCCCGGCTGTCATGCTCCCGGGACGAGGATGAATATCCCTCGATTGTAGTGCGGCGGGGGAAAGGAAGCCCCTACATAAGCGAACATCCGGAGGCCCGTCCTGGTTTCGGGCAATCGGCGCCCCTGTCCCCGCCTCTTCCCTCGCCCCCCTCGGAGGCCGGCTTCAGGGCTGTCGCGACTCGAAGCGGACCTCGGGGTAGAGGGGGGAGGGGCCGTCGAGGAGGGGGGCGGGCAGGCCCCGGAGGTGCCTGTCGAAGAAGGCCGCCGAATAGGCATTGATGAGGGCGAACATCCGGCGGGAATCGACCGGCCCCGTCATGCCCAATTGGGACGAGATCGGGAGCCAGTAGGGAGTGTCGATGAAATTGAGGTGGAAGATCCCGGGTATCTGGAGGTAGTAGCCCCGGTTCCTGAGCCCGAGGTAGGCCTGCCGCATCGTCCGCTGGTGCTGCTCGATGTCCTTCTCGGTCCAGCCTCCCGCCTTTTCGCGTTCCAGGCGCATCGTGGCGGCGTCGCGCGTGATCCAGAGCGCGGGAATGTCGAGGCCCCGGCTGACCACGTCGGTCGACATGAATACATCCATGATGAGACAGGCCTTGAGCCTCCGGTCCTTCAGCGCCGCCTCCGCGGCGTCGATCCCTCCGCCCGAGATCCCGAAGATGCCCGTCCTCGCGAGGTCGAGGCGGCCCGTGAGGATGCCTCGGGGATCGGCGGCGTCGAGGTCGGCGAGGCGGTCGAGGACGAAGGGGATATCCTCGGCGAAGTAGGGCACGATGCCCCCGGGGAGGGGGCGACCCAGGAGGGTGGGCGCCTTCGGCAGGGGCTCCACGCTCTGCACGGTGAGGGGATACATCAGCTCCCGCGGGAGGGCCTCGACCTTCCTTCCGTCCGAGAGGGTCACCAGGGCCACGGCCCCGGGTTGATCGAGGCCCACGACGATGTAGCCCCGCGAGACCAGCTCCTCGATCTGGAAGGTGCTGGCCGAGCGGAAGCCCGATTGTCCTGTCAGGTAGATCAGGACGGGATAGGAGGCCTCCTCCGCGGCGACGGGGACCGCTTCGAGGGCGTTGGTGCGCAGGTACTTGAAATGGGAGAAGAAGAAGGAGGGGAGGCGCGCGACCCGGGCCAGGGCGGGGGCCATCGCGCCGGCGTCCTCGAGGTAGGGAGCCGCCTTCCCCCTGGCGTCGGCCGCCGCGGGGTACCAGACCTGGGCGAGGATCTCCCGGTGGTCCCCGGGCTCGGCGGTGAAGAGTTCGGGTCGCTGCCGGTCGATCCAGCGGTAGCTCGTCGTGCCGATGGCGTAGGGGCCGCTCGGCTTCGGGAAGCGGAAGACCGGGAGTACGAGGGGGAGGGCCGCCGAGAGGGCGAAGGCGAGGAGGGCCAGGATCCCGAGGAGGGCGGCCGCGGGCCGGGGCAGGGCCGTGGCGGGCAGGAGGAGGCCGGCGAGACCCCTCAGGGCCAGGGCGGCGGCCAGGGCATAGGCGGGCGCCATCTGCCAGCGAGGGCCCTCCCCCAGGACCTGGACGAGGGCGGCGAGAAGGGGGAGGAGGGAGAGGAACCGCGTCCAGGTTCCGAGGCCGGAACGGGGGAGGAGGGGCGCGAGGAGGGCGCAGAGATTCACCAGGGTCAGGACAAGTTCGAGACTTCTCATGCCCGGGACGATAGGCCGGGAGGCTCCGCCCTGCCTATCGGTCGGGGCTCCCTCTCCCGAGGCCGGCGCGCTACACTGGAGGGATTCCGGGGCGGGCCCTCCGCCGCCACAAGGAGCCTCCCCTGCGTGGAATCGAAATCCTGATCGTCGTCCTGACCGCCCTCCACCTGATCTGGCCCGCGCCCCGGCCCCGGGTCGTCAAAATGCTACCAATTGTTACGATACTGGCCGTCGCCTGCCACCTGGCCCTCGAGGGCTGGCGCTGGCAGATGATCCCGGTCTACGCCCTCGCCCTCCTCCTCGTTCTGCGCGCGGCGGCCGCCCTCCTCGGAAGGCGCGAGCCCGGCCGCCTCCTCTCTATCGTCCTTTTGGTCCTCCTCCTCCCCGCGGCGGCCCTTCCCGCCCTCCTCCCCGTGCCGGCGATCTCGGCCCCCGCCGGGCCCTTCGGCGTAGGGACCCGGAGCTTCGAGCTCCGCGACCCCGCCCGGCCGGAGCTCTACTCCGGCAAGGACGAGGCCCGCCGCTTCATGATCCAGGTCTGGTATCCCGCGGACAAGGGCGCCCGGGGACGGGCGAGCCCCTGGATGAGCGACGCCTCGGCCTTCGCGCCGGCCATCGCCGCCTTCATGAACCTGCCCTCCTTCTTCCTCGACCATCTCGCCCTCGTGCGCGTGCCCGCCATCATCGAGGCTCCGCCCGCGTCCAGAAAGGGCGGCTTTCCCCTCCTCCTCTTTTCCCACGGATGGAAGGGCTTCGACGCCCAGAACACGGGCCAGGCCCTCCTCCTCGCGAGCCGGGGCTACGTCGTGGTCGCAGTCCAGCACTCCTACGGCGCCATCATGACCGTCTTTCCCGACGGCAGCCGCGCTCCGAACAACCCGGCCGCCCTTCCCGAAGGCAGGCCCACCGAGGAATACGAGATCGCCGCGCGGAAGCTGGGCGACCAATGGGCGGGCGACCTCTCCTTCGCCCTCGATTGGATGGAGGCGAGGAGTTCCTCCACCACCGACCCCTTCTCGGGTCTCGTCGATTCCTCCAAGGTCGGGGCCTGGGGCCATTCCACCGGAGGCGGAGCCGTCATCGAATTCGCCGCCCGCGACAGGCGCTGCCGGGCCGTCCTCGGCATGGATCCCTTCATGCGTCCCGTCTCCCCGCGCGTCCTCGGGGCGGGCCTGGCCCAGCCCAGCTTTTTCATGTTCAGCCAGAAGTGGGCCGACGACCGGGGCAGCCGCACCAACGCCCTTTTCGGGACCTTCTTTCCCCACGCGTCGGGCAACCTGGGCGCCATCGTCATCCGCGGCACCGATCACTTCGATTTCAGCGACCTGCCCCTCCTCACGCCCCTGGCCTCGAGCCTCGGCTTGAAGGGCCCCCTTCCCGGAGGTCGGGTCATCACGATCGTGGACGCCTACCTCCTGGCTTTTTTCGAGCATGCGCTGCGGGGAGGAGCGGCGGATCTCCTCCGGGGGCCGAGCCCCTATCCCGAGGTCGAGCAGAAGACAGGTTGAGCGAACTCGTCTTGTGCCGCCCCTCGGACCGTGCTAGTTTTCCGGCTTGCCTGTCTCGAAAAAACAATTTCATCGGGAGGATATGATGAATTCCCCGCGCAGTGTCCTCTCCGGCCTCCCCGTCGGAGCCTTGCTGGTCGCCCTGTCCTTAGCTTCCTGCGCTCCCGCTTCCGACCCCGCCCCCGCCGGAGGGAATGACCCGGGGACCCTGACCGACCCCACGACGACGACCCTCATCTCCTCGACCTACCCCGCCTCGGGGGCCGTCGACATCGCGGTCAACTCCTATATCTACATCGATTTCAAGCTCGGTGCCCCTCTCCCCCTCACGACCACCCTCACGGCCTCGAGCATCTATCTCAAGGACGGGACGGGAGCCCTGGTGCCTCTCACCTTCATGCCTCCCACCGCCGCCCAGGCCACCACCATCTGGATGTACCCGGCGACGGCCCTGAAAAAGGGGAAGACCTACACCGCCACCATGACCACGGCCGTCAAGACGGCCGGAGGGCTCTCCCTCGCCGCGGACTATTCCTGGAGCTTCACCACCGTCCAACCGCCGGCGCTTTCCACCTATTCCAATTCCTTCACTCCGAGCGACGGAGCGACCCGGATTCCCATCGACGCGCCCGGGATCGAGGCCGACCTCAATCTCTCCCTCGATCCGGCGACCCTCGATTCGTCCACCTTCACGGTCAAGGACCCCAAAGGCATTTCCGTCCCGGGCAGCTGTTCCCTCTCGCCCACCTCTTCATACAAGGCCCTCTTCACCCCGACCCAGGCGCTCGAGCCCTACACGACCTACACGGCGACCCTGACCAGGGGCATCAAGAGCGCCGAAGGCGGAACCCTCCCCGCCGAGGTCTCCTGGTCCTTCACCACCGAGCCCCGGGCCTTCTTCGGCGCGGCGGTTCCCATGATCGTAGGATGGCCCACCTCCGCCCTCGCGAGCTTCGATGTCGACAAGAACGGGTTTCGGGATCTGGTGGCCCTGACCTCCTACTGCTATGACAGCGCGCGACCTCCCTCCCTCTTCGTATGGCTCCGGGACTCGACGGGCCTCGCCGCCGCCCCGATCACCAGGAAACTCATCCTCGGTTCCTCCGACTCTCCCGCCTCCCTGGCCTTCGGTGACCTCGACGCGGACGCTACGATCGAGATCGCCGTCAGCGAGTCCGACGGCATCGAGGTCCTTTCCCTGAGCGGATCGAGTCTCGTATCGGAGTCGAAGCTGACCACGGGGGACAACTTCGACATCCTCGTCGCCGACCTCGACGGCGACGGAAGGGAAGATCTCGCCGGGATCTCGCATCTGGATATCGGTCATATCTCGATCTGGTACCAGGGGACGGGAGGTCTCGCCTCGACACCGGCCCTCCTCTCTCCCCGGCTCGGTACCGGCAACAATCACCTTCTCGCCGGCGATCTAACGGGCGACGGTCTCCCCGACCTCGTGGCCATGAGCGGGGGCAATACCAGCCTTCCCGATTTCAGCCTCTTCGCCCGCACGACCGTCGGCTACGCCTCTCCGCTCGAATTCGATGTCTTCGGTCCCCTTCCCAACACCTACGTGGCCCAGGGCATGGCGATCGGGGACCTCGATGGGGACGGCAAGCTCGACCTAGCGGTCAGCCATGCGGACTGGGGCAGTTCCCGATACAGCACCGGACTCTTCCACCAGGCCGGCGGGGCGCTCTCCGCGACCGAGACCGGGTTTCCGGCCCTGCGCGATCCCTACGCGACACTGATCCGCGACTTCGACGGGGACAGCAGGGCCGATATCGCGGTCTATCATTCGGGTTCCAGGTACGAGGTGGGAGTCTTCCGCCAGCTCTCCGACGGGAGCTTCGTCCCCGAGGCGGAAAGCCCGGTGCCCGACTGTCGCAGTACTTGGAACTGTCAGGTGATGGTCTGCGATGACTTCAACGGCGACGGGAAACTGGACCTGGCGGTCGGGAGCGGAGCGAGCGCCATCGATTTCCTCTACGGGCTATAGGAGCCCTCCCCGGCCGGGGAAGCCCCCGGCCGGTATCGCCCAACTCGTCCCGGGACGGGACTCAGGGCAGGAGGACGATCTTCCCGAAGGCGCCCTTGGCCATCACCGCGCGGTGGGCCTCGGCGGCCTCGACCAGGGGGAGCTCGCGGCCGACCACGGGCTTGATCGCTCCTCCCGCCATGCCGGCGCCCAGGGCCGCGTGGATTTCCGCCTCCTCCCCGGCCGTCGCCGACCAGAGCATCACCGCGAGGATGGAGGCTCGTCTGGCCATGAGGTCGCGGGGGGTGATCGTCACGTCGCCCCTGCTGCCGATGACGACGACCCGCCCGCCCCGGGCGAGCAGTTTCAGGTCCGCTCCGAGGTTCACATTGGCGAGCATCTCGAGGATGAGGTCGAAGCCCCCGCCACCGGTGGCGGCCAGGAGGGCGTCCTGGCAGGCCGGATCGTCGTGGTCGAAGGCGAGGCAGGCCCCCTCGCGGAGGACGAGTTCCCTGCCCTTGGCGCTTCCCGCGGTTCCGTAGGCCTCGAGACCCCCGGCCCTGGCCAGCTGGAGGGCCGCGACCCCCACGCCTCCCGAGGCCCCGTGGACAAGGAGGGTCTCGCCGGGCCGGGCCCGGGCCTGCTGATACAGGGCATGGTAGGCCGTGCCGTAGGGCACGTAGATTCCGGCCCCCTCCGGAAACCCGAGGACCTCGGGAAGGAGGTGGGCCTGGGCTGCCGTCGCCAGCGCGAATTCGGCGTAGGTGCCCGAGATCGAACGGGCCAGGTAGACCCTGTCCCCCGGTGCCAGGCCCTCGACCTCGGGACCGATCTCTTCGACGAGGCCCGAGGCGTCTGTCCCGGGGGTGTAGGGGAGGGGCGGCTTGACGGCGTAGGTGCCGCTCCGGGTGTAGGTGTCGGCGGGATTGACGCCCGCCGCCTTGACGCGGACGAGGATCTCGCCCTTTCCGGGCCGCGGCCGAGGGGTCTCCTCGAGCCTCAGGACCTCGGGGCCCCCGAATTCCCTGACGACGATGGCCTTCATGCTACCTCCCTCCCGGAGAATCCGCTCCGGGCTTCTTCCCGATCTTTGGGTTTCGCATAACGCGTCCCGGCCCGGGCCGGGCGCCCTCAACCCGCGACCGGCAGCGGGGCGGGGTCGAGGGGAAAGGAGAGCCGCCAGCTCGTGCCGCGGGCTGGCAGACGCTCGATCCTTCCCCTGAGCTGACTGACGAGGGAGTGGACCAGCTCGAGGCCCACGGCCCCCGGCGCCGCGCCGTCCTCGTCCATGCCCACGCCCTCGTCGGAGACCCGGAGCTCGATCTCCCCCGCCCGCGCTCCGAGGACGATGGAGGCGCTGCCCCCTCCCGCGGGGAAGGCATGCTCCTGCGCGTTGGTCGCGAGCTCGTGGAGGAGGAGGCCGAAGGGCACGGCGATGTCCAGCCTGCCCCTGACCGGCTCCTCCTCGGAGAAGTCGAAGTGGAAGCCCGACTCCTCGGAAATCGCCTCGAGAAGGCGGCGCGCGTAGTTGCCGAGGTCGACGATGTCGAGGCGCTCGGTGTCGTAGAGGCAGTCGTGGACGAGGGCCATGGCGTCTATGCGCCGGACCCCCGTGACGTAGGCGCCGCGGAGCTCGCTGTCGGCCTTCCCGTCCGAGCCGAGGCGGAGGAGGCTGGCCACGAGCTGGAGGTTGTTCTTCACGCGATGATGGATCTCGTTGAGCATCGCCACCCGCTCGGAAAGGAGGATCTCGAGCTCCACCGTCCTCTCCTTGACCTTTTCCTCGAGGCGCTCGGCCTCCTCGCGGTGTCGGGCTCGGTGGCGGAGGAGAACGCCGCCGTAAAGGGTGATGAAGAAAAGGATGGCGACCATCGCCGTCGCAGTCTGGCTCAGGAAAGACTGGGAATACGCGGAGTAGGTGATGGCGAGGAGGATGGGGTAGCCGAGAAGGGCGATGGCGGCGCAGACAAGAAGCGAGGTCCGGCCGAATTCGTACTCGACCGCCAAGACGAGGGCGAATACCAGCGCGAAGGCGCTGGTCAAATCTCCTGGCTTCGATCCCAAAACGGAGATGAATGCGGTGGCGAACAGGATGAGTATCTGCAGCCATTCGGAGAACCGCGACTTCCAGATCGCCGTGATCATCGCCAGTATGCCGAAGGCCATGATCACCAGGAGGTCGCCCCGAGCGAGTATCTCGGGACCGCTGCTTTTCCCGATATTGAGAAGGGTAAGGAAGTTGAGGGAGAACACGGCCAGGGAGACTCCGGCAGTCGAAAAGCCGACCAGCTTCCTTAGGCTGTCGGAGTCCCTGGCGAATTTTCTGAAGTCCAGAGGAGCGAAAAACCTCATCCTCCCAGGACCCACCAGCTCATCGGGAACACCCTCATGGGAGCGATTTCGTCCATTTCGGGACAGTCGATGCCTTGGACGGTCTTTTCGAGGCTGTCTATCGCGCTCTTGAAGTCGAAATCCCGGGCGGCGATGGGGTTGTATTTTCCCAGGGTCTCGTCCTCGACGATGTCGCGCTGGTAGTCGGTGATCATGTTGAGGGCGAGGAGGCTCATGCCGCGTTCGATGATCCTCCTGTCTCCGCCGCGGAAGTCGCCGATTAGCCAGAAGCGCTCGAGGAGGGAGGCGCTGTCGCGCGGCGTGGCGTTGAAGTAGGGCTTCGTCTCCTTGATCGAGAGGAGGAAGGTTCCGAGGTGAGCTACCGCGGTCCGTTTCGCATCTTCGCAGCCGGCCAGGAAGGGGAGGGCGGTGATGAGCCGGGCGATATTATTGCCCGCGAGGGAGGCCGTCTCGGCCTCGCCCATCCCGAAGGCTCGGGCCACATCCCCCGAGATGCTTCGCCAGGTCCCCTCGGGGAAGAGCCTCCTGCCAGCCGAAGATAAGCCACGTTCCACTGTCTTGACCATGTCCGCCTCCTTGGCGCGAAAACTGAGGCTATATCGTACAACGCGCCGGTGGCTTGTCAATGGTAATGAAGGTTCGAGGGGGTCGGGAAGGCTCGCGGAGGGCGGAAATCGAGGTTTCCGGGGCCGAAATCGAGGCTGGCGGAGCCCGGGACCCGCGGCTTCCCGGGCTCGGACACGAAAATACGCATTGGGACAATGCCGCGAGGTCGCCGCCCCCCTCTCAGCCCTTCACGGAGCCGGCGAGGAGGCCGCGGATGAAGTACTTGCCGAAGAGAACATAGACGAGGAGGGTCGGGAGGGCCGCCAAGAGGGCGCCGGCCATCGGCAGGTTCCACTTCACCGCCTCGCCGCCCGAGAGCTGGGCCAGGGCGACGGTGATCGGCTGGCTTCCGGGATTGGAGAGGCTCACCGCGAAGAGGAATTCGTTCCAAATTTGGGTGAATTGCCAGATCACGACGACGACGAAGGCCGGCATCGAGAGGGGGAAGACCACCCAACGGTAGATGCCGAAGAAGCCCGCCCCGTCGATCTGGGTCGACTCGACGAGGGAATCGGGGATCTCGGCGTAGTAGTTGCGGAAGATGAGGGTGGTGATCGGCAGCCCGTAGACGACGTGGACGAGCACGAGGCCCCAGATGCTGCCGTAGAGGCCGATCGCCTTGATGAAGCCGAAGAGGGGGATGAGGATGGCCTGGTAGGGGATGAACATCCCGAAGAGCATGAAGGCGAAGAGGGCCCGCGAGCCGGGGAAGGCCCACTTCGAGAGGACGTAGCCGTTGAGGGAGCCCAGGAGGGCCGAGATCGCCGTGGCGGAGATCGCGAGCACGAAACTGTTCCTGAGTTTGGGGAGGAAGGCCGCGAGGGCCTGGGAGAAGCTGGACCAATTGAGACTGGCCGGCAGGGACCAGGCCGTGTCGAGGTTGATGTCGATGGGCTGCTTGAGGGCGGTGACGAGCATCATGTAGACGGGGAGGAGGAAGAAGCAGGTGGCGGCCGCCAGGACAGGATAGGTGGGCCAGGGCTGGGAAGCCCGGGCTCGGCCTCTGGTCCTGCCCCTCACGACAGCTCCTCCCGCCTGAGCTGGCTCCGGAGGTAGGGCAGGATGATGACTGCCACCAGGACCAGGAGGATGACGCCGATGGCCGCCCCCTTGGCGAACTGGTTGCCCCGGAAGGTCGTGATGAACATGAGGAGGGCGGGGACGTCCGTGCTCCCGTTGTCGGGACCGGCCATCGCGAAGACCAGGTCGAAGATCTTGAGGCTGATGTGCCCGAGAATGATCATCGCGGAGAGCGTGACGGGCGCGAGGAGGGGGAGGATGATCCGGGTATGGATCTGCCATTCGGTGGCGCCGTCGACCAGGGCCGCCTCGCGGAGCTCCTCGGGGATGCCCCGCAGGCCCGCCAGATAGAGGGCCATCGTGTAACCCGCCATCTGCCAGATCGCCGCGACGAGGATGCCGATGAAGGCGAGATTGAAGCCGTGGAGCTCGGGGAAGTCGAGAAGCTTCAGGGACCTCCCGGGCCCGAGGGCCCAGAGGCCGAGGAGGAGGGCGCTGACCGCGGCTATTCCGGCCCCCCGCCTGCGTCCGGCCCTGAGGGCGGAGAGGGCGAGAAAGGCGAAGAGGAGGGCGAGTAGGAGGGCGAAGAAGAGGGGCAGGAGGCTCCAGTCGAAGCGCCAGACCTGCTGTCGCGAGGTGAGCCAGGCGAAGTCGCCGGGAGGGAGACCGACGAGGGTCGGCAGACGGTTGATCCCTCCCTTGGGCTGGAGGAGCCAGCGCCAGATCGTCCCGGTCACCACGAACGAGAGCGAGAAGGGGAAGAGGAAGATGCTGCGGAAGAGGCCCTCGCCCCTCGGTTTCCGGTCGACGAGGATGGCCAGGACGAGGCCGAGGGAGAGACAGCCCAGGATGAAGAAGAAGGTGAAGAAGAGGGTGCTCACCATGTCCTGGCGGAAGCGCCCGTCGATGAGGCCGGTGAAGAGTTCGCGGTAGTTGTCGAGGCCTATGAAGCGCAGCACGGGCTTGAGTGCGAGGGCCTGGGCCGGGTCCCGGCCCCAGTCCGTGAGCGAGGAGTAGACCGTCTTCGCGATGAACCAGTAGACGAAGACGGCCAGGAGGGCCAGGGAGGGCAGGAGGACGAGAAAGCCCCCGATGCCGCTCTTCCAGGTTGCGCGCTTCATGGACCCTCCTCGCCGGACCCGCGCCCCGGAAGGCGCGGGCCCCTTCCTCGATGGACTACTTGCCGAGGCCGACCTGATCGGCGATGGCCTGGGCGGCGTTGGCCGCCGCCTTCGCGTTCATGCCGTTCAGGAAGATGTCCATCACCGTGCCGAACTGGCTGTTGAAGCTTTCGGGGGCCACCGCGCCGTGGACGAGGCTCCCCACGATCTTCCCGGACTGCCAGTCCTTGGCCGCCGACTGGGAATAGGCGTTGTACTTCGTCATGTCGGAATCGAGGCGGGCCGCGATCGAGCCCTTGAGGGGATTGAAGATGTCCTGGCCCTCCTTCGAGGCCAGGAGCTTGATCCACTTCACCGCCGCGTCGTGGTTCTTGACGCCCAGGGGGATGCCGAAGGAGTCGGAGAGCATCATGAAGACGCCCGCCGTGCCCGGCGAGGCCGCCCAGCCGAAATCGGCGTTGGGCTTCAGCTTGAGGGTCGTCACCATGTACCCGGCCGCCCAGTCGCCCATGATGTTGAAGGCGGCGTCGCCTTTGACGAGGCGGTCGGTGGCCTGCTGCCAGGAGAGTCCCGAGGCGTCGGCGTTGGCGTAGGAGAGGACCTTGCCGAAGGTCTCCCAGACCTTGACGGCCTTGGGATCGTTGAACTTGAGCTTGCCGCTCCAGAGGGCCGACCAGTCGTCGGGGCCGAGGACGCCGAGGGCCACCGACTCCCAGAGGTGCTGGTAGGTCCAGCTCTCGCCGACGACGAGGGGAGACTGCAGGCCCTTGGCCCTGAGGGCCGCGCAGGTGGAAAGGAACTCGTCCCAGGTCTTCGGGGCCGTGACGCCCCACTCCTTGAGCTTGGCGGGCAGGTACCACAGGACGTTCGAACGGTGGATGTTGACGGGGACGCTCCAGATCCCGCCCTTCGAGGAGAGGAGGGCGACGAGACCGGCGGGGAATTTGGCGGTCCAGCCCTCGGATTTGAAGAGGGGCGCCAGGTCCTCCATGCGCTTCGCCACCACCCAGGTGCCGATGAGCTCCTGGCCGGCATGGACCTGGAAGGAATCCGGCGGGTCGCCGCCCAGCATGCGCGTCTTGAGGACCGCCCGGGCGTTGACGCCCGACCCCCCGGTCACGGTGGAATTGACCACTCCGATGGTCGGGTAGAGGGTCGAATAGCGGTCGATCAGGGCCTGGAGGGCCGGACCCTCGTCACCCGCCCACCAGGAGAAGATCTCGAGCTTCCCCTGGGCCGAGGCGGATTGCGCCGCGAACAGGAAGACGCAGACGAGGACAAGGACGACAGCCATAAAACGTTTCATGATGCCTCCTCGAGAGCAAAGAAGACGTGGTGTCAGTCTAGGATCGTCGGGGCCCCAGTCAATGGCCGACGCCTGTCGGGGCAGTCGGGCGGAGGGCCCGGGGAAAGAAGAGGTTTTCTTCTAGACTCCGCCGCCTGGCATGGAGTCGGCTGCCCTTCGGCGAGCGTGCCAAAGATCAGGGATCCCCGGAGTGATTTCTTCCTCCAGATTCTCAACCCCTCCCCTCCACCACAAAGGAATAGTCCAAAATGGCACTATTGACGGAGGGGGAATCGGCGGCTACCCTGCGGGGATAGGGCTTCCCGTCCTCCCACAGTCCGCCGGGGATGCGGATCCGCGCCTGCCTCCGTCATGAGGGCGGAGAATCCGATCCGGAGGAGCGATACCATGGCAGCAGAGGAATCCGCCCGCGTCCAGGCCAAAAAGGGGCTCCCCCACGGGGCCGCCCTTCTCCACGACCCCCTCCTCAACAAGGGAACGGCCTTCACGGCCGAGGAGAGGAAGGTCCTAGGTCTCACCGGCCTCCTCCCGCCCCACGTCCACACGATGGAGGAGCAGGTGGCCCGGGTGATGGACAACTACCGGGCCAAGCAGACTGACCTCGAGCGCTACATCCACCTCGTGAGCCTCCAGGACCGCAACGAGACCCTCTTCTACCGCGTGGTGGCCGAGCACCTCGAGGAGATGATGCCCATCATCTACACGCCCACCGTGGGTCAGGCCTGCCAGAACTGGGGCCATCTTTTCCGCCGTCCGCGGGGCCTCTACATCTCCTACGAGGACAGGGGCGGCATCGCGGACATCCTCCGCAACTGGCCGCACGGGAAGGTCAGCGTCATCGTGGTGACCGACGGCGAGCGCATCCTCGGCCTCGGCGACCAGGGGGCGGGGGGCATGGGCATCCCCGTGGGCAAACTCTCCCTCTACACCGCCTGCGCGGGCATCGATCCCGCGGGCACCCTTCCGGTCATGCTCGACGTCGGCACCGAGAACGAGGGCTACCGCCGCGACCCCCTCTACATGGGGCTCCGACAGGGCCGCGTGCGCGGCTCGGCCTACGACGCCTTCGTGGCGGAATTCATCGCGGCCGTCGAGGAGGTCTGGCCGGGCACCCTCATCCAGTTCGAGGACTTCGGGAACCTCAACGCCTTCCGCCTCCTCGCGGACTACCGCGACAAGGTCTGCACCTTCAACGACGACATCCAGGGGACAGCCTCGGTGATCCTCTCCGGCCTCTACTCGACCCAGCGCCTGACCGGGCGCCCCCTCCGCGAGCAGAAGATCCTCTTCCTCGGTGCGGGCGAGGCGGGCATCGGCATCGGGGATCTCATCGTGTCGGCCATGGTCGACGAGGGGGCCGAGCCCGAGGAGGCCCGCCTTCGCCTCTGGTTCGTCGACTCCAAGGGCCTCGTGGTGAAGGGCCGGTCGGACCTGGCTCCGCACAAGCTGCCCTACGCCCACGACCACAGGCCCTGTCCCGACTTCCTCGCCGCCCTCGAGGAGCTCAGGCCGACGACCATCATCGGAGTCTCGACGAGCCCCAAGGCCTTCGACCGCCGGGTGATCGAGGCCATGGCCTCCTACAACGAGAAGCCTATCATCCTCGCCCTCTCCAACCCGACCTCCAAGGCCGAGTGCAGCGCCGAGGAGGCCTACACCTGGTCGGGGGGCCGGGCCATCTACGCCAGCGGAAGCCCCTTCCCTCCCTTCGTCCTCGGGGGCAGGACCTTCGTGCCGGGACAAGGAAACAATTCCTACATTTTCCCGGGCGTGGGGCTCGGCGTGGTCGCCTGCCGCGCCCGGCACGTCACCGATCGCATGTTCGCCGAGGCCGCCAAGGCCCTGGCCGGGATGGTCCTGCCGGGCGACCTCGAGCTCGGCCGCATCTATCCGGCCCTCTCGCGCATCCGCGAGGTCTCGGCGGCCATCGCCGTGGCGGTGGCCGAGGTCGCCTTCAGGGACGGGCTCGCGGGCCTGCCCCGCCCCGCCGATCCGGGCGCCCTCGTCAGGGCGGCCATGTGGGAGCCGCGCTACGAAAGTTATCTGAGTTGATCTGTTCCCGGGGCCGGGGCGTCGGCGCCCGGCCCCCGCGGCCCGGTCCCTCCGGTCGAGGCCTACCGGGGTTCCCCGAGGGCCTTTTCCACCGCGGCGACGAAGTCCGGCGAACCGGGCTCGACCTTGCTGTCGAAGCGGGCGAGGGTCCTGCCGTCGCGTCCCACGAGGAACTTGTTGAAGTTCCAGGTGATCGGCCCGCCGAAGGCGCCGTTCTTCTCCTTGGAAGTCAGGTACTCGTAGAGGGGATGGATGCCGCCGCCCTTCACCTTGATCTTCGCCGACATGGGGAAGGTGACGCCGTAGTTCAGCTTGCAGAAATTCTGGATTTCTGCCTCGGTGCCGGGTTCCTGCCAGAGGAAGTCGTTGGAGGGCAGGCCCAGGATGACCAGACCCCGGTCCTTGAAACGCTCGTACAGGGCCTCGAGCCCCTCGTACTGATAGGTGAATCCGCACTTGCTCGCGACGTTGACGATCACGAGGACCTTGCCGTCGAAGCTCGCGAGGGGCAGGGGTCTTCCGTCGATGCCCTCGACGGTGAAGGCGAAGACTGTGCCGGCGGTCGGGGCCCGCGCGGGGCTTCCCTGACCGGCGGCGACGACCGAGGCGGCTGCCCCGAGAACGGCGATGGCGATTCGAGTGTTCATGCTCCTCCCTTTTCGGACTGTGCTTGGATCCAAGATACTGCTTTGCCCCGCGAATGGGATCGTCTTGCCTCTCCCTGGCGCGGCAGCTATCCTCGAGCGGAGCCCTTCGCGGGCGGCCGGTCCTTCGGCCCGAGTCGGGGGGCGATGGATTCGAGCCCGGGGTAGGGGCCTTGGCGGAGGCAGAACATGAAAGAGCGCGCTTACCGGAGGGGCCTTGTCTTTTCCCTGGTCGCGGCCCTCGCCACCCTGGCCTTCGGCGCGACCGGAGCCAGGGTCGTCCTCCCGACGGTGGGCACCATCGACGCGGCCTCGGGCTCCTTCTCGATCCTCCGAGACGGACAGGCCCTCAAGGACGCGGATATCGGCACCGAGGTCCTCGACGAGGATCTCGTCGTCACGGGCGCCGACGGCCGCGTCTCCATCGCCCTCGCCAAGACCACGGGCATGAGCGGCAGCATCAAGGTCTCGCCCTCCACGAGATTCTACTTGCGGACCGACAGCCTGGGGGGCGAGCCCAAGAACGAGGCCGAGCTCATCGCCGGCCAGCTGGCCCTCAAGGTCAAGAAGCTGGGCGGAACGCCGGCCTTCAATGTCAGCGCCGAGACCGCCGTCGCGGCGGTGCGGGGGACCGAGTTCACGGTCACGGCCTCGGAGGCGGGCGACCTCCTCGTCGCCTGCTCCGACGGCGAGGTGGCGGTCTCCGACGAGGCGGGGCAGGACAGCGTCGTGCCGGGCCGGGCCCTCGAGAAGGCGGCGGGTTCGAGGTTGTCCAGGCTGGCCGTCAAGGTCGAGGACCTTCAGTCCTTCCAGGCCGACTGGTCGCGGAAGCGCAGCGGGGAATTCCGGCAGCATGCCGGCAAGAACGCGCGCCTCATCATCCAGCGCTACCTCGCCCTCGCCGAGCGGCTCGCCTCGGTCCACAGGGAGCTGGGCGCCGACGGGATCCTCAGGGCCTGGGCCGAGGAGAAGCGCGACGAGTCCCCTCCCGCCAAGCCCAAGGAGCTCGCCGCGGAGATACTCGCGGTAGGGCCCAAGCTGGTCGAGGCGGGGAGGATCATCTCGGCGATGGAGCGCATGACCGCTCGCGTCGAGGCGCTCAAGGAAGCCCTCGGCCCCGGCGACCCGGCCCTCCGCGAGGCCCTGCGACCCGGCTTCACGGTCGGGGACTTCTTCGCCCGCTTCGACGCGGAGACCTTGAGGAACCAGGAGCGCACGACCTGGGTGCGACATGCCGCCCGCCTCCTCAAGCTAAAGCAGCTCGAGCGAAGGGAAGCCGCCGGAGGCTGAGCGAGGGATCCGCCTTCCCCGGTTGGACACAATTATGAAAAGGCCGTCCCCGGTTCGGAGGACGGCCTTTCCTTTCCGGGCGGGGGCCTATTTCTTCGCGGGGGGCTCGATGGAGAGGAGGTCGATCTCGAATACGAGGGTGGAGTTGGGTCCGATCTTGCCGCCGGCTCCCTGCTCGCCGTAGGCCAGTTCGGAGGGGATCCAGACCTTGTACTTGGAGCCGACACTCATCAACTGGACGGCCTCGGACCAGCCGGGGATGACCTGGCCGACCGGGAAGACGGCCGGCTCCTTGCGCTCGATGGAACTGTCGAAGGTGCTGCCGTCGAGGAGGGTGCCGACATAGTCGACCTTGACGGTGTCGACGGGCGTCGGCCTCGGACCCGTGCCCTCCTTGATGACCTGGTACTGGAGGCCGCTCGGCGTGGACTTGATCCCGTCCTTCTTGGCGTTGGCCGCCAGGAACTCGGCGCCCTTCTTCTTGTTGGTCTCGGACACCCTGCCCTGGGCCTCGGTGATGGCGGTCTGGATGATGCCCTGGGCGTCGGCCTCCTTGATGCGGAGGGCCTTCTTGGCGATGACGTCCTTGACGCCGGCCATGAAGGCGCCGTTGTCGATCTCGACGCCCGTGCCGGCCAGGCTCGTGCCGATGGCGACGCCGAAGGCATAGCTCACGTCGGTCTTCGAGGCGGCCGGGGGGGCCTTGGTGTCGTCGGCCTTGGCCGTGGTGGGGCTTTTGCAGGAGACGAGGAGGAGGAGGACGGGGAGGAGGGGGAGGAGTTTCTTCACGGGATCATCCTTGGAGGGGAATTCGTGGCGGGGCACGGGCTCTGTCGAAACCGCCTCGACAATATGTCGAAACCGGCCCCCGCCGCAAGGTGAGGAGGGCCCGCCGGGACCCACCCCGCCCTCCCCCGGTCAGCCTGCCGTCCCCGCCGCCCTTCGCAGACCGCGGAAGGAGACGAGGGTCGAGGCGGCCTCGTCCCAGAGATTGAGACGGATGGAGCGGAGGCTCCTGAGGAAGCTCATCGATTGGGGGAGTCGCAGCTCGGGGATGGCTTCGAGGCAGTCCTGGAGTCGGTAGTTCGGGATCCGCGGACAGAGGTGATGGACGTGGTGAAGTCCTATGTTGCCGGTGATCCATTGGGCGACGGGGGGCAGGCGGTACCAGGAGCTGCCCTGGAGGGCCGCCTCGAGGGAGGACCAGCTCCCGTTCCGGGCCCAATAGGTGGGATCGAACTGGTGCTGCACGTAGAACATCCAGATGCCGGCGATGCCGCCGACGAAGATGGTCGAGCCCTGGACGAGGGCCCAGGTGGCGGGGCCGAAGAGGAGGGAGAGCCCGAGACCCAGGCCGAGGAAGGCGGCGTCGTGGATGACGAGGTCGCGGATCTGCCTGGCCCCGGCGCCCCGCGAGGGCAGCCGGTTCATGAGGACGAAGGTGAAGAAGGGTCCGAGGATGAAGAGGGTGATCGGATTCCGGTAGAAGCGGTAGAGGAGGCGCCGGAGGGGAGGGCTCGCGCGGTACTCCTCCACGGTCATCGTCCAGACGTCGCCCAAGCCCCTCCTGTCGAGGTTCCCCGAGGTGCCGTGGTGGATCCCGTGGGAGCGCCGCCAATCGCCGAAGGGCGTTAGCACGAGGACGCCGAGGATCCTTCCCAGGCCGTCGTTGGCGCGCCGCGAGGAGAGGAAGGAGCCGTGACAGCAATCGTGGAAGAGTATGAAGGTCCGCATGAGGAAGGCTCCGGCGGGCAGGGCCAGGAGGAGGGTGACCCAGAGCGGGGCTCCCAGGCGGGACGTGAAGAGCATGGCGGTGAAGAGGATCAGGTAGGGGACGAGGGTGTCGAGGAGCTGGAGGAGGGCCTTTCGGTCCACCGCCCCCTCGAATTCCTTGAGCCGGGCCAGCCAGCCCGGCTTCGCTTCGACGGTGTGGGGCATGATGCCTCCCTTTCCCCATTGGACCCGGGGGAGGGGAGGGAGTTGCCGGGGCCGGGCCGAATTCGCCGCGGGGGAATCGAAGGTCGGCGCCTTCGCGCGGGCCGAAACGCCGTCACCTAGCTTGAACCATTCCGCCCCGGGGCGAAAACCCGCGCGGGGTCCCCTCTTCTTTTTTCCCGATTCTTGTTGACAAGTCGACGATTATGCCCTTTACGGGGGAAAGCCGGCGGCCTACCGTCTCTTTCAACACGGGGATCCCGCTGTCGGGGTCCCGGAGGGAATATGGAACGGCACGTGCTGTCCGCGCTTGTGCGCAACCACCCCGGGGTGCTCTCGAGGGTGGCGGGGCTCTTCAGCCGTCGAGGCTACAACATAGAAAGCCTCACGGTGGGAGAGACGGAGAATCCGGGCTACTCGAGGATGACCATCGCGGTCCGCGGCGACGACCTCGCCCTCGAGCAGATCCAGAAGCAGCTCGAGAAGCTCTACGAGGTCGTCGAGGTGCGCCTCCTCGACGCGGGCCAGTCGGTCTGCCGCGAGCTCGCCCTCGTCAAGGTGAGGGCGGCTGAGGAGGAGCGCGGCGACGTCGTCAGGCTCGCCGCCGTCTTCCACGCCTCGGTCGTCGACATCTCCGCCGAATGCCTCACCGTCGAGGTCATCGGCGATCCCTCCCTCATCGACTCCCTCATCGGCCTCCTCGGCCCCCACGGCATCCTCGAACTCGCCCGCACCGGCGTCTCCGCCCTCGAGCGCGGTCCCGTCGCCGTCACCCTCCCCCTCGCACTCTCCCTTATTTAGCCGCCTCCGCATCCACGTGATGCGGGGGCGGCCTACTCACCACCACGGCACAAGGCCGGAGGCCTCTCCACGACGCGGGGCCCCGGAAAAGGAGCATATCCATGGCACAGATGTATTACGACAGGGACTGCGACCCCAAGGCCCTCGCGGGCAAGACGATCGCGGTGATCGGCTACGGCAGCCAGGGCCACGCCCACGCCCAGAACCTCCGGGACTCGGGACAGAAGGTCATCATCGGACTCTATCCCGGCTCGAAGAGCGGGAAGGCGGCGGCGGAGGCCGGCTTCCAGGTCCTCGACGCCGCCGAGGCGGCGGAGGCCGCCGACTTCGTGATGGTCCTCGTCAACGACGAGAAGCAGGCCAGGCTCTACGCCGAGAGCCTCGCGCCCGCGATGAACAAGGCCGCGAAGAGCGGCAAGGCCAAGACCCTCGCCTTCGCCCACGGCTTCAACATCCATTTCCGCCAGATCCTGCCGCCGGCCGCGATAGACGTGGTGATGATCGCGCCCAAGGGCCCGGGCCATACGGTGCGGAGCCAGTACGAGGAGGGAAAGGGCGTGCCCTGCCTCGTCGCGGTGCATCAGGACCCTAGCGGAAAGGCCCTGACCTCGGCCCTCGCCTACGCCTCCGGCATCGGGGGAGCCAGGGCCGGCGTCCTCGCGACGACCTTCAAGGAGGAGACCGAGACCGACCTCTTCGGCGAACAGGCCGTCCTCTGCGGCGGCGTGACCGCCCTCATGAAGGCCGGCTTCGAGACCCTCGTCGAGGCGGGCTACCAGCCCGAGAGCGCCTATTTCGAGTGCGTCCACGAGATGAAGCTCATCATCGATCTCGTGGTGCAGAAGGGCATGGACTTCATGCGTTATTCGATCTCGGACACGGCCGAGTACGGCGACTACACCGTCGGGCCGCGCATCGTTACCGAGGAGACCAAGGCGGAGATGCGCCGGACCCTCCGCCGCATCCAGACCGGCGAATTCGCCCGCGACTGGATCCTCGAGAACCAGGCGAACCGACCGGTCTTCAACAGGATGCGCGACATCGAGACCGCCCACCCCGTCGTCGAGGTGGGGAAGCGTCTCCGCGCGATGATGAGCTGGGCCAAGGAATCCGCTAAGTAGATCCGGCGCCGCCGGAGAGGAGCACGACATGGCGAGGAAGATCGCGTTATTCGACACCACTCTGCGCGACGGGGAGCAGGCGCCGGGCTGCAGCATGGGCGCCGGGCAGAAGCTCGAGGTGGCTCGCCGTCTCGCCCTCCTCGGGGTGGACGTCATCGAGGCGGGCTTCGCCGCCTCGAGCCCGGGCGACCTCGCGGCCATCCGCGAGATCGCCGCCTCGGTGGAGGGGCCCGTGATCGCGAGCCTCGCCCGCGCCCTCGAGCGCGACATCGACGCGGCCTGGGAGGGCGTCCGCCAGGCCAGGCGGCCGCGGATCCACACCTTCATCGCGACCTCGCCCATCCACATGGAATTCAAGCTCAGGATGGGGCCCGAGGAGGTCATCGAGGCTGCCCGGAGGGCCGTGCGCTACGCGCGGAGGCTCTGTCCCGACGTGGAATTCTCCGCCGAGGACGCCTCGCGCTCAGACCCCGACTTCCTCTGCCGGGTCTTCGAGGCGGCCATCGCCGAGGGGGCCACGGTGATCAACGTCCCCGACACGGTGGGCTACTCCATGCCCGGGGAATTCGGAGCCCTTGTGCGCCGCCTCCGCGAGGGCGTCCGGGGCATGGAGAAGGCCCTCCTCTCGGTCCACTGCCACAACGACCTCGGCCTGGCCGTCGCGAACAGCTTGGCGGCGGTGGAGGCCGGGGCCGAGCAGGTGGAATGCACGGTCAACGGCATCGGCGAGCGGGCGGGGAACGCCGCCCTCGAGGAGATCGCGATGGCCCTGCGCACGCGCTCGGCCCTCCTCGGCGTCGAGACGGGCATCGACACGACGAGGATCTACGGCACGAGCCGCCTCGTCGCGGCGATGACGGGCTCCAGGGTCCAGGCCAACAAGGCCATCGTCGGCGAGAACGCCTTCGCCCACGAGGCGGGCATCCACCAGCACGGGGTCATCGCCAACCGCGCCACCTACGAGATCATGACGCCTGAATCGGTCGGCCTCTCGCGGAGCGAGATGATCCTGGGCAAGCACTCGGGCCGCCATGCCTTCGACGAGCGCCTGGCCATCCTCGGCCTTGCGCCCGACAAGGAGCAGGCCGAGAAGCTCTTCGCGGCCTTCAAGGAGCTGGCCGACCGGAAGAAGACGGTGAGCGACCGGGACCTCGAGGCCCTGGCCCTGGGCTCGGCAGGGCGCGCGGGCGAGCGCTGGAGGCTCGACCGCTTCGTCATCAACTCGGGCACGGGGATAGCCGCGACCTGTGCGATGCGCCTGGCGACGGCCGTCGAGGGGGGAGGGGAGCGCCTCCACGAGGCCGTGGCCGTCGGCGACGGTCCCATCGACGCGGGCTTCCGCGCCATCGACAAGATCCTCGGCAAGGCCCTCGCCCTCGAGGACTTCCAGATCCAGGCCGTCACCGGGGGCCGCGACGCCCAGGGCGAGGCCCGCGTGAGGATCGAGCACGAGGGGCGGCGCTGGCACGGCTCGGGTCTGTCCACCGACGTCGTCGAGGCCAGCCTCCGCGCCTACCTCTCGGCGATCAACGCGATGGAGAGGGAGCTCGGCCTCGAGGCGGGAGCGGGCGGGCAGGGGCGCGGGGTCGAGTCGGGCGGGGGACGTCGCGCTTCGGCAGCCCTGCGCCCCGAGCCGGCAGGCGCGCGCGCCGAACCGGCCGGGGTCGGGGCTTGAGCGATGGCCCGGCTGGAACTCCTCGACTCCACCCTCCGCGACGGGGCCCAGAGCGAGGGCGTGAGCTTCTCGGTCAACGACAAGCTCAGGGTGGCGGCGGCCCTCGCGGATCTGGGCGTCGACCTCATCGAGGCGGGCAATCCCGCCTCCAATCCCAAGGACCTCGAATTCTTCCGGCGGGCCCCGGAGCTCGGGGCCGCGGCTGACAGGTTATGCGCCTTTGGTTCGACCCGGCGAAAGGACGCCGGGGCCGGATCCGATCCGGGACTGGCCTCCCTCCTCTCGGCGGGGACGAGGATCGTCGTGGTCTTCGGGAAGAGCTGGGACTTCCACGTCACCGAGGTCCTGGGCACCGACCGGACATCCAATCTCGCCATGATCGCCGAGACCCTGGCCTTCCTGCGTTCCGAGGGCCGCGAGGTCGTCTACGACGCCGAGCACTTCTTCGACGGCTACGCCTCCGATCCCGAGTACGCCCTCGAGACCCTGAGGGCCGCCGCCGAGAGCGGGGCTTCCCGCCTCGTCCTCTGCGACACCAACGGGGGCAGCCTTCCCTGGAAGGTCCGCGAGATCGTCCGACGCGTTGTCGCCGCCTTCGAGGTCCCCATCGGCATCCACGCCCACGACGACGCGGGACTCGCCGTGGCCAACAGCCTGGCGGCCCTGGAAGCGGGCGCGAGCCATCTCCAGGGCACCCTCGTGGGCTTCGGCGAGCGCTGCGGGAACGCCAACCTCGCCGTCTCGGCCGCGGGCGCCGCCCTCAAGCTGGGCCTCTCCTGCCTCGCCCCCGGAGCCCTCGCCCGTCTGGGCCCGACCGCCCGCCTCGTCGCCGAGATCGCCAACTTCGGCTTCGACGAGGGCATGCCCTATCTCGGCCGCCGGGCCTTCGCCCACAAGGCCGGCATGCACGTCGACGCGGTGGCCAAGGCGCCGCGGAGCTTCGAGCACGTGGAGCCGGCTTCGGTGGGCAACGAGCGCCGCTTCCTCGCCTCGGAGGTCGGGGGCCGCGCCGCCCTCCTCGGGCGCATCAGGGCGGTGGAACCCTCGGTGGGCAAGGACTCGCCCCTGGCCGCGCGGGTCCTTTCGAGGCTCAAGGAACTCGAAGCCCGTGGCTACCAGTTCGAGGCGGCCGAGGCCAGTCTCGAGATCCTCGTGCGCCGCGAGGCCGGAGGCGGGCGTCCCTGGTTCTCCCTCGCCTCCTACCAGGTGGCCACCGAGCGTCCCGCCTCCTCGCCCGAGCGGAGCTCGCGCGCCTTCGTACGCGTCGAGGTGGGAGGCGTCGAGGAACTCTCGGCCGCCGAGGGCGACGGCCCCGTCCACGCCCTCGACCTCGCGCTCAGGAAGGCCCTGGGGCGCTTCTATCCCAGCCTCGCCTCGATGCGGCTGACCGACTACAAGGTGAGGGTCCTCGACGGCAAGGAGGCCACCGCCGCGGCCGTGCGCGTCCTCGTCGAAAGCTCGGATCTCTCGGGCGCCTGGTCCACGGTGGGCGTGTCCACCGACATCATCGAGGCGAGCTCCCTGGCCCTCGTCGACTCCATCGAATACAAGCTTGCGCGGGACGAGGCGGCCGGCCTCGTCATCCCGAGGCCCGAAGCGGAACCGATCGAAGCGGCTCTGGCCGCGAGCAGCTGAATGAAGGAAGGAAAGCCCACAATGCCCCGGAAAAGAGCGCAGACAATGACACAGAAAATATTGGCGGCCCACGCGGGCCTCGATTCCGTGACCGAGGGCCAGCTCGTCGAGGCGAGGGTAGACCTCGTCCTCGGCAACGACGTGACGGCCCCGGTGGCCATAGCCGAGTTCGGCCGCATCGGCGCGACGGCCGTCTTCGACCGCGAAAGGATCGCCCTCGTGGCCGATCACTTCGCCCCCAACAAGGACATCAAGTCGGCCGAGCAATGCAGGACGATGCGGGACTTCTCCCGCGAGATGGGCATCGTCCACCACTACGACGTCGGGCAGATGGGCATCGAGCACGCCCTGATCCCCGAGAAGGGCCTCGTCCTCCCCGGCGACCTCGTGATCGGGGCCGACAGCCACACCTGCACCTACGGGGCCGTCGGCGCCTTCTCCACCGGCGTGGGCTCCACCGACATGGCGGCGGCCATGGCTTCGGGCCGCGCCTGGTTCAAGGTGCCCGGCGCCGTCGCCGTCGAGCTCTCAGGCGCTCCGCGGGGCTGGGCGACGGGCAAGGACCTCGTCCTCTGGCTCATAGGCGAGATCGGCGTCGATGGGGCCCTCTACGAATCCCTGGAATACCGGGGCCCGGGAGTGGTCTCCCTCTCGATGGAGGAGCGCCTGACCATCGCCAACATGGCCATCGAGGCAGGGGCGAAGAACGGCATCTTTCCCGTGGACGAGATCACGAGGGCCTGGGCGGCCGCCGTATCGACCAAGTCCTGGACAGCCTTCGAGGCCGATCGGGACGCGGCCTATCGCCGAGTTGTGCGAATCGACCTCGGGACCCTCGAGCCCACCGTCGCCTTTCCCCATCTTCCCTCGAAGGCCCGGCCCGTCTCGCAGGCGGGAAGTGTCGAACTCGACCAGGTCGTCATAGGCAGTTGCACGAACGGGCGCATCGAGGACCTCCGCGTCGCGGCGGCCTTCCTCAAGGGCAGGAAGGTGGCGCGGGGTCTCCGCTGCATCGTCATCCCCGCGACCCAGAAGATCTATCTCGAGGCCCTCCGCGAGGGGCTCGTCGAGGCCTTCATCGAGGCGGGGGCCGTGGTGTCGACGCCGACCTGCGGACCCTGTCTCGGGGGCCACATGGGCATCCTCGCGGCGGGTGAGAGGGCTCTGGCCACGACCAACCGCAATTTTGTCGGACGCATGGGCCACCCCGACTCGGAGGTCTACCTCGCGAGCCCGGCGGTGGCGGCGGCCTCGGCCCTGGTCGGCCGCATCGTGGATCCGGCGGAGATCGTCGAGGCGCCCGAGCGGGGCTGTTTTCGGAAAGCGGATGGCGCCCGAGAGCGCCGGGGAGGTTGACATGGACGCAGTGGGAAGAGCCTGGAAATACGGGGACAATGTCGACACGGATGTGATCATCCCCGCGCGCTATCTGAACCAGTCTGAGCCCGCGGTCCTCGCGGCCCATTGCATGGAGGATATCGACGCGACCTTCGCGGCCGGAGTGGCGAAGGGCGACCTTGTCATGGGCGGGGCCAACTTCGGTTGTGGCTCGAGCCGCGAGCACGCCCCCATCGCCCTCAAGGCGGCGGGAGTCTCCTGCGTGATCGCGGCCAGCTTCGCGCGGATTTTCTATCGCAACTCGATCAACATCGGCCTCCCCATCCTCGAGTGCGCGGACGCGGCGCTACGGGCGGAGAAGGGCGACGAAATCCTCGTCGACTTCGCCTCGGGGCGGATCGAGAACAGGACGAGGGGCTCGGTCCACCTGGCCCTTCCCTTCCCCCCCTTCATCCGCGCCCTCATCGCCGCGGGCGGTCTCGTGGCCTACGAGAGTGCGAGGCTCGCCGCCCGGGCGGCGACCGCGCTCGAGGGGGCGGGCGCATGAACTTCACAATTGCCACCATTCCCGGCGACGGCATCGGTCCCGATGTCGTCCGGGAGGCCGTCGCCTGCCTCGAGGCCGTCGGGGCCCGTTTCGGGCATGGGTTCTCCTTCGTGCCTACCCTCCTCGGGGGGGCCGCCCTCGATGCCACGGGCTCGCCCCTTCCCGCGGAGACCCTGAAGGTCTGTAAGGCTGCCGACGCCGTCCTCCTCGGGGCCGTGGGAGGCCCCCGGTGGGTCGGCCTCGGCGGCGCCCATCGCCCCGAGGCCGGCCTTCTCGGCATCAGGGCCGCCCTCGGGGCCTGGGCCAACCTCAGGCCCGCCCTCATGTTCCCCGAGCTGGCGGCTGCCTGTCCTCTCCGGCCCGAACTCGTCGAGGGAGGCCTCGACCTTCTCATCGTGCGAGAGCTCACGGGGGGGATCTATTTCGGGGAGCGGGGCCGGAGCGCCGACGGAGAGAGCGCCTGGGACACGGAGCGTTATTCGAAACCGGAGATCCGCCGCCTCCTCGGCGTCGGTTTCGGGGCGGCGGCGAAGCGTTCGGGCAGGTTGTGCGTCGTCGACAAGGCCAATGTCCTCGAGTCGAGCCGGCTATGGCGCGAGACGGCCGAGGCGATGAGATCATCGTGGCCGGGCGTGGAGCTCTCCTTCATGTACGTCGACAACTGCGCCATGCAGCTCGTCAGAAACCCCCGCCAGTTCGATGTCATCGCGACCTCCAACCTCTTCGGCGACATCCTCTCCGACGAGGCCTCCATGCTCACGGGGAGCATCGGTATCCTCGCGAGCGCCAGCCTCGGCGACGGGAGCCTGGGGCCGGGCATCTACGAGCCCATCCACGGCTCGGCCCCCGACATCGCGGGGACCGACCGGGCCAATCCCCTCGCCGCCATCCTCTCGGCGGCCCTCCTTCTCAGGCACTCGCTGCATCTCGAAGCCGAGGCCCGGGCCCTCGAGGCCGCGGTGCGCTCGGTCCTGGCCGCGGGCTTGAGAACGGCGGACATCGCGACCCGAGGAGGCGCGGCTTCCAGTGAGCGTATTGTCGGCACGCACGCCATGGGGGCGGCCGTCGCGAAGGCGGTGGCGGAAGCCGATCGGCCACAAAGGAACCAACTATGAGAAGCGACATCATGAAACAGGGCTCGGAGCGGGTGCCCCAGCGCTCCCTTCTCAAGGCCCTCGGCCTCACGGACGAGGAGATCAGGCGGCCCCTCGTGGGCGTGGTGTCGGCCGAGAGCGGCATCGTGCCCGGCCACGTCCATCTCGGCGCCGTCGCCGCGGCCGCCGAAGCGGGTGTGAGGAACGCCGGAGGAACCCCCCTCCGGATCCCGACGATCGGGGTCTGCGACGGCCTCGCCATGGGCCACGAGGGCATGCGCTGGTCCCTGGCCTCGCGCGAGCTCATAGCCGACTCCCTCGAGACCATGGCCAGGGCCCACGCCCTCGATGCCCTCGTGCTTGTTCCCAATTGCGACAAGATCGTTCCGGGCCTCCTCATGGCTGCCGCCCGCCTCGACCTGCCCACCGTCCTCGTATCGGGGGGGCCAATGCTGGCGGGCCGGGTCGGCGGCCGGTCCTCGGACCTCTCCCGGGCCTTCGAGGCCGTGGGAGCCTTCGGCGCGGGGCTCCTCGACGAAGAGGCCCTCCGAGAATACGAGGATTGTTCCTGCCCGGGAGCCGGATCCTGCTCGGGCATGTTCACGGCCAACAGCATGAACTGCATGGGCGAGGCTCTCGGCATCGCCCTTCCGGGCAACGGCACGATACCGGCCGTACACGCGGCGCGGCTCAGGCTGGCCAAAGCCGCCGGAGCCGCTGTACTGGGCCTTTTCGAGCGCGGCCTCGGGGCCAGAGCCTTCCTGACCCCCGCCTCCTTCCGCAACGCCCTCGTCGTCGACATGGCCCTCGGCTGCAGCACGAACACCCTCCTTCACCTTCCCGCCATGGCGCGGGAGGCGGGGGTCGACATCGACCTCGGCCTCGTGAACGGAATCAGCGCGAGATCGCCCAACCTCTGCCGCCTCGCCCCCTCGGGACCCCACCACATGGAGGACCTCGAGGCAGCGGGAGGCGTGGCCGCCGTGATGGCCCAGCTCCTTGTCGCCGGCCTCATCGACGGAAGCCTCCCCTCGGTCTCGGGGAAGAGCATCGCCGACACGGTGGCGACGGCCAAGGTGCGCGATCCCGAGGTCATCCGCCCGGTCGAGAGGCCCTACTCGGCCTCGGGGGGCATAGCCGTACTCCGCGGCAACCTGGCCCCCGAGGGCGCCGTGGTAAAGCGCGCGGCCGTGGCCTCCTCGATGCTGCGTCACGAGGGGCCGGCCCGGGTCTTCGACTCGGAGGAGACCGCCTCGGTGGCGATCGCCGCGGGCTCGATAAGGCCCGGCGAGGTCCTCGTGATCCGCTACGAGGGCCCCAGGGGCGGGCCCGGGATGCGCGAGATGCTTTCGCCCACGGCCGCCCTCGCGGGCCGCGGCCTCGACGACTCGGTGGCCCTCGTCACGGACGGGCGCTTCTCTGGAGCCACGCGGGGCGCGGCCATCGGGCATGTCTGTCCCGAAGCCGCCGCGGGCGGGCCCCTCGCCCTCGTCCGCGAGGGCGACCGCATCCGCATCGACATCGAGGGCGGTTCCCTCGAACTTCTCGTGGGCGAGGCCGAGCTCGCCACCCGCCGCGCCGCCCTCGTCCCGCCGCCGGCCAAGCCTGCCTCAGGCTGGTTGGCGCGTTATGCGAAACTAGTCGGCCCCGCCTCGCGGGGGGCCTCGCTCTCCGACCAAGGAGGTTCCCCGTGACCATGACCGGCTCGCGCATCTTAGTCGAATGCCTCATCGAGCAGGGCGTCGACACCGTCTTCGGCTATCCGGGGGGCTCGGTCCTCAATATCTACGACGAACTCGGTAAGAACGCCCACCGCCTCCGCCACATACTCACCGCCCACGAGCAGGGAGCCGCCCACGCGGCCGACGGCTGGGCACGCTCTACCGGCCGCCCCGGCGTCGTCATCGCGACGAGCGGCCCCGGCGCGACCAATCTCGTCACCGGGCTGGCGACGGCCTACATGGACTCGTCGCCCGTGGTGGCCTTCACCGGCAACGTGCCCCAGTCCCTCCTCGGGCGCGATTCCTTCCAGGAGGTCGACATCTCGGGCATCACCATGCCGATCACGAAGCACAACTTCATCGTGAAGGATGTGGCCGCCCTGGCCGAGACGATCCGGACGGCCTTCGCCATCGCCGTCTCCGGACGGCCCGGTCCGGTCCTCGTCGACATCACCAAGGACGTCACCGCGGCAGGCGCCGAGTGGAGCCCCGATACGCCGGAGGCGGCCGCCCGGAGGCGTCTCGACACGGGGAAGCCGGCCCGTCCCACCGAGGGCGGGCTCGAGCGCGCCGCGGCCCTGCTCGCCTCGGCCCGGAGGCCCGTCCTCTACGCGGGAGGAGGGATCATCCAGGCCGGGGCCGCCGATGCCCTGCTCGCCCTCGCCGAGCGCCTCAACGCCCCCGTCGCCCTCTCCTTCATGGGCCACGGGGCCTTTCCCTCGCGGCACCCCCTCTGCACGGGCATGGTGGGCATGCACGGGAGCCGGGCCTCGAACATGGCCTTCAACGAGGCCGATCTCGTGATCGCCGCGGGGGCGCGTTTTTCCGACCGCGTCGTGGGCGACCCCGGACGCTTCGCCCGCGAGGTCTCGGTCCTCCACCTCGACATCGACCCCGCGGAGATCAACAAGAACGTCAAGACCTCCCTCTCCCTCGTGGGGGACGTGGGCGAGTCCCTCCGCGCCCTCGCCCCCCTCGTGGAGAGGCGGGCCCGGAACGAGTGGAATGTCCGGGTCGAGGAGTGGAAGAAGGAGAGGAAACCCGCGAGGAGCTTCGACCGCCGCGGTCTCGAACCCCGCCTCGTGATCGAGGAGCTCCACGCCCGCGCGGGCGACGGGGCCTTCGTCACCACCGAGGTCGGGCAGCACCAGATGTGGACGGCGCAGTACTGGCCCTTCACGCGGCCGAGGAGCTTCGTGAGTTCGGGGGGCCTCGGCACGATGGGCTTCGGGACGGGTGCGGCGATGGGGGTCCAGGCGGCCCATCCCGAGGCCACCGTCGTCCACATCGCGGGCGACGGCTCCTTCCGCATGAACTGCGCCGAGCTCGGCACCATCTCCGCCTACGGACTCCCGATAATAATAGTTGTGATGAACAACGGGACCCTCGGCATGGTGAGGCAGTGGCAGACGATGTTCTACGGCAAGCGCCACGTCCAGACGACCCTCGACCGCCCGCCGGACTTCGTGAAGCTGGCCGAGGCCTTCGGCGTCGAGGCCTGGAGGGCGAAGGACGAGGCCGGCCTCCGCTCCGCCCTCGACGCGGCCTTCGCCCGGCGGGCCCCCGCCCTCATCGAGGTGCCCATCGACATCGACGAGGCCGTCCTGCCCATGGTGCCCTCGGGGCGGCCCCTCTCCGAGCAGATCCTCGAAACGAGCGCGGAGGCCTGAGGCGGGGGGCGACCGCGGAAGGGTCCGGTGAGGGAGGCGGGATCGGGGCCCTCGGTCGGTCGGCCGGTCGGGCCCCCCGCGCGGGGTTCAGGCCCCCTTTTCGCCGGCCTCCTCGAGCTTGGCCGCGAGATCCGGGGGCAGGGCCTCGAGGTCGAAGGCGCCGGCGGCCGACCTCCGGCCCCAGCCGAGGGTGATCGCGCCCACCGCGATCTTGTGCTCCGTCCCGCCCTCGCCCCTGCGGAAGAAATCGACCCGGAACTCGATGCCCATCTCGTGGAGGGAGAGGATGGCGAGTCTCGCGACGACCGTGTCGAAGGGCATGGACTCCCTGAGGTGCTCGATCGTGGACAGGAGGCAGAGGAATTCCCCCCCCTCCCCGTGGGTGGAGAAGAGCTCCGGCCGGAGGGACCAGAGGAAGCGGTCCGCCACGTGCCCTTCCCAGACGAAGTAGTTGGCGAAGTAGTTGTTGCCCACCAGGTTCGCGTTGGCGAGACTCGTGGAGAATTCCTCGGCGTGCACGAAGCGGACCTTCGGTCCCTCGGTCCAGGACCGGAGGCGTCTCCCGATCGCCGGCTCCGGGGTCGGGGCGGAATCGGCGCAGGGCGCCGCCGGAGCGATGCCGTCGAGGAAGTCCCGGAAATAATCTGGGAAGGGCCAGGGCTCCACCACGCCCCTCGAGACTGTCTTGAACCAGGTCGTCTCCTGCCTGCTCGTCGCGATCGGGACGAGCCTGCCCCCCGGTCCCACCTTGTGCCAGACGAATTCCATGTCGATGGTCGAGCTCTTCGAACCGTGGATCCGGAGGATGCGGAAGCGGCACTCGATGGGCTCGTAGTGGAAGGCGTCGCCGTAGATGGAGGTGGAGGAGCTGTTCGTCACCATGCCCCATTCGCCGCCCGAGAACTGCTCGGCCAGTCTCCTCGATACCGGCTCGAGCATCAGCTCCCGGACCCTGCCGATCCAGGAGAAGAAGTTGCTGAAGTGGATGCCGCGGCCCAGGGCGGCATTCTCCCTGAAAGTCAGGCCGAAGCGGTGGGCGAAGAGGGCCTCGCCGGCGGCCCCCCTTCCGAGGAGGAGGAGGCCCTGCGCGAGAGGGGCCGTGGTTTCGACCTCCCTCGCCGCCTGCCTCGTCTCCAGGCCCCGCGAGGGCAGGGCGAAGGCGAAGATCCTGACCCCCCCCCGGCTCAATCTGAGGGGGAAGGCCAGGGCGACGAAATCCCCCGCCGAGAAGCGGGCGATCCCGTTCCGGAGCGCCACGAGTCTGAAGTCCTCTTCCACGCTCCCCGAGGCCTTCCGAAGGGCCTCCATCGCCGCCCAGAGATAATGTCCCCCCTCGCCCGGATCGGTGAAGGAGGAGAGGAGAGGTCGCAGAAGGGCCGGAAGCAGCTCTTCCCATTCGGCCCTGGTCCGACCGCCCCGGGGCAGCACGTCGCAGCCCGCGGCCTCGGCCTTGGGCGCGAAGGCGAGGAAGAGCCCGTCGTCGTGGCTGATCGAGACGCTCTGGCCGGGCGATCTGGTGAGGCGGGGCCCGCCCTCGGGGCTCCATTCGAGGACCTCGCGGGGGAAGGCGCGCCGCACCAATTCCGTCTCGATGGTGTGGCGGGCCGCGGCGTCGCGGCTATGGGCGCCCGCGGCGTGGTGGAGGCGCAGGGTGAAGGCCCCGGCGCCGCCGGCCCCGGCTCCCGGGAAGTGCAGGCCCAGGGCCTGCCGGAGCGCCTCCATGACCCTGCCTCCGTCCCATTCGTCGGGCTGGAGGTACTCGGCGAGGCTCTGTCCCGATTTTTCGAGGTACTTGACGCGGTAGCCCTCGAGGACCTCCCTTTGAGTCCCCGCGGCGTCCCAGAAGGCGACCGCGAGCCTGCGCTCGTCGGCGCCAGCCTCGCGGCTCGTCGTCCTCGCGAGGCGCAGGCCGGCCTCCTGGCCCAGGTCGATGTCCCAGCGCGCGACATGGATGGGAAGGCAGCTCCGGCCCGGGACGAAGAGCTGGGCCGACTGGAGGAGGACGTCGCGGGAGAAGGGCGAGCCGAGTACGGTGCCCCAGTCCCCGGCCGCCTCGCCGCGGAGGCTGTAGACGATCGAGCTCCGGTCCCAGCGGTGGATCCCCTCGAGGAGGCGGAAACGCTCGCCCTGGAAGAGGACGGTGCCGTAGAGATCCTCCCTCGGGACGATGTCGAGGCGCTTTCCGCCGGCAGCCGGCGCGGGCTTCCCCGACTTCAGTCCGCGGAGGGAGAAGGTGAAGTCGCCCTCGAAGTGGAAGCGGCCGAAGCCCGTGATCTCGCAGGCGATGCCCGAATGGGCGCGGAGCTCCCCCTTCCCCCCCAGGGCCAGGCTCGTGATCCGGATCTCCGTCCCTCCGTCCTCGGGGACCGGGATCGGTAGGCGGAGTTCGAGGCCCTCGATCCTCACGGAGCGGATCAGCGCGGGGTCGAGGTCGAAGAGGAGACAGGCGTTCTGGGCCATGGCCTCGATCCCGAACACCGTCGGGAAGAGGAAGGAACCCTTGTAATTGTGATCGATGAGATAGGGGTCGTCGCGGTGGCTCAGCGTCGTCCTCGTGACGAGCTCGACGCCCGGCTCGAAGCGGTCGATGAGCTCGGCGAAGCGCAGGGGTCGCCTGGCCGCGGGGATGACCCGCCTCCAGGTGTCCAGGCCGTAGGCCCGGCCGGTCACGACCGTCTCGAGGGCCTCGGGCCGGCCTCTCACCGCCCGCCGGAAGATCCCGGCCCCCTCCTCCGGCGGCACCGCCTCGATCCCCTGCTTCGAGAGGGCCTCGACGCTGCCCAGCCTGGCCCCCATGCCGATCCGGCCCCACACCGAGTAGGCGAGGGCGAGGCTGTGGGCCTTCGGGAAGCGGGCGCGGAAATCCCCGAGGATGCCGACGAGGACCTCGTTCGAGTAGGCGTACCAGGCGTTCCCCATCATGCCCACCACCCCGATGATGGAGGAGAAGACGGCGAGGAGCTTGAGGGCTCCCTGGTCGCAGGCTTCGAGGAGGTTCAGGAGGCCGAGGACCTTGGGCGCGATCTCCGCGAGGACCTGCTCGGTATCGGGAGCCTCGGCCCTCCGCGGGACGTTCAGGGCCGCGCCGTGGACGATCCCGGTGATCCGGCCCCTCTCCTTGGCGATCGTCTCGAGGACCAGCCGGAGGTCCGCGGGGTCCGTGACGTCGGCGCGGTAATAGGCGGCGGCCAGGCCCCGGTCCGCGAGGGCCTTCATGGTTTCGCCGATCTCGGGATCCGAGGCCGGGCTGCGGCCGAGGATGGCGTGGAAGGCCGGCAAACCGGCCGCGAGGAGGCAGGCGGCCGTGATGCCCTTGCCGCCGCCTGTGACGAGAAGGACGTCCTCGGTTCCCAGCGAGGCCACGGCGGCGTTCGGTTTCTCGTCGATCTCGGAGAGGAATTGGTAGGGCACGGAACGACGTCCCGCGGCGTCGTAGGAGCCGATCTGGAACTGGCTGTGGGCGCCGATCTCGGCGAGGACCAGATCCACGAGGGTCGAAGGGGCGATGCCGCGCTCGACCTTCAGGTAGCGCATCCGGAGGCGGGGGTGCTCAAGGTGGAGGCTTTCGAGGAAGGCGAGTTCGCGCGGTCCGGTGCCGGCCGAGCCGGTCTCGCGCAGGAAGACCAGACTCGCGGGCCTGCGGCTCGCGGCCAGGGTCGAGGCGAGGAGGGCGGCCTTCCGGAGGATTTCGACCTCCCTGCGCAGGGAGGCGCGCGAGGGGGCCGTGGATTCGCTTCCGGCGCCCGCCTTCGCCCCGCCGGAGGTCGGGGGCAGAATGCAGACGAAGACCCCTTCCTCGGGCTCCTTTTCCTCGCCGACCCCCGAGAGGGAGACGGTCCGGGCCCGGAGGCCGCGGGAGGCCAGTTCCTCCCAGAACCTGGCGAGCTCCCCCGCGCTCTCCGCCACGAGGGCGAAGGAGGTCTCTGTCGGGTCCTGGCCCTCGGGCCTCACCAGGGCTTCGGGCACCCAGCGGGTCACGAAGCTGCGGACCCAGGTGGGCCCGGCGACGGTCGGCTGTACCCGGGTCTCCGCCTCCACCTCCGGGGCCAGGACCTTCTCCTCGCTCTGCCGGCGTCCGTACAGGGTGGAATGGATGGACTCGAGGGAGGCGTTGGCGAGGGCCGCCGTGTCGAGCTCGCCGCGGTAGTCGTAGATCCGGGCCGCTTCGCGCAGGAAATCGGCGGCCTTGATCGAATCCAGATTGAGGTCGTCGAGGAGGCGGAAGGAGGGGGCGAGCCCCTCGGGCGGGAAGCCCGTCTTCCGCTCCACGAGGGCGAGGAGTTCGCCGATGTCCCCGCTCGCCTTCCTGGGCTCGCTGATCTCGGCGGGGAGGTCCTTGAGGTGTTCGCGGAAGAGGGCGGCGATCTCGCGCAGCCTCGCGTTGGCCACCGAGGAGGGCTCGATCCTTCCCTGCAGGTTGAGGACCTTCGCGGCCTCGTTCACGAACTGGGCCGACTTGATCGAGTCGAGGTTGAGGTCGTCGAGGAGGCGGTTCTCGAGGGAGAGGGAAGCGACCTCGAAGCCCGTCGTGGAGGCGGCGAGGCGCAGGAGCACCGTTTCCGGGCTCCGGTCGGCCGCGAGGGCTGGGGCCGGGGCCGGGCCGGGAGGGGGCGCCAGGCGACCCGGCTCGGCGGCCGGGAGGCGGGGCAGGGCCCCCTCTCCCCCCTCCTCGAGGTCGGCCCGGATCACGCGAGCCAGGAAGGAGCCGCGGCGCCGGACATAGTCGGCGAGGACCGTGGAGTCGATGCCGGGAAGACCCCGCATCGAGACGGCCGGCCGGGCGCCCTCTCCCGCGGGGAGGACGGGCAGGGGCCGTTCGCAGGGATTGCGGATGAAGAGGCGCTCCCTGGGATCGACGAAGGGCAGCACATAGCGATTGGCGAAAAGGGCAGCCCCGTCGACGGTCATTCCGGCGACGTGGAGGCGACAGAGGACGCGGCAGAGATCGGACCAGGACCCCGCGGAGGATTCCAGGGGGAGGACCTCGAGATCGGACCGAATCCTCGGCGCGAGTCCCGACAGGATGGCTCGCGGGCCGACCTCGAGGCCGAGGAAGGGAGCTCCGGCGGGGGCGAGGGCCCCGACCAGACCCAGGAAATCCACGGGCGCGGTGATCTGCCTCGCCAGATGCTCGAGGGGCCTCGCGAGGCCCTCCAACCGGCCTCCCGTGACGCCGGAGTAGAAGGCAACACCGGCCTCCGTGAAGGGCCGGAGCTTGCCTGCGGCGGCTTCGAAGGACTTCGCGGCCGTCTCCATATACTTCGAGTGGAAGGCCGCCGAGACCGGGAGGGGAGTTCCGACGATGCCGGCCTCGGCGGCCAGGGCGAGGACGGCGCCCACCGCATCCTCGTCGCCCGAGATCACCGTCTGGTCGGGCGCGTTGTAGTTGGCCGCGATCGCATAACCCTTCGCCCGGGCGATGAGCTCCTCGGCCCGCCGGCGGTCGCAGGCCAGGCTCGCCATCGTTCCCCCCGCCTCGGCGGCCATGGTCCGGCCCCGTCTCACCGCGAGCTCGAGGAGTTCTTCCTCCCCGAAGGCCCCGGCCGCGTGGAGGGCGGTCAGTTCCCCGAGGCTCTGGCCGCCGACGGCGTCGGGCCTGATCCCCAGGGAGGCGAGGAACTTCGTGAGGACGAGCTCCTGGAGCACGATGGCGGGCTGGGCGAAGAGGGTGTCCGCGAGGCGCCGGCGGGTGTCGTCGACCTCGGCCGCGTTGGCCGCCCCGTCGCGGGGCAGGACGAGGACGCGGAAGAGTTCGGCCTTGCGCGGGTCGCCGGTCTCGCGGCCGACCAGGGCCGCCGTCTTGTCGAGGAGGTCGCGGGCCCAGGCGAAGCGCCCGAAGAGCCAGGCGGCGATGTTCGGGGCCTGGGAGCCCTGGCCGGGGTAGAGGAAGGCGAGGGTCGGGCGGGCGGGGGCGTGGGAGATGAAGAGGTCCTTCCTCTTGCTCTCGTAGAAGCCCCCCTCCGGGAGGGGCTCGCCCTCGAGGCGCTCGCGGAGGAAGCCGAGGGCTTCGGCGAGGGCGGCGGGGGTCTCCGCGAGAACGGCGGCCCTCCAGGGCCTGTCCGCCTCCAGTTCCCTCCAGGATCTCGCCGAAAGGTCGGCCATCTCCGCGTGGCTTATCCCCGCAGCCTCCTCGCCGAAGGAGCGGAGGAGCCCCGCGAGCTCCCCCGCCTCCGCCGCCGCGAAGGGAAAGGCCTCGCAGGTCTGGTAGGAGGAGAGGAGGATGTCCTCGCCCTCGTCCGGCTCGAGGCCGGGCGACCTCGGCCCCGCCGAACAGAGCGTGGCGTGACTGTTGCTGCCTCCGAAGCCCATGGCCGAGACGCCGGCGCGGAGCTCCAGGCCCGGATCCAGGACCCGGCCGTATCGCAGGGGGTAGAGGCCCCGCGCCTCGGCGTCGAAGACGGGGTTCAGCTCCTCGCAGCCGGCCAGGGGAGGAAGGACCCGCTGATTCACCGCCATCACGGTCTTCAGGAAGCCACCGATCCCGGCCGCGGCCTTGGTGTGGCCGCAGATGGACTTGAAGGAGGTCATGCCGAAGCGGCTCGTCCCCGCCTCACCCTGCCCGAGACCCAGGGCCAGGGCGACCCCCTTCAGCTCGATCCGGTCGCCCACGGTCGTCCCCGTCCCGTGCCCCTCGAAGAAGTCCACCTCCTCGATGAGGTAGGGCGCCTTGGCGTAGGCTCGCTCGAGGGCCCGGGCCTGGCCCGAGTCGCTCGGGGCCGTGATGCCGCCCTTGCCGTCGGAGGAGAGGCCCCAGCCGTGGAGGACGGCGTAGACGTAGTTGCCGTCCCGCTTCGCGTCCTCGAGGCGCTTCAACATGACGAAGCCGGCCCCCTCGCCGGGGATGAAGCCCGAGCCGCGCCGGTCGTAGACCCGCATGCGGCCCGGAGTCAGGGCTCCGGCCTTGGCGAAGCCCACGAGCTCGAAGGGGTCGAGGCTGATGTCGACGCCGCCGGCCAGGGCCACGTCGAGGTCGCCGCTCTCGAGGGCGGTCGCCGCCTGGGCGACGGCGATCAGGGAGGAGGAACAGGCCCCGTCCACCACATAGCCGCAGCCGTGGAAGTCGTTGAAGTTGGCGATCCGGCCCGCGATCGTGTTCGAGAGGCCGCCCGCCAGGCTGTCCTCGTTCTCCTCCGGAAAGGCGGCCTTGAAGTAGCCCTCCATCGAATCCGCGAGGGCCGCGGCCTCGGGGCCCTCCAGCCCCGTCCCGGCGGCCGCCGCGAGGAGGGTCTTCCTCACGTAGGGCCAGCGCAGGCGCAGGAGGTGGGAGCGCGTGAACTCGCCCGTCAGGGTGTTGCCGAGGATCACGCCGGTCGAGTCCCTCGGAAGGTCCCCGGGCTCGTAGCCCGCGTCCCTGATGGTCCGCAGGCTGACCTCGAGGGCGAGCCACTGCGCCAGGTCGGTGGACTCGTAGGTCCGCTTCGGGATCCGGTAGCTCTGCCAGGGAAAGTCGAAACCGTCGATGAGGGCCGCCTCGGTGCCGTAGGTGAGGTCGGGCAGGGTCCTGTCGGAATTCTGGTAGTCCTTGAGGGGGAGTCGCTGGTCGGGGATGCGGCGGAACTGCACCCGGCGGGCCAGGATGTTCTTCCAGAGCTGGGCGGGGGAATCGGCCCCGGGATACCAGCAGCCCAGGCCGATCACCGCGATCGGCGTCGATTGAGGCGCATAGCGGGATTTCATCGCAGCTTCTCCTATTTTTTCTGTCTTGGGACTCATCATTCCTCGGGCCCTGTCTTTTCCCGCGGCCCGGCCGGCCCGGCAAGGCCCCCCTCAGTCGGCCGGGGCGGAATCGGTGGCGAACTGGCCCAGGATGGTCTTGAGGCTCTTCGTGACCTCGCCGTTCTCGAGGGTCACGGTCTGGAGCTGCTCGAGCGTATTCTCGACCTCGTGGGTGCGTTCGCCGATCTTTTCCATCTGGGAGAAAATGAATCCGAAGAAGTCATACTGCTTCTTGAAGACCCGGCGGATCTCCTCGTTCCTCTTCTTCTGGCTCTCGGTGACCTCCTTGATGGAGGCCGTCGAGTCGAGGAGTTGCGACACCGCGGTGATGACCTCGCTCGTGCCCCCGGCCTGCTCCTGCATGGCCTGGGCGATCTCGGCGATCAGCTGAGTCGTGGACTGGATTCCATCCGTCACCTGCTGGAAGGCCGAACCGGCCTTCTCCGACAGCTCCACCCCCCGCGCCACCTTGGCGGCGACCTCCTCGATGCTGCGCGAGATGTCGGTGGCGCTCTCGCTCGAGGTGACCGCGAGCTTGCGGATCTCGGCGGCGACCACCGCGAAGCCCTTGCCGGCCGCCCCCGCGTGGGCCGCCTCGATCGCCGCGTTCATCGAAAGGAGGTTGGTCTGGCTCGAGATGTTCGAGATGATGGTGACGGCCTCGTTAACTCGCCGCGAGGAGTCGCCGATGTCCTTGACCGCGGCCATGGAATTCGCGAGCGCCGACCGCCCGTCGGCGCCGAGGGCGAGGAGGTGGCCGGAGAGCTTGTTCACCTTGTCGGTGGCCGAGGTGACCGACTTGATGTTCTGGGTCATCTGCGTCACCGCGCTCGAGGTCTCCTCGACGGCGCTGGCCTGGCTTCCGACGGTACCGGTGATGGTGTCGAGGAAGCCCAGGATGTCCTCGAGGGAGCGCTGACTCTCGGTGATGACGATCTGCTGGCCCTGGAGTTCCTTCAGCGTGTCGGCGACGTGGCTCACGGTCTCGAGGGTCGCCGCCTCGTTGCGGGTCTGGACGTGGGCGAGCTCCCGCGAGATCTTCTCCGCGAGGAGGCCCGACTTCACGATCTCCCGGAAGAGATCCCGCATCTTCTCGATGAAGCGGTTGAAGGCGTCAGCGATCTCGCCGACATCGTCGAACTGGGTGATCACGATCTCCTGCGAGAGGTCGGCCTCCTCGGAGGCGAGGCGACGGAGCTCGTTCCTGATGGCGGTGATCTGGCGGCGCTGGGATTTGAAGACGTAGACCTGGGCGAGCCCGATGAGGAGGAGGTAGCTGGCCCCCACCAGGAAGAGGACCAGGTCGTCCTCCTGGGTCCTGATTCCGGCCTGGAGAGGATAGGGAATGTCCTTGGCCTCGAGGCTCCCGGCCGAGTGGGTCGCGAGCTCCTTCTTGTAGGCCGCCGCGGCCTCGTCCAGGGGGGTGCCCGCGGCGACCGCCTCGAGGCTGGCGACATAGGCCCGGTCGCGGAGTTCGATGACCTGGTGGGCATGCACCACCTCGATCATCATGAAGAGGAGGGCGACCAGGGTGAAGGCCGGCTGGATGTAGGCGCTCAGGATCTCGTACTCGCCCTCTTCGCGGGAGAAGCGATGGATTTTGAGCACCTCACGGGGACCGCTCAGGATCATGTTGAAGACCGAGATCATGAGGAGGGCCCCGAGGAGGCCCAGGCTGAAGAAGGCCAGGTTCCCGTAGGGAAAGGCGATGCCCTGGAAGTAGTCGGTGATGAAGACGCCGATGGTGGGTCCCACGACAAAGCCGACCGCCATGATCCAGGCGACGAAGATCGGGAACTTGATCAGGACCCGCCGGGCCCTCGCGGCCTCGTCCTCGGCCAGGTCCTCGCCGCGTAGCAGTTTGCGTACCGCGAGGGCCAGGGGCGCCGTGTAGAACCAGATGAAAAGGCCCATGATCGTGATGACCGGGATGGCCACCATGAGGAGGATGCCCGCCGCGTGAGAGAGGGCCGCGGAGGGCGTCATGGCGCGGAGCACGACGAGGACCAGGAGGTCCCGCGTGAACAGGATGGAGAAGACGATGAGCGAGGAGATGACCACCAGGGCGCTCAACATCTTCAGCCGGAACAGCGATGCCCTTTTTGCGGATCCTTTTGTACTCATGGACTCTCCTTCGTCTCCGAAAGGAGGTCGGGGATGGCTCCCGTAGTGAAGAATCGCCGGAACTCCCCACGGCCTCGCGCGGAACGCAGCCGGTTCACCGACTTGGTGACAGGACCGCTCCGATTATATCACGGCGGAGGCCGGCGACTAGCCCCGAGCACCACTAACCTGTCCAAATCGCACGGCGGCCGAAGGCCCCTGGAATGGCCTCTGGCGGAGCGGCTGGTTTTGGCCATACTTGATAGCCTGGGAGTCCGGTTTTCCGGACCCCCGGTGCCTATCCCCCCGCGACGGAGGAATGAGGATGTCCGAGGATCTTCACGCGCTGCTCTACGCTTCCATCCTGGATGCCCGCCGGGAGGATGCCGTCGCCCTCCTGTCCGCCGAGTCCGAGCGTCGGGGACATCGCGCCGTCATATCGGAGCTCCTCGAACCGACCCTGGCGCGGATCGGCGAGCGTTGGCACAGTGACAGCATCTCCCTGGCCCAGGCCTATGTCGCGGGGAAGGTGGCCGAGGACATGCTGCATCTTCTCGAGGTGGCCGAGGAGGGGGCGGGCACCGCCCCCTCGCCCTTCCGGGGCAGGACCATCGTCTGCAACGCCGAGGATGACTACCACAGCCTCGGGCGCCGGATGGTCGCCACCTTCCTGCGCATCGAGGGCTGGGAGGTCGTCGACCTCGGCAACGATGTCCTGGCGGCGGACCTCGTGGACGAGGCCCTGTCCAGGGAGGTGGGCGTCGTCGGAGTGTCCGCGATGATGCTCACGAACGCCCGCAACATCGCCAAGGTCCGCGAGGAGATCGAGCGCAGGGGCCTCGCCTCCTCGATCAGGCTCGCCGTCGGCGGGGCCGTCTTCGTCATGCGCCCCGAGCTCGTGGGCGAGGTCGGGGGCGACGGCACGGCCCAGAACGCGATCGAGGCGCCGGCCCTCTTCGCCCGCCTGGCCGCGGAGCTGGCCTCCCGGCAGCTGCTCCCATGACTCACCTCGACAGGGTCCTCGCCGCCCTCTCGGGCGGCTTCGCCGACCGCCGGGCCTGGACCATGGTGCTCTCCCTCTACGGGGCCCGCCTTCGCGGCACGCCGCCCGAATCCTACTACCGCGATCCCCGGCTCTACGCCGAGGGGCAGGCCGCCGTGGCCGAGCGCTTCGGACCCGACCTTCTCTACGCGCCCTTCGCCCTCACCCTCGAGGCCGAGGCCTTCGGGGCCGAGCTCGTCTGGCCGACGAAGGCCCCGCCCAATGTCCGGAAGCCTCTCTCCGCCGAGAAAGCCGGCCGCCTCGCCGATGTGCGACCCG
>Ga0334722_10000759_pt1 | contig 44755 bp, 22 predicted proteins | sample C3_bottom_MG_FD_207210 | JGI IMG/M metagenome (GOLD analysis project Ga0334722, IMG submission 207210) | Sediment microbial communities from Yellowstone Lake, YNP, Wyoming, USA - C3_bottom | ecosystem: Environmental > Aquatic > Freshwater > Lake > Sediment | place: USA: Wyoming | collected...
CAGCAATCTCTCCGGCCTGCACCTTCAACAGCACGATATCGATGGCTACCGCTTGCCCCGCCTGCTGCCGGGCCGCGATCTTGACAACCAAGGCCTTGCTCAGGAGAAGCGCCTTCTGCACCTCACGTTCGGTGCCGAGATCACCGGCTGCAGCAAGGACTGGGAGGAGAATAAAGCAGATCGCAACAAGGAGCGACACCAAGAGACTCCGATGGGATTGCTTCGACTCTTTCACGACGGCTTTGCCAATTGCTATCATTTCATCCCCCTCAGCGCCCGGAAAATTCCGGCCGGTGTTTATTACGTTCATCATCATCGTTACAGCCGTCGCCGGTGTGGAAATACCAACGGCTTTCCTCCATCCGCAGGAGTTCGTTCAATTGCCGGCGGAGAACCGGGACCTGCGGATGGTTGAGCTCAAGCAGCGCCGCGCTCGCCCCCAGCAGATCCTGGATGTTCCGCTCAAGATCCCGATCGCAGTGGACGAGACGCAGCCTAACCTGGTCCAGACTTGTCGAGATCCGCTTGACCGTGACGCTCTCACTATTGGTCACCGACAGTCCAGCAATGGCGTCCCGGGCGGTAGTGACCAGTCCATCCCGGTCACTGGGGACATTGCAGGAGAAACGCTCTTGCCATAGCGTGCTGACGGCGCCGCCCGCTCCCGTGGTGCTGTCGGCCGTTACTTCCAGGACGAGGCTTTTCGCTGCATCCGGGGCCAGGAAGGAGAAGGCCATGACCCCGCTGCTGCCCGCCGCCAGGGTAAGAGTGCTGTTCCAGGTCCCCTCCTGCTGCCATACGCCGGTCTGATAGTCGTAGAGACGAAGCCCCGGCGGCAAGATGGCCTGCAGATGGAAGACTTGCTCCTCCTCCGGGCTAGCCACCTCCCATTGCAGGGGCACGGTGCCCAAGGGGGTGAGGGTCTCGGCAATTACTTTATCCCGGTGGGCATGGGCCAGGGAATTGCGCAACAGCAGGCCCAGCCCATCCAGATTCTCCGGAGTCAGGGCGCGGCCGAAATCAAAGGCATAATAGATGGTCTGACCCTGGCCATAGTCGTGGAGAACGATGGCCGGATCGCCCCCAGTAGCCGCACCATTTTGAGGGGCAGAATCTTCGGGCTTATCCTGGTTCGTTCCTGCCGGGGGCTCTGCGGGAGCCACCAGCCAGCCAACCACATTGCTGTCTTCCGCCGCGGCCACCTCCCGGAAACCGAAGGTACCGGACATCTCGCCAGCCGTGGTCACCGGACTGGTGCTCGTCAGCAACCGTAGCGGCTCCGCTGGGACATAGCCCCCTGCGCCAACTACCCCCAGCAGCGCCTCCTCGGTCGAAGCCCCCACTCCGGAGTCACCGGATGGCAACCAACCGGCGGCAACCAGGCCAGCGCCGTTGTTGACCTTTTCGCGCAGCTCCGCCAGGTATGGGTCGGGCAGCGTCTGTTGGTCGCCGACGATCAGGATATCGGTCACCAACGGATCGCGGAGCTCGGCCTCAAACCGCGAACGCACCCGGACGAGGCGATAGTATTCCCCTGCCCCATCCAAGGCCTGCCGCAGAAGATCAAAATGGGGAGATGATCCTTGGTCACCGGAGGGGAACGAATTCCCCATCCGGCGGCACTCCAATTTATCCGCAGTGGACAGATCACCATTGGCATCGCCCCCGGCGCAACCGTAGTTCAGCCAGACCAGCAGATGGCTGTGATCCACTACTGTGGCCGTATCCACCGGCTCAGCCACCACCGCCAGATTGACCGCAGCCAGTTCCCGCTCACCCTGCCCGGCCGCCGCCACCCGCAACACGGCCAGATAATTTCCAACCGTCAAGCCCGGCAGGGCCAGACGGAACTCCCCGGCTTGATTGGCCTGGGCCGCCAGATTGATGATGGCATTCTGGGAATAAGCCGCGACACCAGTGCGGGCATCGGACACCGCCAGCTTGACCGTGGCCTCGCCCAGGGGCTTGGGGCAACCATTGTTCACGGTATAGGAGAAGCTGATTTCCCGACCCGGGCAAAGGGGCTGCGGCAGATAAGCCAGCGTCCCGGTGAGGCCCGCGAAGGGTTCGCAGAGCGCGATGGTGAAGACCACCGGCGCACTGGTGGTGATATTGCCGGTTGTGTCGACCGCACGGAACAGCACCCGGTGGCTGCCGGATTCCGCCGCCATCGGCGTCCAGCTCAGTCCGTAAGAACCGGGCATCGATTGTGCCGGCAGGGGCAGCCAGGCCCCATTGTCCAACTGGTATTCGACCGTAGCTACCCCGCCGCTGTCCTCGGCCAGGGCGGCAAGCTCGAAGGGACCACTGAAGATGGCCCCGCTGGTCGGCGCCACCACAGTCAGGCTCGGCGGGACGTCATCCCCCGCGATGATGACAATTTCCCCGACTGCGCTCGACTCGCTCCGGCCCTCAACCAGCAAGGTCATGGTGGCGGTGTAGCGGCCAGCCCTGAGATGCCCGGTGTTCCACGCGAAATCCAGCACCCTGCCATGGCCCGCCGCCACATCGCGCATCTCCTGTTCACTGGTATTCACCGGGGTGGCGGTGGCATCGGTAATCACCAACCGGGCCGTGAGCAGCGGGATGGTGAAGTTGCCGCTGCTGGTGAGGGTTGCGGCCAGGTGAACCGGAACGCCGATGCCGTAATTGGCCTGGTCAGGCTGGATGCTCCCGGCCAGGACGATGGCGGGCTGGATGGTGAAATCGGCACCCTTCTCCACCGCCACCGCGCCATTCTTGAGCAATCGTCCCTGCAGCCGGTATGGCCCGGCCGGGCTGGTGCCAACGTTCCAGGTGTTGGCGACTTCCCTGGTTTCACCGGCCAGTAGCTGTAGACTCTGCTCGGGAAAGGACTTGACCACCGCCCCGCTGCCCTCTTCGATCCAGCTCTGCAGGGTGACTGATTTGCCCCAGCCATGGTTGACCATGGTCAACCTGCCGTTCACCTCCGCGCCCAGTCCGGGCTGGGCTGGAGAAACCGACACCGTCAGATCCACCAGCGGCCGCAGGGCCAGGGTAACGGTAACCGGTGTCGAGGTGTTGCCGGCCAGGTCGGTGGCCCGGCAGGCCAGGAGATGATCACCCTCGTCCGCCTCGCTGACGCTAAGGATGGTGGCATAGCGGCCGGTGGCCGGTTCGACCAGGGGCAGCGGCCGCCAGGATCCCTGGTCATACCGGTACTCCACCAGCCCCACCCCGCCCGAGTTGTCGCTGACTGCCACGGTCAGCTGCGGCGCGGCATATTGGAGCGCCCCGGCCAGCGGTGACAGCAGCCGGACCTCCGGGGCGGTGAGGTCGGCAACACTGAAGGTCTCCTCGGCCAACAGCAGCGAATTTGCCCCTTCCCGGCGGGAGAACACCAGCCGGAAATTCCCGGGGTACAATAGCCCGGCGGCAAAGGAGACGGAATCGTGCCAGTCATTGCCAGTGCCAAGTTCCGCCACCAGATCGCTTTGCCCAAGCACCGCCTGAGTATAACCATCGAACAACATGACGGTGAGCGGCTGGGAACCGGCGACAACATTGCCGCTACTGCTCAAACGGCAGCCGACGTTGACCGGGGAGCCCAGGGGCACCACCTTGGACTCCACGTGTAGTTCTCCGGTCAGGTTGCACAGTGAATCGACCGCAAAACTGGTGCTGGCGCCCGCCACCGGCTGCCCAAGCTGCCAGAAGGTCACCCCGGCGGTATAGTTGCCAGGCGCGCTGAGCCCCACCGGCCAGAGCGTGGTGAACTCGGCCGAACCGCCGCCCAGCAGATTGCTGAGCTGTTGGTTTTCCGCATAGAGCTCGCCGGTGATGGAGCTGATGGTAAGGCGCGCCTCCAGCTCCGGTAGCATCAGGTTGGTGGACAGATTGTCGATCCGCGCCGTCAGACGCACCTCTTGCCCCGGCCCGTAATGCACGGCGTCGCTGCTCAGACTGGCCCGCAATTGGAGGTCGGCCTGGATGGTAAAGGGCAGCAGCTTCTCGGCCACCACCTGCCCCGTCGCATCCCGCAACCGCACTCGGATCCGGCACTCCCCGGCATAGCTGTCCGCCACCGGCCAGGCCAGCAGTTCGTTATCGACCGCACCATACGCCAGAGTTTTGTTGACGAGCGGCAACGTCGCCACCAGGTAGCCACCCGAATCTTCAATGGTGGTTTCAAGGGATACCGGCACGGCCGGGCCACTGTTGGCAATGGACACGTCCAGGTTCAATACCTCGTCAGCCGAAAAATGGTCGTGGTTCAAGGTTGCCGTGAGGGCCAATCCCGGGGCGCCGGCCACCAGGAATTCCCGGGCGGCCTGGTTGTTCCCTTCGTTGCCTTCCGGGATCTGATCATCAGGGTCAAGAATGACAAATATCTTGTTGATCCCCGCCTGACCAAGGCTGTTCCATGTCAGATCCAGGTACGCCGTTTGATCGCCGCCCAGCTCGGAAATTGCCCCCGAGGCCAGGAACAGCAGCATACCATCCGCCTGTTGAAGATAGACCTCCGCCACAAGATTGCGGGCCATGACCGGGCCGCGATTGCGAACCGCCACCTCGAGCTGTACCTCCTCGCCCACTGTTGGCGACAGTGGCAGGATAAAGATATCGTCGGCGGTCACCTCAAGATCAGGGAGCGCCGCAGCGGCCAGATTGACGGTGATCGGTTCGGAGAGCGGGCCGATATTGCCGACCGGGTCGGTGGCCGCCGCCGTGAAGATATTTTCCCGCTCCGGTAACGGCACATCCGGGAAGGAGAAATTTCCGAAAGGGGCAATGCGGATCAGTTTGTTCGAGGCCACCGTGGTAATCCGCCCATCGGCCGCCAGGGAGAGTGCATTGACCCATGTCCAGGACTGCGAACCGCGATAGACCATCCGGGCCTGCTCGGGGGCATCAAGGGGCAGGAGCCAGATATCGTCGCCGGTATTGTTCCAGACCGTAAAGGCGATTTGTCGGCCATCCTGCGACCAGTAGAACATGTCGACCGGATAGTCATAGGTCACGAAGGTATTGCTGGCCAGATCCAGGACGTGGAGCCCATTGGTGTTCCGGTAGGCCAACCGGGAACCGTCCGGAGAGAAGAGATAATCCGAGGGATCACCCGTCACCGGCAATTCGACCGGGCTATCCCAGCCCACCGTATAGCGATAGAGGAGGTTCCGATCCTCCAGGACGGAATACACCGAAAGCACCAGGGCCTTACCGCTGGGCAACCAGGTATAGGAGTTTATTGCATACGTGCCATCGAGGACCCCGGTGACCTTGCCGTCGCCGGGGGTATGGAGATAGTAATAGCCGCCCCCGGCGAAATCCGTGACCCCGACCAACAGCCCGGCCGAGTCCGGCGACCAATCATACGAGATCGCCTGGAGATCGTCCGGGAGAGCAATCTGGCTGGTGCTGCCGTTTCCTGGGTCATAAATGGCGCCTTTGGCCCCACTCATCGCATCCCAGTATTTGAAGGCCAGCCGCTGCCCATCCGGTGACCAGACGGGATCATAGATTTCGGTACTGTCGGCGAAGGTGATCTTACTGAAGATTCCGCTGGCCGGATCGTAGACCTCCAGCCAATCGGCGTTATCGTCAGAGCAAGTCAGGCTGAGCAACCGCCCATCCGGCGACCAGTCGTCCGCCCAGCAATTGCCCTCTGGCGGAACGACCTGGCTTAAATTTCCGGTGGCCGGGGCGTAGAGGACAAGCCAGCCGGAAGTGTCATCATAACAATCCAGGCTGATTTGGTGCCCATCCGGCGACCAGGCGGAAAAGTCGCATTGGCTTCCGACCGACACTTCCGGCGCGCTATAGCTGTTTGAGGCCGGATCATAGACAACGATACGCCCATCGCCCATCGCATCATAATACCCCAAGGCCAGCCGCAGCCCGGCCGGAGACCAGCCACCCAGCCAGACTCCTGCAGGGCCGGGTTGGAGGTGCAGCCACCGACCATTGGCCGGATCACTGAGCCAGACCATCCCCTGGCCATAATCGTCGTTAAGACCCACGGCAACTCTTTGGCTATCCGGGGACCAGGACCGCCGCCACCAATCACCATCCAAATAACCCAATGGCCCGATGGCATCACTTTCGACATTGGCCCCAGTAACGTAATCGTAAACCGCCAGCCGTTGGCGCTGCTGGATGGAATCGTAGTCGCCGAAAAACACCTTCCCGCCATCGGGAGACAGTTTGTAACCGTAAGGGAAATTCCCGAGGACAAAGGACTCGACCGCATCCTCACCCGAAACCTGGGTAGTCCCGACCAGTACCCCCGCCCGGAACAGACCAACCATGCTTCCCGGCTCAGCCAGACCGCTCACGGTGGTAAACGCTTCGGAGAGGGTCACCTCGCCGCCTCCCGCCACCGGATTGAGAATGATCGGGGCGGGCGGTGCCCCCGGGATGGCATCGGCCAGGGCCGGTTTCCCGGAGGCCTCGGTGGAATACGCGCTTTCATATTGCATGCGGTTGAGGGCGGTAACTACGTAGTAATAGGTCGTGCCGTTGATCAGTCCCTCGTCCTGGTAACAGGTCACATTTGGCGGCAAGTTTGCCAGCAGGTCGTAGGGGCCACCGGCAACACCACAGCGGTAGAGATTATATGCCACCGCCTCGATTTCAGTCTGCCAGCAGGCGACCAGGGCACCGCCGGCGGTTACCGGGGCGACACTGAGATTTTCCGGGGGCGGGGGCGGGCCGAGATTGATCAGTGCCGTGGCCGTGGCCGAGGGGTCGCTTTCGTTACCATGGTTGTCCAAGGCAGTGACCCGGTAGGTGTAAGAACCGTTGGCCAAGGAGGGATCGGTAAAGCCCGCCGTCGCGAGTAAGTTAACGTTGAGCTTGCGCCACTCCCCGGCCTCTTGGCGGTAAATGTTATAGCCCGCCAGGTCGCCATCCTTGTCGACATTGGCATCCCAGGTCAGAAGGGCATCCGGGCCAAAGGCAAAGGCCGCCAGGTTCGCCGGGGGTTCCGGCGGGGTGACATCGCCCACCGGCACGGTGATTTCCGGGCTGAGTGGACTTTCCAGCCCCAGGGCGTCCACGGCGCTGACCTGGTAGTGATGGTTGCCGTCGGGGAGATTCAGGTCGGTGAAGTTAGTACTAGTGATAAGCAGCGGGACTTTTTCAAACACCCGGACCTCACTAAGCACCACGCCGCCACTATGAGAATTGTTGGTGATATCAAGCATCAGCACAGATGCTGTTATTGGAGGTATGAATTCCACATTGTTATTTGCCACGTAGTTAGAGGTAATATCCTGATAAAACCACCCTCTCTCGGTTAACAGTTTGAGGGAAAAATATTGGGGGCCAGAGTCACTTCGCCAATCAATCTCCACCTTATCGACGAGCTGGAACCTATCGTCAAAATTTAGTTGCCACTGACAGTAGAGGTAATAATAACCGCACGAATAATCCCCGACATTACCGGGCAAGGCATTACTGGCCGGATTATAATCGCGATTGCCCGAGGCACTGCCGCCATTGATCTGGACTTGTTGGGTAACGACCTTGCTATCCCGATAGAGATGATACCCGACAAGATCCGGCTCGTTATTGGCATTCCAGGTGAGTTTGACATCAAAACCGGTCGCCGTGCCGGTCAAGCCGGTTGGGGTGGCTGGTGGTTCGTCAAAAAAGACGCTGACCGGGCCGGAAAGTTTACTGGTATTTCCTGCGGCATCACCGGCCCTGGCCGCAAACTGGTTATCGCCCAGAGAGAGAACCACGTTAAAACCGAAGTTACCTTCTTGATCAGCGGTTGCCATCCCCGCCGATACCAGCTCACCCCCGACAACTTTGAACAGTTCCACCTGATCACCGGCCTGCGCGCCACCACCGGCAATGGCCAGATCGGCGACTCCCACCGGCGTAGCCGGTTGCGTCAAAAGTGGTTGGTAAACCCGCGCGGTAACTTGGTTGGAGGCCGGGCTTGTGTTGCCGTAGATATCCACGGCGGTTATCTGATAGAGATAATCGCCATTGGGAATGACCTGGTGCTGGAAAGTGGTGTCCTTAAGAGGCACGCTGTTCCTCGGGGTAGCACCGCCACCGTTCAGCCAGAAGACGTTATAGCCGTCCAAATCATTCTCTGAGTTGGTATTGGCATCCCAGGTCAAAGTGACCACATCGCCCTGAGTCAAACTATTAAGGTTCTGGGGAGCGGCAGGCGGGGTGAGATCGGTATATTTCACCGCCACCTCTTGGGGGGCAGGATCGATATTTGGGTGCTTGTCCGTGGCCACGGTCCGAATAAGGACATCGCCATATCCGAGGTTATTCGCCACCGGATCAAGATTGGCCAGGTACGGCGGCAAGGTCAACGGGACACCCAGATCTTTCCAGCCAGTCGCTGCGGCGGGCTTAAACTGGAACTGCACCGTGGCAATATCAAGGTCCGCCGTTTCGCCCCGGATCAACAGGCTATGCTCGAAGGCCTCGCCAGCCGCAGGGGCAACAATCTGTACATGGGGTGGATGGGTATCAATTTCCACCTTCATGACATTGGACGGTTCGCTTACGTTACCGGCCAAGTCCATGGCCAGCAGGTAATACTCGAAAGTGCCGTCCGGCAGCCCCCCATCTAGATATGCGGTCGCGTCCTTGGCCAGCAAATAGGGTTTAAGATTGCCGGTCACCTGGCCGGGGGCATTGGCCAGCACGTCATTGCGGTACACCAGGTAGCCGACCAAGTCGCTTTCGCCATTGGCATCCCAGACGATATCGACATCAGCCGAGAGGGTGCCGCGGGCGGCAGCCCCGGTCAGCCTCGGCGCCTTGGGTGGCTGGTTGTCAACGGTAACCGTGATCTGATGGGTGTTGATGTTGCCCGCCAAGTCTTCAGCCTCAAGCTTGATCCCGAAAAGTCCCTCGCTCAGACCGGCGGTATCCCACTTGGCCAGTTCACCGTAATTGACCGGTAGCGGGCTTTTGCGGATTAGTTGCCAGGTGGCTGGTGCCGCCCCGGCCCCGATCCACACCCGGTATTCCCTAAAATCATCCTTACTGAAGGCCGTGCCCTTGATGCTGACTAGATCGGTAACCGTGGCATTAGTATCGGGGGAAAGGATGCGGCCCTCGGGTGGCGTCAGATCCACCACCAGCCGCACCTCCGCCGACGGCAGGCTTTCCTGGCCGGCCAGGTCAACCGCCGTCACCTGCCAGCTATAGCTTCCTTCGGTCAGGCCTGGATCGAGGTACTCCGTAGGGTTAGTGCCCAATAAGTCGGTATTGAGCTTCTGACCACCCCGGTAAAGATTAAAGCCGGCCAGATCCGGCTCATTATTGCCCGACCAGGTGAGATGCGCCGCGTTCCGACCCTGGATTTGGCCTATCAAGATCGGTGCCCCGGGGGGATGGGTATCGACCTTGACGTTGAGCGAGGTTGCTGCTGTGTTGCCAACCTGATCAAGGCCCGCCAGCTTCAGGCAATAGCCGCCATCAGGTGGCATGATCTGCCAGTGCCCCAGCGTGCCCGCCACCACCGCCTTGGTGCCGCTGCTGGCGATCGGGCTCCATTCATAGGCTGTGGCACAGTCACCTGGGGCAATCTCCAGGGTGTATTCCTGGAGATGGGGATCATTGGCGGTACCGAGCAGATCCAAGGGTTTGGTGACATATGCCCCCCCCACCGGTTCGCTGATGGCCAGCTCCGGCGGGGTGTGATCAATATCAAACAGAACAACCTTCTCTCCCTTTAACCCGGCCTTATCAACGGCGGAGAGAGAAAGCACATACGTCCCGTCGGCCAGACCGGAAACCGCGCCCACCGCGAGTTTGTCGGTGACGATACCATTATCGGGCGGCAGACTATCGCCTTCCGCCATGATCGTCGGAAGGAGTTGCGAGCCTTTAAGGGAATACGTGAGCTGCCAGTGAGCAAAATTCAATTCGGCGATTGCCCCGTCGATTTCAACGAGATTCCGATCTGCCCCACCATATACGGCACCGTTGACCGGGGTGTTTATCGAAACTTTTGGTGGCGTCCGATCAACTACAAAGGAGACGGACTTGCTGGCGACAATCTCGCCCAGGTCGGAGGCCTCGACCTTAAGAGTGTAAGAGCCATCAACCAGGTCGTGGAGGGCGGCAAATTTATAGTCGGCCCGAGGTTCGGTTCCTTCGTCAACGAGTTGCGTTTCCGCCTCGCCAACCAGGGTTACTTGGTAACCGGCAAAGTGGGCATCGTCAACCGACCCGACAATATCCAGAGGATTGTTCGGCAGGTAACTGTTTGGTGTGGGGAATTTAATGACAATTTCTGGCGGGGTGGCATCGAGCTCAAGGGTGAGATGTTCAATCTGAAAAATCTCGGGCGAGTCCGGATAATAAGCCTTAAGGGCCACCACGTACTTGCCATCCGGCGCTAGTTGACCGAGGGAGTCCCGACCGTTCCAAGATACCGTTTTGAGGCTACCGGTGGCAACAAAACTGGAGCTGAAGCTCCAGACCGTCTGTTGCGTTTCATCAATGGCCGTGATGGTCGTATGCAGGGGCACGGCAATTTCGGGGTTTAATTCATAACTAATTAATGCCGGCTCTTTCTTGCCGTCACCGTTGGGCGAAAAGAGCGACGGCGTAACACTGAATTGTTTGATCAGATTATCGTTTAAAGAACGTTGGACCTCGATACTTACGGTGCTGGTGTTACCCGCTCGATCACTTACTTCCAAGGTTATGGTGAACAACCCGTCCAGACCAAAGGCCTGCCAGGTTCCCAGGACACCTCCCTTGATCGGATGGGGCAATACGTTCTGAAACACGTTCTTAGCAATAGGTTCCAGACTGAGTTTGTACTCAACAAAGTTGACATCATCGGCTGTCCCAGATAGTTCGACCACCCCGCCAACTTGGGCGCCGTCAGAGGGGTAATCGATCCGGGCCACCGGCGGGGTATTATCAAGGGTGAAGTGGCCGATAACACCTTTACGTTGGTTACCACAACTGTCTGTAAGGATGAGATAGGCGGCGTATTTACCGTCGTCGGCCACCACCCCATCGTTGTTCTTACCGTCCCAGGAGGCTCCGCTGGCAACTCCGGCAGAAGTTGGCTCCTGCCGCAACAGGTTGCGCACTATTGAGAGCTTATTGAAATCAATACCTCCGGGGGGATCGACAATAATTAACAAGTCAGCCTCAACGTCCTCATCAGCGGTGAAATCGAAGGCTACCTCGTCAAGCACCCCGTCATCATTGGGCGAGAAATACTCTGGAGCGGAATGGGCGTCGTGGAAATCCACCATGGTATCGAGCTCGAAACTGTTTACCGTACATCCGAGATTTCCGACCCAGTCCTGACCAGCAAGTTTAAATGACAAATATGGGTAGGCTATATTATCTACATTCCACGGGCCACCATAACCTGGAGCAAGTCCATCCAAAGAATTGACCTGAGCGAGTTGCCAAACATCTGGATTTGTCGCCAAGGCAAATGATGGTTTGAATGTCACCGCATTATTGAAAAAATCAGTACCACGCCCATGCACATCGACAAAGCTCGAGGTATTGCCGTCTTTATTGGTTATTGCAACTGGGCAGATTTTTTGGCCTGCGGCCGGTTTGTTCAAGGTTATTTCCGGAATCCGCCGATCAACAATCAACAAGCCATCTCCGTCCCGGACAAAGACATCTTGGCCATAAGCGAAGGTCACTTCACTCCGCACTGGATTGGCCCCTTCAGGCATAACTGAAGTATCAACAGGCAAGGAAGACACGGTGGGGGCAAACAACGAGAACACCTGCTCTTTAGGAAAATTATGATTCACATAATCATCAGGCGAAATATGCTCACCCATAAGGTATTGTGCCTGTTTGACGGTGACGAAATCAGGCATCTTAATCGCATGTGCCAGAGTGGCCCGCCCAGGTGCCACTGTATTGCAGGTTGTCGCCTGCTCATATGATACGCCAATGCCAGTCCAACCGCAGAGCTCCGGATAACGCCCATAGGCAGTGCGGATCAAATCCCCACGCCAATCATAGACCGACATTTTGATGGTGTAATATTCACCGGTTAGCTCAAGCCAAGGAGCAACGGAATCATCATAATAGGGTTCTTCGGGGTCATCACCGTAGCCACTTGCGACAATTGGCCCAGAAAGATAATCTTCGCGATAGTCATGCCAATCATCCTGGCCTTCTACCGAATACGAGAAAACTATTTTTTGCACCCCCACGGTGCTTGTTAAACCCGCGGCAACACCGTACTCGACGACTCCATCATCATTAAGGTCACAATATGGCCCAAATGATACCCCAATAGGTTTCGGCAAGCGCAGGAAATTGGAGAATTGAACACCACCCATTGCATCAACAACTTTGAGTCTGATCAATTCCGCCCCGGTATTGTTCCAGGGCACGACAAATTCCCCATCGTCAGTGATGGCGAATTCTTGGCTGTCTCGCCAAACCCGGTCCTGTTGCTCTTGCACATATCCAGAGATCAAGGGCAGCCCGAAAGTTTCGACAACCCGTATCTCGCTTCTTCCCGGTAAAGAGTCCGGGGGAGGTATTAGCTCGGATACATCTTTTGTCTTGCCGTCCTCGTCATCATACTTGAGTTCAAATTGGCCGTTCTTGTACAAAAAGGCAAACCCGGTCCGCCAGTCCGCGAGCAGGTTTCCATCTTCATCCTTGCTGTGCCAACCTTGGAACAAGAGCAACTCTTCTACCATTGCGCTGGTTACTGAAGCCTTGTTGCCAGCCTCATCAAAGGCCGTGAGACGAAATTTCTTATTGCCGAGTTGGGCAACTTCCTCACCCCAGTAAGTGAGCCCCGTGTATTCCGAGGTAACTTCATGCCACTCGGAGGGATTATCGCCCTCGCCTATCTCAATTATACCGCCAAGGATATTGAGATCATCGACTTTGCCTTTAATTTCCGCGAATGGTTTGTAACAGGGGATTTTGTTACCCTTACGATCTTCACAATCCGTCTGATTGATTTTCAGCGACACCAGCGGCGGGGTATTATCCACTTCCACCGGGAAGTCAAAATCAAGCGCCCTGATTGTGTAAAGGCCGTCCGGCGCCACACGACCAACGGAGTCACGGCCATCCCAGGTAATGAAATCTTCCCCAGTGGCACCGGGTGGTTCGGGATATTCTCGCCGAATAGTTTTGACCAAATTCTGGTCTTTATCAAGGACGGTAAATTTCAGGTGAACCGGCGCCATGATCCGGTAGTGAATTTCGACCGTGTCTTTGATCCCGTCACCATTGGGCGAAAACAAATCAGTTGACTGATAGAGGCCGGTAATAGTGGTGACTAACCCCCAGGACAATCTAATGCGGTTTTGGATGGTGTTACCGGCCTTGTCAGTGGCGGTCAGGCGGACATAATATCTCCCCTTCCCCGGCGGCACCCATTGCCCAAGAACTTTATTGATGGCCATGTTCGCGGATGGAGGGCTGATCGTGTGCCAGTCATTGGGATGGCCGACTTCGGCAAACTCCAACTCGTATGAAGATAAATTACGATCGGAGGCGATACCCTTTAGTTCGATATAATCTTTCTTTTTGATTGCCCGCAGATCGGCGGTGAGGTTTAGAAGCGAACTGGCTGCCCATAAGTCTTGTGAGCCAACGCAAATGCTTTCCCATGGCACATATGCTTTATAGGTCAGATATTTGGCAGAAGGTGAGACAGAAAGAGGTTCGTAGGGTATTAGCGTATCAGACACAGGAATACTACCTACCACCCCTTTATTGGCATCAATTGCCAGGATACTGTTACCGAATACTCCTAGCAACGAACGGTTGTCATCGGCCCAACGTAGGTAGACTTGGTTCGAAAAACTTATTTCTGGAAGGGGGAAAGTTTTTTGTTCGCTTGGATGGGTCGCCTCCACTACAACAAGTGAGGCTACAAATTGCCCTCGCCATCCAGAAGAATCTTCTTCATCTTCAGGGTATTCTTCTTGTTTAGAGATAAAAGCGAGCTTCTCACCGTCAGGAGACCACTGTAAGTCGGTTATCTTCACACATTTGCAGACATTTCCGTAATAAGTTTGGTGGAGAGATTGGCACTGGGCCTCATCGTCGCAAAATTTTAAATTCCACAACGTCTCCTTCGCGTCACTATCAACAAAAGCAAAATTTTGCGTGGTTGCTTGGTTAACGACCAAAGGCCCTGCTTGAAAATCAGAAAGTTTGATGGGAGTAGTATTTCCGGAGACATCAAATAGCCAGGACTGATTAGCCACAGACTGTACCCCTGTGGCAATCAGCCAGTCATTGCCAAGCCAGGAAATATTTACATCACCGGAAATATCCGTTGGGTAGTCGAGGACAGTTCCCCCACTTGCAGACATCACCTTGAGGACTAATTTGTCATCGGGGTATTCACCGTACGCAAAACGTGAGCCGTCTGGTGACCAGTTGTTTGTAAAACCAAATGCCGAAACTCTATTTACTGGTACACGATTCGCCTCGCCCCCGATTAGATTAACTAACAATATCCAGTTATTACTGCTGTTTCCATAATCGCTCACCCGACAAGCCAAGTATCTCCCGTCAGGAGACCATTGTGGATCGCTAAAATGCAGCAACTCTCCGTTACCAGAATAGTCATTCCCAGCCAACCGTGCGGGCCCTTCACCATAGCGATCTACGGTCCATAATTCACTGGCGGAATAGCTCCAAATACGGGTTGTTGTGTTGTAGGTACTTTTGTCCATAACAAGGGCGATGGTTTCGTCATCCGGGGCAATAGCAAAGCCCTTGATGTCATAATTAACTAAAGGATCAACACCACTAGTCCAAGAGGCGGGAACCAACCTAGTGACATCCTCACCATCGGGAGAAACCTTGTACAATCCGGTGGGGTAATCAGGCGTATTGGAATTAGGCTGGGTTATCGAAATAATCAGTCCACTCTCATCCTTAAACCATTGCCCCTGCTCAAAATTAGGCAGCATGCAGGAGATATTGTTTTGCAACAGGAATTCCGTACCCACTGCCTCGACGAACGATAAGCGGTTGGTGTCCACCGTCACCACCAGGCTCCCCAGCGGCGCCCCGCCAGCGGTAATAGCCCCGATGCGATACTCCCCATCGGGAACCACCGTGCCCTGGTCGCTTAAGCCATCCCAAACAATACTGCCGCTCAGGGTTTCGCTGAAGGCTGGGTCGGCATACTTACGCACCACCACGCCATCACCGTTGCTGATCGCAACCTGGACGGTCTGTTGTTTCTTCAGCCGGAAGAAGAAGGCGGTGGAGTCTTTAACCCCATCGCCGTTGGGCGAGATGTAGCGCTCGGTCAGCCACATCTCGCCATTCTGGACGCCGAATTCCTTCTCCGCCCGGTTGTTGCCCTTTGTCTTTTCCTGAATCAAATTCTCCGGATCCACCACCACCTGGAGCGTGTGCACGCCATTTACCACGACAGCGGCGGTAAGATTGAAGGTGATTGATCCCGCCGAGTTACCGGCAATGGCCGGTATCCGCAAAGTTTGGGGAGTGCCGCCGTCCAGGGCCAAGGCCACAGCCACATCTTTTACCGCCTGACCACCGTTGTTCTGGACCGCCACCTGGATGATCAACGCCTCGCCTTCCTTGGGATAGGCTGGCGAAAGGGTAATAGAGTTGCCCGAAACCGCCAGATCGGGCAAGGTAAGGATGTTCAGCTCGGTGAAGGTCTGATTGTCATCCTTGGTTATTTCCTCCACCTGGTTATCCGGATCAAGCAGAACCGAGATGATCTTGTCACCAGTGATGGTGACATTTTTCCAGAGATGCGCGACGGTGGTGGTGGCCCCGGCTGCCAGTTCGGGGATGATTTCCAGACCAAGCAATGACTTATCCGAATTATCGGGCCTGGCGGAGCGGAACTCCACCACCACGTTTTGCACCGCGGCAAAGCCGTTGTTGGTAACTATGGCCGAAATCACCGCATCCGCCGCCTCAAGGGCCGGGCTGGGGTTCACCGTGAGGTCCTGGCGGCTGATCTTCAGGTTGGCCTTGGTGCTTTGCTGGACGGTGAGCAGACAAGACGCCTGGTTATTGGTCTTATCCAATTCCATCAGGGCCCCGAAGGGGTCGGCCATCACGGTCAACCTCTGGTTCACCCCGGGATGATCCGCCAGCCAAACGAACTCATCGGCTGTCGTCCCCCCGGCAGGAACATCAACGTACCGGGCGGTGATTGCATATTGACCTACCCCATCATCCAGATAAAACCTCAGCGGCACCTTGAATGCGTCCAGCGTACCTCGGTTGGCGACCTTCACCGCAATGGTTACCGGCTGGTAATACGCAACCTCCGCCGGGGTGGCCTGGATATCGCCCGGCTTGATCACCAAATCATAGGTATCCTCGGGATATAACCATTTCATTGCCCGGTTATTAGCCTCGCTGGACTCGGCGATCAGATTCTCGGGATCAACAACCACCAGATAGCGGTGGGTATTGCCGTTCGCCACGGGAAGGGCGAAGTGCGCTTGCGCGGATGATTTACCATTTACGGAGATAACCCGTTCGGCCAGCAAATTTTCCGGCGTCTCCGCACCGTCGTAGATGGCGACTTTGACTGCCGGGAGATTCGGCAACCCCTTGTTGGCAATATCGGCGACTATTTCAATCTGTGTCGGCAAGAGAGTGATGGTATCCGGAGTGATCCGAATCCCGGCGCTGGTTACCTCAAGATCTGGCTCTTTCTCGGCCGTCCAGAGCGCAGTCACCGCCAAAGCCGTATCGTAGACACTCCCGTTCCAACTGCCATCCGCCCCCTGGGCATTGGCAATATAGTCCAGTGCCTTGTCACCAATCGCCCCAGAAATCCCAGCCTTTTTCAGTGCCCCAAACGCGAGGGCGGTTTGGTCAACGCTGCTACCGTCACCACCAAAGCCGCCATCGAGGTTCTGCCGGTTTTGCAACCAGGTGCCGGCCTGGTCAAGTTGGGCGGACAGGCCGAATCCCTGGCCAGACAAGGCGTTGAACGCCACCATGACATTGGTGGTCGTGAGAAGGTCGCTGTCCTGACCCGCCCGCCCCCACCCCCCATCCGGGTTTTGCCGGTCGTTCAAATAGGCCACGACTTCGGCAATACTACTCCCTTCAGCAAGTCCGCTCTCGACCAGGGCGCGGACAATCAACCCCGAGTCCAGGGTATTACTCTCCTCCCCCGTCACACCGCCCCAAGCACCATCCTGGTTAGTACTGCCGTTGAGGAGTGCGAGGAGATCGGTTGCTGGATAACCCAGAGTTGCCAAGGTCAGGGCCTTGCGGGAGACAAAATCATTATTGCCGTCCTGGGCCGCCAGCAGAAAGTCGGCCCCGGCAGTCGAATCAGGGAAGAGGTCAGGGAAATTCTTCAGGACTCGCAAGGCCTCGGCGGTGTCCCGGCTGCTGGTGGCGGGATCATCCTGCCAGCTCCCGTCCGTCCGTTGCTGGGCAACCAGCCACGTCACGCCGTCGGTGATCGCCGGTGGGATAGTTCGCGGATCCACCGTTACCGTTCCGGGGCCGGGATTGGTCGCTGGTTTCTCCTCCAGCGCTGCATCAATGGTGACCTGCGCCAAGCCATTGGTCAGGCTCGAAAACCAGATCGGCCAATGGTTGAGAACCGTCCGTATGGAAGAAAGGTTATCGGGGTTGTAGGTTCCCGGCCGGGTCAAAAAGACACAACCAACCCGGAAGGATTTCTGTGAATCATGAAAATTCGGGATCCGCTCCCCTTCCGCATTGGTAATATCGCCAATGGTGACGTAGCGCGGCAAACCGCCGATGGTCACTCCAGATTGCGAAACCTGCTTCGGGTCTACATCAGGATTGGCAATGAGCAGCATCGGCGATACAGCCGACTTGTCGATCAACCCCATCAGGTAGAGATCCAGCGGGCTGAAATACTTGCGCCCGGGAAACGAGGTAAAGGTTCCGTTGCCGTTGTCGCGCCAATTGTTGCCGTACTCCAAGGAACCCTTGGTATCCAGCAAAAAACTCCAATGCGAGTCGAGTTGGCCCAAAAGGTCTGAGCTCGTCCCTCCTATCCCGGCGGGTTTGAAGTGTACATAGGCACCCCAGCGATGCATGAGTTCATGGCTGAGGGTGCCCATGGTGAAGGAAAATCCTGGATCAAGCGGATCTGCTGCAATATTCGACAGATTTCCCATGTCGATGGTGCCCTGCAGAACGCTGCTGCTGCCAAAATATGTCGAATTATCAATATCCCCCAGGCCAATACCCTTGATGTCATTCTTAACCCTATTGTAGAAAGCCACCGCATCTTTTGGCATGGGAAAATCGAAATCTGAAAAGAACACCAGGAAATCATAGCGGTCGGTGTGAGTTTTATAAAATTCCTTGGCCACAACCTCACGCGGGTAGGTGTATGTATTTCCGTCACTGTTCGTCGAAGAATAATCCCCCTCCACTTCCATGACACTGATCCCGCCACTATCCGCGATGGTTCTGGCCGTGAATTCGGCAGCGGAGAGCCGGGCTGGGCGAAAAATTCCTACCAGACACAGCAGCAATCCCACACCGGCCAAGACACGAAATACTTTCTCCGAAACAATGAATTTATCCATGGCAATACCCTGATAGGAAGAATTCCTGACAAACACAAACTAAATGACAGGCTTATTCGAATATCCCTGACAAAGACTTTTGTCAATGGGGGATTGCACTATCTTGATAGGGAACACCCTAACGCGCTGAAGATGAGTGGTAATCAGCTAAAAAGATGGGGAGCCCGATTGGGCTCCCCTTGGCCAAACACGATCAACTTTTTCTTCTATTGCTTCACACCATCCCGGCTACGACTCAGCCCGGTCCTTGGCCCAGTTATAGCGGGCGTAGTAATCGCCCTTGAAAAAATAGCCCTTGGCGGCGAAACCCTTGTCGCCTTCCAGGGCGGCGTTAAAACCGCCGGTGTAGCCGGCAGGCAGGCAATACCAGGCGTCGGCGATCTTTCTGGGATAACCGGCGTCAACTTTGTCGGTGGTCCAATCGTAGCGGATGTAGGAATCCCCTTTGAAGAAATAACACTTGCCGACAAACGGGCCGTTACCGTTGATAATGGCGTCAAAATCCCCGGTAAAACCGGCGGGCATGCCGTGCCAGCCGTCGGCGGTTTTCTTCGGGTAACCGGCATCGACCTTGTCGGCGGTCCAGTCGTAGCGGATGTAGGAATCCCCTTTGAAGAAGTAGCACTTGCCGGCAAATTGCTTCTGGCCGTTCACGGCATCATTTATGCCTGAAGTGAAGTTGGCCGGCATGCCGTGCCAGCCATCGCTGATCTTCTTCGGATAGCCGGTGTCGGCCTTATCGGTGGTCCAGTTATAGCGAATGTAGGAATCGCCCTTGAAGAAGTAGCACTTGCCGGCGAAAGGACCACCGCCGTTCAGCGCGGCGTCAAACGAGCCGGTGAACCCGGCGGGCAGGTTGTGCCAGTTGGTGCTCGTCTTGAAGGCGCTGCCCAGCGACACCGAGAGTGTGACGGTAATTTGCGTGCCGCTGGCGACGATGTTGCTAATTTCAACGGTTGAGGATTTGCCATCGTAGCGGGTGCTCGCCGGGGTGGTGCCAGGGCCTAAGGTCTTGCCCGCAACATAAAGGTCGCCGATGTTGAAGCCGCCGTTTGCCTCGATCTCCTCCTTGCCGTCCGCCTCGATCAAGCGGACCAGCTTGTGCGCCGTATACGAATTGTCCCAGGCATAGTTGCTTCCTCCGGCATTCAAGGTGGCGTCCACGTGCCAGACCGTCAGGCCACCGGCGGGAAACTGGGCGTCGTTGCCGGTTTTCTGCCGGTTTTGCACGATAAAGAACTCGCTGAAAATGTCCTCGCTGTGGATGTCCGGCCAGACCACAAGGCAATCCTGGGTCGTACCGGAGTCCTTCAGAGTAATGGTCCTGGTGCCGCAGCCGATAACCGTTGGGGATAGCCAGTCGAGTACCCATTTGCTGAAGCTGTTATGGTCGTACTGGTTGGCGTCCATCATATCTGTGCCGCCAACGCCGCCATCCGGGCCCTTGTTGCCATCGTAGTCGTAGAGGTCAGGCAGCCCGAGGGCGTGCCCCGTTTCATGGATTACGACCCGGGGTGTGAAGGCGGTGCCAACCGGTCTTCCCTCCCATTGCCAGGAATAGCGCCCAAAGCCAACACCATCAAGCGTGAAGGAGGAGTCACCGAACCTGGTTTGGTAGCCCCACCAGAAATTGGCCCAGCCATTGTCGGCGCCGGACCAGAAAACCATGAAGTAATCGACTACCCCGTCGCCATTGTTGTCGTACTGTTTGAAGTTATGACCTTGACTGTCGAAATGCTTCAGCGCTTCCTTGATGAGACCTTCGCGGCCCGCGGCCGTTTGGGTAATTGCGGAGCGTTTCTTGTTAACCTTGTACCAGCCCAGGGTGGTGCCACTGAGTTCCAGTTTATTGTAAGAAGCGCGTTTGTAATACGCTGCCAGACTCTCGTAGGGTGCGCCAGTGGCAGGGGTGCCGAAGAGTGCGGTATTGATGGTGGCTTGGGAATTTGTGTGCAGGGTGTCGGTAAACTCAATCAGCAAGGCAAGCACCTTCACCTTGCCGGTGGAAGGCATCCCCCGCCAGTCTGGTGGCGGCGCCATCATGGGCATGAACATATCCATATCCTCTGCGGACATGCCATTGGCCTGCTGGAAAGAACGGGCCGTTCGATGGATCGCCTGTTTCAGGAGGAAATCGTCGATCCGGTGGTTGCCCAAAGTCTTCGCGTGGGCCTGGCGTTTGGCCAGTTCCCCAGAAGCCTTTAATTCATCGAATTCGGTTTTGTCGAGTGGTTGCATGGTATTCTCCTCATATCATTTAAGTAAAATAGCCGACGCTCAAACAACCTCACCAACCAATACTCCAGTTATTCCTCCAATTTTATGGTTTACCCCCCGCCTCTTCTGTGACTATCTGGATTTATCAAGCAGTGACAGTCAGGCGAGAGAAGAAAAAAACATAACATCATCAAGCTTCATATTTACCATCAATTAACTTCAAATAATAAACAGGAGAGCAACCGTCAACATAAAAATAACCAACACATTGCCCTTAATAAGTACCGAGACTCACTACTGGATTTTCAAGTGGCTGCGCAATTGCCGACTGCCTTTTACGCTCCAACTCCGGCCAGGCCGAACATGGCCCAGCATCTCCTGCAGGGTTCCCCATCGGCATTTCTCCATGATTGGACGTGGGGATGCTTGAGTCACGCCGACGATTTTGCCAACCTGCTTCCGCATGAATTTTCACCTAGAGTCTGCCCAAGCCCCCCGCGCCAGACTACGCGCCATAAAAAAAGGGGAGCCCTTTCGGGCTCCCCTTTACTAGGGCAATATCAACTTCAATAAATCTTACAACTTAAACAGCAACTCACTGTAAGTCGGTACCGGCCAGAGGTCATCCGGCATCACGCCTTCCAGTGCATCGATATCAACGCGCAGGGCCTGCATGGTCGGGAAGACCTTGTCGCGGTAAGCGGCAGCCTGCTTCTCAACTGAGCTGATCTTCTGAGCCTTGTTGACCTCATCTTCCAGCTTCTTGACCTTCTTGGCGGCGGAATCCAACAGGGTGGAAACCTCATCCAACAGGGCCTTCTGGACAGTGGCGCCCTTGCCGACCGCGGCGATGGAGGTGCCGAGATCGGTGGTGAAGCGGATCACTGCCGGGATGAACTGACGCTTGACCATCTGGATGGCGCAGAGGCCCTCGATGTTGATGTGCTTGGCATATTGCTCGACGTAGATGTCATAGCGGGAGTGCAGTTCTTCCTTGCTCAACACCTTATACTTCTCGAAGAGCTTGATGGCCTTGGGGGTAACGAAGGCCTTCAGGGCATCGACGGCGTTCTTGGTGTTGGGCAGGCCGCGCTTGTCGGCCTCCTTGGCCCACTCCTCGGAGTAGTTGTTGCCGTTGAAGATGATCCGGCCGTGCTTGGTGACGAACTCCTTGATGATATTCTGGATCTCGGCGTTGACGTTCTTGGCCTTCTCCAACCGGGTGGCAACCTCATCCAAAACCTCGGCGGCGATGGTGTTCAAAGCCACGTTGGGCCCGGAGATGGACTGGGCGGAACCCAGCATCCGGAACTCGAACTTGTTGCCGGTGAAGGCAAAGGGCGAGGTCCGGTTACGGTCGGTGTTGTCCTTGGGCAGATCGGGCAAGGAGTCAACGCCGATCTTCAGGAACTGACAGGCGCTGCCTTTACGGCAATACTTCTGACCAGTGGCGATGGCTTTAAGGATGTCGGTCAATTCATCACCCAGGAAGCTGGAGATGATGGCCGGCGGGGCCTCGTTGGCGCCCAGACGGTGGTCATTACCGGAGCTGGCGCAGGTGGCGCGGAGGATGTCGGCGTGCACGTCAACCGCCTTCATGGTCGCAGCCAACACCACCAGGAAGAGGGCGTTGGACTCAGGCGTGGAGCCTGGTTCCATGAAGTTGATGCCGTCGTCGGTGCTCAGCGACCAGTTGTTATGCTTGCCGCTGCCGTTGACGCCCGCATAGGGCTTCTCATGCAGCAGACAGACCAGGTCGTGGCGCAGGGCCACCTTCTGCATGGTCTCCATGACTAGCTGGTTGTGGTCGGCGGCAATGTTGGTGGTGGAAAAGACCGGGGCCATCTCGTACTGGGCCGGGGCGACCTCGTTGTGCTTGGTCTTGGAGGTGATGCCCATCTTCCAGAGCTCGATGTCGAGATCCTTCATGTAGCTGGCAACCCGGTCCTTGATGGCGCCGAAGTACTGATCCTCCAGCTCCTGACCCTTGGGGGCCGGGGCGCCAAAGAGGCAACGGCCACCGGTCATCAGGTCGAGACGCTGGCCGTAGAATTCCCGATCCACCAGGAAGTATTCTTGCTCGGGTCCGACGGTGGCGGTAACCCGCTGGGAGGTGGTGTTACCCATGGCGCGAAGCACCCGGATGGCCTGGGCGGAAACGGCCGCCATGGAGCGGAGCAACGGGGTCTTCTTGTCCAGGGCCTGGCCGTTGTATGAGCAGAAGGCGGTGGGGATGCAGAGGGTAACGTCGCCATCGCCATCTTCCTTGAGGAAGGCGGGCGAGGTGCAGTCCCAGGCGGTGTAGCCCCGGGCCTCGAAGGTGACCCGCAGGCCGCCGCTCGGGAAGGAGGAGGCGTCCGGCTCGCCCTGGATTAGCTGTTTGCCGGAGAATTCCAGGATTACCCCGCCGTCGTCGGTGGGGGTAATGAAGGAGTCGTGCTTCTCGGCGGTGGAGCCGGTCAGCGGCTGGAACCAATGGGTGTAATGGGTGGCGCCGCGCTCGATGGCCCAGTCCTTCATGGCGTTGGCCACTACGGCGGCCACTTCCGGCTTCAGGGGCACATTCTTCTGAATGGTCTCCTTGAGGGCCTTGTAGGTCTCCTTGGGCAGACGCTCGCGCATGACCCGATCATTAAAGACGTTGGAGCCGAACAGTTCGGCCAAACCCATGCTATCGTCACCGCAACCACAATTACAATCGCTGCTCATCGTATTTCCTCCTTGGGGTAGATTGACAGATGATTATTACAAAATTGTAAGGCTATTTACGTTAAACAACGGGCTTTTCATACAAAATAACTGACTGTTTGTCTGCATTTTTTTTCAAGGTCCGCACGAAACTTTTATAAAGAGGCGCAGCGCCCCACTGTGCTGGCACGATTGAGCCATTCAGATTTCAAAAAAAGGATCCTCTGTTTTCGGCCCTTTCGGCCATGGCCCCGGCACCGCTCGATTTTCACCGGCCAAATTTTGGCGGCAATGTGGCTTTTGGCTCCACCTGCGCAGTATATAATTTCAAGCCGGGATCAGCAAAATGGCCCGGGCAGTAAGGGCCTGGACCCGGGCCGCCACACTGTTGGCCCAAAAGGCCTTGGTCCCGGCCTTGCCATGGGTCCCTAGAACAATCAATTCCGCGCCGATTTCGGTTGCGGCACGAACTATTTCCTCGGCCACGTCGCCATACCGTAACCAGGTATCAGCTACAACCCCCAGCGCAACGGCCCGGTGCCGCACCCCCCCAAGGTACTCCTGGAGGTTGGCGGCGGCCAGGTCCTGCACTGCCCGGGTGGCGCCCGGTAGGAAGCGGGCCAGGGAGGCCTCACGCCCAGCCAGGGCCGCCGTAGAGGGAACCACCGCCAATAACTGCAAATAGCTGGCTGCGGCCGCCGCCAATTCCAGGGCCACGACCAGCCCACCTTCGTGTCGGCTGGTGCCGTCCAAGGGCAGCAAAATTTTTCGCAGGGAAAATCCCTCCGTCTGGGCCATCCCCGGCCGCACCAGCAGCAGCGGAGTGCGGCCCAGGGCCACCACCTGCTGGGCCAGGCTCCCGCGCAGCAAGCGTTCCAGGCGCCCGGGGCCATGGGTGCACATGACGATCAGATCTGGGGCAAATTCCTGTTCATGGGCGACGATCCCGCCCGCCACATCGGCAGCAGGGGCAGCATGGACATGCAGCTCCCACGCTACCGGGACCGCCGCAAAGCGCGCCCGCACCCCTTCCAGATAGGCCCGGGCCTCATCCGCCGCCCGCAGGTGATGCTCGCCATGCACAGCCGCCGGGGCATCCTTTTCAACCACGTGGATCAGGGTCACCCTACCCTTGCCCAACCGAGCCAGGTATCCCGCCACCGGCAAAGCCGCCTCGGCCATGGTCGATCCGTCTAACGGAACCAGGATGTGCTTGAACATGCCTTATGCCCCCAAAAAGGTCTGCTGGAGAAGATAGAGGTTCAGGGTGACGATCAATGCCGTCACCAGCCAGGCGGCAACGACGGTGGCCCGATGATTCACCAATTCACCCATCAGGGAGCGGCGACTGGTAAAGATCACCAACGGTATCACCGCAAAGGGCAGGCCGAAACTCAAGACCACCTGACTGACTACCAGGGTACGGGTGGGATCAAAGCCCAGGCCAATGACCGCCAGCGAGGGCAGAATGGTGACCAGACGCCGGACCCAGACCGGGATGTGCCGTTCCAGAAAACCCTGCATGATCACCTGTCCGGCCATGGTCCCAACCGTGGTCGAGGCCAGACCGGCGGCCAGAAGTGAGACAGCAAAGACCAACCCAGCCGCCGGTCCCAGAAGCGGCTCCAGGGTGCGGTGGGCGCCCTCCAAGGTGGCGACATCGGTAAGGCCGGAACGATGGAAAGCGGCGGCGGCCATCATCAGCATGGCCGCGTTAACAAAGCCAGCCACCCCCATGGCGATGGTAATATCGGCCACTTCGAAGAAAAACAACCGCCTTTTTTGGGCCGGATTCGCGGCCACGACCCGCCCCTGAGTCAGTGAGGAATGGAGAAAAATCACGTGCGGCATGATGGTAGCCCCAAGGATGCCGGTGGCCAGCAAAACACTCTCGGAGCCGGCAAAGCCAGGCACCACGGCATGGTGGAACACCTGCCCCCAGTCCGGCTTATCGAGAATAGTTTCCACCACATAACAGAGGGCGATTACTCCCAGCAGGGCGGTGATCACCGCCTCCAGCGGCCGGAACCCCCGGGATTGCAAGGCCAGGATGAGGAAGGTCACCACGGCGGTGAGTAACCCGGCGCTGAAGAGGTCCAGGCCGAAGAGCAGGTTGAACCCCACCGCCGCCCCAATAAACTCGGCCAGGTCGGTGGCGATGGCCACCAGTTCCATGGCCACCCACATCCCCCAGACCAGGGGCCGGGGGAAATGGTCGCGGCAGAGTTCGGCCAGATTGCGGCCAGTAGCGATCCCCACCTTGGCAGCCAGAATCTGGATAAGCATGGCCATCAGGTTGCTGGCCACCACCACCCAGAGCAGGGTGTAACCGAATTTGGCGCCCCCAGCGATGTTGGTGGCGAAGTTGCCCGGATCAACGTAGGCAATACTGGCGATAAAAGCGGGGCCCAGGAAAGGCAGGAGTTTAGCCAGACCCCGCCGTGGCCCTTGCCCGTTTAAAATCTGACCAGCGGCAGTTAAAGTCCGGGCGTCGCCATCCGCCTTCTTCTCCGATTCTGCCATGCGCCTTCCACCCCCTCCCCCGCCCTCCCCTTTGGTAAGGGAAGGGTGCTATTCCGCTGCCGTTCCTTCTGCCGTTCTGCGGTTGGATATTCTCCTGTTCTGCGGTTCCGCTGGTTTTCGGCTAGGCCAGTCAGCGGGTCGGAAGGGCAAGCCGAAAGCCTCGACTGAGTTCAGTTTCAATGACCCGGCTGAGATTCTTGGGCACAAAACGAAGTTCAGCCGGGGTATCGTCCCAGGAGCCGCCCCGGAGAACACAATACTCCCAATTAAACTCCCGCTCCGAAAGCGCTCCGGCTTTGGAATGTTCGAGATATTTATCTTCCATCCATTCCCAGACGTTGCCGCTCATATCATAGAGCCCGAGACTATTGGGTTTTTTTTCTCCGACCGGGTGCGGCCTCTTGCCGGCATTGGCGCCATACCAGGCATAGTCTTTGAGCACCTCTTCCGCGCTGGTTCCGGCCCACAGCTCATCTTTGCCCAGACTACGCGCCGCATACTCCCACTCGGCCTCAAGGGGAAGGCGGTAAATCCTTCCCGTCCGCTTATTGAGGCGTTCGGTAAAGGCCTGGGCATCATCCCAATCCACGGACTCGACCGGACAATTTTGCCCGCAATCCTTAAAGGCTGAGGGGTTACCGCCCATCAATGCCTGCCATTGCCCCTGGGTAACCTCATATTTTCCCAGATAAAAATCGGCCACGCAGACCTCCGGACCAGATCTCTTCGGGCCAGCCGAGCCCCACATTTTGTAGCATCCGCCTTTCACCAAGACAAACTCCATGCCAGTCGCGGGGTCTTGATAATCTGCGCCCCAGGCCGGAGCCTGTGGCCCGAGCGCCATCACCATCATCACCACCATTATCGGCAGGATATCCATCAGCTTCCCTCCCCCCCGCCCGGCTCTTTGGCAAAAAGGTAGGCAAACGGTAGCGCAATCAGGTCACCGACAATATAGGTCGCGAAGATGGCCAGAAGCAATACCCCGTGACAAGGAAGGTGGCCAGAGAAAAGCAGGGGTAAGGCAATCACCGCGCTCCACAACGACTTGTACAAGAGCTGCAGCAAGAGCAAGGGCGAAAATTTCAGCGGCGAGCCCAGGGCCACCAGGGACAACAGGCCAATGGCCACATAGACACTACCAACAATCCCGAAGACCACGGGGTCTTGCCCGGGAAAGCCCAGGAGGGACTGGATCAGTCCCGGGACAAAAAGAATCCCCAACCCCAAACCACCCGCCCCACAGGCGGTATAAACGTACATGAACCGCAGCCAGCCCCAGCGTACCTTGATTTCGTTAGCCATGGTCTCTCCTCATGTGGAGTTTTGTAGCCACCGCACCGGACCAACCTTAGACCATAACGCTGGCCAGGTGCCCCTCAATCTGCAAAGATGCTCTTCAGGTACTGCTGATAGTTGCGCAGGTTTCTTTCGATAATCCTAAAGTCCTGCCGGGTTTTCGCCAAGGTCAGGGAACCCTCAAAGAGGGCGATGAAATGCTCCGCCAGCACCTGGGTGTCAACGGCGCTCTTGCGCGGCGCCAGCCCCGCCACGGCCTCGTCCAACTCATGCTTGAGGATTCCGGCCCACCAGCTAAAGTGATGGGCACAAAGGGCGCGGATATCCGGATGCGTATCCGAGAGCACCTGGGCAAAATTCCCCAGCAGGCACCCGGAACTCCGCTCGGGATCCCGGGATACCTCGATCATAAATTCGATATAGCCGTAGATACGCTGGCGCGGGTCACTGCTCTGGAAAAACGGGGAATCCCGCAGGCTCTGAAACATCGAGGCCATGAAATAATCCAGGACGGCCTTGCCCAGCTCTTCCTTGCTCCGGAAATAATGGAAGAAACTGCCCTTGGTGAGCTCCGCCGCAGCACAGATCTCCTCCACGGAGGTGGCCGTAAAGCCTTTGGCCAGCATCAGCCGCTGTGCGGCTTCCAGCAATTTTAGCTTGGTCGCTGAATCTATTCGACGTGTTTTCATATTATACCTACCGGTTGGTATGACACTACTCGGCGATTATGGGGGTGGTCAAGAGATAATATTTGTATCAAGAGTCTTCGCAGAAAAGCATGGATCAGGCCGAGGTTATAGGTAACGGTGTGGCCGGTGGCCAGTGCGGCGAGCCGGTTTTTTAACGGCATTGACCGAGCAGTTTGACTGGCCTCAGTTTCTTCAGTTTGCATTTTTCTTCTTCAGTCTGTCGAACTTGTCTTAAAGATACCATCGAAAATACCCGTTATAGCGTTTCCGCAACTCCGGTACAAACGGAGGTCTGGTTAGCGGTTTTATCGCGTAGCCCGACATTGCCAAATCGGGATCAATAGCAGAAACGTCGGGTTATACCCCTCAAGGGGGTACTGAACAAAGCGCTGCGCTAATCCGGTATCTACCGGTTGACAATACTACCGCGTGGCGTTACTATCAGAGCATGATTCGATCGTTCGCCTGCAAAGAGACCGAGAAATTGTTTAACGGTCGTTTCTCGTCCAAACTGCCGCAGGACGTGCAGCGCATAGCCCAGCGTAAGCTGAAACAGCTCGGCAGCGCCGCCACGCTTGACTTTTTGCGGGTTCCCCCCGGCAACCGGCTGGAACAACTTGCCGGTGACCGCAAGGACCAATGGAGCCTCCGGGTCAATGACCAATGGCGAATCTGCTTTTACTGGGAAGGCGGCAACGCCCACGATGTTGAGATCATCGATTACCATTGAAGGAGAATTTTTCATGACCAACCGCGACCTTCCTCCCGTGCATCCCGGTGAGATTCTGCTGGAAGATTTTCTTAAACCGCTGGGCATCAGCCGCTATCGACTGGCCAAATCCATCGGAGTTCCCCAGCGCCGTATCGATGAGATCTGCGCCGGGAAACGCGCCGTCACCGCCGACACCGCCTTACGTTTAGCCCGCTATTTTGGCACCGACGCCCAAAGCTGGATGAACCTCCAGGCTGGCTACGACCTGGAAACCGCAGAAATAATCCTGGTCGAGCGCATCGCTCACGAGGTCAAGCCCCTGCGGGAAGCGGCCTGATAGTATTCTCAATTCAGCAGAAACGTCGGGTTACACTGCGCTAACCCGACCGCGACTACGCGGCTTAAAACCCCCTCATCCTAACCCTCTCCCTGGGGGCGAGGGAATTTAACACCCTACTTCCGAGCCTCTTACAAAAATTTCGCAAAATGGCTCCCCTCCCTTTATGGGAGGGGCTGGGGGGAGGGTGAAGCGACAACCTATTGATTCCACGGCAACCTCACCCCCCACCCTAACCCTCCCCCACGGGGGGGGGAGGGGACTTAACTCCCTCTCCCTCCGGGATCTCGATGACCTCGCCCTCCCCTCAATCCCCTCCCATAAAGGAAGGGGAGGCTTTGCCCCCTCCGCATCGCGGGAGGGGCCGAGGGAGGTCGTTGTGCCGACGCGGTTACTTCTGCGGCTCTACGGTTGGACATTCTCCGGTTCTGCGGTTCCGCTGTTTTCCAGCTCTCCCTGCCCGCCAAAGCGCCCCTTCAGCCAGCTTTGCATCTGATCCAGATAAATATAAACCACCGGGGTGATGTAGAGGGTCAGGAACTGGGAAAGGATCAGCCCACCCACCACCGCCAGCCCCAGGGGGCGGCGCGCCTCGGCCCCGGCCCCCATGCCCAGCGCCACCGGCAGGGTGCCCATAAGGGCGGCCATGGTGGTCATCATGATCGGCCGGAAGCGCAGCACACAGCCCTCGTATATGGCGTCCGTCGGATTCTTCCCCTCCAACCGCTGGGCATTCAAGGCGAAGTCGATCATCATAATCGCATTCTTCTTAACGATGCCGACCAGCATGATGATGCCGACAAAGGCATAGAGGCTCAAGCTGGTCTTGAAGATCAGCAAGGTCAGGAGCGCCCCCACCCCGGCCGAAGGTAGCCCGGAGAGGATGGTCAGCGGGTGGATGAAGCTCTCGTACAGAATACCCAGAACGATGTAGATCACCAGGATGGCCATAACCAAGAGGAAGATCATACCCTTGGAAGAGGACTGGAACTCCTGGGCCGCCCCCTGGAAACCGGTGGTCAACGTGGCGGGCGGGCGCAGTTCGGCCACCGCCGCATTGATTTGGGTAACCGCATCGCCCAGCGCCACCCCGGCGGCCAGGTCAAAGGAGATGGTCACCGAAGGTAGCTGGCCGGTATGGTTGACGGTGAGCGGCCCCAGGCTGCGAGACAGGGTAGCGACCCCGGTCAAGGGCACCAGGCGGCCGGTACTGGCCCGGATGTAGAGCTTGCCCAGAGCCTCCGGGGCTAGCTGGAACTGCGGCTCCACTTCCAGGATCACCTGGTACTGATTGGTGGCGGTGTAGATGGTCGAGACCTGCCGAGAACCATAGGCATCGTAGAGGGTGGATTCGATTTGGGTCGGGCTGATCCCCAGACTCTGGGCCTTGTCACGGTCGATATTCACCACCACCTGGGGATTGGTGATCTGCAGGTCGCTGTTGACCTCCTGCAGGGTCGGCAAATTTTTCAGCCTGGCCTCGATCACCTGCGCCCACTGCTGCAACTCGCTGCCATCCGTGCCTTGGATGGTATATTGGTACAGGCTCTTGGTCTGCATGCCGCCGATCTTGATGATCGGCGGATTCTGAAGGAAGACCCGGATCCCCGGCACCACCGCGAGCTTCTTGCGCAAGGATTGGATGACCTCGTCAACACTCAACTCCCGCTCGGCCCGAGGCTTTAAGGCGATAAAGAAACGACCGGTATTGTTGGTCGGGCTGGAGCCGCGCGCCCCCACCGATGACATGAACTGGGCGATGGCCGGTTCCTTGGCAACAATGGCCGCCACCTGCTTCTGGTGCTCGACCATGGACTCAAAGGAGATGCCCTGAGCGCCTTCGGTGGTCCCGGAGATCCGCCCAGTATCCTGATTGGGGATAAACTCCTTGGGGGCGGCGCGATACATCCAGACCGTCACCCCGATCAGGAGGATGGAGACAATCAGCATGCCCAGACGGAAACGCAGCGCCAGCTTGAGGCTCCACTCGTAAGTGGCCAGCATCCCGGCAAAGAAGCGTTCGGTATAGGCGTAGAGGCGGCCATGGTGGGCGGAGGCCGGGGGCTTGAGATAGCGGCTGCAGAGCATGGGGGTCAGGGTCAGGGAGACAAAACCGGAGATCAACACCGCTACGCTGATGGTCACCGCGAACTCGTGCAGCAAGCGGCCCATGATCCCGCCCATGAAGAGGAGCGGAATGAATACGGCGGTCAGCGACAGGGTCATGGAGAGGATGGTGAAACCGATCTCCCGGGAGCCGTCGAGTGCGGCCTGGAGCTTGCCCTTGCCCATCTCCATGTGGCGGACGATATTCTCCAGCATGACGATGGCGTCATCGACCACGAAACCCACCGACAGGGTGATGGCCATCAGCGAGATATTATCCAGGGAGTAGCCCAGCCGCTCCATGACCGCAAAGGTGCCGACGATGGAGAGGGGCAGGGCCAGACTGGAGATCACCGTGGCCGAAAGGTTGCGCAGGAAGAGAAAGATCACCAGCACCACCAGGCAGACCGCCAGATAGAGGGTGAACTTGACATCGTCCACCGAGGCGCGGATCGACTCGGAGCGGTCATAGAGCACCTGGAGATTGACCGAGGCGGGGATCTGGCTGCGGAAATTGGGCAGCAACTTGCGAATGTTATCCACCACCTCGACGGTGTTGGTGCCGGGCTGGCGCTGGACGGCCAGGATGATGGCCCGAGTGTCGTTCAGCCAGCTAGGGATCTTATCGTTTTCAACACTGTCGATGATCTGGGCCACCTGGTTAAGCCGGACCGGGGCGCCGTTACGGTAGGCGACGATCAGCGGCCGGTAGGCGGCGGCATTGGTCAACTGGCCGTTGGCCTGGATAGTCAGGGCCTGGTGCTTGCCCTGCAGGGTGCCGGTGGGCAGGTTGACGTTACCCTTGTCGATGGCGTCGGCCACCTCGCCGACCGCGACACCGGTGGCGGCCAGGGCATCGGGGTTGACCTGGACCCGCACCGCGTATTTCTGGGCGCCGTTGACCTGGACCTGGGCCACCCCGCTGATCATGGAGATCCGCTGGGCGATCATGGTCTCGGCGTACTCATCCACCACCGAGAGGGGCTGCACCGCAGAACTTAGCGAGAGATAGAGCACCGGCTGGTCGGCCGGATTGACCTTGGAGTAGGAGGGCGGGCTGGGCATCTCATTGGGCAGCAGGCGCTGCGCCTTGGAGATGGCGGTCTGCACGTCCAGGGCGGCGCCGTCCAGATCCCGGTCCAGTGCGAACTGCAGAATGATGCTGGTGCGACCCTGGCCGCTGCTGGAGGTCATGGAATCCAGGCCGGAGATGGTGGTGAACTGTTTCTCCAGCGGGGTAGCCACCGCCGCCGCCATGGTCTCGGGGCTGGCGCCGGGCAGGTTGGCCGAAACCTCGATGGTGGGAAAATCGATGGCTGGCAGCTCGCTGACCGGCAGGAGGGTGTAGCTCATGATGCCGAAGATCAAGATCCCCAGCATGACCAGAACGGTCATCACCGGGCGGCGGATGAAGAGTTCGGGGATGTTCACTGCGGCGCCCCCGACTTGCCCGGCTTGTCCACCTTGTCCGCCTTACCGGCCTTTCCCCCCTTGGTGCCCGGTTCCGGCAGCTTGATCGTTGCCCCCGGGGTCAGACGCAACTGGCCATCGGTCACCACCTTCTCGCCAACCTTCAGCCCCGCCTCGATGACCGTCTCACCACCGGCACTGAAGCCCGCCGTCACCGGACGCAGCTCCACGGTCTGGTCCGGCTTGACCACGTAAATATAGGCCCCGGTCTGGCCGGTCTGCACCGCCTGCACCGGCACCACCGTGGCGCCTTGCCGGGTGGTTAAGCGCAACCTGACATTGACGAACTGGCCCGGCCAGAGAGCGCGATCGGGGTTGGCGAAGGTCGCCTTGAGCCGGATGGTGCCGGTGGCTGTATCGACGCTGTTGTCCAGGAAGGAGAATTTGCCGGACAATGGTTTAGAAATTGAGCCAGGCGGGCCGGCCTGTACCTCCAGGGAGCGAGCGGCCAGGTATTTTTTCAGCTCTGGTAGACTCTGCTCGGGCAGGGTAAAGCTCACCTTGACTGGATCAACCTGGTTGATGGTCACCAGGGGTTGATCGGCGGCGGCCTTGACCAGGTTGCCCTGATCGGTAAGGATGTCACCGGCAAGACCGGTTAAAGGTGCGTGGATCGTGCAGTTGTCGAGATCGAGCCGGGAACTCTCCACCGCCGCCGCATCGGCCTGAACCACCGCCGCCAAGGTGGCGACGCTGGTCAGGGCCTGGTCGGACTGCTCCTCGGAGACATACCCCTTCTCGGCGGCCGGAGCGTATCGCGCCGCCTGCTTCCGGGCATTGTCCAGAGCGGCCTGATCCTTGGCCAGGGTGGCCTGAACCTGGCTGAGCCGGGCGGCAAAGGGGCGCTGGTCGATGGCAAAGAGCAGCTCGCCCTCCACAACCGGATCCCCCTCATGGAAGTTGACCTTTTCCAGTACTCCCACAACCTGGGACTTGATCCCCACCGAGGCAAAGGGCTCGACCGTGCCGATGGCCTCAAGCTCCACCGGCATATCCTTAGCGACGCTGGTCGCCACGCTCACCGGAACCGGCGGGGATTTGGGCTTACCGCCCTTCTCTCCCTTGGCACCTTTACCTTCCTGGGAGCCAGAACAGCCCAAGGTCAGCAGCAGGGTCAAGGAAAGCAACAGGGCCGAAACCAGCCGGACGCGGCGAGCAAACTGCTGGCGGTTATGGTACAGATCGGCTACGGGTCTATGGTTCATGGCCTCTGCTCTTTTGCTGATATTGAAGAATTGGGGGAATTGGCAACCGGCAGGACATTCGGCAGGGGGGATGGTGGCACCTGCCAACCGCCGCCCAGGGCCTTACAGAGGGCGACCCGGTTGACCGCCAGCCGCTGCTCGCTCTGGATCAGTTGATCCTGGGCTTGGTAGAGGGCACGCTCGCCCAGCAGCACATCGAGAACGCCCGCCAGGCCGGCGCGGTAACGGCCGGTGGCCAGATCAACCGTACGCTGGCTGGAGGCCACCACCTCCACAAAGGTCTGACGGGTTTCTTCTTCCCGGGCCAGGGCCAGCAGAGCTGTCTCCACCTCGCTTAAGGCGGTGAGCACCGTTTTTTCGTAGATTGCCTGGGCCTCTTCCCGGCGGGCCTGGTTCAAGTCGATATTGGCCCGCACCCGGCCGCCGTTGAAGAGTGACCAACGCACCGTCGGGCCAACGGTCCAGAAGCGGCTGGAGACACTGAGCAGGTCGCTCAAGTTGAGGCTCTGAAGACCAAGGAGTCCGGTCAGGGAAAAGTGGGGAAAGAGTTCGGCGGTGGCCACCCCGATATCGGCGCTACTGGCAGCCAGGAGCCGCTCGGCCCCGCGAATGTCCGGCCGTCGCCGCAACAGTTCGGAGGGCATGGTCTCCGGCAATTGGGCCAGCAGTTCCGGCAACGATGCAACTGGCGAAAGCTCCTCGACCAGAGCCAGAGGCGGCAAGGCCAAGAGCAGGGCGAGACGGTAAATCGACTGACCACCGCTGCTCTCCAAAGGTGGGAGTTGGGAACTGATCTGGGCGAGCTGGGTTTCAGCCTGAGCCACCTCCAGTTCATTGCCCAGTCCACTCTCCCGGCGGCCCCGGGCCAGCGCCAGGGTCTTTTCCTGCACCGCCAGATTGGCCCGGGCGGCGGCCAGCCGCTGCTGCGTCCCGCGCAACTCAAGGTAGTTACGGGCCACCTCGGCTGATAGTGAAACCAGGATGGCGTTACGATTTTCGTCGGCTGCGGCCAAACGGGCTTCGGCCGCCTCGGCACCCCGCCGAGCGCCGCCAAAAAAATCGACTTCCCACCCGGCATCAAAGCCGGTTTGAAAAAGGTCCTGGGTGGCGCCAGCGTTGCTGCCGCCAGCATTCTCACTCTTACGGCTGTTGGCATAGGCTCCGGAGGCCCCAACCGTCGGGGCGGCTTGTGCCGTGATCAACCGATACTGGGCCCGAGCTTGCTGGACGCGGGCAGCAGCAATTTGGATATCCGCGTTGGCGACGACTGCTCGCTCAATCAGGGAATCCAGCTGGGGATCGTTGAACTGGGTCCACCAGTGGCTCAGTTCCGCCTCGACCACTGGATTGGCGACTTCGGCAACCGGAGCGCTCCAGGCCACCGGCAATTCCGGCCGGGGCGACTGGTAGGTTGGACCCACCGTGGTGCAACAGGCTAGGATGAGCGTCGCACCCCAGCCAAACAAGAGCCCTCCAACCAACCGGAGCCGACGCCCTTTTATTATCATCGTGATATCCATCTTGCCTATCGTGCGCTTTGAATTGCGCGCTTTGAGTTGTTCATTCCTAAGACGCTAAGGCCAACCCAGCAGCTATGGCTACTGCACCATAGCTGCCAGCTACAGTGGGAGCAGGCGCCTGACCGCGAATTCCCCGTGGGGATATGCACCATATAAACTCGCCAGCCCAGAATATTACTTCGCGACCAGGCGGTCGCTCCCACAAGTGGAGCCTCCACTACCGCACCTTGCCGCCGATCCCTGATTCAGTACCTTTACTTCCACGGCCTTGCAAGGCACGCAGGGAAAAAGCACTGATATGTTCGGCAATCTCCTTGATCCGCCCGACATCATACCGGCCTTGATAGAGTCGGGAAACCACCGGCCGGGAATTCCGGTAAAAGAGGCATTGGCCCATGATGGACATGGCCGCAAGGCGGATCTCCTCCTCCCCTGCCCCGGGGCCAAGCAGCTCGCCGATGATCGCCGCTAGCTGTTCAAAGAGGGGCCGAATCATCCCGTCCACCACTCGGTCAAGGACCGGTGAGGGATCGGCAATTTCTCGGACCATCAAGCGGCCATGCCAGGCCGGGCGGCCTTCATCGAGGAGCCGGAGGAGAAAGGCCGTGATAAAGGCGTGCAATTGCTCCGGGGCCTCGCCAGTACCCGGCGAGGCCATGGTGGCGGGATACTTGCTCTGGGCGGCGGCAAAGGTGTGCTCCAGCACTGCTAGATAGAGCCCTTCCTTGCCGGAGAAATAGTAATTGACCGCGGCCACGTTGGCGTCGGCTTTTTTGGCAATCCGCCGCACCGTTGCCGCCCGATATCCGTACTGGGCGAAGATCTCCCCGCCAGCCTGCAGCAACCGGGTGCGGGTATCCAGTCTATGGTGTTTTGGGGAGGGCATGGCGACACCGTTGCAATTTGAGATGAAGCGGGAGCCTAAAACAACCGTTTAACTTTGGCAATAGGAAATTATCGGGATTGCTAAGCCAGGGAAGATAGAACGAATGCGCGAAAAAGATGATGGGACCTGCCCAGATCAAGCACAGGTTGCGTGGCAACATTGAGCGCCAAGGGATCTTGCAAATCCCCAGAATAAAGAGGCGGATCGACAGGGCGACGCCCCCCGCCCCAGGACATTTTGCCCCGGCGCCAAAATCAGTCTGGCAACAATCAGAGATCCAACGGACTCCGCAACTCCTTCACAGTCATGACCGGGACGCAGTGGGTATAGATCATGGTGGTTTTCAGACTGGCGTGCCCCAGCAATTTTTGGATGGTGCGGATATCGAAATTGGCTTGCAACAGGTGGGTGGCAAAAGAGTGGCGGAAGGTGTGGGCGGTGACGCGCTTGGGTATTTTCGCCCGGCGGACGGCGGCATAAAGCGCTTCCTGCAGGTCAGATTCATGGAGGTGATAGCGACGTTTTTCCCCGGTTGCCGCCACCACCGTCATCACCTTCATCGGGAAGAACCATTGATTGATCAGCTCCTTCGGCGCCTTGGGATATTTCTTTTCCACCGCATCATCCAAAAACACCCCGTCGTATCCCGCCACCAGATCCTTCTCATGCAGTTCCGTTACCACCGTGATCTGCGCCTTCAACTCCGGGGTGATCGTCAGCGGAATCGGCACAGTCCGATCCTTTTTCCCCTTGCCGTGGATGGTCAGCATGCCGGCATCGAAATTGAAATCCCGCACCCTGATCTGCAACCCCTCGAACAGCCGCAGCCCGCAACCGAACAACAGACTCACCAGCAAATTATGGGGATAAGACAACTGTTTTATAATCGCGTCGATCTCCGGCCGGGAGAGCACCACCGGAATATAGAGGGATTTCTTGGCGCGTGGCACATCGCGCAGTTCGCCGAACTCCCTTTTCAGCCCATGGCGATAGAGAAACAGGAGGGCATCGAAGGCCTGATTTTGGGTTGAGGCAGCCACCTTGCTCTCTACCGCAAGAGAGGTGAGATATTCTTTTACCTCGACAGTGGTCAGATCCTGGGGGGTTTTGTTCTTGAGGAAACGCTGAAACTTACGCGCCCATAGTGCATAAGTTTGTAGGGTTTTTCGAGAATAGTGGCGTAGTTTTATCTCGCCTGCCATATCGGCCAAAACCGCGTCCCACTCGGGAGAATTGGTGCTTACAACATACCCCGCCTCGGAAAAGTGTGACTTGTTGGCGGTAAATCTTCTAGGTGTCGTTACATTGGCAGCCGGGTCAACCGCCGAGACAGCCGGTTTCGCGACCGCATACCCACTTTTCCCTTCAGCCTGTTTCGTCGGTTGGATTTTCGCAAAGCCAATTGGGGCAGGATATTCACGTGATATTGCACCGCCTTCCTGCCCGCCCACAGCTCGAGTGTGGCGCTCAACCCTTTGCATCTCAAAATAGAGCGAAACCGCATGGGCCGCACTTTTTAGCTGCACTTCGTTTTGTTTCTTGGCCCGCAGTTTTTCCATAAAGAGGCGTACCCGCCCTGACAGATCTTCCGGCACCGGGTACTTGTCACAGAAGTCGAGATAAAAACGAAGCCATTTCTTGTAGTCAGCATACCTGGTAACGTCGATCCTGCGCGACTTCAGGTGGTCAATATACCGCAGGAAAACATTATTTGGGATCAGTATCATAACAATCACCTTTGACACAATTTAATTGCCGGTATAAGGTGAAAATCTGTTGAAAATTTACGGAAGATGGTAGCTAAAGAGATCACTTAACAGAAGCCGAATTAAAAATCAGACCCCCGCCAAATCCGGGCAAAAGTTCGAGAAGAGCATAAAAGCAAAAATGGAATATTATATCTACGACGATAATATGAAAATACAGTATGTTATGTCAACAATATTTAGAGAAGATGTTTTTATAAATAACTCTAATGGAACTTATTTCCTTACGAAAAAATGTTCCGTTTGGGTAGTTGAGCCGTTCATGCGCGCGTGAACGGCTCAATAACTTGTTCGGCGGGATGATCTCGCTGGGCGTAACCGTAAAGGAGTTTTTGCATGAATACCTTCGTATTGGTGGTTATATTAATTGGCATAATTTGCTTAATAATAAAAAGCATAAATAAACCTGATGAAATGACAAATGCGGTAGAAACATATTCTCCTAGACACATCATGGATACTTTTCATGAATTGCGCAACATTCAAACAAAGCTCCAGTTAGAACATCTTTGGGATACAGAATTTGCAGGTAGAGATATAGTATGGCAAGGTCGTGTAAATTCGGTTGAAGCAAGTGAATATATTTTCGTTGATGTCGATTGTGGTTATAAACTTAAACCTCATTCTGATGCTGAATATACTTACTTCAGCGTATGCTTAAAGTTCCCACTATCTGAAAAAACTAGACTACTTTCGCTGTCTCTTTCATCATCCATAAAGTTCTCTGCAAAGCTCCCAACGTCATTTAGCCAACTTGATAAGCATGGCAGTTATAAATTCTATTTTGAAAATGCGCAGATAATATGAAATGCTAAACAAAATTTCATTTTCAAATAAACACAAACGGAAATAAATGCCGAACAAGCGGCTAAACCAGACAGCGGTAACTCTGGCGTGAAAATCTACAATCCCATAGGCGCTGTCTGGTTAGCCTTTGCGTTGTGCAACTGCACTAAAAGCCATGAACTGCCATTAAAAACATTAGGAGAAATTGAATGAAGAAACCAGGTGTATTTGAAAAAATAGAAGATTCTATTGCTTCCATGAAAATAGAAGAATCAGACAAGAAAAAGCTTCTTCAAGGTATTTTAAGAATTAAAAAATTAAAAATCAATCTGATGGTTACAGGTGCTACTGGCTGTGGCAAAAGTTCAACCATTAATGCAATGTTTAATACAGAGGTGGCAAAGGTAGGTGTTGGAGTTGACCCTGAAACTATTGAAATCCAAAAGTATGTGTTGGATAATCTAATTTTATGGGACAGCCCTGGTCTTGGAGATGGTAAAGAAAATGATATAATTCACTCTAAGGGAATAATAAATAAACTAAATGAAGTTGATAATGACAACAAACCTCTTATTGATCTTGTATTAGTTATTTTGGATGGTGGAAGTAGAGACCTTGGGACATCATACGAACTGATTAATCAGGTAATTATTCCTAATCTTGGAGAAAATGCAAAAAACAGAATACTTATAGCCATTAACCAGGCCGATGTGGCAATGAAAGGTAAGTATTGGGATGTTGAAAAAAATCAACCACAAGATAAGCTTGTAGATTTTTTAAATGAAAAGGTCTTATCTGTCAAAAATAGAGTTAAAGCGTCAACTGGAATTGATGTGGAACCGATTTATTATTCCGCAGGTTATAAAGATGGGAATGCTGAGCAAAGACCTTGGAACCTTTCCAAGCTACTGTTATTCATTGTCAAAAATACGCCAGAAGAAAAAAGACTATCTTACATAGATAACTTATCTACTAAGAAAGAAATGTGGCAGGACGATGACCAGCTAAAGGACTATAAAAAAGAGACCCAAAAAAGTTTTCAAGAAGTTGCTGGTCATGTTGCAAAGAATACACTTACAGGAGCGGCAGCAGGTGCAGCAATTGGTTCTGTGATACCAATTATTGGTACAGCTATTGGAGCAACAGTTGGAGCTGCTGTGGGATTTATTGGCGGACTTTTTGGTTGGTAATTATGTATACAAAGTACAGATATAGTGAATTAGAAGAAAAATCTAATAAGATTGGAATTGTTTTTGATGTTATGGTAACAGGGGTCACAGGAGCCGGAAAATCAACTACTCTAAATACTATTTTTCAGAAAGAAGTGGCTAAGGTTGGCAAAGGTGTTGATCCAGAAACCATGAATTTGGATAGTTATAAACTAAATAATTCTTTCAGGCTATGGGATACACCAGGTCTTGGTGATGATACTCAAAAAGATATAGAACACTCAAAAAAACTTATAGATCTGCTTTATAAAGATTACGGAGAAAATAATGGATTTATTGATTTGGTCTTAGTTGTATTAGAGGGATCAAATAGAGATATGGGGTCTACATATAAACTATTAAACGACATAATTGTCCCAAATTTCCAAAAAGACAGAATTTTGATTGCTATAAATCAGGCTGATGTAGCGATGAAAGGGAGGCATTGGAATTATAATAACAATAGACCGGAACAAGCATTGATACAATTCTTGGAAAATCAAGCCTTATCAATTGAAAGAAGAGTAAAGGAAGCTACTGGCGTTACAATTAATAAGCCAATATATTATTCTGCTGAATATGGTTACAATATCGACAAGCTACTAGATTTATTAATTGACAATATGCCAAAAAGAAAAAGGAATTTAAGCAATACTATGTATGCACAACAAACGTCTTAACCAGACCGCGAGAACGCCCGGCGATTTTACTGCAACTTCATAGGCGCGGTCTGGTTAGCCTTGGCGTTAACCGCCAAAAGGGAATAGAATGCGTTTTCCTTCTCCTAAACAAATAATAAGAAATATTAATTCTAAGGGAACTAGAAATGCATTAAGTTACTTATTACAGCAGCAACATGTGTTACAGCAATATACAAACATTGAAGATTTCATATTGCGAGACGAAGAATACACAACCAACACGGCAACTGATCCAAAAATACTGAAAGGTTGTGAATACCATCTTCTAAATATTAGAAATGCATTAATTAAAGAATTAAGGGCTAGGAATTTCTTTATAGGAATTTCAGTTCTTGAGGAAGTAATATTTTACAACTTCAAAGTTGCCAATGGCATCAACCCTATCGTCGGCGCACTCGAATCAATTCGTGACGCAGGCGTATTGAGAGCTGGTTTTGTTCTATACCCACTGCACTCTATAGGTGTGACGTACGGTGGAATACTGCAAAGTTTTGCACATTCTAATATTGAATTTCATATTCCAAATATTGATATTGTCGTCACCCCTCAAACAAATTCATTCACTGACAGTATAGAATTTATCAAAAGAGCAGCATCTAAGTTATCAATTAATAAAAATATACCTGTTGATTTGATTGAACATTGGCATAGAAGCAGGCCAACAAAATGGATAGAGAAAAATCCATTACTGGTAGCTAAAATCCACTCATATCCAGGAGATTATTACGAAAATCAATTTTTTATTTCAAATAAGTTAAAACTTTCGACTACATTGCTTTTAATGCTAAATTCATTTCAAAATTTTACATCATCTAACGATGGATATTCATTTAGCTCATCAAGAGCTAATAACTGGGAAACACTAGACATAAAACATTATTTCTTGTTTTACCCAAGAGCAAATAGCAACACTTTAAATGGCGATTGTATTCCTATGAATTTAAGCCGTCCAACGCTTGCTGAGTTGTCTGAAGTACAAGCTGAATTAGACCCAAAGTTTTGGATGCGTAAATCTAAGGTTTCTGAAGAAATTACTAAAACAATACTAAAAATTGAATCAGGTTATTATCGTTACGTTGTCGGTGGAAGCAATTCTAGAAATATAGTAGCAGTTTACCGAAAAATCTTTAAATCACTTGAATTCTTAAGAAGATCATATAGGAAAAAAGATGATACTGGTGAAGCAGTTGTTAATCTTGCTGTAGCATTCGAGATATTACTAAGTGACTCTTACTCAAGAGGAATAACGGCAAAAATCATTAATCGAGCCAAAGGGCTGCTCAAGGGAGTCTCAGGAGTACGAAAATTTACAGCTTCTATTGAAAGATTATTTGAATACCGCGGTCAATATGTACATACAGGTTTTGTGGATAAGGTGAGCGTCAGAGAAGCTCAAGTTGCGTATATAATGGTTTTAATGAATTTCAGTTTATTGCTTAACGCCATACCTGTTAGAGGTGATGATCCAATAGCAAAAATGATAGACAAATAAACTCGGTTAACAAACCAATTAACCAGACCGCGTAAAAGTTCCGCGATTTTCCTGCAACTTCATAGGCGCGGTCTGGTTATCGGAACGTTATGCAATATATTGAGGAAGTAATAAATTACTGCCAAACGAGCTTTTCTGGCTGATTCTATTGAATTAGAGCGATTGACAAGGGCATATTATTTCAATGGTTAAATCTTTTAATCAATTTCTAGCCATGTTTGTTTTTACATATTCGTGGCTATCACCGATTTATTCGATTTTTCTCTCCGTATATTTGACGAAACGATTAGCAGTTTATGGCATGCATGCACTTGGTATTGGCGTTATTGTATGTTGTGTTAACTTATTAGCGTTCTTTCCAGTGGTAGTGGGTGGCGAGGGGTTTGCTGCTATAATGCCATGGTTTTATGTGTTTTACCGTCCAGCTCATTTTTCTGAGAAGCTATCTATATTAGCAGTAAGCTACGCATTATTTGCAACCTCAATGTCTATTGTATTATTTTTTCTAAAAAATAATATTATTAAACTTGGAGTTAAAATTGGAGAGACTTTTGGTCGTCAGCTTCAACTTTTTTCAATAATAATAGGCATACTGATTTTACTATTTATTGTTTTCAGGTGAATAATATTTTTGTGATAACTAGTTCTGTTTTTTTTCGTTAAATTATCAAAGCAATAATAAACTGCAATGCATAACAAAATTATTAAGCAGACCGGGGGAACGCCGGGGCAATCTATATATTTCAACGGCCCGGTCTGCTTATAACTGCCGTTAGCCCTAAAATACAGCTAGAGGCAATATGAAAGAAATAATTGGAAATATCGTTGAAACTGAAAGTGATCGAATCAAAACTGCTAGAATCCACCAAGGTTGGTGGCGCGCTTTTGTTTTAGGCAAGAATCAAGGCTTAAGGCCACACAATAATAATGAACGGATATGTAATACTGTGGAAGTTGACAAAGAATTTGAGGTCAACTTTCTTTCAAGTGAAATTGCTGAGGTTGTTAATCAAGTTCTTGAGGAACGGAAAAAAGATTCACCAGGATTAATCCAGGAAGAGAGGCTCAGGGGCAACTTATTGTCAAGCCAACCTCTCTGTTTTAATTTTTTTGGCACATTTCACCAGGATAAAAATTTTGCCAAGCAAGTGCTTACAAGTTTCTACCCTGGAATAACAGAGGTAAAAGATGTCCTGTTTGAATATGCACCAACTCCAAAGGATAAATATACAAATGACAATTCTGCTTTTGATGTTGCAATAGAGGTAGTAATTGATGGAAAACTTGGGATAATAGGTTTTGAGTGTAAATACACAGAAACATTTTCACCCAAAGAATATCGCACTGAAAAATATGAAAATTTATATAATTCTAGCAAATCTTTTGTCGGAAGCTATGAGGAATTAACTTCCTCAAAATTCAATCAATTATTTAGAAATCAGCTAATTGCTGAATCTTTATTGCAAAGCAGAGACAATAAATACTCGTTTGTTAATACCGCCTTATTTTGTGCGTCAGAAGATGACAATGCTCAAAAAACAGGTGATGATTTCGGGAAATTATTAAATAGTGCCTATTCAAATTTCAAAATAATAACTTTTTTTGACTTCATTGAAAGTATGCAGCAAAACAACATAACTAAAAAGCAAAGAGAGTTCAGTATGCTTTTGTGGGCAAGATATATTGGCTATCAACTTAGTTCACAAGCTAGGAAAGAATATATAGCTGGCAACAAGCATGACTCCCCCGAATGCCGCAAATAGCGTTCTTCAAGCGTAGTTCATGGGTGGCGATTGGCCACTTTTATCAACTCAGACCGGAGGGTAATACATGTTCACGGTGACAATCGACGGCACATTTCGCGGGCACTTCAAGACTACGCAAGAAGCTTTTGCGCATGTAGAAAAATTTGCAAAACCATTCCGAAAACCTTGGAAAATTGAAGACAGTTTCAAAAAGATTGTTGCTCAAAGCTGACAAACCACTGAAGGCTAACAAATCAGCTCAGCCGACCGCGTGAAAGTTCCGCGATTATATCTGCAACGTCATTGGCGCGGTCGGCTGGCTAGAGCCGTTATAGTTCTATGCGCTCCAATAGTGATTCGAGACTGTCCGTAATATCTCTGGCGGTATAGCGCATACCGTTGATGTGGTTTGCAAGGTCGGTCTGATAACCTTGAGGGGATTTTTCTATTCCAGAACATGCGGGAGGGGCCGGAATTACGACACAGTTCAGACGGGAACTCAACCTGTCAACAATATGATCGTAACGCTGAATAACAGAGTTTAAATCATCGAGTGCCTGTCTTACTTCGCTTGTTTTCTCATTACAGCAATCCTCGCCTTTGTAAGCCAGAGTAGTAGCGGGGCCACATGCCCCCATTTTTGCAGTTTCGTTTACGTACATGTTATTTCTCCTTTTAAGTTTGGTGGTGCGAACTATAACCATCGGCTCCACCGGACGCATACAGCCGCGACCGGTAAGCCTCAAGCCGTTGGGCTATGAAAAAATGGCAATTAATAAAGTGGCTCTAAATAAAACTCAGCAAAATGCTTATATTACATAACAAGATCAGATCGTTACAGCGAAGGAGGTCTTGTTATGAAGATGCCCAAGATAACCCTGTTGGAATGGCAGAAACGT